>Ga0080027_10000403_pt1 | contig 18696 bp, 17 predicted proteins | sample OrgsoiDNA2013046_FD_70962 | JGI IMG/M metagenome (GOLD analysis project Ga0080027, IMG submission 70962) | Permafrost soil microbial communities from the Arctic, to analyse light accelerated degradation of dissolved organic matter (DOM) -... | ecosystem: Environmental > Terrestrial > Soil >... | reverse complement strand
GTCGAACCCGAAGCCCGAGGTGCCACCCCACAGATACGGCAACCCCTTGAACAACATCGCGGTGCGGACGACGTCAGCAGCGGTCGCGGGTAGCGCCGCCGCATTGGGCGCAACCACCGAGCCGTCGGTAATGTGCAGCAGCGCCGCACGACCGTCGGGCAGTTCAGTGTGCACCCAGTTGGTGTCGGTCGAAATCGCCGGCAACCGCGTCGCCATACTCACCTCGACCACCCGCGTCATCGCGTCCGACGCGTACAGCCACGCCGTCGGCTTCGTGACGACCACATCGCGCAGTGTTGGTGCGGGTGCCTGAAAAGTCAGCTGGGCAAGGGGAATCCAGCCCGGATAACCCCGCGCGTCAAGCGGCGTCGGCTGATCAGGGACGACGACATGCGCCCACGTGCCCTGCCGCTGATCGACAAGCACCTCCTCGCCGAGCATCAGTTGACTGTCGACCCGCCCACTCAGTGCCCGCCGCTGTGCGGTACTCATCGCAGCCAACCAGCCGCGCACCCCAGCCGGCTGAGTAAGTGCCGCCTGGTCAACCGCTCGGGGCGACGCCGCGCTGTGCCACAGCGTCGCCACAGATACATCGACATACGCGGCCGCCGGTAACACCGGCGCGGCCGAGACCGTTGAGCGCACCGATATCGAAGGCCCCGATGTCACGGGCACCGACCCGACCGGCCTCGATGCCACGGGCAGCGATTCCACCGGCGCCGATACCCCAGGCGCCGAAGATACTGCGGACGCCGAAGATACTGCTGACGCCGTCACCTGCGCGGGGGCGACCTGCGCAGGGCCCCCGCCCGAGCACCCAGTCAACCAGCCGGCCGCCAACACCACCGCAAGCGCAGCCCCCGCGCCAGCTGATCGGCGTCCGGTCATTTCCCCAAGCTAGCTCGCGCGGGTCGCGCTCACCACGACCTGGCGGCGGGCCGCCAATGCACGTGCAGCTTCATTTGGCACATAGCCGAGCCCTTCGGCGATCGCCTGCACGCGGGCGCGGGTCTCCGCCTTCACGTTGGGCTCGTTGCACAGTGCGCGGGATGCGGTCGACTTCGATACCCCAGCCGCACTCGACACCTCCTCGAGGGTTACCGAGGCTCGTACGAGTTGCAGTCTGCGCGCGCTCATGATCATGGTCGCTCTCCTCATCCGGACATCGCACTCGAGTTCTTGGCTCGAGATTGACCATTCCAGCCAGATGTGACGCGAACGTTGCCGCGGCGCAAAGCTGTGGTTACCAAAGCACCGTTCGCGCACTGTGGACTGTTAACTCTGGTCGGGATCGCGCGCGAGCGCCTCAAGCACCAACAGCGCATGGTCAAGCAGCGCCACTTGGTCGGCGCTGAGCCGGCCAATCCGCCCATTCAGCCCGGCGGTGCGCTCACTCCAGAGCGCCTCGAGCGTCTGCCGGCCCGCTGCGGTCACCTCGATCAGGCACGCGCGCCCGTCGCTCGGATCATCGACCCGATCGACGAAGCCCAGCTCCTCGAGGCTCGCGACCACCCGGGTCGCGAACGGCGCCCCAACCGCCTCGCGGGTGGCGAGCTCGCTGGTGCGGATCGGCCCGAACTCCTCAACAGACACAAGAGCCGAAAGCTGGGACGGCGTGAGGCCGGCGGCGCCGTGTTGGCGCAGCGCCCTCGCCAGCCGGGAAACGACCAACCGCAACCGCGCGGCAGTCTCCGCGTCTGACCGCACTGTCGCCGTCCCGTTCATGCTCTGCCCTGTTCGAATGCACGGTCGTCTTCCATCGCAAGCTCGCCGATTACCGCACCGGATGTGAGCGCCGGATCGCCGCGATGTTCGTGGCCACGTCGGGTCTGCTCGACGTCGTCGTCGTGCACATAGCGACGTCCGCGTAGTGCCGAGAACACCGCACCGACCAGTGACAGCGCGATCGCCGCCGCGAACACGATGACCAAGCCGTGATGGAACGGGCTCGAGATCAGATTCGGAAAGAAGTGCCGGCCGGTCAGAGTCGACCATTGAGCGGCCGACACGTGCGCCGCGGACTGCGAACCGAGCAGGCTTTGCAGCGGGTTGTATCCGAGGAACGATGCAAACAGGCTGCCGACCGGTGGCAACGACGCCACCTGGTGTGCCTGCGCCGCGCCGACACCATTCGCCGTCAGGCCCCGGAACATTGACGCCGGCAGCGAATTCGCCAAACCCGCGATCATCAGTGAGAAGAAGATACCGATCGACAAGACCATGCCGGAGTTGAGGAAAGTCGCCTGCACACCCGCCGCGCCGCCACGCTGATCGGCGGGCACGCTGTTCATGATGGCGGTCGAGTTCGGTGCCGAGAACAGGCCACCGCCGATGCCGTTGAGCAGCACGAGAAGCGCGAATATCCAGTAGGAGAAGTTCGTCGGCAACACGAGCAGGCCACCGAAACTTCCGGCGACGACGAGCATGCCGATGGTCGACCATGTGCGTGCACCGTGGCGGTCGGAGAAGTAGCCGGCGAGCGGCCCGGCGATGAGGAACCCGATCGTGAGCGGAAGCAGGTAGATGCCAGCCCACAAGGGTGTGTCTTGGTACTTGTAGCCATGCAACGGCAGCCAGATGCCCTGCAACCAGATGATGAGCATGAACTGCATGCCACCGCGCGAGATGGCCGCGAGCAGGCCGGCGATACCGCCGGTCGCAAAGGCCCGAATCCTGAACAACCGCAGATTGAACATCGGCGCGTCAATGCGCAGCTCGATCGCCGCAAAAACGATGAGAAACAGCACACCGGTAGTGAGACCGACGATGACGCGCGGCGACATCCAGCCCATGGTGTGACCGCCGTAGGGCTGGATCCCGTACACAATCGCGGCGAGCACGGCGGTTAGTCCGAGCGCGAAGGTGGCATTGCCCCACCAGTCGATGCGCGCCTGCACACGGCGTCCGCTGTCTTTCAAGCTCTTGTACGCCCAGACGGTGCCGAGGACGCCGACCGGCACCGACACCCAGAACACCAGGCGCCAGTCGACGACGGAGAGCAGGCCACCCGCGATGAGGCCAATGAATGAGCCGGCGATCGCCGCAACCTGGTTGATGCCCATCGCAAGACCGCGCTGCTCGACCGGAAACGCGTCGGCGATGATCGCGCTCGAGTTCGCAAACAGCATCGCGCCGCCGACGCCCTGCACGAGGCGCCACAACACCAGCCACAACGCGCCACCGCCACCGCGCATCGGATCAAGCGCCAAAATGATCGACGCGATCGAAAAAACCGCGAAGCCTGCGTTATAGATGCGTACCCGCCCGAGCATGTCGCCGAGCCGCCCGAGGCTCACCACCAAGACGGCGGTGACGAGCATGTAGCCCATCATCAGCCAGAGCAGGTACCCCACATTGCCGGGCGACAGCGGATCGATGCCGATGCCCCGGAAGATGCCAGGGAGCGAGATCAAGATGATCGAGGAGTTGATGGTCGCCATCAACATGCCGAGGGTGGTGTTCGACAGTGCCACCCATTTGTAGCGATCCGGGTGAGGCCTGAGCTCGGCCGTCGATGCCACGCGTCCTCCACCTAGTTGCTTGACTAACAGCAACTATATCAGAGGGGTCGGGGGCTTGGGCCGGTAGATCGCGCTGGCCGAGGGCCTCGGCTGGTCGACATCCGCAGTGCCGGCGGCACTGTCATCATGGGCGCGTGCATATCTCGGCGAAGACCGACTACGCGATGCGGGCCATGCTGGTGCTCGCCGATGCCCCGCGCGATACCTGGGTTAAGGCCGAGAGCATCGCCGGCCAGCAACACCTGCCGCGCAAGTTCCTCGAGGCGATCCTCTCCGATCTGCGACGGGCCCGGTTGGTCGAGAGTCTGCGCGGCGCCGATGGCGGATACCGCCTGGCGCGGCCCGCGTCGAAGATCCAGGTCGCCGACGTGATGCGCGCTGTTGACGGACCGCTTGCCGAGGTGCGGGGGTTGCGACCGGAGACGCTCGAGTACGAAGGATCGGCCGAGAGACTGCAAGACGTGTGGGTCGCCGTGCGGGCGGGGCTGCGTGCGGTGCTCGAGCGCATCAGCGTCGCCGATGTCGCCGCCGGCAAGATGCCCGCGTCGGTGCGCGGGATGATCCGCGACCTCGAAGCCTGGGTCCCCCGCTAGGGAACCATCGATTCGCCGTCTGAGTCTGAGCGGCATCAGGTGATCACGGGGTGAGCGTCGCGCCTAACAACGTCGCCGCCCCCCGCGCGTTTCCTCAGAGATGCAGGTGGGCTCCTCAAAGAGGCAGCCCCCGAAGCGAAAAAAGCCTGAATGTGTGAGGAGTCGCCCGGCCAAACGGGTCGCGGCGGTGAATGTGTGAGGAGTCGCCCGGCCAAACGGGTCGCGGCGGTGAATGTGTGAGGACTCGCGGATCCAAAAGCGAGGAACCACGGCCCCGCCGCTGGAGTCTGACCGACGTCCACGAGAGCATCCGAGGTGGTCGGATGAGCGCAGCGAATCTGAATGGTGACGCATGAGCGCAGCGCAACAGACGAGGGCGCGACGAGCCGCTGCATGCGCGGCCGTGATCGGGATCATCGTTGTGGGGTGCGGCAGCCAACCCTTCCACGGCCGCGGCGCCTCCGACTCCTCGGGCGTCGTTGCGCAGTCGTCGCCCGCATCGCTTGTGTCGCCGCCGGCGTCATCGTCAGCAGCGTTCCCCGTCTCACCGCCAGCGTCCGCACCCGCGTCACCCTCGGCGTCCGCCGTGAACGCTTTCGCGGGCACCGCGGCTGCACTCGCGAAGGATCACTGGAGCACGTTGCCGCCGGCACCGATTGCGGCGCGCACGTCCGGTGCGAGCGCTTGGACCGGTCGACAACTCCTGATCTGGGGAGGCAGTTACGGTTCGGACGGCGACCAGCTAGGCGACGGCGCGGCGTACGCCCCAGCGACCAAGCGGTGGACGAAGCTGCCCGCGGCTCCCATCAGCGCACGTACGCAGATGGCCAGCGTCTGGACCGGCAACGAGCTTTTCGTGTGGGGTGGCAACGCGTCCGACCGGTTTGCCGACAACGGCGCGCTCTACAACCCCACCACGATGACGTGGCGAATGCTGCCGAAGAGTCCGCTCAGTGCGCGCGCCGGTGCGCAGGCGGTATGGGTCGACGGCGAGGTCATCGTCATCAGTGGCTACCCACTGGCGAGGTCGACGACTCTGCAGGTGTACACGGATCTCGCGGCCTACAGCCCAACGACCAACCGGTGGACGACCCTCGCGCCGATGCCGCTCATCGCCAATCAGTTGGTACTCGCGGTCGTTGCGGTCGCGACCAACGATCGCCTGTACGCGTGGGAGGAATGGCAACACACCACGGACGACGGAGGCGGCGCGTCGACCACTTACTCCGGCATCGACCTCTACATCTTCGACCCAACCCGCAACAGCTGGACGCCGGACGTTGCAGCATCACGGCCCACCGATGGATTGGATCGAAACAATGCGCCGGAGGGTTTGGAGTCAGCGCTCTGGACCGGAACGGACATCCTTGTTCCGCCCACGAACTCGAACTGGTGCGGCGATTGCCCAGGACCGGCAATACTCGGCGGTCGGGGCAGCGTGTTGGATCCGAGCACGAACACATGGCTCAGGATCCCGGTTGGTCCGATCGACTATTTCGGTCCGGGCGCGTTCGTGTGGACCGGCACCACCGTGATCGAGTTCAACACGGAGTCGGAAACCAATGGGCCCGGCGGAAGCACATTGGAAGGCCAGGCCGCAGCGTGGGATCCGCGCACCGGCGCGTGGACTCGGCTGCCTGCGGCGCCGTTATATGGCGGGGACGTCGCAGTATGGGACGGCGATGAGTTGCTCGAGTGGGGCACGCTCTACGTACCCACAGCGAACAATTCGCTGAGCAGCAAGACAAGCGGCGTGCAATTCGGAGCCAGCGGATGAGGTCAGCGCGACGATCTGCCGCATTCGCGGTAGTACTGGGGATCGTCGTTGTCGGGTGCGGCAGCGGATCCGTTCACGGCCGCAGCGCCGCCGACTCCTCAGGGGTCGTCGCTGTGTCGTCGTCCGCTGCACTGGCCGGTGATCACTGGAGCCAACTCCCGCCTGCGCCCATCACGCCCCGCATGGATGCTGCCGTCGCATGGACTGGTACCCATCTGCTTGTTTGGGGTGGAGTTTCAAGTGATCGCAGCGACGCGACGCTCTACGCCGACGGCGCCAGCTACGACCCAACAACCAAGCAGTGGACGACGCTGCCAGCCGCGCCGATCAGCGCTCGCACCGAGATGGGCTGGGTATGGACGGGTTCATCGCTGGTCGTGTTCGGCGGCTCTGGCAGTGCCTCTACCGCCGGAACCGGTGACCCGCTTTCGGATGGTGCGATCTACTCGCCGTCCGCACACTCGTGGCGGAAGCTTCCGGCCGGGCCGCTATCGCCGCGGTTCAATCCGCAGCTGGTCTGGACCGGTCATGAGGTTCTCGTTATCGGCGGCGATCCGCCTAACCTACCGGTGGACGGCCCCGGCTACGCCACTGGCGAAGCCGCCTACGACCCCAGCCGCAATCGCTGGACGAAGCTGCCGGAGATGCCGATGACAGCCGGCCACGAGGTGCGGCATCTTCGGGCAATGGTCACCGACCGTGGCATCTACGTCGGGCAGCTGTGGCAGCACATCATTACGGACGGCAACACCACCGAGCTCGACGCGGGCACCGATTTCGTCGTGTACGACCCTGCGCACAACACCTGGGCGAAACGGCAGACATCCGCGGTCACTCTTGACGATCAACCGTCCGGCTTGGACGGCGTGACTGTCGCCGGCGACCAGCTTCTCGTCCTACCTGGCCAGGGTTGGCACACTGACGAGTCGACGTATCCGGCGGCGCTTGGTGGCCACGGATACCGACTCGATCTCGCGACCGGCGCATGGACTGCGATGTCTGCTGGACCAATCGACGAGGCCGACCCGATCGGGGTCTGGACGGGGTCGGCGCTGCTTGAGTACGACGCCACTACTACGTCCAGCCTCAATGGCGGCCCGACGACCGGCCCAGGGGAAAGCGCGGTGTGGGACCCGACGAGTGACACCTGGACCGCGCTCGCGACGGCGCCTGGTGCTCCGCTCGGCGACAACGCGGTGTGGGCTGGCGACCAGTTGCTCGAGTGGGGCACGAGCGGTCTGAGCTTCGGGCCTTAGCCCGCGGCGATCCTCCTATTGCCCGGCACCAACTCCTCACACATTCAGGATCTGGACCCGTGCCGGGCTACCGTTCCTCACAGATTCAGCTCAGTTGGCTCGCGGGAGCTGCATCTGTGAGGAACCGACCTGCATCTGCGAGGAACGCCTGTCAGCGGTCAGCTAAAGCACGTCATCGGCGATCGGGGTGGCGCCGACCCGCGCGGGCACAGATTCGCCGCGCACATGCCGCACATGCACCTGCGCACCGGGCTCCAATGTGAGCCGCCCCGTCGCCTCACGCGCAAGCTGTGCGTAGATCGGTGCGCCCTTCGACTCCATGTCGACGCGGGTCTGGAACCCCAGGCGCGTGACGCGCACGACGGTTGCCGGCAGCGCGTCGTCCGACGGCTCGTGGGCGAGATCGAGATCATGCGGGCGCACCAACAAGTCACCGAAATGCGTGACGGGGCCGAGAAAGCTCATCACCCAATCGTTCGCGGGATGTTCGTAGACTTCAGCGGGCGCACCGACCTGCTGCACCCGGCCGTCCTGCAAGACCACAACCTCGTCAGCGACTTCCATCGCCTCTTCCTGGTCGTGCGTGACGATGACGGTGGTGACGTGCATCTCGTCGTGCAACCGCCGTAGCCAGGTGCGCAACTCCTTGCGCACCTGGGCATCGAGTGCCCCGAATGGTTCGTCGAGCAACAGCACCCGCGGTTCAACAGCGAGTGCGCGCGCTAGCGCCATGCGCTGCCGTTGTCCACCCGAAAGCTGCGCTGGATAGCGGGTCTGAAACTTCTCCAGATGCACGAGTTCGAGCAGCTCGGTGACCTTCGCCTTCGTCTCGGCCTTGCTGGCCTTGCGTACGGTGAGCCCGAAGGCGATGTTGTCGTACACCGTCATGTGCTTGAACGGCGCATAGTGCTGAAAGACGAAGCCGACGCCGCGCCGCTGCGGCGGCAGGTGAGTGGCATCACGATCTTCGATGCTCACCGTGCCCTCGTCGGCAGTATCGAGACCGGCGATCACTCGCAGCAACGTCGACTTGCCACTACCGCTTGGCCCCAGCAATGCCGTCAAGGACCCCGTCGGAATATCGACGCTCACGTTGTCGAGCGCTTTGAACTGCGCGAACGTCTTCGAGACGTTGCGCACGCTAATACTCACGCTCTACTCCTGCTGCGAGTGCGAAGCCGCCTGCTGATCAGCAAACTGCCCATAGCGATTATCGCCAGCAACACCGCCGCTGAATACGCCGCGGTCTGATCGAAGTTTTGCAGCCGCTCGTCGATGAACAACGTCAGCGTCACGGTCTTGCCGACGACGTGCCCCGACACCACCGTGACCGCACCGTATTCACCGAGCGACCGCGCGAGCGACAACACCACACCGTACGCCAGCGCGTCGCGAATCGATGGAAACGTGATGCGCCGAAACGTCTGCCAACTGGACGCACCGAGAGTGCGCGCAGCCTGCTCTTGCTCATCGCCTATCTCGGCGAGAACAGGTGCAACAGATCGGACGACGAGGGGCAGTGACACGAACGCGGTCGCTAAGACCATCCCGGGCAAGCTGAAGATGATTTTCAGCCCGTTGCGTTCGATCCACGATCCGAAGAAGCCGAACTTCCCGTAGACCAAGATGAGCGCAAGCCCGACCACGATCGGCGATACTGCTTGCGGGATGTCGACGAGCACGTCGAGTAGATGCCGCCCGGGGAATTGCCGCCGCACAAGCAATAGGGCCGCGCCAACCCCGAACAAGGTGTTGAGCACGACGGCTGACACCGCAACAATCAACGTCACCTCGATCGCGCTGCGCGCCTCGCTCGTTGTCAGCGACGACCAGATCGGTCCGAGGCCATGCCGAAACGCGCGGTAAAACACCATCGCCACCGGCGCCGCGAGCAACACCAGCAAGTACCCGAGCGCAACGAACCGTAGGCCGTAGCGGCCGACCGGGCGTCCTGATCCGCGAACCGCGATAACTCCGTTCGACTCAGCCACGACGACCGCCCCATCGCTTCAACCGATCGAGCACGAACAACACCACGAACGCGATCACGAGCAACACCGTCGATTGCGCGGCCGCCCCAACCGTGTTGTCGCTTTGGATCTGGTTGTAGATGTTGACCGCTGACACCTCGGTGTGGAACGGCAGGTTGCCCGACAGCAAGCTGATCGAGCCGAACTCACCGATCGCGCGGGCGAACGCGAGACCGGTACCCGTCAGCATCGCCGGCACCAGGTTCGGCAGGATGATGCGGCGGGCGATCAGAAACGGCGACGCTCCGAGCGATGCCGCCGCAGCTTCCATATCGCGGTCGAGTTCGATGAGCACCGGCTGCACCGTGCGCACCACGAACGGCAGCGTGACGAAGAGCATCGCCACTGTGATGGCGGTGCGGGTGAAGGCGATGTTGTAGTGCACCGGGCTGCGTGGCCCGTACAACGACAACAGCACAACGCCGGCCACGATCGTCGGCAATGCGAACGGTAGATCGATGAAGAGTTCGATCGCGCCTTTGCCAGGAAAGTCGTCGCGCACCAGCACCCACGCGATGATCGTTCCCATCACGAGGTTGAATGCGGCGACCCCGACCGAAATCGTCAGCGTGAGCTTGAGTGCGGCCCACGCCTGCGGCGAGGTGACCTGCCGCCAACCCTCCGACCACCCCTGGCTCTGCGACTTCCAGATCACGGCTCCGAGCGGAATCAGAACAAGAAAGCTGAGATACAGGGTGACGAGGCCAAGCCCGAGGCCGGTACCTCGCCGAGAGTTTTGTCCCGCCCGCGTGCGCCACCACGCGGGCGTGACAACCGCAGAGTTATTTGGTGGTAGCGACACCGAGCGATTTCTCGATAGCGGTGATGACACCGGTCGTCGGGTCGAAGAACTTCGTCGTCGCAGCCGGCCAGCCACCGAGATCGGTGATCGTAAACAGGCCGGACGGCGTGGGGAATGGGCCCTTAGCGGGCGTGACTCCGGCCACCACCGGCCGATAGCCGGTGTCCGCAAAGATCTGCTGACCGGCCGGTGAATACAGGAAGTCCACGAATGCCTTCGCTTCCGTCGGGTGCTTGGTCGTGCTCGTCACGGCGATCGGGTTCTGGATCAGCAATGTGTCGTTCGGGATCACGTAGTCGACTGCCTGGGCCTTGGCCTGAGCATAGATTGCCTCGTTCTCGTACGAGATCAGCACGTCACCAGCACCGCCGACGAAGTCGGCGAGCGCCTTCGACCCGCTGGCGTCTTGCACCTGCACGTTCTTGAGCAGGCTCTTCAAGTAGTCGGTGGCCTGGGCATCGGTCTTGCCGGCTTTGATCTGCGCGCCGTACGCACCGAGGATGTTCCATCGTGCGCTCCCCGACGAGAACGGGTTCGGGGTGAGCACTTTGACGCCGGGCTTGATCAGGTCGGGCCAATCCTTGATGCCCTTCGGGTTGCCCTTGCGGGTCACGAACGAGACGACAGAGTCGGTCACGAATCCCTTGTACTGATTGGCGTTCCAGTCGGCGGCGACCAGGTTCTTCTTCACGAGCTTGGTCATGTCGGTCTCAAGCGAGAACTCGACAACGTCGGCAGCCTGCCCACTGACGACCGCATTCGCCTGGTCACCTGATGCGCCGTACGACTGGGTGAACTTCACGTGCGCACCCGCGGGCGTCTGCTGAAAGGCCGCGATCAGCTTCACGTAAGCCGGCTGCGGGGTCGAATATGCCACCAAGTTGAGGGTCACGTCGCTGCCGGTCGCCGCCGGCGCCGAGCTCGCGGCCGGAGTCGACGCGGCAGCAGCCGGGGGGGCGCCCACCGCCGTGCTCGGTGCCACGCTTGCCGAGGCGGACGTCGGGGTGGTTGCCGCAGGCGTGGATTTCGAGGAACTGCAGCCTGCGGCCAGCGCCAGGCCGGCGACGGCAAGGGCAGCGAAGACTCTGTTCAGGGCGGGCACGATGATTCTCCAGTTTGTCTAGTCATAAACAAGGGATTTGATGACCCAGATAGCGGCCGATCGCGAAGACGGGTCCACGCGATGCGGGCGTACCGGAAGGGACGGGCAGGATCTGGTGCCCGCAATGCGGGCCCGTCGCGCTCAGATCAGCAGGGCCGACACATGGCAGACGTCACTCGGAGCAGGTCGACGTGAAGCCGCTGCGTGAGAAATCGGCCGGTCATGGGAGAGGACCTTAGCATATCCCTGCTTCGCCTCTAGACATGCAACCAAATCCCGGAAACGTCCTCAGAGGAACGCGAGGCGTGGGAACGTGCCGCTCCCCAGCACCTGACCTGCGTCAGCACCGAGCGCGCCTTCGAGCAACGTCGCGTAGACCGAGCGGAAGTCGACGTTGTACTTCAGGTCATCCATGGTCAGATCCGTGAGACTGGGCTGGTCACCGTACATGCCGCCTTTCACACCGACGCCCGCGACGAAGACGTTCGACGCGGTGCCGTGATCGGTGCCCTGACTGCCATTCGCTGCGACCCGTCGCCCGAACTCCGAATAGAGGGCCACCACGACATCGCTCCCGTGCGAGCCGGCACCAACGTTGGTCAAGAAGCCTGACACCGCGGCGTCCAGCTGGCCGAGAAGTGCGCTCTGGCGACCCTTTTCGTCGGCGTGGGTGTCGAACCCGCCAAGCTGCACGCTGTACACCCGGGTCGGAGCGTTCGCCGCGATGCAGCGCGCCACGACGTCGAGCTGCCCCGCGAGAACGTTGCCCGCCGGCGTCGCCGGAGTCGTCGTATCGGACACCGCCAGCGCGGGTCCGAACGTCGCGGCGACCCTGAACAGATCGGTGCCCGACTGTGCGACGCGCTGAATCAGCTCTGCACTCTCACCTGACACTGCGTCGAGGGCCCGCAACCCACTGCCATAACGGCCATCGGGCAACGCCACGCCGCCCGCCGACGGCAATGCCGCGCCGGCGCATTTCTGACCAGCCAGCATCGGCGGCAGCACTGGCCCGACGTTGATCGCGAGCAACGGGTCGGCGCCGTTCGCATCGAGCCACCGCCCCAGCCAGCCGGTAACCTGCGGCGAGTCGGGCGAGCCGGTTTGCCAGATCGACATCGACCTGAAGTGGCTGCGATCAGGGTTGGGATAACCCACTCCTCGCACCACGGCCAGGCGGCCGGCGTCGTACAGCTTCTTGAATCCGACCATCGACGCGTTCAGCCCGAGGTCATCGGCGAGCGGCAGCACATCTGCCTGGGCGTACGCGAGCTCGGGCCGCCCCGCGTAGTAGGCCGCGTCGGTATACGGAATCACCGTATTGAGACCGTCATTGCCGCCGTACATCGTGACGAGCACGATGATCTTTGTGCCGACGGCGAGCGGAGTCTGCTTGCCAGCCTTCGTCACATCGTGCATCGAGATGCCGGTCGCGCCCGCCGCGAGCGCAACACCACCCACGACGCCGCTCGAGATCAGGAACTGCCGCCTCGACATAGTCCTTGGCATCTGCGTCTCCTCAGTTCACAACGTATTCGGGGGCGCAGAGCGCCAGCGTCATCAGGGCAACCGGATCGTCGGCGACTTGCGCGAGTGCCACCCGGGTCTGCGTTCCCCACCCGTCGACCGACAGCAACCGAGCGGCTGCATCGGAGCGGGCCGACACGGCTTCGTCGGCCACGGCGGAGATATCCCCTTTGGCGGCGACGGCCTGTGCGAACTGCAATCGCGTGTAGCTGGCCGCTGTCGTCAGCCACGCGTCGTCAAAGGGCCAGCCGCCGACGTTGGGCGGATCGAACGGCACCTGCCCGAGATTTCTCAGTACTGCCAGGTACTTCTGGCTATCGGGCCGCAGCTTGAGAGCTCTCAGCGCACCGACGACGTACTCGACCGGCTGCTTCACGAGCTGACCCTTCGTCGCCAGAAATGCGGGCGAAAGGAACGTCGCTGTCATGAGTGCGCTGACGTCAAGCTGGGCGGCATAGGTCGTTATCAGGGCGTTGATTGCCGGATCGGTAGTGACGGTCTTGGCGAACCGCGACCACACCCGGGTACAGATCCAGCGATGTGACGCCGTGCTATGCGTGAGAATCCGCACGATGTCACTGCCGTCGAAGTTGCCGGTCTGACCAAGCACAGTCTTCGCCCCGTTGTCGTGCAGGCGGGCAACCTCGGTGAACACGTCGTCCGCCCGGTTGTATCGCCAGCCGGTGAAGCAGCGCGCGGCCTCCCTGACGTCGTCTTCCGAGTAGTTGCCGTAGCCGAGAGTGAAGAGCTCCATGTTCTCGCGCGCGAAGTTTTCGTTCGGGTGCGCCGCGATGTCCTGTGCGGTGTCGAGCCACGACATCATGGCCGGATCTTTGGCAACGGCCAGGTCGAGTGCGTCGAACGCGCCAAGCCCCTGCGACCTGAACAGCTCGTTTTGTCGCACCATCAGGGCGGCGCTGCGCACCTTGTAGATCGCGGTGGCGAAGTGCCCGTGCCAGAAGAAGGTCAGCTTCTCCGGAAACGGGTTCGTGGCCGCGACCATGCGGTCGAGCCACCAGGTGATGAGCTCGAGTGACTCGGCGCGCAACCTTGTCTTGTCGAGCGGGGCCGTCTTGGGCTGCACGGTGAAACTGGGAGTAGGCGTCGACAGCACTCCTGGGTCGGACACCGACGGTCGCACCACGAGGGCGGCAACGGTCGCGGTGTAGCCCACCTTCTCCGCGGCGTCGAGCTCAGCCGCCGTCGCTCCGAAGCCGGCTCGGCGGAAGAGGTGAGCCAGGTCGCTGCGCAAGGTGTCGGTCACGTTCCGAGTAGAGCCCTGAATTGTTCGGATCAGATCAGCGCGCCGTCACGCTCGCGTTCAGGGGAACTCAATAGCCGAGTTCGTGCAGGCGATCGTCGTCGATACCGAAGTGGTGGGCCACCTCATGCACCACCGTCTTGCGCACCTCAGCGACGACCTGCGCCTCGGTGTCGCAGTACGCGCACAAGCTCGACCGATAGATCATGATCCGGTCGGGCAGCACGCCGGCGTACGCCGTCGTCCGCTCGGTCAGGGGGATCCCGACGTAGAGGCCCAGCAGGTGCGGGTCGGCAGGCACGTCCTCGACGCTGACCGCGACGTTGCGCATCGCCTTCGTGAACTGCTCGGGGATCCCGTCGAGCGCCTCGACGACCAGCTCCTCGAACCGCTCCCGCGTGACGTCGACCACGCTGCAAGCAAACCACGGGCCGAGCCACGGGGCGGGGTCGCTCGGGGCGGGCGACCCCTGGCTCACCACTTTGGCGCGCTCCCGCGGCGTCCCCTATGCTTGGCCAGTCCCCGACGGATGACGCCGGGGCTGTGGCCTATCGATCCACCAACTGGCTGCCGTCCCCATCGTCTAGTGGCCCAGGACACCGCCCTTTCAAGGCGGCGGCACGGGTTCGAATCCCGTTGGGGGCACGAGTACACGCACGACCGAACGACCACATGAGGTCCCGTGGTGAAGTCTGGAGTTCACGCCGCCCTGTCAAGGCGGAGGTCGCGGGTTCGAATCCCGTCGGGACCGCACAGCACGACCAAGGCACGGCCAGGTAGCTCAGTCGGTACGAGCGCCCGCCTGAAAAGCGGGAGGTCGACAGTTCGATCCTGTCCCTGGCCACCAGAACCTTAGGTCTGCCCCTGCGGTCCGCCGCCGATGACGCGGCCAGCCGCTCAAACCGGACATGCCCAGTCGTCAAGGACGGCGGGATCGTCGTCGGGCTCAGCGCCGGGCGCCGGGAACGGCGATCGGAAGGTGAAAGCGACCAGCGTCGGGCCGTGCTCCCGCAGGTGCAATAGGCGTTGTTCAGCTTCCGCGAGCGTCGGCACGACGCCCGACGGTATCCACCACAGCGCGGTAAAGATCTCCATCATCGGCGCGAACCACGACCGGCGCTGCCGCATCACCTCGACGTGAGCGCTGCGGAACACGAAGTCGCCGAGCGCCTCAAGGTCGCGCCAGACCGACATGTTCACCAACAGGTCGTGCTCACCGAAAAAGCGCTCGGACGTCGCGTCGTCCCCATCGTCACTCATCAGCCGCCACACGAATCCCGGTGCGCCGTCGGCCAACGCATTGATCGGCTCGAGACTGGCCACGAAGCCGGCCATCCGTTCGGAATCCAGAGGCGCGAGCACCCGGCCGATGTTTACCTGGGCGAGCGCATAGCGGTTCGCTGGTACTGGGCGGTTCGGCGACACATGGCGCACTCTACGCGACGCCCGTTAGGCTAGACGCGGTCAGCCGATCACGGCTGGCGACCACCAACAGGAGCGCCGGAGGTTCCGCAATGCCGGAGACGGACGACACCGCGCGCACCCATGTGTGGCGTGGCGTGGCCGGCCCGTTCGAGGTAGTCGTCGACCCGGGCGTCTTCGTGCCGAGCTCGACCAGCAAGGTGCTCGCCGAAGCCCTGCGCGTCGATCCGGGCGACATCGTCGTCGACGCCGGCTGCGGGTGCGGCGTGCTGTCGTTGGTCGCTGCAAAACTCGGCGCCGCGAAAGTCATCGGTACCGACGCATCCGTCGCTGCGGTGAACTGCTCCACCGCCAATGCGGCGAGGCTCGGTTTATCGGACGTCGTAGAGTTCCGTGCCGGCCACCTGCTCGCACCGCTTGAAGGTATTCGCGCCAACGTGGTCATCGCCGATGTGTCGGGCATCCCCGACGCCGTCGCGCAGGTGACCGGCTGGTTCCCCGACGGCAAGGGCGGCGGCCGCACCGGCGCCGAACTCCCGGTCGAGATGCTCGAAGAAGTTGCTGGCTACCTCGCTCCTGGTGGTCGCGTCTACCTGCCGACCGGCACGATCCAAGACGACGAAGCGATTCTGGCCGCGGCGCACAAAGTCTTCGGCACCGCGATGCAACCGGTGGCCAAGAAGGAATTCCCACTGCCCGATGTCGTTGCCACGTCGGCGATGGTGCGCGAACTGATCGACGAAGGATCCATCCACCTCTCGCAGCGTGGGAGCCGTCTTTCGTGGGAACTGACGATCTGGTGCTGCACGCTCCAATAGAACGAGGTCGTCATGCAGACGCGTCGGCTCGGTGCCACGAACAATCCTCTTAACGTCTCGGCCCTTGGCCTTGGCTGCATGGGCATGAGCGAGTTCTACGGCAGTACCGATGACGCCGAGTCGATCGCCGTCATCCATCGCGCACTCGACTCAGGGTGCATGTTCCTCGACACGGCCGACATGTACGGCCCGTTCACCAACGAGCTCCTTGTGGGTCGTGCAATCGCCGGCCGCCGCGACGACGTCGTCGTAGCAACCAAGTTCGGCAATCAGCGAACCCCCGACGGCACGCGGCTCGGTATCAACGGCAAGCCCGAGTATGTGCGCGCGGCCTGCGACGCGTCGCTCGAACGGCTCGGCGTCGACCACATCGACCTGTACTACCAGCACCGCGTCGACAAGACCGTGCCCATCGAAGACACCGTCGGCGCCATGAAAGAACTGGTCGACGCCGGCAAGGTGCGCCATCTCGGCCTCTCAGAGGCGTCGCCGTCGACGATTCGCCGGGCCCACGGCGTCCACCCGATCACGGCGCTGCAGACCGAGTACAGCCTCTGGACCCGTGACCCCGAGGACGAAATCTTGCCGCTGCTACGCGAACTCGGCATCGGGTTCGTCGCTTACAGCCCGCTCGGGCGCGGCTTCCTGACCGGCCAGATCACCAGCGTCGACGACTTCGCGGCCGACGACTTCCGGCGGCGCGCCCCGCGGTTTCAGGGCGAGAACTTCCAGCGCAATCTCGATCTTGTGCAGAAGGTCGAACAGATCGCGACCGCGAAGGGCTGCACGTCGGGGCAACTGGCGATCGCGTGGCTACTGGCTCAGGGTGACGACATCGTGCCGATACCGGGGACGAAAAGGCTGCGCTACCTCGTCGAGAACCTCGCCGCAGTGGAGGTCGTGTTGACCACTGCCGACCTCTCGGCAATCGACGAAGCGGCCCCTAGCGGCGGCTACGCCGGCAATCGTTACGCCGACATGGGCTCGATCGATCGCTGAATGCGGGAGGGGCGACGTCCGAGCGCCCCGCGGGCAGGCAAAGGGTGCTCGGACGCCGAGTGCGGATCGCGGTGTTTCGGAGGTCTTGGCGACCCGCAACCACCCATCGGCATCGGTGAGCCCGATGTGACGAGAAACCATGAAATTGCGCAGCTAGACGCGCGCTTCGTCGTCGTCGTCAACCTCGACAAGATCAGCAGGCACCGACAGCGCGGTGGCGAACACCGTCAGCATGAAGAGGATCAGCGTGATCACGTGCACCGCGGTGCACCACAGGCAGATGGCCTTGATGATGACGGCCTCGGCGTAGACGAGATAGAAGACGAACGCGATACCTGACCCGCAATACGCCAGCCGACCGAGCCGGATGCGTGGGTCGCCCGATCGCCACGCCGCCGGCAGATGCCAGGGCACCATGCCGACGAAGTACACCAAGCCAAGAAGCGCGACCGGAAATCCGAACACCTTCGACTGCGCGCTGGTGGTGACCTTCTCGCAGTTGATCGCACCCTTAGCCGAACACACCAGTGACACGTGGGTGTCGTAGTGCGCGATCGTGAGATAAATCGCCACACCGATGCCGGCCAGGGTCAGCAGCAGGGCCACCGGGGCCGCCCACCGGGGTGCGCAGACCCGGTTATGTGTTGGCTGCACCCGGCTCCTACTTGGCCCCGGCAAGCGCTGCGGTCGCGGCGACGACGGCGGTCGCCGTGCAGACGTTGGCCGGCTTGCCGCCGTCCATCCGGCAGATGATGGCGGTGAAGACATCCGTGCTTGCTTTGATCGTCGAGCCCGGCTTCGCGGTGTCGTTGGCTAACGACGCGGCGACTGATTCGGGGGTCATCCCCTTCAGAAGGGCCGGGTCGATGCTCGTGCCGTTCTGCTTCCAGATACCCCCGAAGTCGATGAACGGGTAGCCGGGATTCGGATCACTCTTCGTACCGCCGAGGTTCTGGAAGAGCGAGCTCTCGGTGGCGGAGAGGGTGTCAAGCGGCTTGTTGGCACCGTCGACCTGCTCTTTGCCGTCGAAGTTGATGTACTGGCTGGTGTAGGACGACCCGCGGAAGGACAACGTCGGTGTGCTCGGATCTGCATCAGACGTCGACGAGTACGTGGTCTTCAGGTTGCTGAAGGCGCCGAACCGGCTCAACGCAATGGCGAGCGGCCACCGGGTTGCCGCGCAATTCGGGCAGTACTCCGCGCCGACATACAGCACCTGGGGGAGGCCGGCGGCGTTGGTCAGCGGCGCCCCGGTGAGGATGGTAGGAGGCCCGCCGATGGCGCTGATGTCAGGGATGCCGGTGAGTGTCGATGTCGCAGCAGCCGTGATGGCACTGGTCACCGATTTCGGCGCCGACACGACGGCGTTCGCCGTGATCTTCTTTTTCGTCGAGAGCCCGAACGCAACGATCAGCCCGATGACGAGCACCACCGCCAGCGCCGAGCCGCCGGCGACCATGATGTTGCGGCGCCGGGCCGCCTTGGCCTGGGCCGCGCGGGCGGCCGCGATGCGCTCGGTGGCTGCCTTCTTGGCGGCGTACTTGGTCGATGTCCGGGCCTGCTTGTCGTCGGCCACGCGGCACCTCTC
>Ga0080027_10000402_pt1 | contig 18722 bp, 18 predicted proteins | sample OrgsoiDNA2013046_FD_70962 | JGI IMG/M metagenome (GOLD analysis project Ga0080027, IMG submission 70962) | Permafrost soil microbial communities from the Arctic, to analyse light accelerated degradation of dissolved organic matter (DOM) -... | ecosystem: Environmental > Terrestrial > Soil >... | reverse complement strand
ACTTTGGAAAAGAATCGTAAAGGCTGAAACAGCGAGAACCCCCGATGTTTGCCCGGGATTTCAACTAGTGGATTTCACAAATTCGATTCATACAGGTACCGCTGGAACCCCACAAATACGCCGGTGATCTCTTCGGGCGCGCCCAAATCGGCGATGGCGTCGGAAATTGAATTCGAATACTTCAGCCGTAAGAGAGGCGTTAGCTTGTCCTGGTCAAGCTCATCCACGCCAACACTCACATAATGGTCGAGCACGAAGTCCAGAAATGCCTGCTGTTTGCTGTTGAAGCGACCGTGGATAACCAGCTTTGCGTGTCCAGCTCGTTCCTGGCGCGTAATGGGCGGGAGTGCATAAGCCACATAAGCCAGAACATCAAATAAATCGCTCTTCTCTGCGCCGATAATCTTCTGCATTTCTCCTAACTGCGTCGGGCCAAAGTCCTTTTCGGCTAATCGATCCAGAAGCTGCTTGCGCGTGTCCGGCGCGCTCCACAAAGTGCGCAGCTCGTCTTCATTCTTGAAAAACTCCGGCAGTTTGCCGAACAAGAGCTCCATGAATTGCTGTGCGGACATGGGCGTGCCATCGGGGTGCCAGAATGTGGTGGACATCATGTGCTGTATGGCGCGTTCTTTTCCGTCCGCAAGCTTGATTCTGGCTTTCTTGCGTTTCTTGCAGACACAGGGTTGCTGGCCGCAAACGTCGCATGCTTCTTTGTCGCACTCGCAACGGACCTTGCCACACGCAGGGCAGGGCTGCGGCTCCGCTTTCACACACTGGCAGGGATGATAGCCGCATCTTGGGCAGGGCTCGGGTTCGAGCGGTTCGCCGTCCCATTCCGGATCACTGAAATGGACATAGGCTTTTACGAAATCGTAGATAGTGAAGTAGTCCTTGCCCTCATAAAGACGCGTGCCGCGACCGATGATCTGCTTGAACTCAATCATGGTGCGGATGGGCCGCATGAGAACGATATTGCGAACGTTGCGCGCATCCACGCCGGTGGATAGCTTTTGTGATGACGTGAGGATTGTGGGAATGGTCTTTTCGTTGTCCTGAAAGTCGCGCAGATGCTGGTTGCCCAACTCGCCGTCGTCGGCAGTAACTCGCTGGCAGTAGTTGGGATCAGGGCTGGTCTTGATCTGATTGATCAGATCACGCACGGCTAGCGCGTGGTTTTGGGTGGCGCAGAATACCAGAGTTTTTTCCCTCTGGTTGATCTGCTCCATAAAGATCTTTACTCGATTGGCTTCGCGTTCTTTGATTTCGATTATTTTGTTGAAGTCAGTTTCGGTGTAGCGCTTTCCGGTTTCAACCTCGCCTTCGACAATCTGATCATCGGGCGTGTAAACGTATTCGTCCAGCGTGGTGGCAATCTGCTTCACACGAAACGGCGTAAGAAAGCCATCATTAATACCCTCTTTGAGCGAATAGATGTAAACGGGCTCGCCAAAGTATTTGTAAGTATCAACGTTGTCTTTGCGTTTGGGCGTGGCAGTAAGACCAAGCTGCACGGCGGGAGCAAAGTAGGTGAGAATGTCCCGCCAAGTGCTTTCGTCATTGGCTCCGCCGCGATGGCACTCGTCAATCACGATGAAATCGAAGAAGTCGGGCGGATACTCGCCGAAGTAGGGCGAGGGCTTGCCATCTTTTGGCGGGCCGCTCATGAAGGTTTGAAAGATGGTGAAGAAAAGGCTCGCGTTCTTGGGCACTCTGCCTTGTTGGCGGATTTCGTTCGGCTTGATGCGGCATAAGGCATCATCGGAGAAGGCAGTGAATGAGGTGAAGTCGTTAAATGCCTGAGTTGCCAGAGTATTGCGGTCAGCCAGAAAAAGAATGCGTGGGCGGCGGCTGGGCTCGGCTCCCGATTTCCAGTCGGAGAGGTTCCAGCGTGCGTTAAAGAGCTTCCAGGCGATCTGGAAAGCGATTGAAGTCTTTCCCGTTCCTGTGGCGAGGGTCAGCAGGATACGATCTTTGCCATCGGCGATTGATTCCAGCACGCGATTAATGGCAATTTCCTGATAGAAGCGGAGAGACCATGTGCCGCTCTTGTCCGGGTACGAAATGGCAGCAAACCGATCACGCCATGCGTTTGTTTCCGCAAACGTCAGGTTCCAGAGTTCATCGGGCGCGGGGTAGCGGTCTAAATCGCGTTCCTTGCCCGTCTGCATGTCACAGCCGTAAACGCCCTGCCCATTGCTGGAATAAGCGAAACGAACAGACATTTTACCCGCGTAGTTTTTGGCCTATCCAAGACCCTCGGTAATCGAATGGTCCCAGGACTTGGCTTCGAGTACGGCGAGTTTGGTGTTGCGGTATTCGAGGACGTAATCGGCGAACAGTGCATTGCCGTGCCTCCCCTGGCCTTCAATGCGACCGGGCGCGATCGTATACGAGCGACGGATGCGACTGCCTTCAACCACACCCCAGCCCGCCGCTTGCAGTGCGGGGTCAATGTGCTGGGCTCGAGTGTCAGCTTCGTTGTGGCAGTGTTCGCACATGGCGTCTTACAGTTGTCCCGTGAAAGCTTGATGCAAAAGCGACTTCTTCAATGCTTCTAGCGCGGCTAGCTTGCGCTCGTAGGCGGAGGCGAGACGTTGAGTTTCCGCGGAAAGCGCGTCCAGCTTTGCGACCACAGCCTGTTGTTGTTCGGACGAGACTCTTGGTACCTCATAGCTGCGCAGGAGCTTCAAAGAAACAGTCCTTTGCGCGGTGCCTGTTGCACCATCGTTAGCCTGTTTAAATACTTGTGGAGACAAAAGGAGATAGTAAAGCCAGCTGCTATTCGTCTCGGGCTTTGGGCGAACCAATCCGATGTGTCGCTGAAAGCAAAACTCGAGGTTCGCACGTAGGATGACCGGAATCCCAAATGATCCGGTCACAGTGTAGAGAACATCCCCCTTTTTGGGTTTCTTGTAAGGCTTAAGCGCTTTGAAGTATGCATGTGGCACCGTAAATGTATTTGTAAAGTCAATATCCCGTGTTTCTTTCACTATATTTCCGATGGTGATAAAAGGAACTCCTGTTGCCGATTTCGGGGGCGGCATGTGATCACCATCAGTAATGTCGCTTGCCAAGTCAGAAAGCGTCACTAACTCAGAAGTCCGCCACGCACGCGCGAACACGGATTGAAGGTAGCTCTCAAAGAGTGCACGGGCATTTTGGAGATTCATTTCGGCATTGGCTTTCGCGGTGGCAATCCCCGCAAATGCTTCGTCAAGGATGCCGACAATCCGATTCTGTTCGGGAAGGGGAGGAAGCGCAACTTCTAACGCGCGGATCTGATCGGTCACTAGTCGATGAACTGTGGCCCCACGGCTCACCATAGAAAGGAGTAAATCCATCTTTGAAGAAAGCAGGTGATACAGAAATCGAGTCTCTATTTCTCTACTTGGACACAGGGCCTTCAGATCCTGATTGATTGCGAGCGGCCGCCCCGTAGTTGCAATTGGGATAGTCCGGGCGAGGATGCCAGACCTTACAACCATCAACACTGCATTTTTCGGAATCAGTGATGTGGCACTCCCGTCGATGGCTTCCTTCGAAATATGGTCGATGGAGTCTGAGACAGTGTCGAATTTCATGTCTTTGGGGGATACCCAGGGAATGTCACCGCGCCAATATCGATCGACGGCTTTTGATGGAGTGCCGCCGCCAACAAACTCGCAAACATCATCGAGTGTTCGCGTTTGCCACTCGTTTTTCATAGCAGAGCCTTGATATTCGCTAGGACTTCATAACTCTCGACATCCAGCGCGACGATTTCCTCGATGATGGCTTGCGGCGTGCGGTGGACAACGTCATCGCCGCCGTTGGGATTCTTTACCGACAAATCAAAGGTCTTCCGATCGATCTTCTTAGCATCTATGGTCCAAGATTTCGGTGAATCGACGAAAGTCTCTTGCAACTCCACGAACTCGGCAAGATCGTCGTCATTCAGCGCGTTCGTTTTGCCCAGATTCCGCCCGGGATCGAGCTGGTAGTACCAGATCTTCCGCGTAGGCGAACCTTTCTCAAAGAACAATACAACGGTCTTTACGCCCGCACCCTGGAATGTCCCGCCGGGGCAATCAAGGATCGTGTGCAGGTTGCAGCTTTCCAGCAGCATTTTCCTAAGTGCTATCGAAGCATTATCAGTGTTGGAAAGAAAAGTATTTTTGATGACCATGCCGCCGCGCCCGCCCGCCTTAATCATCTTGATAAAGTGCTGTAAAAAGAGATAGGCAGTTTCGCCGGTCCGAATGGGAAAGTTTTCCTGCACCTCTTTACGTTCACTTCCCCCGAACGGCGGATTGGCCATCACAACGTCAACGCGGTCCTTCTCCTGAATGTCCGCAATGTTCTCTGTAAGCGTGTTGGTATGGATGATGTTAGGCGCTTCAATACCATGCAGGATCATGTTCATGATGGCGATGACATAGGCCAGAGACTTCTTCTCTTTGCCGAAGAACGTCTTTTCCTGAAGGGTCTTCATCTCCTTAGTCGTCAGGCCTTTTTTGGTCTTCATATAAACGAATGACTCACAAAGGAACCCGGCGGAGCCCACCGCGCCGTCATAAACGCGCTCACCGATCAGGGGCTTGACTACCTGAACAATGGCGCGGATGAGCGGTCGCGGCGTGTAATATTCGCCGCCGTTGCGTCCGGCGTTGCCCATGTTCCTGATCTTGGCCTCATAGAGGTGGGAAAGCTCGTCTTTTTCTTTCTGGGAGCGGAAGCGCAGCCCGTCAATCTGTTCAACGATCTCGCGCAGGTTGTAACCACTGTTGATCTTGTTCTTGATCTCACTGAAGATCTCGCCGATTTTGTATTCCAGCGTATTAGGTCCGGTAGCCTTCTGCTTGAATCCGCGCAGATAGGGAAAAAGCTTATCGTTGACGAAATCACGAAGATCGTCTCCGATGCGGCCCTTGTTGTGGTCAAGCTTGCCGTCTTTGCCTTTGGGCGCAGCCCAGCTTTCCCAGCGGTATTCCTTGTCCAGAATGTGGGTGTATTTCTTGCCGTTCAGCTGAGCTTCAGTGGCTTTATCCTGCTCAAGGTCATCAAGGTACTTGAGGAAAAGCAGCCAGGACGACTGCTCTGTGTAATCCAGTTCGGTGGTGCAGCCGGCTTCCTTACGAAGGACGTCATCGATGTTTCTAAAGGCCTGTTCAAACATGGGTTCTTATGAAAACGGGTGTTGCGGAATCTTACCATTACAGGGCCGGTTTTTGGCTTTGCAAGCGCTAAAGCGTTGGATTTGGAACTGGCCCGGCAAAGCCGCAGCCGAGGGCGGCTGCGCTCCACAATCATGTCTGAGGCTGGTTTTGTGGCGCTCCGGCTTCACTCCGCGCCAGCCTGCGGCGCGTGGAAGCTGACCCAATTTCGTAACCAAGGCGCAAGATTCCTCACCCTTACTTCCACCCCAGCGCAAGAATCGCGCGCCGGGGACCCCGGTTCGCCGGCCGAAGAATGCGCTGGCTCGTCTTGGGGTGATGTGCCGCACCTACGGCGCTCGCCGGTTTTTTTTATCATTTCCCAGGGCTTCAGGGATCGCCGAGAACGCCGTCATCGCACGACATCGCCGAGATCGGAAGTTCAAAGGCGTTAACCAGGAAGGACAAGAAGGAACACAAAGGTCATTCTCGAGAAAATGCCTTGCATCTGCATTTACGATGCAATCATCCTCGGGGTTCCTCTCTTGCCGTCGCATGCGCTCCGCCAGCGCTCGGAATGACAGAGGGAGAGGGATCGCCGAGAACGCCGTCATCGCACGACATCGCCGTCATCGGAACGACGTACGATTAAACTAAAGTTTACTTGCGTTTTTTTATAGATCAGACATTATGGAAGAATCGGGTGATCTGGATATCTGATCACCACGGAGACACGGAGACACGGAGAAAAACCAAGAAGCTTGGGATGGCAAATCGCTCAAGTCTACGCCAAATTGGGATGAATGGGATCGGGTGGGATGATCACCGGGGGATGAGGACGGATGGGGTCGGGATGGCCCGGGATGAAATGGGATGAACCCCGGGGGGGCAGAGGGGCTGACATCGCCGAGATCGGAAAAGCAAAAACCGTTAACCACAGAGGACACGGAGGAAATCGGGTGATCTGGTAATCGGGAAATTGAAAAAGCAAAACCAAGGCTCACCACTGATCAACACTGATGACACTGATAAATCGGGCGATCTGGAGATCGGGTGATCTGGTGATCGGCAACTGGGCTGAAGTCTTTCATGCGTGAAACCCACGCCAAATTGGGATGAATGGGATCAGGTGGGGGGTACCCCCCGGGGGATCGCCGAGATCGACGACATCGCACGACATCGGAAGAGCAAGAGCCAAACCCTACCGCGGATTAACGCGGATGGTCGCGGATCAGAAAGAAACAGGAAAGCTCTGAAGTCTTTCATGGGTGAAACCCGCGCCAAATTGGGATGAATGGGATCAGGTGGGATGAATGGCGGGGGAGGCCCCGCCGAGATCGGAAAGCGCAAAATCAAGAACTGGAAAATCGGCTTAACCAGAACCGGAACCTAATAGTCACCGCTACTGCTTTGTGTAGTCACAGGCTCCGCTCATGTTCTGTGTCGGCGGAGTGGGTGGAGTGGCCCAGGGTTTATTGGCGAAGTCAAAGAACTCAGTCATGTCCGGCATGGAGGCGTCGCGGGCGGTGAGTGCAGGCAGGCTCCAGCGGGCTTCAATGAAGTGGAGATAGGCGGTGTAGTCCATGGGAGTGTGGGAAACGAAATTCTTTCTGGTAAACGGCGAGATCACCATATTGGGCACGCGGCTGCCGGTAAGGGTGAAGTCTCCGGGCACATCATTGGGTCGGAGGTCACGAGGCTGGATGCCATCAGGGTTCTGAACGGCGAGAGGCGGAACGTGGTCAAAGGTGCCTCCGCCTTCGTCATGGGCGAAGAAGAGCACGCTGTCTGACCAGGACGGGCCCTGCATGAGCGCATTAATAACCGTTGAGGCCCACTGCGCGCCGACCTGCACGTTGATTGGCACCTCGCCCTGCGCGGGATTGGCAGGATCAAAGTTACTGGAGTGCTCGGAAAGACCGTCATGCAGTCCGGCTTCAATGAAAGAGACGTTGGGCAGCTTACCCGCCGCGGCGTCAGAAAAGTACTGCGCGATAGGCACAACATGGGCGGCCACGCCGGGCTGATTGAAGTAAGCAAAGTCCTGGAGATAGCTGAAGAAACCGGTATCAGCGGAATAAATCTTCCAGGAAACGTTGGCTGCGTCCAGTTCCTGCCAGATGGTTTTGGCGGTGAGAGCGCCGCGGGCGGGTGCGTCATGTATGAAGCCCTGGGACGTTGCTGCCATGATGAAATGCCGCGCCGCCGGAGTGTTGCTGGGAATGGGCGAGTAAAAATGGTCGCCGAGTGCGAATTGCGAGGCCATGAAGTAGTAGTAATTGAGGTCATTGCCGTCAAAGAAACCCATGACGCGCCGGCCGGTTTGGTCCGCCATGTGGATTCCCAGCGGAGTGGCAGACTGGCTGATGGCGAAGGCGAGGGAGACAAAGCCGTCCATGGGCGAACTGGAGGAAGCGGCCGCAGGGTTCAGACGGTTGTAATTAATGTGCGTCTCTGTCCAGTCTGGCGTGAGGTCTTCAGTGCAGACGGAACCGGTATGATACGCCGCGATGGGCGCTCCGGTGGCTGGCGAGAAGTTGGAGAATGTTCCGGTGCTCTCGTCCTCAATGGTTGCGGGCGATCCGTTGATGGGAATGTTGTTGGCCCGGCGATAGGCCGTCATCTGGCCGAAGTAGTGGTCAAAGGAACGGTTCTCCTGGATCAACATCACCACGTGATTGACCGCGGTGATTCCGGCTGGAGGCGTTCCCGGAGCAGGAGTTGGAGTTGGCGCTGCCGCGTTATTGCCGGACACACTGCCGCAACCCGTGACCAGCATTGCCATTGCCATACACACCGTAACAGCCGTGAACGCAGAAAGAGACCGGAACCTGAAACCCATACGCAAACGCCCCCATACTTCTATCTTCTAGCTTCTATTCCGTGTGTGATGCTGCTGGTGAAAGCTGGTGTTGGCCGGAGCTGGAATCGGTTTTTGTGGTGGGAAACAATGGTTGGGAAACCTGCTGATGGACGATCGAGGTTACCGCGGTCATGGCTGGAGAGGGCAAAAACTCTGTTATAATGAGGGCCTACCGCAATGCCGTGCGCGTCAGTCAAGCGCCGGTTTCTTTGTTCGTCGGGGAGTGGCTCAGCCTGGTAGAGCACCTGGTTCGGGACCAGGGGGTCGGAGGTTCAAATCCTCTCTCCCCGACCATTTAATTTCCAATCCTAAACTCCAATCACTCGCCAGCAACCCTGTTCCCTCACTCTGGTTCGGAACGTTTATTCGTGCGCGCTTCTCGCGCGCAGGGGGTCGGAGGTTCAAACCATCAATTCCAGTGATTAGCTTCAAGGTCCTTCGGCTACGCTCAGGATTTCGGCTGGCGGCTCGGACGCCGTCAAAACGCCTCAAGTTCAAATCCTCTCTCCCCGACCATTATCTTTCTTCCCGCCAGATCTGCATGGACAGTCATGTTACCTGCGGCCCTTCCCCGATTGAACTGGGTAAGCAGGTATTTACCTGATTGTGAGTAGCTGCCTGTGGCCGAAGAATAGAGTGCAACACACTCTTATCACTTCGTCACTATGACCACTTTGGACCTATTAGAAAAGCCAGCGGCTACGGTCGCGGAACCCCAGCCGGTATGTTTGCCGGCTGAGCAGATCACATTTTCTGAAACGCCGCATGCAGGCCGCCGCAGGCCGCGGTCGCTATGGCTGAGCCCGTTCTGGAAGCGCCCGTTTTGGAAGCGCTCGCCCGGCCGCCTGGTGATTCTGGCCATGATCGCGCTGGCGGTGAGGATCTTTATCGCCGAAGCTTCGGTGGTCCCGACTGGATCCATGGAAGGCACCATCCTGGTGGGCGATCACTTGTTCATGGACAAGCTGCTGTATGGTCCGGAGATTCCCATTACGCACTGGCGGCTACCCAGGGTGAAGAGTATCCATCGCGGTGACATTATCGTGTTCCGATATCCGAAGAACCCGGCGGACACTTACCTCAAGCGCGTGGAGGCCGTGGGCGGTGACACATTGGAGATTCGCAGTGGCGTGGTGTATGTGAATTCTCAGGCGGTGGTGGAACCGTACGCGGTCCACAGTCTGCCGGCATATGCGCGCCATGAACAGATGACCGCACGGGTGATACCGCAGGGCAAGCTGTTTGTGATGGGCGATAACCGGGACAACTCAAGTGACAGCCGTGACTGGGGTCTGGTGCCGGAAAGAAATGTTCTGGGCGAGCCGATCATCGTTTACTGGTCCTATGACGCGCCAACTGCGCGCTGGCTGGATGAGCAGCCGTCACATCGAGTGGCGTTCTATGCATCCATTGCGGAAAACTTTTTCTCTCGCACACGCTGGAACCGCATGGGCATGTGGTTGTAAAAAGCCATTAGCGATTAGCCATCAGCCAGAACACTCAGCATGATTTCGATACACAGGTGCCAAAGGGTGCGGCCACGCCTGGCTTTGATGAAAGTTTATTTTGTTTGGAGCCGTTCACCGGTCAAGACAACAATAGATTCGTCATCCCGAACCCTCGTGAGCGAACGCGCGCATTCATCAGCGCGTGAGTAGAGGTGAGGGATCTTGCGCTTAATTCCTTCACCTGCAAAACCCACTCTACGTCCACGACAGATCCGGACGAAACTTTTTATGGCAGCTCTGGCATGTGTTGTCCAGATGCATAAAGAAACTTACAACCTGCGCTTCATCATGGTTCTTCGCCGCGCGGTTCAACTCTTCCGCCACGCGAAACAGACGCAGCCGGTTCTCCTCAAAGAATTTCACGTCCTGCGCGCTCCAGCCTTGCTGCCGGTAAGCATCTTCAAACGCTTCCAGTCCCTGGGCTTCCTGCGCGATTCGACTGGACGCCGCGGCAATCGCATCCATCTTCACGTTCGTCAACGGACGATCATGCCAGATGGTGAAGCTCATGGCCGTGTAATCCTGATGAACCCTGGTTTCCATGACTTGACGCAGATCATTGTTGCCGCTCCTGTTGCTGGCTGAAGAAACGTTGGTCAGGTTCAACGACTGCTGCGACGCTGGCGCTGACGCTGCAACTTCCGCCGCATGCCTGCCATGAAACCTGAAGGCCAACACGGAAATGACAAACGCGAGCACAATGGCAATGCCGACTACCTTCGGCTTACTGGTCACTTGCGTCTTCCTCCGTGTTTGCCGGCTTTTGCGTCTGCGTACATCAGTGGCACGTCAACTTGAGGCAGCGTTCCGTCAAGCGTCTTGAGAAACGCCACCAGGTCGCTCTTTTCGTCCTTGGTAAGATTTAATTTGTAGATGAGCTTGTCTTTGTTGGGATCATCGCCGCCGCCGCGATCGTAGAGTTCGACAACATCTTCCAGCGTGACGCTGGACCCATCATGCATATAAGGAGCAGTCAGAGTAATATTGCGAATCGACGGAGTCTTGAACGCGCCGCGATCTTCCACTTTACCCGTTATCTCAAATCGTCCCTGATCATCCGGGTTTCCCTTCACCGCGGTACTGCCAAGGTTGTGATAAAGATTGTCAGTAAAGTTGGCGCCTTTATGGCACTCAGAGCACGCGCCGCGACCAAAGAAGACGATCAGTCCGCGCTTCTCCTGGTCAGTCAAAGCTTTCTTGTTGCCGCTCATGTATTGATCAAAGCGGGCGTTCGGAGTTACCAGTGTTCGCTCAAACGCCGCCACGGCACGGGCGACGTTATCCAGCGAAGGGCCGGAGTTAAAAACAGACTGGAAATCGCGGCGATATTCGGGAACCGCATTCAGGCGCGCCATCAGATGGGTTTCATCCACCATGTTCATTTCGTCGGGCGAGAGCAGCGGGCCTTTGCATTGTTCGTCGAGCGTGGCGGCGCGTCCATCCCAGAATTGCGCGGTATTGAATGCCGCATTCAGAACCGTGGGTGAATTGCGGCGCAGCAACACGCCGTTGAAACCTTTGGATCGCGGCAAGCCGTCAGTAAAAGCTTTTTCCGGACTGTGGCAGGTGGAGCAGCTGCTTTTGAAGTCGCCGGAGAGTCGCGTGTCAAAGAATAATCTTTTCCCGAGCTCAACCTTCGCCGCCGACTGTGGATTGTCTGCCGGAACCGGCACTTCAGGCAGCGCGGTCAGGCCGCCAGGCAGGGCTTTCATTGCGTCCACAATTTCCGGACCAATCACGGGAACCGATCGCGGATCGTCTGCAGCGGAAATGTTTCGGCCGGCAAAACCGATCACCACATACAGCGCGGCGAAAGCAATACTTAACGGCATGCTGAATTTATTGTGAGACATCCATGACTCCTCTATCTGGTCAGGGTTCTTATTTGGCCGCGGTAGCGGTAGTGGGTGCGTTTTCCAGCACAACGTTCTCCGTAATCACGCCGCTCCTGGGCACAACCACCGTGCGCTCCAGCATGCGTGAACGTTCATGCCATGCTTTCAAAACGTAGCGGCCGGGAGGCACATCGCTGATGGTGAAGCTCTGGCCGGGAACGCTGTTCACAAAATATCGCGTTGGCACAACAAAAATACGCGCATGCATCTGGCGATGGATGGAACAGAAAACGTCAACAATGCCGGTCTTGTCAAAAGAAACTGACCGGAATTCTCCCTTGGCATACACGCCCAGGTTGAACTGGCTCATCCCGGTGAAGGAGAAAACGTTGTGGGCAACGTCATCATCATTCGGCATGTCAATCTTCTGGCCTTTCACGGCCACCAGAAAATCCGGCGAGAACTGCAGGTTCTTCTGGGAAATCTTCAATGCTGTATCAGGCGGCTTGCTCTGGTCCTGGCCTTCCAGCCAGATCACCACATTTTCTTTTTCGCCCACGGCCTGGCTGGTTGAGGTTGCGGACACATTGCTCAACTTGATTTTTCCGGAAACTGTACCTGCATTCACGGGAACCACGGCGAACACAGAAAGAACCGACGCTGCAACGATCAAACGTCTGATCACAAATTTCTCTCCAGATCTTGCTGATAAAGATATTTTTCGCGCCGGATGTGAGAAGTGATTGATTGGACCGCACTTCAATCGTACAAAAGCGCCGTCCGGACGCGCCGGAAGTTACAACTCTGAGGAGGATACGTTTGTCTGCTAAGTACAACAACTTACGAAGGTAACCTTCAAGATGGGAGAAATATCGCGGAGCGACTTTTTAAAGGACCGCACGAATGCGCGGTTTAGGGATTGAGGGCCGCACCAGTCACAATGGCGCTGCGTCTCTTCGGCGCACGGTTCTGGACAACATTCTGTTCAACCTTGTGATATTCCAGGTCCCGCGCCACCATTTCATACCTGCCTTTGAACCGCACATTAGCCACAGCCTGCGTAAACGTCCGCAGCCACATTCCGTCCACTTCAGAAAAACTCATCAGAATATGCAAATCATGGATCCACCATGACGGGCTCTTGGTTAGATTTCCTTCCACGCGACGGATGTTGAAGTTTTCTGCGTCAACCCACACTCGACCGCGCAACAGGTCTTTGTCGTCATGTCGCGGATTAATCTGCAACACAAAACATTTACGGCCGTCCAGGTTTTCCGTGCCCGCAAGCGCGAAGGCGTAATTGTCACCGGAGAATTCTCTGCGTGCGGTATCCTTTGCGTCCTTCTTTTCCGTTTCGTGGTCCAGCACGTCACGCAGAATTTTTTCTCCCATGCCGCCGTGGCTGCTTTCAACTTCATATTGCTTGTGGTCGGGAGGCAGGTACGTAACGTTGGCAATCACGCGCGCTTTTTGTTCATACGTCTTGTCCAGGAGTTGATAGTCGCGCCTGACTACAATCGCGCGGGAGCTATCCTTGTTCTGTTTCTGTGTCTCCATCATTCGCGTTACGATCGTCGGCAGGTCCGGGTCTGCGGCCTTCACAGAAGATGGAATCTGAGCGGCAGCGAGCGGCGCCAACATCCAGGCCATCAACGCAAATTGTGCAAACCTCGCCAGCATCTGAACTCCCAAACTCCTGTATTGAGTTGGAAGCAATTTCACTTCAAAAGGAGGCTAAGCAAAAGGACTAAGACGAGAAAATCCTGAATCTTTGGCCCAGCCACCCAGGTAACCAACGGAATCTGGACTTATTCGCTGGCAGAAACCAGATTTATGCAGTATTCCAGCCGTAATTCCCTGGCTTTGTCGCTGGCAGCTTGCCTGGGTTTTACGTCAGGATGCGGAAGCGGTAACTCTTCCCCGTCGCACCTACGTGGTCAGTCTGGACGGCCGGGTGCAAAAAAACGTTCCGCAATAGTGCCGTGTCCAGGCGTCTGAAGCGTCCCCGATCAGGCAACCGGAACAGCGGCCCTCAGCTCAGGGTACAGTGGGAAAACATCCGCCAGTTCCCGCACCTGGCGGCGAATACGTCCCAGGGCCGTTGCGTCCTTGTAATTATTCAACGCGTCGGCAATGAATGCCCCCACCTGAAGCATTTCTTTTTCCTTCATGCCTCGCGTGGTCAGCGCCGGAGTGCCTATGCGGATGCCGCTCGGCTTCAGCGGCGGATTCGCGTCAAACGGAATCGCGTTCTTGTTTACCGTGATCCCTGCCTGGCCCAGCGCGTTTTCAGCTTCGCTGCCCAGCATGCCCTTGGCAAACACATCCATCAGGAACAAGTGCGTGTCGGTTCCGCCGGAGATCACGCGGAAGCCCTCGTCCATCATTTTCTTTGCCAGTGTTCGCGCATTCGCCACCACTTGATTTGCGTAGTCTTTAAATTCAGGCTGCAGCGCTTCGCGGAAGCAGACAGCTTTCGCGGCTATCACATGCACCAGCGGGCCGCCCTGGATCCCCGGGAATACTGTCTTATCCACCGCTGCCGCAAATTCCTGCTGGCAAAGCACCATGCCGGCCCGCGGACCGCGCAGCGTCTTGTGCGTCGTGGTGGTCACAATGTGGCAATGCGGGACGGGTGAAGGATGCGCTCCGCCGGCCACCAGTCCGGCAAAATGCGCCATATCAACCATGTACCGCGCGCCCACTTTGTCTGCGATCTGCCGCATGCGGGCAAAATCGATAATGCGTGCGTACGCGCTGCCTCCGCCAACAATCAGCGTAGGGTGTTCTTTCTCCGCGATCTGTTCCAGTTCGTCATAGTCAATGGTTTCCGTATCCTTGCGCACGCCGTACGGAATGATCTTGTACATCTTGCCGGAAAAATTCAGAGGATGTCCGTGGGTAAGGTGCCCGCCATGCGCCAGGTTCAAGCCAAGGATGGAATCACCCGGCTTCAGGATCGACATATAGGCCGCCATGTTGGCCTGCGATCCCGAGTGTGGTTGCACGTTTGCGTGGTCCGCGCCGAATAGCTGTTTCGCCCGGTCGCGTGCCAGGTTCTCTACCACGTCAGCGTACTCGCAGCCGCCATAATAGCGCTTGCCCGGATAGCCTTCCGCGTACTTGTTGGTAAAGACCGAACCAGCCGCCTGCAACACTGCTTCGCTGACAAAATTTTCTGAAGCAATCAGTTCCAGCCCGTCATGCTGGCGTTCAGCTTCATGGGCAATGGCTTGGGCTATTTCAGGATCGGCTTGCGCAAGAGAACGGGACATCCAGGCGTTTTTCATACAAGAATCTTACTAGGAGTGTTTCCTGAATGGGAGCGAAAATAGGAAGCAGAAAACAAGGCCTAATCCCAATGCAGGTCACTGAGCTTGAAAATGAGCCGGGTCATGCGCTTGATGTGCGATCCCGGTGACGGCCCTTCAGACCCGCTTAGAAACCTGCAATCCACGGGCTGGGGCTTTCCGTCTTTATCGGGAAGCGCCGCCACGAACCTGAGAACCAGTTCTGAGCTGCCCTGGACTGACACGGCAGTAACGCACTTCAACAAACCTTTGCCTGCGTACGGTGTGCGCGAATCAGTGTCATCACAGGTCTCAATTTCATAGCGGATCGCGCTGTCTTTCCGTTGGCGCGCGAACCAGGCCTCGAAAGTCTCGGCCGGCAAGGCGGCATCCATTTTGTTCATGGACGTAGTCTTAAGCCGATCGATCAGTGTCTCATCGCCTCTAACCTCATGCTGCGTCACCTTTACATACTGCATGGCATTCGCAGCTGCTGCAATGGTCAGGATCGTCAGACACAAGGCAAACATCATTTTTCGGTTAAGCATCTGGCTCCCTTATATTTTTTGAACGCCAGTATCTGTCTTTCTTGCGTAGACGTTTGCGTCATGGCGTTCCATCCAACGCTGTGGGTTGCGCAAAAGTTCGAAGCCAAATTGCTCATACAGTTCGTGCGCGTCCTGCGTAACCAGCGCCCAGCGGCGCAACCCCTGCAACTCCGGGTGGCCAACAATACATTCCATCAGCCATCTGGAAAGACCTTTACCACGATGTTCTTCCACGATAAAAACATCAGCAAGGTAGGCGTATGTGGCGTGGTCAGTAATTACCCGCGCAAAACCCACCTGCCTGCTGGCTTTATAAACCCCAAAGCAAAGTGAATGTTCTATCGATCGCAGGACCGTGGCCAGCGGAATACCTTTAGCCCAGTAGCAATTCGTCAGGAAGGAATGCACCACGCCGATATCGAGTTTCGCTGGATCTGTGCTGATCTCGAAGTCGTCGCGCTGCCAGTTCATCGGCGTGAAATCCTTCATGCGCTCTTGACTGCGTTTGCAGAACCTTGCCCGGATGCAGCCTGTTTTGCTTCCGCTTTTTCGATCTCGCTGATCTTCTCCACGCGACGCTCATGGCGTCCGCCGGCAAACTGCGTTTTCAGCCATTTGTCCACGATGGCAAAAGCCTGATCAGGATTGAGTATTCTTGCGCCCAGCGTGAGCACGTTGGCGTTATTGTGTTCACGGCTCATCTGCGCTTCATATTCTGTGCTGACATTGGCGGCGCGCACTCCCTCCACCTTGTTGGCCGCAATGGCCATGCCAATTCCGCTCCCGCACACCAGGATTCCCAGGTCCGCGCGCGCATCATGGACATCGTGGGCCACGGCGCGAGCAAAATCCGGATAGTCCACTGACTCACCGGAATTGGTCCCTTCATCGTGGACTTCGATTCCGCTCTTCAGAAGATGAGCCTTGATCTGGTTCTTGAGTTCATAGCCGGCGTGGTCAGCGCCCAGGGCGATTTTCATGGCCCCAATTCTACATCTCGGGATCCGCCATTGCCCCCGCTGTCTCATGGCAAAAAACAAGGCCGGCACAAGGCCGGCCCTCGGGAAACGTTCTTTTGTGAACCACCCTACTTCTTGTCGTGGTCGTGGTCGTGATCTTTGTCTTTGTCTTCGTGTTTTTCGGCATACTTCATGCCCATTTCAGTGTGCTTAATGGCTTCATCGGTAGCTTTGATGGCGGCAGCGCGATGTCCGCCCTTGTCGGCCATGGCCTGTTGCAGGTGTTCGCGTGCTTCCTTCAGGGACTTCAGCGCTGCCTCCATGTGAGGCTGTTCGTCTACTGCTGCGGCTGCTGCGGGAGCCGGGTTGGAAGCGGGCGTTTTGGCTGTTGCCGCTGTAAAGCCGATTACGCCTAAAACCAATGTCAGAGCAAGAATCTTGGAAATCGATTTCACGTGTGAAACTCCTTCCGGTCAGAGACCGTCAAGAAAATTAGACCTTTCCGGTACTCCAAGTCAATTGCTCCGCCCTTGTCAGGAACCCAGAAGGTCACCGCCTAACCCCCTGCGTACCACTCAAACCAGCCCCACGGTTGTGGCACTTGCGAGTAACACGTAAGGCCTTTGTTCTCTTGTATCACCCTTTGCTTTCATCAGATAATCACGCCGCAGAACTCTGTAATATCAACCTGAGGTGACACATGGCCAGTCCAACGGCGCTGAACGATATCGATATGACGGGGGACACACGCGTACCCGCGCAGCCCCTGAAATATATCCAGTTTGAGATCTCGAACTTTATCGCCCGACTCACCATGTGCCATGCACCCCACAACGTGCTCACCGTTCCCATGATGAAAGAAATGGCGGAAGCCATTGAAAGCCTCAACGGCCGTACCGACGTGAAGGCCATCCTGCTTCAGTCCTCGCAACAGGCTTTCTCCGCCGGCATTTCCCTGGAAGATTCGCGTCCAGATCGCGTCTTCCAGACCCTGGACGCATTCACCCGCGTTTTTCAGGCCTTGATCGACATTTGTAAGCCGGTGGTCGTGGTGGTGAATGGAGCCGCCATCGGCGCGGGTTCAGAGCTGGTTGGCTTTGGCGATGTGGTCATCGTCACGCCCAAGGCGAAATTCGCGCAGCCGGAAGTAAAACTCGGCGTCTTCCCGCCCTTTGCCGCCGTGATGTTGCCGCAGATTATCGGCCAGAAAAAAACTTACGAACTCATCCTTACCGGCGAAGCACTGAGCGCCGAAGAGGCGCTGCATTTCGGCTTTGTCAACAAGGTAGTGCCGGAAGCAGACCTCAACGCGCATGTGGAACAGTTGATGGTGCGCATCTCAGAATTCAGCGGTCCCGTGCTGGAGGTAACCAAGCGCGTGATCGGAAACTCCATTGGCCTGCCACTGAAGCAGGCAATGAAGGCCTCACAGGACCTCTACCTCAACGAACTCATGAGCCTGGAAGACGTGCAGGAAGGCCTGCGCGCCGTTATCGAGAAGCGCAAGCCGATCTGGAAGAACAAGTAACGCGCACTTATCCGCCTGCATCTTACTCAGCCCGGTTCTCGCAGAGCTGCCGGCTTCCATCTGCGCCGCTGTGACGCCCGGTACACGATCTTATCTTTGATCGTCTCGTAAATATCATTCGGGACCACCATGCGGCCGAGCAAATCGATACGGCTTGGGTACGGGCGATGCTCCACGATCCGGTCCGCCGTCTCCGCATCCAGACCCAGCAATGTCATGATCTCCTGCTGGCTGGCCTCATTGATATTGACGACACCACTTCGGGGACCGCTGTTGTTCAGGTCAAAGCCGCTCAGGCCATCACCTCGCACCGCGTCGGACTTCCTCCGCTTACCACCAGTGTGATTAGGATTGCCCCGCCTTTGTACTGACGTAATCCACGATGCGGTAAAGATTCCCAACCCAATTGCGCCTAGAAAAGAAATCAGCTTCATCAAACTTCTCCCTCAACATTGATCTTTCATTTACGTGGAAATGTTTGACGCGGAAAGCTTGATAGGTGTTCCTAGAATTTGAACTTAGAGACGTAGGCTGCTCATGTTCCAAGCGTCGAGGCCCCTGGGGCAGACCACAATCGAAGGATTCGAGTATGCCGATCGTGACCATGCCGTCTCAGGAGTTCACAAAACAAAAACACCCTCGTCATCCCGAACCTCGTAAAACGAACGCGCGCTGTCATCAGCGCGTGAGTCGAGGTGAGGGACCTTGTGCCTGGTTTTCACCACCCAATGGTTCGCTACCAACGTGGCTCTTAAACAAGGGCGAGGCCGACTTGCGCGCCGAGCCCGCTGCAACAGGAGCCTTCCCGCACCAACCACGATAGACGCTTTCAAAGCGGTTTGGAGCGAAGCGACAAAAATGAAGTCCCGAGCCCGCTGCACAGGAGCCTCTTCACCGTAACCACGATAGGGGAGTCAAAGCGGGTTGGAGCGAAGCGACATTTAAACAAGGAAGATCAAGGGCTCGCGCCGTCCACGCGCGCTGAGCCCGCTGCTACAAGAGCCTCCGCGCAGCAACCACAATACACGCACTCAAAGCGGTGTGGAGCGCAGCGACAAT
>Ga0080027_10000401_pt1 | contig 18750 bp, 11 predicted proteins | sample OrgsoiDNA2013046_FD_70962 | JGI IMG/M metagenome (GOLD analysis project Ga0080027, IMG submission 70962) | Permafrost soil microbial communities from the Arctic, to analyse light accelerated degradation of dissolved organic matter (DOM) -... | ecosystem: Environmental > Terrestrial > Soil >... | reverse complement strand
TACTCGTCCTGGGCGAACCCCCCGAGCGTGTTATGGTCCCGCGCCATGACGAAGCTCACCGGGGCCCTGATCGCGGCTCTACTGGCCGCGTCGCCGGCCTGTTCCCACAAAGCGGGCGGGTCGGGATCACCGGAGGCAAAGGCCGGCGCGCCGGCGGCCGCGGGTCTCGCGATCGATGACCTGAAGGTCGGCAGCGGCATGCCGGCGGCCAAGGGGAAGATGATCTCTGTCCACTACACGGGCCGGCTCACCGACGGCACCAAGTTCGACAGCTCCTACGACCGCGGCCAGCCGATCGAGTTCCCGCTCGGGACCGGCGTCGTGATCAAGGGCTGGGATCAGGGGATCGACGGGATGCGGGTGGGCGGCAAGCGGAAGCTGACGATCCCGCCGGACCTCGCCTACGGTGCGCGCGGAACGCCGGGCGGACCGATTCCACCCAACGCCACGCTGGTCTTCGAGGTCGAGCTGGTGGCGGTCAAGTAACCCGCGTAACCAACCGTTGGCAGTGAGCATCCCGGCTTTCCCGCTGGCGAAAGCTCAAAAGTTCACTAAACTCCCGCGCCCCTACCTCCTGAAAGAACGGGAAGCAACCCATGGCCATCTCTCTCGACAAAGTTCGCAACATCGGCATCTCGGCGCACATCGATTCGGGCAAGACCACGCTGTCCGAGCGCATCCTCTTTTACACCGGCAAGATCCACAGGATCGAAGAGGTGCGCGGCAAGTCGGGCGTCGGCGCCAAGATGGACTCGATGGATCTCGAGCGCGAAAAAGGGATCACCATCCAGTCGGCGGCCACCTACTGCGAGTGGGACGACCACGTCATCAACCTCATCGACACGCCGGGCCACGTCGACTTCACGATCGAGGTCGAGCGCGCGTTGCGCGTCCTCGACGGCGCGGTGCTGGTGCTTTGCGGGACCTCGGGCGTGCAGTCGCAGTCGTACACCGTCGATCGCCAGATGCGACGCTACAACGTGCCGCGCCTGGCCTTCATCAACAAGCTCGACCGCGCGGGCGCCGATCCGGCGCGCGTGACCGCGCAGCTCAAGGACAAGCTGAGGCACAACACGATCACGATGCAGCTCCCGATCGGCGAGGAGGCCGACTTCGAGGGGATCATCGACCTCATCAAGATGAAGGCCTACCACTTCGACGGGGACAACGGCGAGGACATCCGCGAGGAGGAGATCCCGGCCGCCCGGCTCGAGGAGAGCAAGACCGCCCGCCACGATCTCATCGCCTCGGTGGCGGACCACGACGAGGCCATCGCCGACAAGTTCCTGGCGGAGGCCGAGGTCGGCATCGAAGAACTTCAAGCCGCGATCCGCCGCGTCACCATCGCGCTCAAGATGACGCCGGTATTCATCGGCTCCGCCTACAAGAACAAGGGCGTCCAGCTCTTGCTCGACGGCGTGAACCTGTATCTCCCGAATCCGATGGAGGTGCAGAACATCGCCCTCGATCAGAACAACAAAGAGGAGAAGGTGATCCTCATTTCGGAACCCAAGAAGCCCTTCGTCGGGCTGGCGTTCAAGCTCGAGGACGGCCGCTACGGCCAGCTCACCTACATGCGCATCTACCAGGGGACGCTCACCAAGGGCGACTTCATCGTCAACAACTCGGCCAACGGCAAGCGGGTCAAGGTGCCGCGCCTCGTGCGCATGCACTCGAGCGAGATGAACGACATCGAGACCACCTCGGCAGGCGATATCACCGCGCTGTTCGGGGTGGAGTGCGCCTCGGGCGATACTTTTACCAGCGAGTCGATCAACTACACGATGACCTCGATGCACGTGCCCGACGCGGTCATTTCGCTGGCCGTGGCGCCCAAGGACAAGGCCAACGCCACCAATTTCTCCAAGGCGCTCAATCGGTTCACCAAGGAAGATCCGACCTTCCGCGTTCGCCGCGACGAGGAGTCGGCCCAGACCATCATCAGCGGGATGGGCGAGCTGCACCTCGAGATCTACATCGAGCGCATGAAGCGCGAGTACGCCTGCGAGGTGATCGCCGGCAAGCCGCAGGTCGCCTACCGCGAGGCGATCGGCCAGCGCGCCGACTTCAACTACACCCACCGGAAGCAGACCGGCGGCTCGGGTCAATACGGCAAGGTCATGGGCTACATCGAGCCTCTGCCGGCCGAGCACCCGACCGGCTACGAGTTCGAGGACGACATCGTGGGCGGCGCGATCCCGCGCGAGTTCATCGCCGCCTGCGACAAGGGTTTTCGCGAAGCGACCAAGAAAGGTCCGCTCATTGGGTTTCCCATCGTCGGCGTCAAATGCGTGGTCAACGATGGCGCCTCGCACGCCGTCGACTCGTCCGAAATCGCTTTCCGAACGGCCGCTCTCATGGGCTTCCGCGAGGCTTATGCGCAGGCCAAGCCGACCATCTTGGAGCCGATCATGCGGGTCGAGGTACAGTTCCCCGAGGAATTCCAGGGGGCGGTCATGGGACAGCTCAACCAGCGCCGCGGGACGATCATCTCGTCGGAGAAGCAGGAGGGCTTCGTGCAAGCGATGGCCGAGGTGCCGCTCAACGACATGTTCGGCTACTCGACCGATCTGCGTTCTGCGACGCAGGGCAAGGGCGAGTTCACCATGGAGTTCCAGAAGTACGCCGAGGTGCCCAAGCAGCAGCGCGAAGTGATGATCACCGAGTACCGCAACAAGAAGGACAAGTAAGGCGGCGCTCGTCGCGGGAGGTTGCAGGAACCCTCTCAGGTTTCCTGATCTAACTGCCCGGCGTCCAGGTAGAAGCGGGAGATGTCGGCCTCGTCGAGCAGGCCGACCACGTTGCCGGCGGCGTCGATGACCTGGATCTCGCGCAGCTTGTTGCTCAGCATCGTCTTGGCGGCGGTTCGCAGGTCGGCATCGACGCGGACGGAAAAATCGCGCGCCGCGATGGGGACGCCACTGACGGAGATCATCCGCATGATGGTCGCCACCTTGGTGGTGCGCAGGAGATCCGGCGTGGCGGGATGCCGGTGCACCGGCGATTCGCGCTGGGTTTTCACCTGGGCGCGATAGAGAGATTTCCCCCGCAACGCGATGAAGGCGATCCCCTCGGCCAGCATGAGCGGAACGAGGAGGTCGTAGCTCCCCGCCAGCTCGCAGACCAGGACCAGCGACGACAGCGGGGTGTGCGCGATGCCGCCGTAGAAGGTGCCCATGGCGACCAGCGCGAAGGCGCCGGGATCGATGCGCGGGTCATGCAGCAGGAGCTGCGCCACCCGGCCGAAGGCGCCGCCGAAGAGGCCGCCGATGACCAGCGCCGGCGCGAAGTCGCCGGCGCTACCACCGGTGCCGATGGTGAGCGACGAGGCGGCGATCTTGGCGAGGCACAGAAACAGCAGCAGGGCCGCGCCGGCCCAGCCGATCGGCAGCCAGCTGGCGCCGCTGATGGCGACCTGCACCGCGCCGTACCCGCCACCGAGGAGGCCGAGCCCCTGACCGGGCTGGGCCAGGTGCCAGCCGACGGCCGCGATGATCGGCACGCAGAAGACGCCCAGCGCCAGGCCGCCCAGCGCGGGCCGCGCCCAGGTCGGGATGCCGGTGAGCCGCGCGGTCAGGCGCTGGACGCCGCGCAGCGAGGTCAGAAACAGCGCCGCCAGCACCGACACGAACAGCGCCAGCACGCCGTAGAGCCAGAGGTGCTTGATGACGAACGGAAAGTGCCCCGGGTGCGCGAACAGCGTCGTCTCGCCGAAGATCGAGATGACCACCGAGTAGGCGGTGACGCTGGCTAGGACCGCGGGGATGAGCGCGTCGGACTCGAAGTCGTCGCGGTAGAGCACCTCGACGGCCAGCAGCGCCGCGCCGAGCGGCGTGCGGAACACCGCTGCGATTCCGGCCGCCACGCCCGCGACCATCAGGATCCGCCGCTCCGCGATGTCGACGCGTAAGAGGCGCCCGCACAGCGATCCCAGGGCGCCGCCGATCTGCATGGTCGGCCCTTCGCGCCCCCCCGAGCCTCCGGTCCCCAGCGTGAAGATCGACGAGATCGCCTTCACCCACGCGACCCGCTTCCGGATGTTCGCGTCCTGGCGATGGAAGGCCTCGATCATCGCGTCGCCGCCGCCGCCGCGGGTCTCGGGGGCCAGCTCCGAGATGATGCCGCTGGCGAGCGCGCCGATCGCCGGCAGGAGCGCCAGCAGCCAGGGCCGAAAATGAATGATGTGCGTGAGCTCGGGCAGGAAGGTCTCGCCGCTGGCGCGCAGAGGGCGGTATCCGCCCAGATCCTCGAGCACCAGCCGCTGGACGACCTCCAGCGTCGCGAAGAACGCCGCCCCCATCAAGCCGGCCGCGACGCCGACGATCGCGGCGTGAAACAGGCTGCGCCCGACGACGCGCAGATCCGGCGGCGTCGCTTCCTTGAGGATCGTCGTCAGAAGCTCGCGACCAACGACCCTTTTCATCGCAACGGCGAGGCCATTATGCCTGTGGTATACGAGGCCGGCACGAATTTCCGATGGCCGCCGCCGCCTTTTACGATCTGGATGGGACGCTCGTCCGCACGAACCTGGTGCACGCGTTCGCCTTCAGCGCGCGCAACCAGCAGGGGATCCTCAAGAGCATCACCAAGACCATCGCGACGCTGTCCAGCGTTCCCCTCTTCATGGCGGCCGACTTCTTCAACCGGCGCCTGTTCAACGACATCTTCTTCGTGCGCTACAAGGGGGAGTCGGAGGATCGATTGCGCTGCCTGTCGCAAGAGCTGTTCGACACCGTGCTGAAACCGTCGATCTTTCCGGGTGCCTACGAGCTCATAGACAAATCGCGTCAACTGGGGCTGCGCCAGGTGCTCGTGACCGGCGCGCTCGATCTAACGGTCCAGCCGCTCGCCAAGCATCTAAAAATCGACGACTATGTGACCAATCGATTGGAATTCGTCGACGGGTACGCCACGGGGCGGCTGTTGCCGCCGGTGGTGGCTGCCGCCTCCAAGGCCAGCTGGATGCGGATCTACGCGGAGAAAGAGAAGCTGAACCTGTCCGACTGCTATAGCTACAGCGACAGCATGAGCGATCTGCCCATGCTCTCGGTGGTCGGTCACCCCACGGCGGTCAATCCCGATCTGCGGCTGCGAAACACGGCGCTGCAACACGACTGGCCTATTTTGGATCTACGATGAGAGAACGAGCCCCCAAGGTCCTGCGCGGCCCGGTCCCGCGCAACAAAGAGGACGATCAGGTCGTCTACATCGACGGCGACTCGGCGCCGCGGATCCTGTTTTCCGGTGAGGACCTTCTTCTGGAGGATCTGCCGATCGGGACGCGGGTCATCTACCCGAAGCCGCCCATCGAGGGCCTCGCCAATCCCGGCGCCGCGATCCGCTACGCGCTCAACCACCCGCACGACACCGAGCCGCTCTACGCGCAGCTGGCGCCCGGCATGCGGGTCACCATCGCCGTCGACGACATCAGCCTGCCGTTGCCGCCGATGACCACGCCCGACATCCGGCAGACGATCATCGAGATCGTGCTGGAGCTCCTGGACGCCAACGGCGTCGACGACGTGCACATCGTCATCGCCAACTCGCTGCACCGCCGACTCTCCGAGGCCGAGATGAAGCGGATGGTGGGCAGCAAGATCCACGACGCCTTCTATCCCGATCGCTACTACAACCACGACGCGGAGGATCCCGACGGGATCGTCCACCTGGGCAAGACCGATCACGGCGAGAGCGTGAACATCAACCGCCGCGCCGTCGAGAGTGACCTGGTCATCTACGTCAACATCAACCTGGTTCCCATGGATGGCGGGCACAAGTCGGTGGCGGTCGGTCTGTGCGACTACGAGAGCCTGCGGCCGCACCACGAGCCGGAGACCATCCGCGCCTCGGACAGCTACATGGACCCCAAGCGGTCGATGCTCAATACCAAGGTCGAGCGGCAGGGCGCGCTGGTCGACCGGCACATGAACGTGTTCCACATCGAGACCGCCCTCAACAACCGGATCTACGCCGGCGCGACCGCGTTCCTATCGAAGAACGAGGACGAGTTCACCGAGATCGATCGGCTCAAGTTCGAGGCGATGCGCTGGACGCTGTCGAAGATGCCCCGCGGCGCCAAGCGCAAGCTCTTCCAGTCGATCCCGGCCCAGTACCAGATGATCGCCTGCCACGCCGGCAAGACCGAGCCGGTGCACGAGCGGATCCTGCAACGCTGCTGGGACCAGTACGCCGTGCACGTGCGCGGTCAGGCCGACGTGCTGATCTGCCCGGTGCCGTTCGTGTCACCGTACAACGTCAACTCGATCCTGAACCCGATCCTGGTGCAAGTGATGGGGCTGGGCTACTTCCACAATTTCTATCGCGGCAAGCCGATCCTCAAGAAGGGGGGCGTCCTCATCCTGACCCACCCCTGCTACGACGAGTTCGATCACAACCACCACCCGAGCTACATCGAGTTCTTCAACCGGCTGCTGCCCGAGACGCGCGACGCGATGAAGCTGCGTCACAAGTACGAGGAGGAGTTCGCCAAGAACCCGAGCTACATCGAGATGTACCGGCGCGGGAACGCCTACCACGGCGCGCACCCATTCTTCATGTGGTACTGGGGCGAAAACGGGCGCCAGCACGTCGGCAAGGTGATCGTGGCGGGCGCCGAGAACGCGCACGTGCCCAAGATCCTGGGCTGGGAACGGTCCGAATCGCTGACCGAGGCGATCGCGATGGCCAAGAGCTTCGTCGGACCGTCGCCCGAGATCACCATGATGCACCACCCGCCGATCGTCATGGCGGACATGGAGTAGCGACGGCGCCTGGGTGCCGCCGACGGCCCCACGATTCGCAGGGAAGCGTCGATGTCTTTGGGATCGAAGGGGCGTGGTCGAAGGTTCACCGTCGCCCGCGCGGTACGGGAGCTGGTGGCGCGGGTGATCTACGCGGGCGACTGGCCGGCGCGCGCGCTCGATCGGTGGGGCCGGGCGCGGGTGGAGATCGTCCGACACCAGATCGCCGCGGGGCGCGGGGCGCGGCCGCCGCTGCGGATCGGTTTCATCTCCGACCTGCACGTCGGTCCGCTCACCCCCACGCGTCTTCTGGAAGCCGCCTTCGGTCGGCTGGCGGCAGAGGCGCCCGACGTCTTGGTCCTGGGCGGAGACTACGTATTCCTGGAGGCGACCGCCGCCAAGGCCGATCTCATCGCGCGCCTCACCGCAGGTGTTCCGGCCGCCACCAAGGTCGCGGTGCTCGGCAATCACGATCTGTGGACGGATCACGCGCTCATCGAGGCGGCGCTCGAGCGGGGCGGCGCGCGGGTGCTGGTCAACCGGTCGCTGCGTCTGCCACCTCCGCACGACGATGTCGCGCTGGTCGGGCTCGACGATCCGTGGACCGGCGATCCGGATCCCGATCGGGCCTTCGCCGAGGCGACGGGTGCCGCCGTGAAGATCGCCGTCGTCCACGCTCCCGAGGGCTACCCATTCGTCCGCGATCGCGGGGCCGCGCTGATGCTCTGCGGTCACACCCACGGCGGTCAGATCGCGGCGCCGCACGGGCCGGTGGTCGTCCACGGGCATCTCGGGCGGCGCTGGCCCGCCGGTCTCTACGACGTCGATGGGCTTCCGCTGTTCGTCTCACGCGGCATCGGCGCCGTCGAGATTCCGCTGCGCCTCTACGCGCCGCCCGACGTCGGGATCTTCACGATCGCCTAGGCGTCGCTGCCGGACCGTACATTCGGGGCGCCTTCGACTACACTGCGCTCGGCGATGCGAAACCATCGCTTTTCACCAAGGAGCAAATGTCATGAGCAAGGGCCAGGACGCGAAGAAGAACGTCAAGAAGGCACCCACCCGGACCCCGCAAGAAAAAAGGGAAGCCAAGCGGATCAAGAAGGCCGCCAGATAGAACGGCAGATCCAACCTATGGGGTGAACCGCCGACGGCGACCGCGCCGGCCACCCGGCAGAGCGAAGGCGCGGGCGACCGCTCTGCCGGCGGGATGGGGCACCTCGGGCCACGGTCCGTCGATAATCCCCATACACTGGTTCCCGCATGCAGCTCGTGATCGCCGAAAAACCGTCCGTCGCCCGCGATCTCGCGCGCGTGCTCGGCGTTCGCGGCTCGGGCCGACACGCGCTCGGCGATCCCCGTCGGGTGATCACCTGGTGCATCGGCCATCTGGTCGAGCTGGATGAGCCCGCGTCCTACGACGCCCGCTGGAAGCCCTGGCGGCTCGACACGTTGCCGATGATCCCGCCGGCATTCAAGGTTCGCCCGGTCGAGAGCACCCGCGATCAGCTGCGCGCGGTCCGCGAGCTGCTGTGCGACCGGCGGTTCTCCGAGGTGGTGAACGCCTGCGACGCGGGTCGCGAGGGCGAGCTCATTTTTCGGTATGTCTACGACATCGCGGGCAGCCGTCTGCCGGTACGGCGGCTCTGGATCTCGTCGATGACCGACGAGGCGATCGCGCGCGGGTTCGCGGCGCTGAAGCCGGGCGCCGAATACGACGCCCTGGGGGATGCCGCGCGCTGCCGCTCCGAAGCGGACTGGCTGGTCGGCATGAATGCCACCCGCGCCATAACCGTCACCCATCGAGACCGCGCGCCGGCGGCACGCCCGAAGGCGGCGCCGGGTGCGGGCAACCGCGCGGCGAAGGCGATTCGTTCGCCGGTTTATTCGATCGGACGCGTGCAGACACCGACGCTGGCCATCGTTGTACGGCGCGAGCTGTCGATTTCGGCGTTCCGTCCGGAAGACTACTGGGAAGTGAGGGGGGCGTTCTCGACCAGCGGAGACGCGCCGCGCGCGTCGTTCAACGCCGGTTGGGGCACACGCGCGGTCAGCGGCGGCGCGAGCGCAGGCGCTGGCACGAGCGCGGGCGCGAACGGCAGCGCGACGGTCAACCGGTTCGGAACCCAGGCGCTGGCCGCCGAGCTCGTCGCCCGCACCTCGGCGCACGGCGCGGCGGCGGACGTCGCCGGCCCGGTGGTCGAGAGCCTGCGCGGCAAGAAGACCCGCGAGCCCGCGCCTCAACTTTTCGATCTGACGTCGCTCCAGCGAACGGCGAATCGGCGCTTCGGCCTCAGCGCCACGCGCACGCTGGAAGCCGCGCAGGCTTTGTACGAGCGGCACAAGGTCTTGACCTATCCACGAACCGACGCGCGCACGCTGTCGAGCGATCTGGTGGGTGAGATGCCGAAGCTGTTTCGCGGTCTCGTCCAGATCCCCGAATACGCGCCCTTCGCGCAAACCCTCCTGGGGGCGCCTCCCGCCAAGTCCAAGCGGGTGTTTGACGACGCCAAGGTTCACGACCATCACGCCATCATCCCCACCGGCAAGGCCGTCCGCCTGGACGCGCTCCAGGCGGACGAGCGGCGGGTGTTCGATCTGGTGGTGCGTCGCTTCCTGGGCGTGTTCTACCCGGACGCCGAATTTGCGCTCACCGACGTGGTTGTGCGCGTGGGCAACGGCGGTGCCGTCGCCGTGCCCAGCCGGGACGAGGGCGGCGAGAGCGGAACCCCGGCTCGCGCGCCCGGTGCGGAGGGCGCCGCCCCGATCGAGGAGACGGTGCTCTCCGCGCTGCCGCCGCCGCCGGACAGGTTCTTCGCGCGCGGCCGCGTCCGCTTGGTGGCGGGCTGGCAGGAGGTGGCTCAGCTGGGCGAGACCCGGCGTGGCGAGGGCAAGGACGCGGACGGCGAGGCTGACGCGACGTCGACGCTGCCGGCACTTTCAGAAGGCCAGCGGCTCGAGGGCGCCTTCGAGAGCGTGGCCAAGCAGACCAAGCCGCCGCCCCGCCACACCGAGGCCACCTTGCTGGGCGCGATGGAATACGCGGGGCGCGACATCGAGGACGAAGCCCTGCGCGCCGCCATGAAGGACACCGGCCTCGGCACGCCCGCCACCCGCGCGGCGACCATCGAGACGCTGGTGCGGCGCACGTTCGTTTCGCGCCAGGGCAAGCAGCTCGTCCCCACCGCCATGGGCATCGCGCTCATCGAGGGGCTGCCCGTCGCCAGCCTCGCTTCTCCCGAGCTGACCGGTTCCTGGGAGGCGCGCCTGGCCCGCGTCGCGCGCGGCCAGGAAACGCGCGCCGCCTTCATGAACGACATCGCCCGCTACGTCGGCGAAGTGGTGGACGCGATCCGGCGGTCCCCGTCGGGACGGGGCGCCACACCACCGGCGCCGGCGGCACCGGCGCAAGATCGCGCCGCGGCTCCGGCATCGCTGGCGAGGGCGCGCGCGGCTCCGGCATCGACAGTGGGCGCGCGCGTGGCATCGACACCGCCGGGAGGTCAGCGCGCGGCCACAGCACCCAAGGCCGTGGCGGCAACCTCCGCGACGGCGCTCACCTGCCCGCGTTGCAAGCAAGGTCCGCTGCTGGCCGGCAAGCGCGGCTGGGGTTGCTCGCGCTGGCGCGAGGGCTGTTCGTTCGTGGTGTGGTTCGAATCCGCCGGCAAGCGACTCACCGACACGCAGCTCCGCGATCTCGTCACGAAGGGGAAAACCCGCAAGGCCGCCTGGATGCCTCCCGGCGGCCAGCCAGCTCCCGGCCGCCTCGTCCTCGACCTCGCCGCCCCCTCCGAATCAGGCGCCGCCCGCTTCGAGCCCGCCTGAGCCCCCGTTCGTCACCGGCGAAGGTAGAGTAGCCGCGACCATGATTCTGACTCGTCCTACCGGAGATCCCGCCGCCGCCGTGTGGATCGATTTGCTCCAGCCGACCGCCGAGGAGATCGCGCTGGTTCGGGAGGCGACCGGTCTGCGGGTTCCGACCGAGAGCCAGGTGAGCGAGATCGAATCGACCAGCCGGCTGGCGTTCGAGGGTGGCGCCTTCTATCTCTCCGCGCCGCTGGTGGCCGTCGCTGACGGCGGCGAGCATCAGACCACCCCGGTCGGGTTCGTGCTCTCGTCGCGCGTCCTGCTCACGATCCACTTCGTGCCGCTGGCCGCGTTCGACGCCTTCGGAGACGAGGCCGCCAAGCAGCCCCCCAAGGACGCCGAGGAGGCGCTGCTCCGCATCTTCGAGCTGATCGTCGACCGGGCGGCCGACAATCTGGAGCGCGCGGGCGCCGCGTGCGACGACCTGTCGCGCGCCGCCTTCCGCGGCGGCGGCGCGCGCGCCAAGATCGCGACCAAGCTGAGCGCGGCGTTGCGCCGCATCGGCGCCACAGCGGAACAGATCTCCCGGCTGCGCGACGAGCTGCTGGGCCTGGGGCGCGTCGGCGCCTACGTGATGGAGAGCGGGATCGCGGGGGCACCCCCGGTGAACGGGACGCGCCTCAAGGCGATCCGGGCCGACATCGCGTCGCTCACCGACTACGAGGCGCACCTCTCCGGAAAGCTGCAGTTCCTGCTCGACGCCACCCTCGGCTTCATCAACATCGAGCAGAACGAGATCGTCAAGACGCTGACCATCGCCTCGGTGGTGGGGATTCCGCCGGTGCTGGTGGCCGGCATCTATGGAATGAACTTCCGTGTCATGCCCGAGCTGCGCTGGACGCTCGGATATCCGATGGCGCTCGGCCTCATCCTCGTGAGCGGCCTCCTGCCGCTCTGGTGGTTCAAGCGCCGCGGCTGGATGTAGCCCATCGAGACGAGGCCGCGCGGCGAGCGGAGCAACGGCGAGATCGGCCCGTCGGTCGGCCCGGGACACTACTGGTCGCGCAGCTTGATTTTCCGGTAGCGATCGGGGTCGTTGCGGTTCAATCCGTCGGTGATCTGATCCGAGTCGCCCAGGTTGACGTCGACCCGCTTCCCCGTCCTGGTATCCTCGATGGCGCGCGTGCCGCGAAGCACTTCGACCGCGTCGTCGTTGTTCTTCTGATATCCCGCCGACCGGTTCTTGATGTCCGCCGTGCGGTCTGCCGTTATCTGATTTCGCTGCTTGATCTGCTGTCGTCGGCGATCGTTCGCGTCACGCTTGGCCAGAATCTGGTTGCGTCGGCTCTCATAGCTGCCGCCCGCCTCCGGTCCGGCGCCGCCGCCGCGGGCCGCCCGCGGATCGATCCGCAGAGAAGCCGTCATGGCCTGCATGGTGGGCATATCGCGGTCGAAGGTGGCGTCCGGTGCGCGCGACTCAGTCAAGATCATGATCCACGCTCCCGGCGTCGGCGCGGGGGCCGTCTCGATGCGGGCCAGCGCCCGATAGTGCTGCTGGCCCCCTGTCGGGGTCGTTTCGGTGACCCCGTAGGTGAGCACCGCGGCGTTGCCCCGTGGTACCGAAGGGCGGCCGTTCGCCCGCTGAACGAAGCTGTCGAACGTCATTTGCGGCCCGCCGCGCAGGGCGCTCATCTGACTGAGCTGGGGCCCAAGGACCGCCAGGGCGTCGACCGGAGCCGCCGGCGGCGCCACCAGCGCGCGTCCGCCCGACGTCCCCGACATGGGGTTGTTCGGCATCAGGATGGAGAACGTGTTTCGGAGGAGAACCCGCGCGCCTTCCGGTCCGAGCAGGGTCATGCCGCGGGTCGCGGTCGTGGCGTTGGTCTGCCAGCCGGCGGCGAGGCCGACCGATCCCGTCCTGTCCGGGAAATCGAATCGCCGCAGACCGACGTTTTGGGGGCCGTTTGCGGCGAGGGCCGGTGTGGCAGCCGTCGCAGACGCCGCCAGGATCGAGAACAACCATAGAGACCGTGAGCTTTTTGGTTTGGTTTGCATGCCGGGCACCTTAGGCAAAAAGTCAGCCAATCCTCCACGCCCATGTTTCCGGCGTGCTTCAGCCTTCGATCTAACACGGCGTGCTCAAGCTGAGCATGGCCTGCACAGCGGGCACAATTCGCGCCGGACCGGCTCCCCCTCAGCCGGTCGAGGTCGGCTCGCGTTTCGGTTTCAGTTTTTCGAACGCGGCGGCGCGCGCGTCGGGGTCCGGATCTCGGAGCTGGCGGATCAGGTCGTCGCGCTCGATTCGATCGGGGCTTCGTCGCTCGAGGGATGCCATCCGCGCCCGGGTGGCGCGGGCTTCGCTGGCCACCGGGTGGACGTCGTGCGCCAGCCAAAATCGGTAGACGCGCTCGGCCCGGGAGATCGAGACGCCGGTGTCGGCCACCAGGTCGACGACCGATCGGGCGCGCGCCCGCAGATGGGCGATGAGGGCGCCGTCCGACCAGCGGCCCGGGATCGGGGCGGTGCTGTCCGCTTCGGCGGCGTCGCGCAACGCCAGGACCTGCGCGCGCGGATACCAGGCCGAGCCCATCACGCCCCGAACCGCCCGAAGTCGGCCGGCCTTTTCGAGCTGCCGGATCTTGAACTCGCTGGCGAAACCGAGCAGCGTCGCGGCCGCCCGCCGGGATAAATAGCCTTCGTACCCTGATGGAGGACCGATATTTATTATCGGCATTACTTACCGAGGAAAAAACATGGCTGATGGTATTCGTATCTTTGTTAAATATCAAGCTTTCATCAGGCTTTGACGAATAAACCGGCTCGAATCGGCCGCCAAGGTGGCAAGTTCAGCCCCGTCAGGATAGAAACCCGTGGCGTATGGAGCTTCCGAAGTCGGTCGCCGGTAAACCGGGCTCCCCCTGGTCGGCGTCCGACGCCCTCCGCGGCCGAAACCTGTTCGTTCTTGGAAGCACGGGCTTCGTCGGCAAGGTGCTGCTCAGCATGCTGCTCGACCGGTATCCCGACATCGGGCGCGCCTACGTGATGGTCCGGCGCGGCTCGGGGACCGACAGCGAGTCCCGGTTCTGGCAAAGCGTGGTGACCTCGCCCGCGTTCGATCCGCTGCGCGAGAAGTACGGCGGCCAAGAGGGGCTGGCGGCGGTGCTGCGCAAGAAGGTGGTGGTGGTCGACGGCGACATCACCGAGCCGAACCTGGGCCTCACCGAGGTGGAGGCGCAGAAGGTCGCGCAGGACATCGACGTCCTCATCAATTCGTCCGGGCGGGTCACCTTCAACCCGCCGCTCGAGTCGGCGCTGCGAACGAACGTCGAGGGGACCAAGAACGTCATCGCGTTCGCCAAGCGCATGAAGCGGCCGGCGCTCATTCACACCAGCACCTGCTTCGTGGCGGGGAACCGCTCGGGCGAGGTGTGGGAAGACGAGGAGCTGGACGGCTACTTTCCGAAGCGGGCGGAGCTGTCGGGCACGCATTTTTCCGTCGAGCAGGAGATGATCGACAACGCGCTGGGCGCGGCGCGGATTCGCCAGCTGGCCGACGACGCGCAGGTGCTGGCGGGCCTGCGCCAGGAGGCGCGCGAGCGGATGCGCGAGGAGAACCGCGATCCGGACGACGAAGCCGCGCTCAAGCTGGCGGTGGCGCGGGCCCGCAAAGAATGGATCCGATCGGAGATGACCAAGCAGGGCGTCGAGCGCGCCGCGGCCTGGGGCTGGCCCAACATCTATACGTACACCAAGAGCATGGGCGACCAGCTGGTCGCGCGCGAGACCGACATCGTGCGCGCGATCGTGCGGCCCGCGATCGTGGAGAGCGCGGTCGCCTATCCATTTCGAGGGTGGAACGAGGGCTTCACCACCTCGGCGCCGCTGGTCTACCTGGCGCTCAAGGGACAGAACGTCCTGCCCGTCTCGTCGAAGCTGATCCTCGACGTGGTGCCGGTCGATCACGTGGTGGCGGCGATGCTGATGGTGGCCGCGCAGGCGATCGTCGAGCAGCCCAAGCTGGTGTTCCAGCTCTCGAGCGGCGATCTGAACCCGATGCGCATGGATCGGGTTACCACCCTCACCGGTCTGTACAAGCGCCAGCGATTCCGAGACAAGGAGACCGGCAACCGCTTCGTCAACGAGCTGGCGGCGCGGATGGAGTTCCGGCCGGTCACCGAGGAGCACTTCGATCGCTACTCGATTCCCACCATCAAGCGCGCGGCCAAGCAGATCTCGAAGACGCTGGGCCGGATTCGCCCGCGCTGGGGGGCGGGGCGTTTCACCGCGGTCATGGATCGGGTGATCAAGGGATTCGACGAGATCGACCGGGTGACCTCCGAGGCGGCGGAGAACATCGAGCTCTTTCGGCCGTTCATTTTCGAGAACGCCTACGTCTTCCGCGCCGACAACATCCGGGCGCTGCGCGATCGGCTGGGGCCCGAGGATCAGGCGCGCCTGCACTGGGGACCCGAGAAGCTGGATCTGTACGACTACTGGATGAACATCCACTTTCCGGGGCTGGCTCGCTGGGTGCTTCCGGAGCTGGATGAGACTTACGCGCAGCGGCCCAAGCAGGTCTACAGCTACCACGATCTTCTCGAGCTCTTCGACACCACCACGAAGCTGCACGCGCCGCGCGTCGCGCTGCGGATCGAGCGTGGCAAGCGCGAGCAGATCTACACCTACGCGGATCTGCGGGAGCTGGCCGGGCGGGTGGGGGTGTTCCTGCTCGGCGCCGGCGTCGCGGCCGGGCAGCGGGTGATCCTCTGTGCCAGGAACGCGCCCGAGTGGTCGATGGCCTACTTCGGCGTGCTCAAGGCGGGCGGAACCGTGGTTCCGGTCGACCACGAATTGAAGGTGGCCGAGCTGGTCAACGTCGCGCGCGCCTCGGCGGCGGTCGGACTGCTGCTCGGCGACGAGCTCTTCGACAAGCACGGTGAAGCGGTGGCGCGCGGCCTGGCGGAGGCCGGCCTGCCCACCAAGATCTGGCCGTTTTCGGAAGTGTTCGCGCTTCCCGACCTGGCCGTCGAGCGCGAGCGCGGGGCGGCGCTGGCCCGCCGCAACAGCCCCGACGCGCTGGCGTCGCTGATCTTCACCTCGGGAACGACCGGCAACCCCAAGGGGGTGATGCTCACCCACCGGAACTTCACCTTCATGGTGTCGGAGCTGTCGAAGATCTTCGAGTTCGGCGTCAACGACGGCATGCTCTCCTTGCTGCCGCTGCACCACGCCTTCGAGTTCGCCACCGGCCTTCTGGTGCCGCTCGCGCACGGGGCGCAGGTGACCTACCTGGCGGAGCTGACCGGCGACGCCATCTCGTCGACGCTCAAGCAAGGAAGGGTCACCGCGATCGTCGGCGTCCCCGCGCTGTGGGATCTCCTCCGCCGGCGGCTCTTCCAGCGCTTCGCGGACAAGTCGCCGCTCCTCGAAGGGTTCGTCAAGGTGCTGGCGGCAGCGAACTTCGAGCTGCGCTCGCGCACCGGCGTCGATCTGGGGATCCTGATCTTTCTTCCGGTGCACGAAGGGTTCGGCGGGCGAATTCGCTACCTCATCAGCGGCGGGTCGGCGCTGCCGACCGACGTCATGAAGGCCTTCTATGGGATGGGCTTCAATTTCTTCGAGGGCTACGGCCTCACCGAGACGGCGCCCGTGCTCACCGTGACCTCCCCCAAAGAAAAGCCGATCGCCGGATCGGTGGGACGGCCGCTGCCCGGGATCGAGGTCCAGATCGCCGAGCCCGATGGCGCGACCGGTGTTGGCGAGGTGATCGCGCGCGGACGCAACGTGATGGCCGGCTACTGGGAAAATCCCCAGGCCACCGCCGACGCCATCCGCGACGGCTGGTTCCACACCGGCGATCTCGGGCGCTTCGATGCGGACGGCAACCTCTACCTGGTCGGGCGATCGAAGGACGTGATCGTCGACGCCAACGGCAAGAACGTCTACCCCGACGAGGTCGAGGATCTCTACGGCGGAAACCCATTCATCAAGGAGCTGTCGGTGGTCGGTGTGCCCGACGGCACCGGCGAGCAAGTGGTCTGCGCGGTGGTGCCGAACCTCGAACAGGATCCGTCGCTGTCGCGCGGGGAGGTCGAGGCCAAGATCGAGGAGCATTTTCGCAAGATCTCCGCCGATCAGCCGATCTGGAAACGGGTCCGCGGCGTGCATTTCTGGGAGGGCGACCTGCCGAAGAGCGCCAAGCGCTCCGTCAAACGTCGCGAGGTGGCCGCCGAGATCGCGCGACAGCGCCGCAAGAGCGAGGAGACCAAGGGGGCGCTGGCGGTGGCCTCGGGCGATCGCGGACAGGTGACCTGGTTGCTCGAGACGATCGCGACCGTGTCGGGCCGGCGGCGGTCGGACCTGCAGCTCGGGAGCCGGTTCGGGGAGCTCGGGTTCGACAGCCTCATGTACGCCGAGCTTTCGAGCGCGCTCGAAAACGCGGGCGCGACGCTTCCCGAAAGCGTTGACGTGACCACCATCGGCACGATCGCCGAGCTACACGATCTCCTCTCGCGGGGTCCGGTGGCGGCGGCGCGCGAGCGGGCGGCGCGCGACGGCGGCGCCGCGGACGACTCGGACATCCACGTGCCGTCGGTGGTTTCGGCGGCAGGCAAGCGCGGGCTGGCACTGGCGCAGCGCCTTTTCTACGAGCGGGTCCTGGAGACGCACGTCAAAGGTGAAGGCCACATTCCCCAACACACCAGCTTCATCGTCGCCGCCAACCACTGCTCGCACCTCGACATGGGCGCCATCAAGGTGGCGCTCGGCGACGCCGGCAAGGATCTCGCTTCGATGGCGGCCGCCGACTACTTTTTCAAAGGTCGCTACCGCCGCGCCTACTTCAAGCACTTTACCAACCTGGTGCCGATGGAGCGGAGCGGATCGATCCGCAAGTCGATGGACACCACCCACCAGGTGCTGCGACGCGGGCGCAGCATGGTGGTGTTTCCGGAGGGGACCCGCTCGGTGAGCGGCGAGCTGGCGGATTTTCTCCCCAGCCTCGGCTACCTCGCCTTGCGCGCGGAGGTCGGCATTTTACCGGCGCACATCGCGGGCAGCTTCGAGGCGCTCCCCAAAGGGGCCGCGCTGCCGCGTGCGCGCAGCTTGACGGTGTCGTTCGGGCCGTTCCTTCCGTCTGACTGGCTGGTGTCGCTGACCAAGGGGCTCTCGGCGCAGGAGGGCTGGCGCCTGGTCGCCGCGTTCGCCCAGCGCGCGGTCGAGAACCTGCGCGACGGCGTGCCGACCGCGCTCGACGCGGACGCGGCGCGCGCCGCCTGGGACGGCCGCCTGCTGGGCCCGATCGCGGTTCGCGCGCGCGCCACCCGCCGGCGGGTGCTCCGGTCGATGCCATGAAGAAAGCCGCCGGCGCCAACGGAGCCACCACCTCCGCCACCACGCTGGTCACCGGGGGGACCGGATTTCTGGGGACGCACCTGCTGCGCCTGCTCACCGGTGAGGCCGGAGCCGCCGCGCGGCTGCGCGTGCTGGTGCAGAGCAAGCCGCCAGCTTGGCTGCGCGCTTCAGGCGTCGAGATCGTCACCGGCTCGGTGGCGTCCGGCGACGACGTCCAGCGGGCGCTCGACGGTGTCACCAACGTCTACCACCTGGCCGGTCTGGTCTCGCACCTGCCGGCCGACGCGCACCGGATGTACGCGGTGCACGTCGAGGGGACGCGCCTCGTTTGTGAAGCGGCCGTTCGCGCAGGCGTGCGCCGGATCGTCATGGCGTCGACCAGCGGAACGGTCGCGATCTCGCGCCGCGCCGATGACGTCGCCGACGAGGAGACCCCCACGCCGATCGAGCTCGTCACCCGCTGGCCCTACTACGCGAGCAAGCTCTATCAAGAAGAAGCGGCCCGGCGCGCCTGCGGCGAAAAGGTGGAGCTGGTGACGCTCAACCCGAGCCTGCTCCTCGGGCCCGGGGACGATCGGCTGAGCTCGACCCGTCCCGTCTTGCAATTTTTGGGGCGGGACATCGCGCTCATGCCGGCCGGTGGGCTCAACGTGGTCGACGCGCGCGACGTGGCGGCGCTCTTGCCGGTGGCGATGGATCGGGGCACGCCGGGCGCGCGCTATCTGGTCGGCGCGGTCAACTGGAGCTTCGCCGAGCTCTTTGGCCGGCTCGAACGGCTGACCAAGATCGCGGCCCCCAAGGTCAAGATCGCGGGCGACCTGGCGTTCTGGGCCTCGCGCGCACAGGCCAC
>Ga0080027_10000400_pt1 | contig 18756 bp, 15 predicted proteins | sample OrgsoiDNA2013046_FD_70962 | JGI IMG/M metagenome (GOLD analysis project Ga0080027, IMG submission 70962) | Permafrost soil microbial communities from the Arctic, to analyse light accelerated degradation of dissolved organic matter (DOM) -... | ecosystem: Environmental > Terrestrial > Soil >... | reverse complement strand
ATTTCGTAATTTTCCTATAGTAACTGTCACCTTTATTTATCATTTTGGGTGTTGGTATGCCTAAAGGCCACCCTAAATTCACCGTATGAAAAAACCAGAACTGAACGGCACCATCAAAGTAATCATCGCCGACGACCATGCCTTGTTCCGGGCCGGCGTCAAAACTGCTCTATCTGTAAAAAAAGATGTGGAGCTTATTGCTGAAGCTGACAATGGCATGCAACTGCTTAACCTGCTCAAGCATATGGAGCCCGATGTTATCCTTTTGGATATCCAAATGCCTATTATGGATGGCATTGCAACCCTTCCTGAAATCCGTAAAATGTATCCGCAGGTAAAAGTGATTATCCTGTCAATGCACAACGATCATTCCATGATCTCCAAGCTTATGGAAATCGGTGCAAACTCTTATTTAACCAAAAACACGGATTCTGAAAATATTTACAACGCCATAAAGACCTGTTATGAACAGGAATTCTATTTCAACGAGCTTACCAATAAGGCATTATTAACAGGATTACGTACACGTCGCACTGAACCCAGTCTTCCTCAGGAAGCCAACCTTACAGAAAAAGAAACGACCATTCTGAAGATGATGTGTGAAGAAAAAACGACCAAGGAAATTGCTGACCTTGTTGATATTAGTCCGCGTACAGTAGAAGCAATCCGCGACAAACTCAAAACAAAAACAGGTGCTAAATCGATGGCTGGTCTGGTGATGTATGCGGTTAAAAACGGCATCATTGAGCAACCTTAGTGCAAAAATATGGGTGTGATGATGGGCGTATGAAACTATTAATCGGGGAAAACCGAATGGTCAAGATTTGGGAATACTTTCAGCGCATTTTTATAATAGATTTTTTTCAGTACATCATCCGGGAGTCCAAGCCCATACATATTCCAGAATGCATGGTATTTTCTTAGTGGCGGGAAATACTCGTCCTCTGTTTCCAGCATTCTGAAATAGAAACCATATTCCTCCACCGACCAGGTATCTTTTCCAAACAGAATCCGGTCCTGGTATTTAATAAAAAATTTTCTGGCAGTAATCGGTTCACGACCGATCTCCTCCATAACAGCCGCGAATTCTATATAAACATTAGGTAATGTATCTAATAGTGCACCAAGGGCGGCAAGATTATTTGCCAGCCAGCCAAAATGCGCGGCTATAAAAATGGTATTTCTGTGTTTTGAAAAAATATGGTGTTGTTCAGCCATCACTTCTTTCCAGCCAGGATATTCCGAAGAAGGCCTCGCCCTGTCAGGATGGGTTTTTAATTCGAGCCAGCGTTCATTTGTATTATCCATTTTATCAAAAAAGGGACTTGGTTCGCCTGTATGAATCAGCACGGGTATTTTGAGCTCGCCACATTTTTCCCATACAGGATCTAACCTTGGATCGTCTACAGTTAGTCTTTTTCCATTTTTATCTTTTACTTCTAATCCCAGGTCTTTATAAATTTTTAATCCGGCCGCTCCAAGTTGAACATCATTCTCAAGTGCTTCAATGGTATGTTTTGTCCAGTCAGGATTATCTATTCCCCCAAAGTCAATATTTGTAAAAACCAGCAGTCTGCCACTGCCATTTTTTTTCACGTTCGCCAGGGAGCGCTTCAGGTGATCAGCACCGCCTTCATTAAAGTTTTGTCCACTATAATTATCATGAAATATATCGCCGCCACGCCCACTCAGATTTACCATCGCCACCATATTCAATCTATCCATATCCGCCAGAAGAGATCTTAAATCCTGGTTGGGCATATCCCATTGGTGATTATGTACATCAATAAATGGATACTTTGCTTTTTTTATTAAATGTTCAGGAACGACCAGCGTCGATTTGGGGTTATAAGATTCCATATTCATTTCCTGGTGCTGGGCACAGGATATCAGGCTAATTAAAAAAAACAGCGGTAGCAGGAAATAAAATATTTTCATTCTACAATGTAAGTTAGTTTTGAAATTCCTCCTTGCCGTTCATGGATTGTCTTCCCTGCAATGTTTTTTTTACACAGGGCCAGCGGGACTAAATCCAGTAACTTTGAAATTCCAGAAATACTATTTTGACAAACTGTATTAATTTTAACGGGAGCCTGATTGATCCGCAAAGCCCCATTGCTACGGTGAATAACCGGAGCCTGAGATTCGGAGATGGACTTTTTGAAACCATGTTTTGGGAAGAAGATCAAATTCTGAATGAATCATTTCACTTCGACCGGTTATTTCGGGGCCTGCATATCCTGGGTTTTGATTTACCGGAACATTTTTCCAGATCCTTTGTTTCAGGAGAGATACGAAAGCTTTGTGAAAAGAACGCGGAACAAAAAAATATGCGTGTGCGGTTAAATGTATTCAGGGAAGATGGATCACTGCTTTTACCCGCAGGCAATAAACCTCTATTTATTATTGAAACAAGCAGTTTACAGGAACAAAATATAACGCCCATTCGTTTAAAGATATATTATAATGAGCAAAAATTTCCCGGTAGTCTGAGTAATCTGAAAACCAATAATTACCTTTTAAATATCCTGTCTTTGCAATATGCAAAGGCAAATGGATTTGATGATGCGCTCATATTGAATAGCAGGGGCAATTGCTGCGAAACAAGTTCCAGCAATATCTTCATGATTCAGAAAAAAATCATCTATACGCCTGCTTTATCGGAAGGCTGTGTGGCAGGAACTAAACGCAGGGAATTGTTAGAGACCTTGCCAACACTCGGATTTGAAATCAGGGAGTCCAGTATTAGTCCAGCAATGCTTTTTGAAATGGATGAAGTATTTCTTAGTAATGCTATAAGGAATATTTGTCCGATAGATAAAATTGATCAAAATTTATTTCAATGCAAAACAGTATTGAACATTATCTCGTCATTGAATAAATCGTAATCTTGCAACCGGCCGTGAATATTTTCTGGTTTCGGCGGGATCTTCGCTTAAAAGATAATACCGGACTTTCACTTGCATTACAGTCTGACCGCCCACTGCTTCTGCTTTTTATTTTTGACCGGAATATTCTCGACAAACTCGAAAATAAAAAAGACCGGCGCGTGGAGTTTATCTGGCTTACCCTTGAGCTAATGCAAAAAGAACTGGCAAAACGGAATACCGCCATTGAAGTTCATTTTGGAAAGCCAAAAGAAGTATTTAAAATCCTTATTGAGAAATATCGCATTGGAAAAGTTTTTACGAATGAGGATTATGAACCTTATGCGAGGGTACGTGACGAAGCCATTGAGGCCCTGCTCCAAGTGCATGGCATCGGATTTCAGTCAAATAAGGACCATGTGATTTTTTCCAAACAGGAAATAATGAAAATGGATGGTAGTCCTTATACCGTTTTCACACCGTATAGTAAGAAATGGAAATCCCTTTTGGAATATCTCGGTGCTGTATTTCTGGAAGAATTTCCCATTGAGAAATTTTTAAGGAATTTATTTATACATCAACCGAAACCAATTCCCAGTCTGGATTCCATGGGTTTTGTTTTTACGGGATCAAAATTTCCTCCTTCAGTTCCTGAACCGGGTTTGCTTATTCATTATGGAGAGCAAAGAGATTTTCCCGGACTGGATGCGACCTCAAGACTTGGTATTCACTTACGTTTTGGTACAATTTCTATTCGGCGTCTTGCTGAAGAAGCCCTTCGGAAGAGCCCGGTTTTTTTGAATGAGCTGATCTGGAGGGATTTTTATCATATGATTCTCTGGCAATTTCCTAAAGTAGGAAAGGGACAGGCATTCAAGCCAGCTTATGAAAACATAAACTGGAGAAATAATGAAAAGGAATTTGAACGCTGGTGTCAGGGCAGGACTGGATATCCGCTTGTAGACGCCGGCATGCGGCAATTAAATGAAACAGGGTTTATGCATAACCGGCTGCGCATGTTAACAGCATCCTTTCTTTCAAAACATTTACTTATTGACTGGCGCTGGGGCGAAGCTTATTTCGCAGAGAGATTACTTGATTTTGACCTTGCGTCGAATAATGGAGGGTGGCAGTGGGCAGCAGGATGTGGTTGTGATGCAGCACCCTATTTCCGGATTTTCAATCCTTCCATTCAACAGAAAAAATTTGATCCGGATGGATCCTTTATCAGGAAATGGCTGCCCGATTTTCCTGAACCAGGATATCCCGAACCCATTGTTGAACATGAATTTGCCCGCGACCGTGCACTGAAGGCTTATAAGAAGGCCCTCAACTAAAAATCAGGAATGCATCAATTTATATACATCCAGCAATACATCAACAGCCCGGCGTCCTTCTTCTCCAAGGGTATGACTAAAGTGATTTACATATAAATCAATATGCTGGCGCATAACGGACTCCTGCATTTCCTGCGAATGATCCTTTACATAATCTGAGAGGACTGGATATGCCTCTTCAGCATATTCAATACTTTTAAGGATCAGGTTTTCGATCTCTGAAAGTATCCTTGCTGAAAAATCTTTACGCATTACGATTCCGCCCAGTGGAATAGGGGATTTGGTTTTTTCTTCCCAGTATTCTCCCAGGTCTGTTTGTTTAATCAGGCCCTTCTGCATATAAGTGAAACGGTTTTCATGAATGATCACACCACAGTCCACTTCACCCTCAAGAACAGCATTTTCAATATTGGAAAATACCATAAACTTTTTATGCTTTGCCTGTGGAAATGCCATACTGAATAGCAGATGAGCAGTGGTTTGTTCACCTGGAATGGCAATCCTGAGCTGATTGATATCCTTCAGGAGGATATTATTTTTAGAAATGAGCAGGGGCCCCACACCTTTACCCAGCGCGCCGCCGGAATCCAGCAGTGTATAGTTTTTTTGCAGCAGGGGCCATACACCGTAACTGATCTTACTGATATCTAATTTTTTTTCCATGGCCCATCGGTTCAGAGTCTGTACATCTTCCAGAAATACTTCGAATTCAAAATTCCCCGTGTCGATTTTCTTATTCACCAGGGCATCAAAAATAAAAGTATCATTCGGGCAAGGGCTAAATCCTAAAGAGAGTTTCATCAGTTTCCTGTAATTTTTGAAGCAACAAAACAAGCATTTCATTTAATCTTTCAAGGGCCTCCTTCATTTTCCATTGGCTCTTGTCCCTTTCACCGATCAAATTAGAAATCGCCCGGATCTGTAAAAAGGGAATTTTTTCCATCAGGCAAACATAATGCAGGGAGGCACCTTCCATACTTTCAACAACCCGCTGGTGAATAGGTTTAAAATCCGGTGAATCCGATGATTTAATTTCATTTACTGTCCTTGCCTCCATGCAGGGAAGTCCGGTCCATTCCAGTAAATGCTTAAACGGATTTTTTAATTTTCCTTCCAGAAAAGGAAATCTGTTTTCTTCATCCAGACCCATTGCCGACAGTGACTGAAATCCATTATTATCCAATACACCGAGATCAGCAAGCCAGTCAGATTGAATGGCGACGACTTTCCCAATATCTTCCTTTACGGCGGATCCACCAATACCCGCCTGTATGACCAGGTCTGGCCGCCGGGAAAAGATTTTTTTTTGCAGGGCGTATGCCGTCTGAAGCTGACCAATACCGGTAATCAACAATTCCGGTTTTGAACTGTTAAGGTTAACAGCGTATTGTTTCAGCCATAGGGCGGTTTCCTTTATTTCAAATTCAGTAGCCGAGACCAGGAGCAGGTGCATATGCAAATATCCGTAAACCTGTTCAATCCGGGCGAACCATTACCTTTGCAAAAATTTTTCACTGGATGGTATTTCTAACAAGAATCGAACATTTTAACGCAGCGCATAAATTGTACAATCCATCCTGGTCGCGCGAAAAAAATGAACAGGTTTTTGGAGCATGTGCCAATGAAAACTGGCATGGACATAATTATGAATTATATGTAACTATAAAAGGAGTTCCTGATCCGGAAACCGGATTTTTATTTGATGTAAAGAAACTAAGTGATATCATTCAGGAGCATGTGACGGAAAAGCTGGATCATAAAAATTTAAATGTGGAAGTGGATTTTCTTCGTGGGAAAATGTGTTCAACGGAGAATCTGGCAATGGGTATCTGGGAACAGCTCATTCCGCATCTTCCAAAAACTGTAACGCTGCATTCAGTAAAACTTTATGAAACGCCACGCATATTCGTGGAATATTCCGGATAACAGATTATGGAAAGAAAGGTTGCTATTTTCAGAAAAGAACATTTTAATGCCGCCCACCGGTTATTTGTACCCGGCTGGTCGGATGAACAAAACATGGAAGTTTTTGGCAAATGTTCAAACCCCCACTATCATGGGCATAATTATGAACTGATCGTAAAAGTTACAGGGGTTCCTGATCCGAAAACGGGTTATGTAATCAATCTTTCTACTTTATCCTCCATAATTAAAACCCATGTGCTTGCGAAATTTGATCATAAAAACCTGAATCTGGATACAAAGGAATTTGCTACGATGAACCCGACAGCTGAAAACATTGTTTTTGTGATTTATGAGATTTTGCGCGGGCAATTGGATAAATCACTGGATCTTTCCGTAAGGCTGTTTGAAACCGAAAGAAATTTTGTTGAATACCCTGCATGAAATCGAATCGTTAAATAGATTTTGAACTTTTAAATTTTATCAATCTTGCTTTGGGCCCTGCGCCTCAGGCTTTAAGAATTAAAAAAATGGCCTACAAAAAAACCGAGCAATACGACGAAAAGACAACGCAGTCACTCATTGTCAATTATAAAGATATTTTAAATCAGCTGGGAGAAGATGCTTCCCGCGAAGGACTGGACAAAACACCGGAACGCGTGGCCAAAGCAATGCAATTCCTCACTCAGGGTTATGAACTGGATGCTCATGGCATTCTGGATTCTGCAAAATTTCATGAACCAATGAGTGAAATGATCATCGTAAAAGATATAGAAATTTACAGTCTTTGTGAACATCATATGCTTCCGTTTTTCGGCAAGGCGCATGTTGCCTATATTCCCAATGGATGGATTACAGGTTTGAGTAAGATAGCCCGGGTAGTTGATGTTTTTGCCCGCCGACTGCAGGTGCAGGAAAGACTGACTACACAAATTTTACAAGCCATCCAGGATACACTGCAGCCATTGGGTGCAGCCGTTGTGATTGAAGCCTCACATCTTTGCATGATGATGCGGGGTGTGCAAAAACAGAATTCTGTCACCACAACTTCAGCCTTTTATGGAGAATTTCAGAAAAGTGAAACAAGAACAGAATTCATCAAGCTGATTTCCTCCGATTTAAACTAAAAGGACCATAAAAGATTTTCTTTGTTGAGTCCTTCCTTTGTGGCAAATTTGTTTTTTAACATCTGGTACGATTATGAAGCATGCTTATGTTTTTCCGGGACAGGGTTCTCAGTTTCCGGGAATGGGAAAGAATCACTATGATCAAAGTGCTTTTGCAAAGAAACTTTTTGAACAGGGCAATGAAATTGCAGGCTTCAGACTATCAGATATCATGTTCACAGGTTCTGAAGCCGATCTTAAACAAACCAATGTTACCCAGCCGGCCATATTCCTGCATTCTGTCATTGCATTTAAAACAGTTGATAATGCAAGACCTGAAATGGTTGCAGGTCATTCGCTCGGAGAATTTTCCGCACTTGTCGCCAATAGTGTGCTTTCTTTTGAAGACGGAATGCGCCTTGTGATCATCCGTTCTGCAGCAATGCAGCAGGCATGTATTTTGAATCCGGGAACCATGGCCGCAGTACTGGCACTCGATGACGTACAGGTAGAAACAATATGTAAACAACTGGAAAAAGAAACCGGTGAAATATTGGTTCCCGCCAATTACAATTGTCCTGGACAGATTGTAATCAGTGGTTCTCTAAAAGGTATTGAGATAGGTTGTGAAAGACTGAAAGCAGCCGGTGCACGCCGGGCCGTTATTTTATCTGTAGGAGGTGCATTTCATTCTCCGCTTATGGAACCCGCCAGGGAAGAATTAAAATCTGCCATTGAAAAAACTACATTCTATAATCCGACCTGTCCGGTTTATCAGAATATTATAGCTAAGGCAGTGCTGGATAAGGAAGAAATCAAAAAAAATCTCATTGACCAGCTAACAGGCCCGGTTCGCTGGACACAGTCAATCGTAGCGATGATCAAAGACGGCGCAACGCATTTTACGGAGATCGGTCCGGGTAAAGTGTTGCAGGGATTGATTGCCAAAATCGACAAAACGGTCAACGCCGTTGGAGTGAATTAGTATCAGATCGCTCCTGCTAAGTAAAATTTAAAGTACAGTTTAACCATTCACTACTTATCGCTGCTCCGTATTTTTTATAAAACCTTATTGCAGGTTCATTCCAATCCAAAACCTGCCACATCATTCCGCTTACTTTCAATATTTCTGCTTCCTCAACGGTCCGGTCAAATAATAATTTACCGATTCCTTGACCCCTCGCAGATTCTGTTACAATCAGGTCTTCAAGAAATAAACGCAGACCTTTCCATGTGGAATAACGCATATAATACAGGCTGATGCCCAATATGATGTTACTTTCATCAACGGCTACAAAGGCCTGCCATACCGGATTCCTGCCAAATCCTGTTTCAATAAAATGATCCATAGAAACGGTCACTTCATTTGGCGCTTTTTCAAAAATGGCAAGTTCCTTCACCAGTTCCATCATTCTTTTACAATCAGATTCCACAGCTTTACGAATAAAGATGCCCACGTTTAATTTTTAAATTTGAAAAGAAAGGACGCATATGAATATGCGCATTGAAAATCCCGGAATTAAAGTTTATTTTTTAATTTCCCCATTTTACAAGTGTGGATCCCCAGGTAAATCCCCCGCCAAATGCTGCGAGAACCAGCAGATCTCCTTTTTTCAGCTGATTTTCCCAGTCCCACAAACAAAGCGGAATCGTGGCGGCCGTTGTATTACCATATCGCTGAATATTCACCATTACTTTTTCTTCCGACAATCCGATACGATTTGCCGTGGCGTCAATGATTCTTTTATTCGCCTGATGGGGAACCAGATATGCAATATCGTCACCGGTCAGTTTATTTCTCTTCAACAGTTCCTCGCTCACATCGGCCATCCGGGTAACAGCAAATTTAAATACAGGCTGGCCTTCCTGGTAAATATAATGTTCCTTCATAGCCACCGTCAGATTGCTTGCCGGACTAAGTGATCCGCCTGCTTTCATATGAAGATGATTTTTCCCTGAACCGTCGGTCTTCAGTAAGCTATCCAGCACACCATACCCATCATAATTAGGTTCCAGGAGTACGGCAGCGGCACCATCACCAAAAATGATACATGTACTACGGTCGCTATAGTCAACGATTGAACTCATTTTGTCTGCCCCAACTACGATTACTTTTTTATATCGTCCGCTTTCGATAAGGGTGGCGCCGGTAGTTAGACTGAACAGGAAACCGCTGCAGGCGGCCAGCAGGTCAAATCCCCAGGCATTGATTGCGCCTATTTTTTCTGCAACCAGGTTTGCAGTAGAAGGGAAAATCATGTCGGGTGTTACGGTTCCAATAATGATGCAGTCTATTTCAGAAGGTTTGATGCCCCGTTTTTCACAAATCTGCAGAATGGCAGGAACACAGAGATCAGAGGTAGCCTGGTTTATTCCCTTCTGAATTCTTCTCTCTGAAATGCCGGTTCGGGTCCTGATCCATTCATCATTGGTATCTACCATCTTTTCCAGGTCGGTATTGGAGAGAATATCTTCAGGAACATAGCCGCCGACAGCCGTAATGGCAGCAGTGATCTTTTGGGTCATCCGGCAAAGATCGTTGGTTTTTATAAAATATTTACGCGGTATAAAATACTATTTTCGCCCTCATGATTACTTTTCTCAGGGGCGATTTTGTGTTAAAATCACCTGCAGTAATCCATATGGATGTGCAGGGGGTAGGCTATGAAGTGCAGATCAGTCTCCATACTTTTTCCCAGATGCAGCAATTGGAAAGGGGTCTGTTGCATATTTACCACCAGGTAAAAGAAGATGATGAACTTCTTTATGGCTTTTTTGAAACCGGTGAACGAGAGATGTTTATACAATTAATCAGCGTTTCCGGCATAGGTGCTTCCACGGCAAGAATGATGCTTTCGGCTTTGAAACCGGATGAACTTGCAAATGCCATTATTCAGGGACATACCAAACAGCTGGAAGGCATTAAAGGAATTGGCAAGAAATCTGCTGAAAGAATCGTATTGGAACTGCGTGACAAAATAGGCAAGAAATTCTCCGGAATAAATTTTTTCCCATTGATAAACAATACATTGGAGCAGGATGCGTTGAATGCTCTGGTGTCTCTCGGCATCTCCCGGCCCGTGGCCGAACAGGCCATAAAAAAACTGGCTTTGGATGCCCCGGTTCCGCAAAAAGTCGAGGATATCATTAAGCAAGTTTTAAAAATCCTTTAGCCTATCGTAGGGATCTCTACCTAACTAATTCTTGAGGAAAGATTGACCAGGCATCTGCTTCAGATTATCACTTCCACGGTATGGATGATTACCGTTACGGTTACTTTTCTGGTACCGTCACAGATCCATGCGCAGACTGCCCGCGATACCAGTGCACATCCCATCATTTCAGACAGTCTGCATTTTCCAATTCATGACCGGCGTGGAGATAAACTTGGTAACTTGGACCAGAATTCATTCAATTTTAGAAATCCCTCCAACTTCCGGGATTCTGTAGAATATGATCCTAAAACAAATCTCTATTACGTTGTAGAAAGGGTCGGAAATAAATATTACCGCACACCTACTTTTTACACCTACGACGAATACACGAAGCTTTCGGGCCGCCAGGCGGAGAATGATTATTTCCGTAAGCGTGCAGATATGCTCAGTGAACTCAATCATAAACTGGATCAGCCGAAACTTTTTGTCAACAATAGCTTTTTTAACAGGTTATTCGGCAATGGAAAAGTAGATATACGGCCACAGGGAAATGTGGACATCCTTGCGGGATATCAGGGCCAGAATGTTCAGAATCCAACATTACCCGAAGCAGCCAGAAAAACCGGTGGGCTGGATTTTAACATGGACGCGAATGTAAACGTGCTGGGAAATATCGGAAGTAAACTCAAACTTCCGATTTCTTATAATACACAGGCATCCTTCGACTGGATGAACCAGCTTAAACTTGAATATACAGGTGATGCGGATGATATTGTGAAAAAAATTGAAGCGGGAAATACTTCATTCACAACGAGGAGCGCATTTATGTCGAGCCAGCAATCCCTCTTCGGCATAAAAACACAACTTCAGTTCGGTAAATTATTTGTAACGGGAGTAATCGCAAGTCAGCGATCACAGAGCCAGTCAACCACATTGCAAGGAGGGGCATCCCTGACGACCTATCAGTTTAAAGCAGACGATTATGATGAAAACAGGAACTTCCTTCTGGCCCAGTATTTCCGGAATAATTATAACAAAGCCATGTCGAATCTGCCGATCGTTACCTCGCAGGTTCAGATTTTACGCATGGAGGTTTGGGTTACAAACCGCAATGGTGCAATTACGCAGGCAAGGCAGGTGGTCGGACTCATGGATCTTGGTGAAACAAATCCCTACAATCCAAATATTCATCCGCAAACCGGAGCGCCCTATCCATACAATGATGCCAATGATGAATACCGGAAAATAATAAACAATCCCGGCAGCAGAAATTCTACTTCAGTGATTGGAATATTGAATTCTGCCGGACTCACACAAGTTCAGGATTTTGAACAGGTCTATGCGCGTAAACTCAACGCAACGGATTATACCTATAATCCACAGGTAGGTTATATTTCCCTGAATCAGGTATTACAACCCAACGATGTACTGGCAGTGGCCTATCAGTATAGTTACAATGGAAAAATTTATCAGGTGGGAGAATTTTCACAGGATATTCCGCCGGATACTACACTGGGAACAAATCCCGGGGCGCAGAAAGTATTGTATCTGAAATTGCTGAAGGCGACATCCCAAAGGACCAACCTGCCGATCTGGAATCTGATGATGAAAAATGTGTACACCCTGAAAACCGGAACGGGTACCTTTTTATCAAATATCCAGCCTGCAGGATTTCAAATGAATATCCTTTATGAAGAACCCGGAAAAGGAACCAAAAGATATTTACCTGCAGGAGATAAAAACGGCGTGCCGTTGATCAGTGTGCTTAACCTCGACCGATTAAATGCGCACCTGGATCCCCAACCGGATGGCGTTTTTGATTATATCGAAGGATTTACTATCGTATCGTCTCAGGCAAGGATTATATTTCCTTTACTGGAACCCTTTGGCAGGGATCTAGACTCCCTTGCTTTTGCTAATTCTCAAAATTTGAAACAGAATTACGTTTTCTACCAACTGTATGATACCATTAAGGAGGTGGCGAAAACCTTTGCAAATCTGGACAGGTATTATCTGAGCGGAGTAGCCAAAGGACAGGCGAGTTCGGATATTTCCCTGGGCGCATTTAATGTGCCGCAGGGATCTGTTATTGTTACTGCAGGAGGACAGACCCTAAGGGAAAACGTAGATTATACAGTAGACTATAGCAATGGATCTGTAAAAGTGATTAACCAGTCCATCATCAATTCGGGGGTTCCTGTAAATGTACAATATGAAAATAATGCGAGCTATGGAACGCAGCAGCGCGGCTTTATGGGATTGCGTCTCGACTATAATGCATTTAATTCACCAACCCAGTCCTTATCACTGGGTGGTACGATCGAAAGACTGAATGAACGTCCTTACTTCACAAAAACAAATTATGGAGATGATCCGATCCGAAATTCAATGTATGGTATTGATGCAAACTATCGCTCACAATGGCCCGGACTAACAAGGTTGCTGAATAAACTTCCGTTCTATTCTTCGAAGGAAATGAGTACGATCACTGCGGTAGGCGAGGCAGCCTATCTTGATCCGGGTCATCCGCCACAGATAGGAAAAGGAAATGATGGTACCATTTACCTGGATGATTTTGAAGGATCAACGAGCTCTATTGATCTGCGCTTTCCATTAACATCATGGGCACTCGCTTCCACTCCACAGGGCAATGGATTATTTCCTGAAGGAAGTCTCACGGATTCACTTCCTTATGGATACAACCGGGCAAAGATGGCCTGGTATAATATTGAACCCACTTTGCAGGACAAGACAAATCCGAATAATCCGGTAAAGAATTATCAGAATTTTGCTGACCCGCGTATTGTGCCAGTGAATATTCAGCAATTATTCCCCCAGGTAACGCCTGAATTCGGTCAGGCACAGCTTGTCACATTTGATGTATCCTATTTCCCCACACAAAAAGGACCTTATAATTTTGATACCAGACCGGGAAGTATAAACGCGCAGGGATTATTGAATAACCCGCAAAGCAGATGGGGTGGAATTATGCGTGCAATTGATCAAACGGATTTTGAAACATCCAATGTTCAATATATAGAATTTTGGATGCAAAGTCCATTTCTTGTTAACCCCGGTTCATCAGGCGGACAACTTTATTTTGATCTTGGAAGTATTTCTGAAGATGTATTAAAAGACGGACAGAAATTATTTGAGAACGGATTGAATACACCCAATATTCCGGCGGCCATTGATAATTCATCTGTATGGGGGAGAACTCCAGCCAACCAGGTACAGGTTTCCAATGCATTCAGCAATGATGTGAATGACAGACCATTTCAGGATCAGGGATTTGATGGAATGGACGATACGGCAGAGCAGGTAAAATTTTCAGATTATCTGACAAAACTTGCAGCTATTTATGGAACCGGATCACCCATTTACCAAAAAGCACTGGCAGATCCGTCTGCAGATGATTTTTTAAATTACCGTGATCCGAGTTATGATGCGACGCAAACGGATATTCTCGGCAGGTATAAAAATATCAATAGTCCACAGGGAAACTCGCCCGTGGCGCTGCCTGGTGCAAATTATGTGAATGCCTATACATTATATCCTGATCAGGAGGATCTTGATCATGATAATACCATGAATGAACTCGAAGAATATTTTGAATATAAAGTAAACCTGATTTCTTCGCAGATGAATGTGGGACAAAATTTTATTTCCGATCAGCGCAATTTTGTTGGCACCGACGGAGTTCCTCAAACCTGGTATCAGTTTCGCATACCGATTAATTCATACGCTACCAAGGTTGGTAATATTCCTGATTTCAAATCCATCCGTTTTATCAGGATGTTCATGTCTGGATTTACGGATTCAGTTGTTTGTCGTTTTGCAGAATTCCAGTTGATTCGGGATACCTGGCGCAATTTTAATTACGAACTGGATACGACCGGTCAATATATTCCAATTCCTATAAATGGCCCCACATCACTTGATGTTACGGAAGTGAATATTGAACAAAACAGTTCGAGAACACCCATACCTTATGTCATACCTCCGGGCATTCAACGCCAGCAGCAGTTAAGTACGAATAATGTAAATATTTTACAGAATGAACAGGCAATGAGTCTGCAGATCTGTGGTCTTACACCCGGTGATGCCAGAGGGGTTTTCAGAAATACCAATCTCGACCTGCGCCGGTTTGGTAAAATGGATTTATTCATCCATGCGGAATCGAGGGGAAATGTAGATTCGATAAAAAATTATCAGCTCTCTGCGGTGATAAGACTTGGAAGTGATTTTATAAATAACTTCTATGAAATAAGACTTCCTTTAATCATTACACCCTGGGGGGCAACCCTTGCTTCAGAAATCTGGCCCGACTCCAATAACCTGAATCTGACCCTTCAGCGACTCATACAATTAAAAATTGACAGGAATGCTACGGGAAACAGCGCAGGGTATTATCAGGAATTTGATTCAGTCAGTAAAAAAACTTATTCTATTTATGGAAATCCCAACCTTGGGCAGGTGCAGGCTGTTTTCCTTGGTGTAGAAAATACAAGTACGGGAGATAAATGTACTGAAGTATGGTTTGATGAACTCAGATTATCTCAAATCAATGATCAGGCAGGTTATGCAGCCACGGGAAGGGTGGACATTAAAATCGCTGACCTTGGCACTTTATATATGTCCGGAAGTGTAAAGTCCGTTGGATTTGGAACCATCGATCAGAGTATAAATGAAAGATCATTTAGTACAACAACTCAATTGGATGCTGCAACAAATCTTGAACTAGGAAAACTGCTTCCAAAAAAATCAGGCGTCTCCATTCCATTCTATGGCAGCGTCTCCAAAAATGTGAGCACGCCTGAATATGATCCCTATGACCTGGATATAAAATTGTCTCAAAAAATTGATGCGGCGCCGGCAGCACAAAAAGATTCCATAAAAGCGGTCGCTGTAGATTATACGCTTATTAAAAGTTTCAATTTTACAAACGTAAGGAGAAATAATATTTCCGGTAAGAAACTTAAAATCTGGAGTATAGAAAATTTCGATATCAGTTATTCCTATACGCATACGGATCACCACAATCCGATTGCCGTGCAGGACGAGCTGACCGCATATAAAGGAGGTGTCGGATATAACTATGTGGGAACGCCTAAATACTGGGAACCTTTCAGAAGATTTATCAAATCCAAATCACCCTGGTATGCACTTTTTAAAGATTTTAATCTGAATCCGGTACCCGCTGTTTTAACTTTCAGGGGGGATATCAACAGGCAGTATGGTGTATACCAGGCAAGAAATGTTGATGGCGGAACCAAATATGTGATTCCTGAAACGTACAATAAATTTTTTACCATCGACCGTTTATATGTATTACGCTGGGATCTCGCAAAGTCATTCAATATTGATTTCACAGCACTCAATAAAAGCTGGGTGGATGAAGACAGTGGAAAACTCGATCAGGCGGCAAAAAAACAGATGTGGAGTAATTTCTGGAAAGGGGGGAGGACCATTCTGTATTCACAAACAGCAAACTTTACTTATACGCTGCCCACCAGTAAACTTCCTGCAATTGACTGGACAAATATCAGATTGGGTTATGGCTCCTCCTATCAGTGGACCGGAGCATCTACATTGGCGAGGAGCCTGGGCAATGCGATTCAGAATACACAGAAAAAAGATGTTACCGCAGATCTGAATTTTACAAGACTTTATAGTAAATGGCGGGTACTGCGGCAGCTTGATCAGCAATCATCGCCTGCACCTCCGCCTTTGCCAGGTAAAAAAGGTGACAGCCTCCGTCAGAAAAATCAACAGACAGATTATAATGATACAAGGCAGCTTAAAGGGATTACGAGGGGACTGGTGAAAATACTCACTTCTGTGAAGGATATTACCTTTAATTATTCCGAAATTTCTGCATCCAGTATTTATGGATATACTGACAGTACACATTTTCTGGGAATGAATTTCAAGTCTGGGAATCCCGGACTGGGTTATGTTTTTGGAGAACAACCGGATACGGCTTATGTAAACAGGCTGGCAAAAAAGGGATTATTATCAACGGATACATTATTCAATTTTCAAAACCAGTCAAGTTATAACCAGCTGCTTACGATTGCTGCGCAGATTCAACCGACAAGGGATTTGAATATCACATTGAATGTGAGCAAAAGTTTCGGAAAGAATTATTCTGAACTTTATAAGGATACCGCAGGAAGCAATTCATTTGTACGTCTGAATCCATATACAGCGGGAAGCTTCAGCGTCAGTTTCATATCTGTAAAGACTTTATTTGAAAATAATAATGCCAACCAGATATCTTCCACATTTCAAAAGTTTGAAGATTACCGTCAGATTATTTCAGCGCGGCTGGGGAAACAAAATCCATATTCCGGTGGCATACAAACTGCTGATGGTTATGCAAAAGGTTATGGTAAATATGCACAGGATGTGCTGATACCTGCTTTTATTGCTGCCTATAGTGGTCAGGATCCGAACAAAGTGTCGTTGGTGCATGAAGATAATCCGAATATTAAATTCAATCCATTCTCAGGATACCTGCCAAAACCAAACTGGCACCTTACTTATAACGGTCTTACAAAAATCCCCGGGATGGAAAAAATATTTACCAATTTTAGTATTACAAACGGATACAATAGTACCCTGAGTATGAACAGTTATAATTCAAATCTTAATTTCCAGGATCCATTTGGAATCCGTCAGCCCGGGTTTATAGATACCCTCACCGGGAATTTTGTGCCCTATTTTTTGGTACCCAATATAACCATCAGCGAACAGTTCGCACCACTGATAGATATTGACATGCAATTCGTAAATCAGATTCAGGCAAAATTCAGTTTCAGTAAATCAAGACAGCTAAGCCTTAGTCTGATCGATTATCAGATGAGTGAAAACAGGTCGACCGAATATACATTCGGATTGGGATTCAGGAAGCGTGGCGTTCCACTTCCATTTCACTGGCAGGTCATGGGAAAAAACGGACTGACGAATAAATTAGAAAATGATATGACGCTTCGCCTGGATTTGAGTTTCCGCGATGATGCAACATCAAACTCTTACCTTGACCAGAATGCGGCAGTGCCGGTTGGCGGACAACAGGTCATCAGTATCTCACCCTCCCTGGACTATGTCGTGAACAACAGGATTAATATAAAACTGTATTTCGATGAAAGAAGAACGATTCCTAAAATCTCCAGTTCACCACCTGTTACAACAACCCGGGCAGGCGTTCAGATCCGTATTTCTCTTGCAGAATTGGCGGCACAACAACCGAAAACGCATTAATTCTTATTATCACTGTCCTTTATACAAATAATACGCATTCGCCTGTGCAAGACAGGTCATTTCCAATTCATTGATGCAAACATGCGCAGGCAGGGAGGCTGTATAAAAGATTACATCAGCGATATCATCTGCATGCAGGGGTTCGAATCCTTCATACACTTTTTTTGCTTCTTCAGCATCCTGTTTTAATCTTACGAGAGAAAACTCTGTTTCTGCAGCACCCGGATGTATAACCGTCACTTTTATTTTGTGTTGAAGCAGATCAATACGCATGCCTTCTGAAATCGCCTGTACGGCATGTTTACTTGCACAATACACATTTCCTTTCTCGTATACCTGTTTACCTGCAGTGGATCCAATATTGATGATATGTCCTTTTTTATTTTCTATCATAAATGGCAGAACAGCCTTCGAAACATATAAAAGCCCTTTTAGGTTTGTATCGATCATCCTGTCCCAATCGTCCAGGGATGCATCCTGAAAATGATCCCGGCCCAAAGCAAGTCCGGCATTATTCAGGAGAATGTCGATTTTTTTCCATTGCTCCGGCAAAGCATTGAAAGCATTGAATACTGCGGATCTGTTTTGTACATCCAGCTGAAGCAGATAAACCTGGTTTCCATATTTCTCTTCAATTGCTTTTTTTAACTTTTCTAACCTGTCTTTCCGCCTTCCTGCAATAATGAGATCATAATTGTTGGCAGAGAATTTATAAGCGGCGGCTTCACCAAATCCGGAACCTGCACCGGTAATGCAAATAATTTTTTTCAAAGTCTGATTTTTATTGATGAAAATAAATTAGCGGATAAGTACCACGGAACCTTTTCTCGTGACCAGCTTGCCCGTATAATCCGTGCCCTGAACCATCCAGACATAACCGCCAACGGACTGGGGTTTGCCATTGAAATTCCCGTCCCATCCCTGGCCAATGCTGGTTGTATTGTAGATAAGCATTCCATTCCTGTTATACACGCGAAAATATTCGATTTTTGAAATGCCCACAGGAATGGGTTTGAATATATTGTTTGATGTACCACCAGGAGTAAATGCATTGGGCACAAAGATATCCGGAGCCGTGGTGAATACCTTAATGAAGATCGTATCATACGCAAAACAACCCCTT
>Ga0080027_10000398_pt1 | contig 18794 bp, 18 predicted proteins | sample OrgsoiDNA2013046_FD_70962 | JGI IMG/M metagenome (GOLD analysis project Ga0080027, IMG submission 70962) | Permafrost soil microbial communities from the Arctic, to analyse light accelerated degradation of dissolved organic matter (DOM) -... | ecosystem: Environmental > Terrestrial > Soil >... | reverse complement strand
CGAAACACCACGAATCGGCCCTGTTCGCGCCAGTAGCCGAAAGCTCCGGCGACGCGGTCACCGTCCATCAGAAGGCGGCTGATGGTGCACTCCATGTAGACGTCAACGCCGAGCTGCACGCCGCGATCCTGCAAAGTGCGAATCATTTCAAGGCCGGTGCGGTCGCCCACGTGGCACAACCGCCGGAAGCTGTGTCCGCCAAACGCCCGTTGCAGGATTTGCCCATCTGGCGTCCGATCGAACAACGCCCCCCACTGTTCCAGTTCCCGCACGCGCTCGGGAGCTTCCTGGGCGTGAAGTTGCGCCATACGCCAGTTGTTCAGCAGCTTGCCGCCACGCATGGTGTCGCGAAAGTGGGTGCGCCAGTCATCGGCGGAGTCCACGTTGGCCATGGCGGCAGCAATTCCGCCTTCAGCCATGACGGTGTGGGCTTTACCGAGAAGCGATTTGCAGACGACGCCGACGTTGGCGCCTTCGGCTAACGCTCCAAGCGCAGCCCGCAGGCCAGCGCCGCCAGCGCCGATGATCAATACATCGTGGTCGTGGGTCTCGAATTCAGTCGTCACAGGAGTCTCAGGTCGGTGATGGTGCCGCTGGCGACCAGGCGGACGTAAAAATCCGCAAGGCCCACCGTAACCAGGCTGATCCAGGCAAAGATCATGTGCCGGTTGTTGAGAACGCTCAAAAAGCTCCAAGCCTTATGTTGCGGCCCTCCGAACGACGCGCAGGAAAAACAATCGAGCCTCCCGCCTACTAAATGACGGAGCGAGTGGCAGGAGAGCGCGTAGGTTGTCAGCATGCTCACGTTCACAAGCAGAACCAGAGTGCCGACGCCGATCCCGAATCGTCCGTCGAAGAAAAAGGCCTTGTACACATCGTGCCAGAGAAAGCATAAGAAGACGATCGCCGCGTAAAGGAAGTAGCGGTGAAGATTCTGAAGAATAAAAGGGAATTTGGTTTCGCCACAATACTTGCGCGATGCGGGCTCGCCCACCGCACAGGCTGGAGGGTCGAGAAAGAACGCGCGATAGTAGGCTTTCCGGTAGTAGTAGCAGGTGGCGCGGAACCCCAGAGGCCAGACCAGGATCAGAAGAGCCGGAGAAAGCGGCCACCATTTGTGTGTGGGATCAATCAGCGGCGAATAAAAGGGCGACAGGTAAGGCCCCCATTCGTAATACTTGCCTTCAAAGGCGCGGGCGGTGGCATAGAGTCCAAACCCGCCGAGAAGAACAATGGCGGGAATCAATTCCACCCACCACGCATCGCGGCGCATTGTACTGCCCAGGCGCCTCTCTCCGATCGTGGTCAGGCCTGTCGACATGGCACCTCCGTCTGGTGGTGCCTAGGGTAAATAGAAAGAGCGGGAAATGTCCAATTGCAGTGGTTGGATCGCCTCGCGAGTAAGGCCTGAAGGCCAGCGGGGGCGATGTCGGTGAGCGATTGAACATGTTCAGATTTTCGTTGATCTGAGCGACGGGGTGTGTCATTGTATTGAACGTGTTCAAGAGTAGGAGAACTGGCGGGCACACCCAGGATTCGGGCAATTTGCGCACACAGGCTTCGCCTGCCGCAGCGAGCGGAGGCACGGCGCGGGACCGCATTCTTGATACGGCTATCCGGATGTTTCGCGAGACTGGATTCGACGAAACAACCATGCGCGAAATCGCAAGCGAAGCTGGCGTCGCCCTGGGCTTGGCTTATTACTACTTCCCAAGCAAAGAGGCTCTCGTCATGGCCTATTACGAGCGCGTGCAAAGCGTGCACGCCGTTGTAGCGCGCGAAAGGCTCCAGCTGGGCCGAACCTTCCAGGAGCGCCTCGGCATGCTTCTTCAGACCAAACTCGACATCCTTGCGGACGACAGGAAGCTTCTGGGGGCCTTGTTTCGCTACACCGGGAGCCCGGATCATCCCCTCTCATTCCTGGGGCGCGCGACCGCTCCTCTCCGCGCCGACTGCATGGACCTGTTTGCGGAAGCGCTGGCGCCGGAACGTGTTCCCGAAGACTTGCGTGATTTGGCGCCACTCCTGCTGTGGGGTTTGCATATGGGAGTCTTGCTGTATTTCCTTTACGACCCGTCACCGAACTTCAAGCACACGCGCAAGCTGGTTGATGGCTCGGCGAAACTTGCGGCTGGTTTTCTCGGAATGGCGAAATTGCCTTTGCTGCGTCCGGCACGCCGCAATTTACTCGGGTTGCTACAGGGAGCGGGACTAATGCCGCAGAAATAGAGGACCGAACATGACGCAGAATTGGTGGAAGTGGCTGTTCAGCTGGGAAGGAAAGGTCGGACGCTTTCAGTATCTACTGGCGGGCACCTGCCTGTCGGCAATAAAGTTCGCGATCGATTGGTCCGTTGCCCGCGGATTTGGAGAGACCTGGACCCTCTGGAACTATGTCTTTCCGCGGCAGGAATCCTTGTTCCTCGGAATGGGGGGTAATCGCCCCGCTTTGTACTGCACTCTGTGGCTGATCGCGATTCCGTTTTTCTGGGTCGGCATTGCTCTTACCTTACGTAGGTTGCGGGATGTCGGCAAGGCGGCAGGATGGGTATTTCTATTCTTTGTTCCATTAGCCAACCTCGGGTTGTTTCTTTGGTTATCCTTGGCGCCGAGTTCGCCCATTGATCTTGCCACCGGGCCAATGAACAGCGACACCCCAAGTAGGATTTGGACTGGCACGACAGTGTTCGGGGTTTTTGTATCAACAGTTCTTGGACTCCTATTCGTGACCTTAGCTGCCCGCTTCTTTGCTGAGTATGGATGGGGGCTGTTCCTGGGGCTGCCGTTTCTGACCGGATTTGTCGCTTCATGGTTTCTGAACAAACAGGGCCCCCACACCGGACTTGAGACTGGTACTGTGAGCACTCTCACAGTTCTCCTGGTCGGTCTTGTCCTGATCGGATTTAGATATGAGGGGTTGCTTTGCCTGTTGATGGCGCTTCCGCTTGCGCTGCCTTTCTCAATCGCGGGCGGCCATTTCGCCCGATATATCTTGAGCGCGCGCGCCCGATCGGCTGCCCCGCCGACCTTCGCAGCCTGCGTTGCACTTGTTCCCTTCATGATGCTTGCCCAGCACATGGCCAATCCGGAACCGCCCGTAAATGCGGTTACAACCAGCATTACCATCGATGCCCCAGTATCCGTCGTCTGGAAAAACGTAGTTGCTTTTCCACCCCTGCAGCCTCCCGACGAATGGATCTTCCGCGCCGGAATTGCCTATCCGACCGCGGCTCAGATCGTCGGCTCCGGACCAGGCGCAGTGCGGTACTGCCGCTTTTCGACGGGTGATTTCGTAGAGCCCATCACCGTGTGGGATGAAGACCACCTCCTGGCATTCGACGTTTCTGCACAGCCGCCCGCACTTCGCGAATTGAGTCCGTGGAAGATCACGCCACCCCATGTCGAACGCAACTACATGCGCTCGAAGCACGGCCAGTTTCGGCTCATGGCGTTGGGTGACCACCGGACCCTTCTGGAAGGAACTACGTGGTATCAGGACTATTTCTGGCCGCAAGCGTATTGGCGCGCATGGTCAGACGTGATCGTGCACCGCATTCACATGCGCGTCCTTGAACACGTGAAGGAGCAGGCGGAGGCGCATTAGCAGCATTCCCCCAGAAACGAAACGGGCACTCGCGAGAGTGCCCGTTCAAGCTGCGTTTGTATCCTTTATGGAACGTCGCGGCCCTTTGTGCCGATGTCAGGCAAGGTCGTAGCGGTCAAGGTCCATCACCTTATTCCACGCAGCGACGAAGTCCTTCACAAACGCCTCTTTCGAGTCGTCGCATGCATAAGCTTCCGCGATGGCTCGGAGTTGGGAGTTTGAACCGAAGACCAGGTCGGCACGGGTGCCGGTCCATTTGATCTCGCCGGTTGCGCGATCATGCCCCTCAAACACACCCTCGGAAGTCGAGGAGGCTTTCCATTCGGTGCCCATGTTGAGGAGGTTGACGAAGAAATCGTTTGTGAGCGTCTCGGGCCGATAGGTGAAGACTCCGTGTTTGGACTGCATGGAGTTCGCATTGAGCACCCGCATGCCACCGACGAGAACTGTCATTTCGGGTGCCGTGAGTTTCAGCAACTGAGCCTTGTCTACCAGCAAGTCTTCCGCCGGCCTTTGCAGCCCGAGACGGCGATAGTTGCGGAAGCCGTCCGCGGCCGGCTCGAGTACGGCGAAGGAGTGCACATCGGTCTGCTCTTGCGATGCGTCGGTGCGGCCCGGCGAGAACGGGACCTTGACGTCAACCCCGGCGACGGCAAGCCCGGCCTTTTTCGCAGCCTCTTCGACTGCGGCGCAGCCGCCGAGAACGATCAGGTCGGCGAGCGAGACCTTCTTGCCGCTGCTGTTGAACTCCTTTTGGATAGCCTCCAGCTTCTGAAGGACCTTAGCCAGTGCTGCGGGCTGGTTCACGTCCCAATCCTTCTGCGGCGCCAGGCGAATGCGGGCTCCGTTCGCTCCGCCGCGCTTGTCGGAGCCGCGGAAGGTGGCAGCCGATGCCCAGGCCGTCGTAACCAGTTGGGAGATGGACAGCCCGGATGCGAGGATCTTCGACTTGAGAGCGGCAATGTCCTGTTCGCCAATCAGTGGATGATCCGCTGCGGGAACAGGATCCTGCCATAACTGATGCTCCTTTGGAACGAGCGGGCCGAGGTACCGGGAGATGGGTCCCATGTCGCGGTGCGTCAGTTTGTACCATGCTTTTGCGAAGGCCTCGGCGAACTGGTCCGGATTTTGCAGAAAGCGCCGGGAAATTTTTTCGTACGCCGGGTCGAATCGCAACGAGAGGTCGGTTGTGAGCATGGATGGCGCGTGGCGCTTGGACGGGTCGTAAGCATCCGGGATCTTTCCCGCTCCTGCGCCATTTTTCGGTGTCCACTGCTGGGCTCCTGCCGGACTCTTGGTGAGTTCCCATTCATAACCGAACAAGTTCTCGAAGAAGTTGTTGCTCCACTTGGTTGGGGTGGTCGTCCAGGTGACTTCCAAGCCGCTGGAGATGGTCTGAGCCCCGTGGCCTTTGCCGAAGCTGCTGGTCCAGCCGAAGCCCTGGTGCTCGATGGAGGCGCCTTCCGGTTCGCGGTCGACGTACTGTTTGGGATCGGCAGCACCATGCGTTTTGCCGAACGAGTGACCTCCGGCGATGAGGGCAACGGTCTCCTCATCATTCATCGCCATTCGGGCGAACGTTTCGCGGATATCTCGTGCGGCAGCGACTGGATCCGGGTTCCCGTTCGGCCCTTCGGGATTCACATAAATCAATCCCATCTGCACCGCACCGAGGGGGTTGTCGAGTTGGCGATCGCCGGTGTAACGCTTGTTGCCGCCGAGCCACTCGGACTCAGGGCCCCAGTTCACATACTCTTCTGGTTCCCACACGTCTTCCCGTCCACCGGCAAAGCCGTGGGTCTTGAAACCCATGGAGTCGAGTGCGACGTTGCCAGCGAGGATCATGAGATCGGCCCAGGAGATTTTCCGACCGTATTTCTGTTTAACGGGCCAGAGGAGGCGGCGCGCCTTATCGAGATTTACGTTGTCAGGCCAGCTATTGAGGGGCGCAAAACGTTGTTGTCCAGAGCCAGCACCGCCGCGACCGTCTCCGATGCGATATGTGCCCGCGCTGTGCCAGGCCATGCGGATGAAAAAGCCTCCGTAGTGGCCAAAATCGGCCGGCCACCAGTCCTGTGAGTCCGTCATTAAGGCATGAAGGTCCTTCACGACGGCATTCAGGTCGAGGCTCTTGAATTCTTTGGCGTAGTTGAAATCCTTATCCATGGGATCGGACAAAGAGGAGTGCTGATGCAGCATCTTCAAATTCAGCTGATTCGGCCACCAGTCCGCATTGGATGGAGCGGCTTTGTGAGTCAGTGCGCCACCCATGACCGGGCACTTAGATTCTTTTACGACCTCTGGCTCGGTATTCCCCGGGCCGGGCACGCCCGCCAGTACTTGTTTTTCTTCGGACATACAATTCCTCTTTCGCTTGTGCGCTTATGAAATTCTCTTTCGGGTTTTGCAGTCCTTGCAGAGTCCGAAGACTTCCACCAGAGGCTGCGTCAGATCGAAGCCGCCCGGAAGTTGCCGGGACAGCCGTTTGAAATCAACAAAATCGCCTTCGATATCCTGCACCGATTTGCAGCGGGTGCAGACGAGGTGGTGATGCGGGTCCAGGTTGCCATCGACACGCAGCACCGGCGCGTGAGGCGTCACCTCGCGCAGCAGGCCATGCTCGACGAAGAGCCGTACATTTTTATAGACGGTTGCCAGCGATATGGAAGGCACCCGCTTGCGAACGTCGGCGTAGATTTGCTCGGGAGAATAGTGCCCATGCGAAGCGACCACAGCCTCGTAGATGACCTGGCGCTGGTGCGTGGCGGCGAGGCCGAACTTCCAGGCGAGATCGCGAAACTGGGTATGGCTCAGGCGCATGGGAATTAGATGAGAATCATTATCATACAACTTCGAGTGTTGTTTGCGCGCAAAATATTTTCGGGTCCAGGATGCGGGCAAGGGAGTGGGCAAAGGCACTGAGGATACCGGGGAAAAAGCACAAAGCCCGGCCACCCCCTCGCGTTTTTGGCCGAACCCTGTAGACTGTAGCCGGAAAACGCATGTCCACGTGCACCAGTTGCGGCAAGGAGCTGCCCGGTGAGGGCCGGTTCTGCTCGTCCTGCGGAACTCCGGCGGCAGTGGGCGGCGATGAAGCTACGTTCGATTTCGCTCCGCCGTCACCGGGGAAGCCCAGCTCGCCCCCGCCGGGCTCGAAATCGCGAACTTCCAGTTTCGGCGGATCGCAACTCAGCGAGGGGCGCTTCTTGCCGGGAAGCATGGTCGCAGACCGCTACCGCATCATCAATTTGCTGGGAAAGGGAGGCATGGGCGAGGTTTACCGCGCCGATGATCTGACGCTCGGCCAGCCCGTGGCCCTCAAATTTCTTCCCGATCGCGCGCTGCAGGATGAGGCGGTCCTGGAGCGCTTCCGGAATGAAGTTCGCATCGCCCGCCGCGTTTCTCACCCCAGTGTTTGCCGCGTTTACGACGTTGGCGACGTGTACGGCCAGCCTTTCTTCACCATGGAGTATGTTGATGGCGAAGACCTGTCCTCTCTGCTTCGGCGCATCGGGCGGCTGCCCCAGGACAAGGCGCTGACGATTGCGCGCCAGTTGTGCGCCGGCCTCGCCGCCGCGCACGGGAAAGGCGTCCTGCACCGGGACATGAAGCCGGCCAACATCATGTTGGATGGGCGCGGGCAGGTTGTCATCACCGATTTCGGCCTGGCGGGCATCGCCGAGCAAATCTCGGGCGCCGAGGTGCGCAGCGGGACGCCAGCCTACATGGCGCCTGAGCAGCTTGCGGGTCAGGAAGTGAGCGTGCGCAGCGACATCTATTCCCTGGGCTTGGTGCTGTATGAAGTGTTCACGGGGAAACGCGCATTTGGCGAGAAGCCGACGATCGCCGGGCAAGGCTACGAGGATCGAACTCCGAGCCGTCCCTCGCTGGTGGTGCGAGACCTCGATCCGGTTATCGAGCGGGTGATACTGCGCTGCCTGGAGAATGATCCATCCTTGCGGCCCGCCACGGCGCTCAGTGTGGCCAGCGCGCTGCCTGGCGGCGACCCGTTGGCGGCGGCACTGGCGGCCGGCGAAACACCCTCGCCCCAGATGGTCGCGGCGGCCGGTGAAACGGCGGGCATCGCTCCCCGTGCCGCCGGCGCGTGCTTCGCAGCCGTGCTGCTCATCCTGGCCTTGGTGGTGTTCTTTAACATTCGCAACGGCGCTTTGCCGAAGATGGGACTCGACCAATCTCCCGAAGTATTAGCGCAGAAAGCGCGCGATCTCATCGGGCAACTGGGCTACGAGAAACACCCACTGGACAGTGCCTACGGCCTCTACAACAACTCGGATCTGATCGAGAACATCGAGAAGAGCGACAAACCACGGCCGGATTGGGACCGGATCCTGAGTGGGCGTCCAGCGCTGCAACAGTTCTGGTACCGGCAGAGTCCCCGCTACATGGTGCCTTCGCAATTCCACGATGTGATGCTGACACCGGGAATAATGCAAACCTATGACCCGCCTCAAATCGTTTCCGGCATGGTGAATGTGGAGCTGGATCCTCAAGGGCGGCTGATTTACCTGCTGGCCATTCCGGCGGAAGTGCAGGAAGGCGTTCAGAGTCCGGCTACTCCGGCGCCCTACGATTGGAACGTCCTTTTTGCGGCTGCGGGCCTGGATCCGGCGCGGCTTCAGCCGGCTTCTCCGATTTGGAACACGCTGGCGGGCGGCGATTTGCGCTTGGCCTGGACCGGCACATGGCCTGGAAACTCGCCCAATACCGCGAGGGCTCTGCGCGTTGAGGCGGCATCCTCGCGTGGCAAGCCCGTTTTCTTTTCCCTGATTGGTGCTTGGACCAAGCCGGAGCGCGCCAAGGGCGATGAGCGCACTACTGGAGATAAAGCGCGTTCTATTCTGGGCGTCAGTTTGCTCGTAGCGATGGTGCTGGGCGCGGTTTTTCTGGCGAGGAAAAACTACCGGCAGGGACGTGGCGACCGGATTGGAGCGGCGCGTTTAGCGCTGGTGATGTTTGGCTTGGAGATGGTGTTGTGGTTGTGCCGCAGCCATTTCGTGCCCAGCCTCGATACTTTCTATCTTTTTGTGCTGGCGGTGAGCACGGGGTTGACGGTCACGGGCATGACCTGGCTGCTGTATCTGGCCCTGGAACCTTCGGTTCGCCGCAACTGGCCGCAAACCATGATTTCCTGGAGCCGTTTGCTGGCCGGGCAAACGCGGGATGCCCTGGTGGGGCGAGACATTCTGTTCGGCGTGACTCTCGGCGTGGCCTGGGTGCTGGTGTTTCAGATTCGCGACATCCTCATGGCTCGGATGGGCGCGGCGCCGGAATTCTATTCCACCGAGTATCTTCTCGGGGGGCGCCAGGCGCTGGGGATGTGGCTGCACCAGATACCCTCCGCGATTCTGGCTGCGCTGGAGTTTTTCTTTTTGCTGCTGGGGTTGAAGATGCTGCTGCGCAAGCAATGGATCGCGGCGGTTGCGTTTGTTGCGCTATTCACTGGGCTCAGCACGCTGGGCAGTTCTTATCCGTGGGTGCAGGTTCCGACCGCCGCGGTCGTCTACGTCATCGCTGCGCTGGCAGTTTATCGTTTTGGTCTTGTGGCGCTGGTATGCGCCATTTTTACAGTGGATATGCTGGCCAACGTGCCGTTCACCGCGGATTTCTCGGCTTGGTACCTGACCACGTCGCTCCTGGCTTTGTTGAGCGTAGTGGCGATCGCGGGCTGGGGCTTCTATCACTCGCTGGGCGGAGCTCCGTTGTGGAGCGAGCAGTCCGCGTAGGCCGTGAACAAACTTCGAGCCGAAGCCCGGAGGCAGAGTTTCACGAAGCTTTAAAGTAATCTTAAGCGGACGGCTTCAGGGCGTTCATCGCTGCCGTCAGCAGGCTGCCGGCGTCGGCGGTATGGCCGTTCGGGGTCAGCTTGTCGATGAGGCCGGGGAGGATCGTCGATAGCTGCGCACTGACCTGGTCCGGCGAGATGCCTGCTTTGGCGGCAAGGTTCTTAATCGCGTCGCTACCCAGGACGTGAGTAATCTGATCGGCCGAAATCGGCAGGTTCTGCCCGCTGGAAACCCACGACGAAACCACGTCGCCCAAGCCTTTTTGCTGGAAGGTCGTTACCAAGCCGTCGAGGCCTCCGGGATGATTTTGAATCATTTCGTACGCGCTGTGCAGCATGGGATTTGTACTGGATCCCATCACGCCTGACACGGCCTTCTCCGCAAGATCGCTAAATAAACTCATCGTGCCCTCCTGATTAAAAAGAACTGCGCTGGCAGCGCCTCCAAGCTACCACACGAGGCACTGCCAGCGCGAAGAGTGCTATGCGGCGTTTGCCTAAAATTTACTGCTTGGCGATGACCAGCGCACCGAACTTCTTAAAGGACGCGGCGGGCACGATCTTCTTGCGGGTCAGATCGGTCTTGGCCTTGTACGGACGGCCAGCGATGATCTTGTCCGCGTAGGCGTCGCCCACACCGGGAAGAGCTACGAGCTGGTCTTTCGTGGCAGAGTTGAGGTCGACCAAATCGGCGGCTGGAGCTGCGGCTTTGGCGGTCTTCGAGGCTTTGGGGGCCTTCGGGTCTTTCGCGGGCGCGGCTGCGGTTTGCGCCATAGCTATGCCGCTCATGAGTGAGAGTGCGAACAGCGCGGTGATGAAGCGTGCGATGAGTTTGCGATTCATAAGTCTCCTTTACTCTTTCTCGGCGACGCGATAGCCAGCCTTCTTGGCATCGTCTTCCGACATGAACTTGCCTTGCTTCGTCTTACCATACCAGCGGCCGCCCTTGTGGTAGACGCCGGTGTCGGTATTGACCCAGACCTGGCCCCCGGACTTCGCTGCGGCTACGTCTGATGCGGAAGCCGCGGGGGTTGCGGCGGCCTTTGCTTTCGGAGCTGCTTTCGCCGGCGTTGCCGCTGCTGGTGTTGTTGCCGGTGCGGCCGCGGGTGTCGCCGCCGGAGTGCTGGCCGGAGCCGCTGCGGCTGGCGCTGAAGGGGAAGCCGCTGCATCCGCGGCTGCGGCTTTCTTGCTCTTGCGAGACTTCTTTGGCGTCGCGTCGGCTGCTGGCGCGGCTGCAATGGTACTGCCAGCTGCTGGAGCTGCGGCTGCATCGGTTGCTGCCGCCTTCTTGCTCTTGCGCTTGGACTTTGTGGCAGGAGCTGCGTCGGCTGCCGCCGCCTTCTTGCTCTTCTTTTTTGACTTGGTAGTTGTGGTGGTGCTGTCGGTTTGGGCGGCGGTCGCATCGTCCGCAGCGTCGGCCTTCTTTTTCTTCTTAGCCAATGCTGGAGTGGCTGCCAGACTCAGCGCCAAGCCAAGCACGGCTGTCCATGAGAACAATTTGGTTGTGAATACTTTCATCTCGGAGTCCCTCTTCATTTCTCGATCATCTCGATGCGGTGTGCCGCGGATTGCCCCAAGCAAAACGTGGGGGACAGAGCCTCCTTGCGAATGAGTTTCGCGCCGGAGCCTTACAAACAAATCGGCCTCATTGTCGCTGAGGCCGTAAATCATGCCAAATCCAGCGGTTGCAGTCAATAACGGACTGCAACGCAGGGATTTTCCCGAACTAGAGAGTCAGAGGCAGAGTAGTCGGACGACCGCTTGAATGGAGTCTACGCGTAAATGCCGCGCTGCTTGATGACATAGGCCACGCGGTCAATCGCCAGCATATAAGCGGCGATGCGGTTGTTGACCTTGTGGGTCTCGGCATACCGCACCACATCGTTGAACGAGGTGACCATGATGTCTTCCAGATGCTCGTTGACGACCGATTCCTTCCAGAAATATCCCTGGCGATCCTGCACCCACTCGAAATACGAGGTCGTAACGCCTCCGGCGTTGGCCAGAATGTCGGGGATGACGAAGATTCCCTTGCTGGCCAGGATCTCGTCGGCCACGGCGGTAGTGGGTCCATTCGCGCCTTCCGCCAGGATCTTGCATTTGATTCGGTCGGCATTCAGGCTCGTAATCTGGTTTTCTGTCGCGGCTGGAATAAGAATCTCGCACTCGGTCGTCAGCAGATCCGCCGATGCAGCTTTCTCCGCACCGGGGAAACCGTGAATAGTTCCGTTCTTGGTACGGAAATCAATCAGCGCATTGATGTCGATCCCGTTCTTGTTGTGCAAGCCGCCGTCGTACTCCACGATGCCGGTAATCTTGTATCCCGAGCGATGCATCAACTGCGCGGCATGCGAGCCGACGTTGCCGAATCCCTGCACGATTACCCGGGTCGACTCTGGGCTCATGCCCAGTTTTTTCACGGCTTCGCGGCACACCAGCATCACGCCGCGCCCAGTTGCCTCGCGGCGGCCGCGTGAACCGCCTATGTTGATGGGCTTGCCAGTGACGACCGCAGTAACCGTTTGGCGCATGTGCATGGAATAGGTATCCATGATCCAGGCCATGGTCTGTTCATTCGTATTCACATCGGGCGCGGGAACGTCTTTTTCGGGACCGATAAACTCGATAATCTCCGAGGTGTAGCGCCGGGTCATGCGCTCCAGCTCGCCCATCGACATCTTGTGCGGATTGCAGATCACCCCGCCCTTCGCGCCGCCGAAGGGAATGTCGACTACGGCGCACTTCCACGTCATCCAACTGGCCAGCGCGCGCACTTCGTCGAGCGAAACATCGGGAGCGTAGCGGATGCCGCCTTTGCCCGGGCCTCGCGCAATCGAGTGCTGGACGCGAAAGCCAGTGAAAACTTCCAGGTGGCCGTCGTCCATGCCGACGGGGAAGTGAACGATCACCTCGCGATTCGGCGTACGCAAGACCTTCCACAAACCTTCATCCAGATTCAACTTTTGCGCAGCGGTGTCGAACCGCGCCGCCATGGCTTCGTATGGATTTGTTTCTTTCTCAATGCCTGCGACTGTCATGATTCAATCTCCGAATATTAGAGCGGGTTTGCTCGCAAAAATGGGAGGCTAGCGGAATGCGGGCAAACCTCCAAGAGTATATGGACCGCCGGGAACCGTGGCAAGCCGAGAGGGGGTAGTATGTGGCGACGGGAAAAACGGCTCCACCCCAATTTTAGGGGCCGCAAGAGGGGCCGGGGAACGCGAGTTTAAGCGGGGCTTTTCAGAATCGGCCAATTCAGATTTGCGTCAAAAGTCCAAACGTACTCGAACTCAGCGACCAATTCACCGCTATTAACGTCTACCAGAAGGACCTCAAGTGGAAGGTCCGATGGAATTGGAGCCATGTTCATCCAGTCCATTCTGGAGGGGTTAGCCGTTGAGGTGTATTTGTCCCTGTGATTCAGCACAAAATGCCACGGATCCATTGCGCCGTCCGTACCAACAGCCAGGACAATGGTCTTACGCGCCGCAGGTTCCAGTCTGACCGTGTTCGTATATTCTTCAAGCCACGGCAGCGGCGAATAGCTCCGCGACTGAATTCTCAGAACCGCTTTTACCGTGATGGCTTTGATGTTCTGCGATTGCGTAGGAACGTTCGCGACATCCATCAAAAGCCCTCGGAACGGTATTTCTCTGCTCTGCACTCCAGGGGCAAGTGTCCAGATGTCGCCCTGCAAGTGAATCTTCCCGATCTTGGTTGCTTCCACTCTCAGGTTGGCCCGAGCTACAACCGGAGCGGGCACGACGGCAGGAGGCTCCCCTTTCGACTCGTCCGAACTCCTGGAGTCCTGGGATAAATTGAAAACAGGAGATACCGTGATTGTCGGTGACTGTGTTAATTGGTTTACGGGCCCGGGTAGATGCTCACTCCGTGGAATCAGCGCTTTCCTAAAAGCCCACAATATGCCGACCAAAGCCGTCACGCCAATGCCAGAAAAGAGCCATTCCTTATTGTTGAGTAGCATATTCCACATAAATTGAAATTTTACTCTTCCAGGTGCTCTCCGCAGTGGTCCAAGGGCAGAACCGTAACGGGCACAACTTGTACGTGGGCGAGGGGCGCCGCTCGCTAGTGGGGTGAGGCGTAGATGCGTTGCGCGCCTGTCAAGAGGAGCTTTATAGTAAGCCTCTGATTCTGATTAGGAAGGCCCTCCGTTAGTTGGAGTTCAGATTCGGTCGAGAGGTAAAGCGTGTGCTAGACGGAGACGACAAACAGAATTTCTACTCGCTGATGCGCCTACGGGATGTCGCTGCTGGTGGGACGAAGCCGCTGGTATTCTGGATCGGTGCGGGTGCTAGCAGATGGTGTGGCTATCCCTCTTGGGAGGACCTCGCCGAACGACTCCATTCAGCCTTGTCGAAATACAGCGGTGCGTACGACCGATTGGCCGGAGCACAGCTACTGGCACACAAAGAATTGCCGGTTCTGTTCGGCCTCTGCCGAGCTGCCGATCCTTCTTCGTATAACAAGACCTTGGCTTCAACTCTGGCCACCCGCCCGGAACTGTTGGGGAGAATGACGGCGGGCTCCGGATAAGAATCTTCGATCCATCTTGCATCCGGCGTCAAAAGCGAATTCGCTTTGTCGAAATCATATTCTTGTAGGTCTTGTTCATACGCTCGCACCGCCGCTTCCACGGCGAGCTTTTCATCATCGTGGTGTGCGATTGGGGGTGTTTGGATAGCCGCCAGAATGAGGACCGCGATCATAGCGAAATAATGCATGCAAACACCTCAGTCTTTGAATTGCTTTCGGACGCAAGAGGTACGTGAGACTTCACTTTTTTTCCATCGGCAGAAGGGACGTGTGGCCCAGTGCGATCTTCCACCCGCTCGGGGTTTTCACCAGGACCTCGCTCTCAACAAACCTGTCCCGTAACTCGCGTGGATTGGCCGAAACATTCGCAAAACCACCCTGGACTTGCTCGCTCAGCAGTTCTTCACCTTCCTTGTTATTCGCAGTGAAAGTGCTGTCGATGATCAGGGTCACCCAAGCCACGTCATTTTGCACATGAATGTCAATGTCGTGAAGTCGGAAAGTGATGTGAACTCCAGCTGTTTTCGCTTTGCGCCACCAATCCGGCAATTCATCCGCCTTTTCTGGTAAGGAATGCTCGATCCATTGTGCTCCAGGTGACAGGAACGAGTTTGCCTTCGCGAACTCGAAATCCTGGTTTGCTTGTTCGAAACCTCGCACGGTAGCTTCCACTGCTAGCTTTTCATTGTCTTGAGCTGCCACACACTCGATCGGAGTGGCAAGGATGATGAACACTACCAGGCAGAGAGACATTCGAACCATTGGAACCTCCGAAGCAGATTCCCAAAGAGTCTAACCCGATTCCCTCGTCATTTGCGTCTTTGGATAGATCGGATGTTGGTCGCACCGCTGCCGAAGAACCATCCTGGCTTGAAGTCGCAGATCTAGTCTGTCATCACTCGCCACAAGTCCTCTCCCGACATTTTCAGCCTCATCGGCGGGTGGCACGACCCTTTCATAGGTTTCCCCGTCCCAAAACGAAATCTCGGGTGCCCCGTCCTTGGCTGCTTTTGGAGAGACGCCTACGTGCAGTTTCTCCTCGATCGCCAAGAACGCCAGGGACTCCCACGCCCAGCGCCAGCGAGTCTACACATGAAGGCGAGTTCGTTCCAAGCGCGATCAAGTTCCGGATGGTGACGTGCGTGAACCTCATCGCGTCGAACATCCAGCATAGGTGAACAGCCTGGTCTTTCGAATATCCTGGAGGTGGAGTCTTCAGCGCGTTCGTCACTGCGGACGCACACCGTTTTACGTGGCCGTCGAGGACGGGGGCGTCGAGGTGACGATCGAGGTCGATGTCCTCTGTATTCGGCCACGCGACATCTATCACCCTGATCTTCTGCATGGGTAAGGTGTGGGTGAACTAGGGCGAGAACGTGGCGAGCGCTTCCTCAACCGTTCGGTACTGGCCCTCTAGCTCCTCGATCTTGCCATCACGGAATTGTGACCGCCTCCACCTCGCGTCGGGATGCCGCAACGCACGGTCAACGGTAATGAAGCCGACGACAACTCCTCGTTCGCGCACCTCGAACCGGAACGCGTCCTTGACGTCGTGCGAGAGACAGGGCCCTTCAGTACTCCACATGACGGGTTGACAGGTGAGACCCCGATGTTCAGTTGTGATCATAGGACCAGTATGCAGCGAAGAAAAAACGAAGTCAAGCGGGGTTTCGAGCTGACCTCTTCGCCTTCCTGTGTGTTCTCCACTCAATCTCTTTTCCGATAAACTTTTTTTATTCAGCGGGTTCTGCCACAGGTCCCTTGACCTTTTTCATTCTGTTCTGCAACACGGGATTGAGGAACTGAAGTTGTGCTTGCTTCGCGCCGGGGATAACAAAGGTGAATATATCGGTCCTGTATGCTGACAGAGCTTTCTCATATGTCTGATGTTCCAATTTTAATCTTCGCTCGTATAGTTCGATTACTGCGTACGCCACGAGCAAATCGGTAACCGGAGAGGTTTTGTCGCAACAGTACTCGACTATGAAGTTAAGGAAACGCGAATTCGCTAACCGAATGAAATCACTCTCCAATCTGCCAGTGATCCTTGGGGCATATTTCCGACCGGTTTCGTCATATGTACGCCGCTCATGATCAAGGACACGACCCTTCGCAGAAAAGTAGCGGATCAGCGCATCGGTAATGATCTGGCTATCGAAACTGGCTGAATTCCCGATGATTTCGGTTGCGGCGGGCAGTCCGTCAGGGGCGGCAAGGGCTTCCCTCAGCACGTTGGTAGCATCGCGCAATAGGCATGCCGCGTAACCTGTCCGCGCGTTCCATTCATGTTTTGGCTGTCGGGCAAATTCGCCCGTTTCCACCCATAGTTGAGCCGCTAGAAAGTCGTGTATCGTGCGGTGTACGAACTCGTAGCCATCTTCAGCAGGTATCAGAATTCCGTAGAATCGCGCAATTTCGACTAGAGCTTGCACTGGATCGACCTTATCCATACCCAACAACGAAAGCTGTTTTCGAGTAGTTTCCTCTGCTCGCTGTCGCAGGACAAAAGCTGATTTTGCCGTGAATGCGATATTTTTTAGGATTGTCACTCGGTCACGGCCGTCCAACCGAGTTGACGGTTGTCTGTCAACGTTCTTTTGCTCGTCCCACTGAAAGGTAAGCACATCAAGTGCTCGCTGCAGTAGTCGCAAACCACTCCGTGGTTGAGCACTCGTCGAGCTTGTCTTGACTATGCACGCTAGAGTCAAAAGCAAGGGATGCGAAAGAAATTCGACAAAACCTCGTTCTTCGAGTTGGCTCACCACGGTTTCCGCATCTTGCCTTATCACGGCAAATGCGGAAAGGAAGACGCGTACAAAGCGCACCTGATCTTCTCTCGTGAATGCCTCAAGACGGACTTCCGGCGCGTTGAGAGGAGAGACGTGATAATACTCTCGACAAGTCAGATAGAATTTTCCAGCGCGGCCCGCCTGGTACCGGAGGAGGGCCTCCGATACACGTCTACGCTCATCGGTGCTCACCTCGTCATAGCCGTCTACAAGAAGTAGAGTACAGGCTCTGTGTTGCTTCTTTTGAATGCTCGAACAAGCTTCAACGTATTTTTCCAGATCATTAACGGCGTTTGGTCTCCGAAGTGTGATCAGCACCGGTAGCACATCGTCTTTGCGGAGCGTTAATCGGAAGATATGATGCAGGAAGGTTGTCTTACCCCATCCAGGTCCGCTGAGGATCAGCGCATCTTGGTCACGCTGCAGAAATTGGTCGATCGTGATCGGGTGTTCATTGAAAGCTCGCCCTCGTACGATCGAACGGCTAACTCGGTCACCCCAAGAGTAGGATTCATTGCTAGTATCATCGTCCGGAGCGACTACTACGCGCGTAGGTTGATAAATGCTGTCGAACGGCAACGGTTTGCGCATGCCCAGACACTGTACATAGGCCGTTTGTGTCAGAGCAGTATCTTGTAGCCGCTTGAACCACTCGGCGAGCTCTGCAACTTGGTTAGCACCACCAAAGAGTTCCAGAAATTTCGCTTCTGCACTTGATAGCGCGGCGCTAACGCTAGTGTAGAGCTCCGTTCGATAACGTCTTACCTCATTCTCTCGCAGGCCTTTGCTCTGACTTGTTTTGCTGTCATATTGATCATGATGATCTAAACAAAGGAATGCGAGGTTTTCGGTTTCGTTGTTATTGTGGTCGTGATCAAGGTGGTAGGAGGTTCCCGCGATGAAAACTTTCCTTGTTCTGCTGACGCTCGCACTAGGTATTTCTGTTCACGCGGCGGAGTCTCAACGGGCAGTGCAGTCCATAGCTCTGCCAAAATATCCCCCTTTGGCCTACCAGGCACGAATTGAAGGCACTGTTCGGTTGAGCGTAGTGGTCGATGCGACGGGCAAAGTAGTCAAGGCGACAGTGATCTCCGGCCACGGACTTCTACAAGCGGCAGCGTGTGAAAATGTAAAAACGTGGCATTTTGCTCCAGTCCCGAGCGGTGGCCCGTCGGAGATCGCCGTGGCGTTCGTGTTCAAGATCGAGGGAAAGGAAATACCGTATGCAGAACCGAGCAAGCAACGCCCCCGGATCAGTCTCGACCTTCCTGAAACCATTGTGGTTTCCTTGCCTCCCATGAAGATCGAGAACAACTCTGCAGAATCGAAGTTGTTGTCGAGAGCAAGGCCCGTGACTGCGACGTCGCAATTGGAATAGACGATCTACGGCGGATTACTGGCGAAACATCGCCATAGCACTCATTGTGCTATGGCTTGATTGTGGGTAGTGGCTAGATCAGACTCGGTAACAAAATGCGCAACGAACACAAGGCTCTTTGCCGGGTCGATTTGAACCGATGGCCAGCTCGATGCTTCTTTCACAAAGTCCGTCGCAGAGACTAAGCCCCGGAACCCGCTCAGCACTTCTGAGCAAGAACGACGACAATACTCCACCCATGATTCGCCCGGTACCCTTTCCTTTGAGTTGGCCTCAAGCCAATACATTTCACAAGTAGCTTCGTCTAGGCGAAACTGAAATTGTCCACCCAAACAGGCATAACCGTGGGCTTCGGCCCTCGCCAGAGCAGCAGGGAATGAGGAGACGCTCCAACCGTACTCATTGCCTCGCAGCATGGCACCTTGCGAGATGTCGAGTGGCAGAATGAAATCCATTCAGCGGAGTTTACCTTACGGAGGCTCAACTGGTGAAACATCGCGATAGCGCTCACTGACCAGCAGTCAAAGCGTGCTAATGATTCCATGACAATGTCGGCTCCAAGGACCCGAGTAGACTGGTGGTGCCAAAACCAACCAAAAAGGCTCGGGAGAAAGGAGCCGAACAATGATCATTATTAGGAGCAGATTATCACCCGAGCTTCCA
>Ga0080027_10000397_pt1 | contig 18840 bp, 9 predicted proteins | sample OrgsoiDNA2013046_FD_70962 | JGI IMG/M metagenome (GOLD analysis project Ga0080027, IMG submission 70962) | Permafrost soil microbial communities from the Arctic, to analyse light accelerated degradation of dissolved organic matter (DOM) -... | ecosystem: Environmental > Terrestrial > Soil >... | reverse complement strand
GGAGTTCCGGGAACGAAGACCTTAAAATCGTTCAACTCTTTGATGCACTCGACAAAATGCAGGATTATGACGAAAAAATCCTGCTGAAAAAGCTCCCTTTCACCAAATCGCAGCTTTCGAACCTGAAGACGCATCTCTACAAGCAACTCCTTGCCAGTCTCCGGCTGCTCAAAACCACAGAGAATACCGATTTGCAGCTGAGTGAACAGATGGATAATGCGCGCCTGCTTTATAATAAAGGATTGAAACACCAGAGTCTGAAAATTCTGGAAAGAGCAAAAGAACTTGCAAAGGCAAATAACAAACTGAATTTTCTTGCGCAGCTGATTTCTCTCGAGAAAAAAATCGAGACATTGCACATCACGCGCACATCTCTTGAAAAAACAGAACAGCTTACAAAAGAGGCACGTGAAATTAGTGATCATATCGATCGTGTTACACGTCTCTCCAACCTTGCTCTTTTACTCTATCGCTGGTATGTGGAGAACGGACATGCACGCAACGAGGCGGATGAAACCAGGCTGAAAGAATTTTTTAAACAAAATACTTTACCTGATACCAGCGAGCTCACTGATTTTTATGAGAAGCTCTACCTCTATCAAAGCTATAGCTGGTTTGCATTTATACGTCAGGATTTTCTGATGTACTACCGGTACGGACAGAAATGGATCGATCTTTTTGAAAAGGAACCTTTGATGATTACAGTGGAAACGGGTCACTATGTCAAAGGCATGCACAATATGCTGAATGCGCTTTTTGACCTGCGTCATTTTGGAAAATTTGCACAGATCCTGAAAAAATTTGAAGAATATTATAATTCGCCTGAAGGTCAGCACCACGATAATTTCAGAATTCATACCTATATATATATCCATCTTGCGCGCATCAACCAGTGCCTGATGACCGGTACGTTTAAAGAAGGACTGGCGATGGTTCCGGATATCATGGCGAAGCTCACCGAATTCGCCCTCTATATTGATCATCACAGGATACTTGTTTTCAACTATAAAATCGCCACACTGTATTTTGGAAGCGGCGATTACAGCACTTCCATTGACTACCTCCAACTCATCATCAATAATAATGTGGACCTCCGTTATGATCTGCAATGCTATGCGCGGCTCGTGCATCTGCTCGCGCATTATGAGCTGGGGAATTATGAACTGATGGAATCCCTGACCAAATCGGTTTACCGCTTCATGGCCAAAATGAAAAACCTTACGGTAGTGGAAGAAGAGATGTTTAAATTTTTAAGAAAGAGTTTCCAGATGTCGCGCAGGGAAATAAAACCTGAACTCGAAAAACTCCTCAGCAAAATCAAACACCTGGAATACAACCGCATCGAAACGCGCTCCTTTGCCTACCTCGATATTATCTCCTGGATCGAAAGCAAACTGCAGGATAAAACCATGAGAGAGATTATTTATGCAAAGTATTTATTGCGGAAACAAAGGCATTGAGGGATTGTGATGAAGTGTGGAGTAGGTGAAATGCATACCCAAACTTCATCATACTTTACTATAAATCGCCCACAATTAACCCAATTTAGTTCCGCTCCAATTGCGAACAAGCACTGTACTAAAAGCGCACAGTTTGCATGGATTTTAATTAGCTAAATTGTTGACAGTTAAGGCTATACTATTCCGGCATTTCTTTGGCATTCAGTATATCCGAATACACCCATCTTCCTTATGCTTAGGAATTATTTCAAAACATCAATCCGGTTCCTGTTAAAAAACAAAACCTACAGCCTGATCAATATTGTAGGACTTGCAATGGGTACATTATGCTGTATCTATATCATTCTTTTTGTGGCTGATCAGTACAGTTACGATAAGCAGCATAAAGAAGCAAAGAATATTTACCGGGTTACGACGGATCTTAAAATCAATGGTGAAAAACATCATCTTGCTTCTGCTTCACCGGCGATCCTACCCGCGATGAAAAAGGATTTTGCAGAAATTGTTCAGTCTACGCGCGTGGCGCCCAATGTCGGGATCAGGAAAATGCTGATGAATTATAAGGAGAAATCATTCTACGAAGAAAATGCCTTATATGTAGATTCTACTTTCTTCGAAGTGTTTACCTATCATTTTATTTATGGAAGCCCGGCAAAGGCCCTTATGGAACCCTATGAACTGGTGCTGAAGCAGTCTGAATCCGAAAAGGTTTTTGGAAATATAAATCCTGTGGGAAAAACCATTTCCCTGGAAGACGCACGTGGCAAACATGAATATAAAGTGACAGGTGTGGTGGATGAAAGCCTTGGAAAATCGATTATCCAGGCTAGCATGTTCATTACGATGCGCAGCGGGGGCATCGGGGATTTCATTACTTACAACAATATGTTTGCCGGAAATAATTTCGTTTTCTCTTATATCAAACTCCGACCCGACGCAAGTGCCGAAGCCCTTGAAAAAAAATTACCTGCCTTTATTCAAAAATATGGCGGTCAGCAGATGAAGGAGATCGGCATGGAAAAACAATTAAACCTGCAACCCCTTACTGCAATACATGTATCCGGCGGATACGAGCTTGAAATGGGCACACCGGTCAGTAAATCTTTTCTGAATATTCTGATCCTGATTGCATGTCTGATCCAGGTGGTGGCCTGTATCAATTTTATGAATCTCTCTACGGCACGCGCTTCCAAAAGAGCCAAGGAAGTGGGTGTAAGAAAAGTGATTGGCGCCGGTAAAAATGCATTGATCAAACAATTCCTTGCAGAATCTATGATCCTTTCTCTGTTGGGCATTCTGATCGCATTGCCATTGCTGATTCTTGCGATGCCTTATCTGAATCAGATTACAAGCGCAGATATTCATCTGACCTTGTTCAGCGATTTTCGTTTATGGATTTTTCTGATGGTCCTGGTTTTATTTACCGGACTGCTCGCAGGAAGTTATCCCGCATTTTATCTTTCTGCATTCCAGGCCATCAAAGTGATCAAGGGAAATTTCAGCAACCAGGTTTCTGCCCTGGGCATTCGCCGCACGCTGGTGATCTTTCAATTTGTATTGTCCGTTGTGCTTATCTCCAGCATCATCATCATCTACAGTCAGCTGAATTATATCAAGAACAAGGACCTGGGTTTCTCCAAAGAGCAAAAACTCATTTTTACTTTTTATACGGGTGCCGAGCAAAGTAAAATGGCCGCCATCTCCCATGATCTGCATTCATTTTCTGAAGTCAATCAAATCAGCCTTACAGATAATTACCCGGGTCAGTTCGATATGAATGATTACAATGTGTATTTACCTGGTGGTGATAATGCACATGCCGTTGATGCACAAAATATGAACTCCGATGAATTCTATGTAAAATCGATTGGCATTACATTATTAAATGGAAGGGATTTCAGGAAAGATGATACCGGGCGCGTGCTGATTAATGAAACCCTCTGTCACAGACTGGGCCTCAATGTGAACAAAGCGCCGGGTACCAGACTTTATTCCCAATTTCAACCCAACCCACCCGTCTTTGCGGAGATTGTTGGCGTGATGAAGGATTTCAATTATAATTCACTGCATACGGAAATAAAGCCTTTCATGGTGAAGTATACAAATAACAATTTCGATCTTTCCTATATGATCCTCTCCGTAAATAGTAATAATTATAAAAACATACTTTCTAAAATAGAGTCTGTATGGCGCCGGGATTTACCCACAACGCCATTCGAATACATGTTCCTGGATCAGGAGGTGCAAAAACAATATCAAACGGAGATTACCCTGGGAAATATCATCAACTCCTTTACCCTGATGGCGATTTTGATTTCTGCCCTTGGATTATATGGTCTCGCTGCATTCAGCGCCGAACAAAGGAGCAAGGAAATCGGCATCCGGAAAGTGCTCGGCGCTAATGCATCGGGTATCGTGGGGTTGCTGTCAAAAGATTTTTTAAAACTTGTATTTGTCGCCATCATCATTGCCATTCCCATCACCTGGTGGTCCATGAATAAATGGCTTGATGGATTCAATTACAAAATTGCAATCACCTGGTGGATGTTTGCACTCGCCGGACTGATCGTCACTATCGTGGCACTCGTTACCGTGAGTTCGCAAGCCATTAAAGCAGCGATTGCCAATCCCGTTAAAAGCTTAAAAAGCGAATAAAATTGATAATGAATACCTGATCATACTATGTTTAAAAATTATCTGAAAACATCACTCCGGTTTTTGTCGAAGAACAAAACCTACAGCTTTATCAATATTATTGGTCTGGCCCTGGGAACTCTTTGCTGCGTATATATCATTTTATATGTGACGGACCAGTACAGTTACGACAAACATCAAAAAGATGTGAAAGATATTTATCGCGTGGTAACAAATCTTTCACTGCCCGGAGATATCCATCATAATGCCACCACCTCTCCACCCATTGTACCCACAATGAAAAAGGATTTTGGTGAAGTGCTGCAATATGCCCGGCTCGCTCCCACCCTCGGTGTGAACAAACACCTGATGCAGTATAAAGAAAAATCTTTTTATCAGGAAGATGCAGTGTATGCCGATTCCACTTTTTTCGATATCATCAGTTATCATTTTATATACGGGAACCCTTCGAACGCATTGAAAGAACCCTATTCGATCGTGCTCACGGAGCCCGTCTATATGAAGTTGTTTGGAAAAGAAGATCCGATGGGTAAAATCATCAGCATAGAAAATGGATATGGCAAGCATGATTTTAAAATCATGGGGGTCATCGACGAAAGCATGGGCAAGACCATGATCAAAGCCAGTTTCTTCATCTCCATGAATAGTGGCGGCATGGGCGAATACACATTTAATAATACACAGTGGGCTGGGAATAATTATACAACCTCCTTTGTGAAACTCAGGTCCGATGCAAATCCTGCTCTGCTGGAAAAAAGGTTTCCTGATTTTCTTAATAAATACGGCGGAGAGCAGATGAAACAGATGGGCATGACAAAAAGCATACACCTCCAACCTCTACTCGCTGTGCATACGGATCCCGGTTACGAAAATGAACCGAGTAAAACCGTCAGCAGTTCTTTTCTGCGTATCATGATCCTGATCGCCATACTCATCCAGGTGATTGCCTGCATCAATTTCATGAATCTCTCAACAGCAAGGGCCTCCAGGCGAGCAAAAGAAGTGGGTGTAAGAAAAGTAATCGGTGCGGGAAAATTTGCATTGGTCAAACAATTTCTGGCGGAATCACTTTTTCTTTCACTGATCGGCATCCTGATCGCGCTTCCTTTGTTAGTCCTTGCCATGCCTTTTCTGAATCATATTACACAAACAGAAATTCATCTTACATTATTCAGGGATTTCCGTCTCTGGATATTCCTGCTCATCCTGGTATTGACAACCGGATTGCTCGCAGGAAGTTATCCGGCTTTTTATTTGTCTGCCTTTCAGGCCATCAAAGTGATCAAAGGAAATTTCTCCAACCAGGTTTCTGCGGCCGGAATCCGTAAATCACTGGTCGTATTTCAGTTTGTACTTTCCATCGTACTGATCACAAGTATCGTGATTATTTACAGTCAGCTGAATTATATTAAGAACAAGGATCTGGGATTCGATAAGAATCAAAAACTGATTTTCAGTTTCTATACCGATGATTCGCAGAAGAAAATGACTTCTTTAAAAAATGACTTCAGTCAATTGGCAGAACTGCAGCAGATCAGTATGTCAGCCAATACCCTGGGTGTTTTTGTTCCGCAGGATCATGGCGTATTTCCTCCGGGCGGCAATGCAAGGGAAGCTATCGATGCGCAGAATTTCAGGACGGATGAATTTTACCTGAAAACGAGTGGCATTCATTTACTGAGTGGCAGGGATTTCAGGAAAGACGATACCGACCGTGTGCTGATCAATGAAACACTTTGCCGCAGACTCGGACTGAAGGTGGAAACGGCGCCAGGTACCTTACTCTATTCAGAATATAAACCTGATCCGGTTTATCATGTGGAAGTGGTTGGTGTGATGAAGGATTTTAATTACAATTCACTGCACGGCATAGTAAAACCTTTTATGTTTCAGTACGAGAATGATCCGAAACGGCTGGATCGCATGACCGTCTCCGTGAGCAGCAATAATTACAAATCCATTTTAGGTAAAATGGAAGCGATCTGGAAAAAAGATCTTCCTGCAGTTCCTTTTGAATATGTTTTTCTGGATGAACAGGTGCAGCAACAATATGAATCAGAAACAACGCTTGGCAATATCATCAACTCATTTACGCTGATGGCCATCCTGATCTCTGCTTTGGGATTATTCGGACTGGCATCTTTCAGTGCTGAACAGCGGAGCAAGGAAATTGGTATTCGCAAAGTATTGGGCGCAAGTGTTCCAGGAATCGTACAGCTGTTGTCAAAAGATTTTCTGAAGCTGGTATTGTTATCCTTTGTGATTGCCACGCCGATTGCCTGGTGGGCGATGAATAACTGGCTTGCTGCATTTTCTTATCGTGTCGATCTCAGCTGGTGGATGTTTGCCCTTGCCGGTTTAATCGCAGGGTTGATCGCATTATTTACCGTGAGCTCTCAGGCCATCAAAGCAGCGGTTGTGAATCCGGCAAAGAGTTTAAAAAGCGAATAGAAACATTTATTATCACTTATCCACAGTTCATCACACGCTCTTCAGCCTTCCCACCGCCTCCCTTATCGTCTCTTCTTTTTTCGCGAAGCAGAAACGGACAACATGATCGTCTTTGCCGGACTGATAAAAAGCAGAAACAGGAATGGCAGCGACCCCGCAGGAAGCAACAAGATTTTTTACAAATTCAGTATCTGAATCCTTTGATATTTTATTGTAAGTATAAATCTGGAAATAACTGCCATGTGTGGGCAGAGCGCGAAATTTTGTTTCTGACATCAGCTCCTGAAAAAAATCTCTTTTCTCCTGCATAAAAACGGGCAGGGAATTATAGTTCTCCGGATCCTGAAAAAAAGATGCGAGGGCTACCTGTGCCGGCGTGAAACAACTAAAGGCATTGAACTGATGGACTTTTCTGAATTCTTTGGTGAGTGTTTCTGGAGCCACACAATATCCCATCTTCCATCCGGTACAATGAAAAACCTTCCCTACAGAAAAGCAAATGAATGCCCTGTCGAATAAATCAGGATAACGCAGAATCGAAAGATGCGGCAATCCGTCGAGTATGATATGTTCATACACTTCGTCGGATACGATAAAAATATTCGTATCGTACACGAAGCGGCGCAGCTCTTCAATATCTGATTCTGTAAGTACAGCGCCGGTGGGGTTATGCGGAGAATTCAGGATGATCGCTCTGGTCTTTTCCGTTTTCGCCGCCCTCACTTTTTCCCAGTTGATTTTATAGGAAGGATATTCCAGCGGAATCGCAACAGGAATTGCACCGTTCACAATAATATTCGGGAGATAACTATCATATGCCGGTTCAAAGAAAATCACTTCATCACCGGCCTGCAGTATCGTAGTGAGCGCAGTATAAATTGCGTAAGTGCCTCCGGGTGTAACAGTGATATTTAAATCCGGATGCACCGGATGTTTATAGAGCAGGTTTATTTTTTCAGCAATCGTTTCGCGGAAAGGCAGATATCCCTGCATCGGTGCGTACTGGTTGAATCCATCGCGCATCGCTTTGGCGACGAGCTCCACCAGCGTGGCATTCATTGGAAAATCAGGAAATCCCTGTCCCAGGTTGATCGCCCCGGCCTTTGTTGCAAGCGCACTCATCGTAGCGAAAATGGAAGTGCCGGTATTCGGGAGTTTACTTTGTAATTTCATCCTGTTGTAAATTGATCAGAGTGCAGTTTCAATCACTTCCCCCACACTTTCTCCACACGCTCTAAAGATATTCCTCTCCCATATTCCGCTTCACCTCGGCAACATAGTCTTTAATCTCCTGTTCTTTCTCGCGTTTGCAAACGAGTAATACATCCGGTGTATCGACTACAATAAAATCTTCGAGACCCTGGAGCACGAGGAGTTTTTTGCCGTTGGAATGTACCACACATTTTTCTGTGTCGACCATCATCACTTTCTTGCCGGCAATCGCATTACCCAGGTCATCTTTGTGGAGGTTTTCATGTACGGAATTCCATGTACCCAGGTCACTCCATCCGAAGGAGGAAGGGATCACATATACATTGTTGGCTTTTTCCATGATGCCGAAGTCAATGGAAATATTCGTGCAGAGCGGATAAATATGATCGAGTGCTTTTTTTTCTCCTGCAGTATTGAAAGCATCTTTCTCTGCGGCGAAGACTTCATTCATTTCCGGCAAATAGGTTTCAAAGGCCTTGATAATATTCTTCACCTGCCAAACGAAGATGCCCGCGTTCCAGAGAAAATCACCACTGGCCAGAAATGTTTTCGCAAGTTCAAGATTTGGTTTTTCCGTAAAAGTCTTTACTTTATATACATTGTCTGTTACGGACTGCGGCTCGCGCTGAATATATCCGTAACCGGTATTTGGTTTTGTAGGCGTGATGCCGAGCGTGACCAGCGCATTGTGTTTGTTCACGAAACTCAGGGCTTCCAGACAAACTTTTTTAAATGCTATCCTGTCCAGGACCAGGTGATCCGCGGGTGCAACAATCAGGGACGCCTTCGGATCGCGCTGCATGAGTTTGAATGAAATATAAGCGATGCAGGGCGCGGTATTTTTTCTTGAGGGTTCTCCGAGAATATTTTCCCTGGGGATATGCGGCAATTGTTTTTCTACGATCGGAATATATTCATTTGAAGTAACGACGTAGATATTTTCAGGCGGAATGAAATCGCAGAGGCGCTGAAACGTTCCCTGGACAAGGGTTTGACCGGTATTCAGAATATCCAGGAACTGTTTGGGCAGATTCTGCCGGCTCATCGGCCAGAAGCGACTGCCAATTCCTCCTGCCATGATCACTGCGTACTGGTGTTCATTCATTGTGTTGTTTTAAATTTACTACCACAGTTTCTCCCACACTTTCCTCCCCACTCCTCCGGGCTCTTCAAAATTTCAAAGTTCAAATAATCCCTTCCTTCACCAGATCATGCAGATGAATAAACCCCGCATACTGATCCCCGTCCATCACCAGCAGCTGGCTGATGTCTTTAGACCTCAATAATTCCAGCGCTTCAACGGCAAGCGCGTCTTTTTGTATCGTGGTCGGATTTGGAAACAGGATCTCACGGGCATGAACACCCGAAGTATTGCTGTGTTTCTCCAGCATCCTTCTTAAATCCCCATCGGTAATGATGCCCAGCAATTCCCGGGCCGCACCAATCACTGCCGTAGCCCCGAGTCTTTTGGATGTCATTTCCATGATCACTTCTTTCAGGGATGCATCCGGACCGACAACTGGTTTTGCGTTATGTATATATATATCGTTCACACGCAGGTAGAGTTTCTTCCCCAATGTTCCTCCCGGATGAAATTTTGCAAAATCTTCCGTACCGAATCCCTTCACCTCCATCAGTGTAATTGCCAGCGCATCACCCATCACCAGCTGCGCCGTGGTACTTGAAGTGGGTGCGAGGTTATGAAGACAGGCTTCTTCCGAAACCGTGGTATTGATAAATATATCCGCCTTCTTCGCCAGCAATGAATCTGCTGATCCCACCATGCCGATCAGTTTATTCCGATGCCCGACCAGCGGCAACAATACTTTGATTTCCGGAGACTCCCCGCTCTTGCTGATGATCATTAAAATATCATCCTCTCCCACCATACCCAGATCGCCGTGAATCGCATCGGCAGCATGCATGAAAACCGCCGGCGTTCCGGTGGAATTCATCGTGGCCACCACTTTTTGAGCGATGATGGCGCTCTTTCCTACACCGCTGATTACCAGTCTGCCTTTGCAGGCAGCGATCAGTTCCACCGCATCTGCAAAAGCCTCATTAATATAGGGTTCCAGCGCTGCGACGGCGCCGGCTTCTTTGCGAATGATGTTCAGGGCAGCGGCCCGGATATTTCCTTTCGTCATGGAGGTGCAAAATTATGTCTTTTATGAGGCTTCGCCCTGTCGCGATTGGGAATTTTTAACAATTCAACCTTTTCTCCCCCCTCAAAATAGTGTAGCTTCGCCAACCCCGGAAAATCGGGGACCCCGCTCCAGGCGGTCAGTACCGCTTAAATAACACTGCTTCCCATTCCCTATGAATTGATTAACTTATGAGTTAGAGCGAGGAAAATCAAAGCGCATGGCAACAACCACAACTAAAAAAGCACCGTCGAAGAAAACGACCCTGTTCGACTCAAAAGCAGCCCCCCGGATCGTAGACCCCAAATTAATTGCTGAATTACAGGAGCATTTCGGATTTGACGGTTTTAAACAGAATCAGGATAAAATTATTCAGGCCGTTCTGCAGGGCAAAGACAGTTTCGTGATCATGCCCACGGGTGGTGGCAAATCCCTTTGTTACCAGCTTCCGGCCATGATGAGCGAAGGCGTGGCCATCATCGTGAGCCCGCTGATCGCCCTGATGAAAAACCAGGTTGACCTGGTACGTGGTTACAGCGACCGTGATAACGTGGCACATTTTCTAAATTCCACCCTCACCAAGAAACAAATTAAAATAGTACATAACGACCTGCTCAGCGGACATACCAAGATGCTCTATGTGGCACCTGAAACCATGACCAAGCAGGAGAACCTCGATTTTTTCAAGGACCTCAAAATATCTTTTTTCGCGGTGGACGAAGCGCATTGCATTTCAGAATGGGGACATGATTTCCGTCCTGAGTACCGCCGCCTGCGTGAGATCATCGACCTGGTGAATCCAAACCTCGCGGTGATTGCACTAACGGCCACGGCTACCCCAAAAGTACAGAGCGATATCATCAAGAATCTGGCCCTCCGCGATCCTGAAATTTTTATTTCTTCCTTCAACCGTCCGAATCTCTATTACGAAATACAGCCCAAGGTTAAAAAGGACCTGACCATCCGCAGTATCGTAAAATTTATTCTGGGCCATAAAGGCAAGAGCGGTATCATCTATACACTCAATCGCAAAACCACCGAAGAGCTTTCCGATATGCTCGTGGCCAACGGAATAAAATCCGTGGCCTACCATGCCGGACTGGATGCGAAATTACGTGCCGAACGCCAGGACCTTTTCATGAATGAAGAAGTGCAGGTGATCGTTGCGACGATCGCCTTCGGCATGGGTATCGATAAACCCGATATCCGTTTTGTGATACATTATAATATTCCGAAGAGTATCGAAAACTATTACCAGGAAACCGGTCGTGCAGGTCGCGATGGACTGGAAGGCATCTGCGTTTTATATTATTCTCATAAAGACGTGCAGAAGCTTGAGCATTTCATGAAGGACAAACCTTTATCTGAAAGAGAAGTGGGCGCGCAGCTGATCAATGAAACGGTTGGTTATGCCGAAACGGGTGTATGCCGCCGGAAAGTGCTGATGAGTTATTTCGGAGAAGAATACGATGCGCCGAACTGCGGCGAATGCGATAACTGTCGCAATCCGAAAGAAAGAGTGGAAGCGAAAGACAATATCGTGAAGGCATTGAAAGCCATCAAAGCACTCGACGAAAGATTTGCATCGGACTATACCGTGAATGTGATCGTGGGAAAACTTACGCCGCAGATGATGATGTTCCGCCACGAAGGACTCGTGGAATTTGGTATCGGCGGAGACGAAACAGAATATTACTGGAATTCGGTACTGAGACAGATGCTGCTGCAGGACCTGCTCGTAAAAGACATTGAAGAATACGGTGTGCTGAAGATCACAAAAAAAGGACAGGAGTTTCTGAAGAAACCGAAATCCTTTATGATCGTGCTCAACAATGCATTTGAAGAAGCGAATGCCGAAGACGACGAGGAAACCGCTGAAGCGGTGCCGGAAATTATTTCCAGCGACGAGAAATTATTTAAGATGCTGATGGAACTCCGTCAGAAAGAATCGAAGAAGAAATCCCTGCCTCCCTTCGTTCTCTTCCTGGAAAATTCTATCCAGGATATGGCTACCCTCTTCCCCACCACCCTGGAAGAACTGGAAAAATGCCAGGGCGTTTCGAAAGGCAAAGCGATACGGTATGGCAAACCCTTTATCGAACTGATCGGGAAATATGTGGAGGAAAATGATATTGAGAAGCCCGATGATTTTCAGATGAAGACCGTTGCGAATAAGAGCCTCAATAAAGTATATATCATCCAGCAGATGGATAAAAAGATTCCGCTGGAGACCATTGCGAAAAACAAGGACATGCGTTTGGATGCCCTGCTGGAAAATATGGAAACCATTGCCGCAAGCGGAACCAAGCTGCACCTGGATTATGTGATCGACGAAATGCTCGACGACGGTGAGCAGGAAGAAATACTGGAATACTTTAAGGGCTGCGAAACATCTTCCCTGCAACTGGCGCAACAGGAATTATCCGATGGCAATTACAGCTGGGAGCAGCTCAAGCTGATGCGGATAAAATTCCTGAACACTTATGGTATGTAATTCATCGATGTCTTAATAATCCTGTACCCAGGTTATTTTCTCGCGGGTTAAATAAAACATGCTGTCGATATTCAGCGCCTTCATCTCCACATGGATTGGAAACTTTTTCCAAGTTCCAGTAAGCTCGTACAATCCCGGACCCGGATTATTATAATGGAAAATATGCCAGGTGTTGGTATCCGGATTATCATGCAGGGTGATCGTCTTTTTGATACTGTCGATATCATAATTATAATAATCGCCCTCGTCATGCATATTATAAATGATGGCTTCTTTGTCTTTCCGGTATGCCGTGAGGGCAAATCTTTTCCAGCGAAGGGTATCGTTCAGTAAAGGAGGGATCGTATCCGTATTTTTTACGAAGACATTTACCTGATAGAGTTTCTGATTTTTCCTGCTCTCTATATCGCGTTTATTCATGAAGAGGCTGTGTTTAATGCTTCCGAAACTTGCCCAGGCTGGTCCAAGTAATAATAAAAACAGCAGGACATTTTTCCAGGGCGTGGTAAAGCGGTATGCTTTTTCTGCAAGCGAAACGGGCTTGAGTTTATAAAAGAATTGCCAGAGGCGGGGAACATAGGGTGCAAGCAAAAATAAAGTAGTCAGCAATAATTGCGAGCAGGATATCTTCACCGGAATATTATAAAAAAAATTCAGGCAGACCACATTAATTAAAACGGTCGTCATGAACAGACAACCGAAAACCCTTGTGCGCCGGAATAAAATCAAGAGGGCTGCGATCAGCTCACAGACACCGGTAAAAATGCTGTAGGCTGTGTTGCTGCCGATAAAATTCCAAACTATTCTGAATCTTGATTGATTGCCTACAGGGCTCAACAGTTCATCCACGTTGGGATAAGGCATCTGGGAAGGAATCATTTTTTCAAATGCATACAGGTTCAGTGCCAGGAAGAGATAATAAGCGAGGTAGGTGCGAAACCAGAAATGCAGTTTGTTGTAGTTGCTGCGTTTTTTATCGAGGATGGCCCACAGAATTGTTCCGGCAATGGAAAAGAAAAAAATGGTGACCAGGCTGGCCCATCCGAAATAACCATCGGCAAAATAGGCGCTATGTTGTTTCGGGTCATAACCAAAATGATAGAAATGACGATCCAGCCAATAGACCGGACTGCTTAAAAAGGAGATCGTTTTTCCCCAATACGATTCATACAAACTAAAAATGCCGACAATGACATTATATCCGGCGATCGAGGTGATGCTAAGAAAAAGAAAGAAGAAGCGGAAAGCATTTTTCTGCCAACCGGTCCATATAGCGTCGTTGATGGTTGTGGTGGGTTCCATTTATACTTGTTAAATGGTTTACTTAAAGTTAAAGGGAAAAAGGAGATATAAAAGTTAAGCGGTTATAAGTAACTGGTTTCTAAGGATTATTTGTTGATTTTGCCTTTGGCACAATACATTTATATCCTTATTTTTGCGATCCCCCGGCACAGCCTGGGGATCGTTTCGCCTAAGCTAGGCGAAGGCGGATCTGGTTAAAGGTGCGGTAGCTCAGTTGGTAGAGCAAAGGACTGAAAATCCTTGTGTCGGCGGTTCAATCCCGCCCCACACCACTACGGACTCCAAAGCTTTAGCGAAGGAGTTCAGAATAAAATGTAAAGCCATGCAAACGAAATTTGCGTGGCTTTTTTAATAGCTGGGGTACATTTTAGTGGATAGTATTTGTATTCCATGATTATTTATACTTGACAATGGCGGCTTTGTCTCTTTGGCGCTTTGAATTAAGGATTACAAAGGAAAACCTGCGTGAAGCGGCGAATAGATGTTCATTCCCTGCTTGTTTTACTATGAATCAGATTCAAATCAATTCCGACGTTCCTCTATGTATTAGATAGCTATGAACCAATTAATGATGTTTTATTTTTCGCGAATAGAAAATATCAATTCGTAATTTTCAAGAATGGTTTGTTTGGATCTGTTTAATCATTCTTGTTTGAAATGAGTTTAAAATATAGCGTGATCTTCGGGTTCCCGGAAAAGATCATCGAACAATTTCATTGCCTTTAACACAATATTGCGATTTCGTTTTTTAGCCGGTTCGTTTTAATTGTTAGGTTTGAAAGAAAAGATGAATAAAAGGCCTGTTCCCATTCTTCTCATTTGTTTGTTGGGTTGTTCACCCTACAAAAAAGTAACAGTCACTGGAAGTGAGCAGTTCACCAACCGATGGAAGGGTCAAACAGAACAGGCCGTGCGTGGTACCTATGGCAACTACAAGTCAAAATCAGATTTACCCGACGGATTTCTAATCCGCTATGATTATTCCTATACTCTCACAGCACAATTACAAAAGACGTCTAATATTCATATATCTGCCTCAAGCCAGCAATCGAGCGTAATGATCCCTCCAACCCATGATCCCCAGCATCCTGCAGCAGATGACAGCATTATCCGGCGCATGTATTTTTATTTTGACAAGACGGCTCATGTTAAATATGTGGAGACAGAAGGTTTACCGGATTCCGTTTATTTGGTGAAGAGGAAATAAAATTGATCTTAAATCATTGCTACTTGTTAGTTCAATTGTTCCAATATGGAAGAATTTTGAACAACCCCTCCTAGGATTAACACCCGGACCTTTTGCGAAAAACATACAGATTCAGCAGTCAAAAAAACAGTCAGTGAGAAAATAAATTTTTTCATGTTCCTCACAAATTATTGATTAATTGTTTTCATTTCGGGCAGGGATAATTGAAATAAAAAGTTTGGGAATTATTTGTGAAGCCCAATTTTATCAGGTAAACCAGACTGTTCAAAGTGCTGCCGGACATCTTAATAGTCAAATTAGTCCTAACTTATCGTAATTTTTACCTATTCCCTTCCCAAAGAAGACGTAAAACTTTTTTAATAACCCTGTTATTGATGCCACCCTATTCGCTTTAATAATTATGTCTAAAAAGGAAATCATACAACTCAAAAAAACGAATGCAAGGCTTGCAAAGCAGCTGCTCCAAAAAGAGCAGGAACTCAAAATTGAATCCTCACTCGAAAAAGTGCGCATCATGGCCATGGCGATGACAAATCGTGATGACATGCTTATGATATGCAAGACCATTTCCATTCAATTGAAATTATTCGGCGTAAAAGAAATCCGGAATGTGCAAACCGCGATTTTTTATAAAGAGAAAGGTATTTATGTGAATTATGAATATTATACCAGGCATAAGAAAACTATAATAACTGAGACAAGCTATAGTAATAATAAAATCCAAAGGGATTTCGCCAAAAAAATGCTGATAGGTAAAGGCGAATTTTTTTTCAGACATATCAAAGGGAAAAAAGTAATAGAATGGTTGAATTATCAGAAAACAACAAACGTATTCATAGACAAATTTCTGGAAACCGCTTCTTCTCTCAGCTACTACTGGCATTCGCTCGGTCCGGTTGCATTGGGCATCTCTACATATCATCCGCTGGCAAAAAATGAACTGGGATTATTCCATCGTTTCACGAATGTCTTTGAGCTCGCTTACAGAAAATATTTTGATATTGAAAACGCTGAAGCGCAGGCAAAGGAAGCGCAGATCCAGGCATCGCTGGAAAAAGTACGTGCAGGTTCTTTGGCTATGCATAAAAGCGACGAATTGATAGAAGCAGGTGAATTATTATGGCATGAGTTGCACAAACTAGGTATAGAAAGCCTATCCAGCGGTTATGTAGTAATGGACAAGGAAGAGAAAATTGGTTGGACATATGCTCCCAATCCTGCAACTGGTAAGATTCATGAACCACTGGGGCTTGTGCATACTGAAACCAAAGAGATGCGTAAAGTTCTTTCATCCTGGAAAAATAAGGAACCGCTAAGCATCATTGAGATGAATGAGAAGGAAACCATCGCGCACCAGACATTTGTAGCAGAAAATGGTCTGCAAAAGGACGGAACGAATGCTTATTGGATAACGGCAGAACAACTGATTGCTCTTTCACCGAAAAGATTATCGCTTCAGAATTTCAATTTCAATCAGGGTTACCTTATGATCGTTGGAGGAAACCGTTTGAATGAAAGAGAGGTTGAACTCATGCTTCGGTTTACCAAAGTATTTCAGCAAACATATACTCGTTTTCTTGACTTACAAAAAGCAGAAGCACAGACAAGAGAAGCGCAGATAGAGGCGGCATTGGAGCGTGTACGGGTAAGAACCATGGCGATGCAGAAAAGCGCCGAACTTTCTGAAGTAGTCTATGTAATTTTTCAACAATTAAAAGTGCTGGGAGAAAATCCGATACAGAGTACTATCGGGATCATGAATGAAACCGAAAGGGTGATTGAATTCAGCGTGACCGATTGGACGGGTGGTGGCGGACAAATCGACCGTATGTTTAAAGCAGGTTTTGATGAGCCGGCATTAATCAATAAATCCTACTCAGCGTGGAAGGAAAACATAAAATCAATTGTCGTGGATCTTCGAGGTTCCGAACTGGAGGCCTGGCTTACGTACAGGAATAAAATCAGCGGCACGAAGGTGAACCAGCAGGATACCTCCGGGCGCCGGGTTATCACGCTGGCTTTTTTTTCAAAAGGACATCTTTCGATTTCCACTCCTGAACCCAGGCCCAAAGAATCCATTCTGCTTTTGGAAAGATTTGCAGCTGAATTTGACATGACTTATACCCGCTTCCTTGATCTGCAAAAAGCCGAAGCGCAGGCGCGTGAAGCGCACATAGAAGCAGCGCTGGAAAGAGTGAGAAGCCGCAGCATAGGTATGCGAAAAAGTGAAGAGCTGAAAGAAGTCATCAAAGTTGTCTATGATCAGTTCGTTCAATTAAATATCAGCATTGACCATGCAGGGTTCGTGGTGGATTACACACCAAAGGGCGATTGGCATTTTTGGATTGCTGACAAACAGGTTATTCCTTCTAAAATATCAACCCCTTATTTCGATTCTGTGTGGGGAAATGCTTTTAATGAAGCAAAAGAAAAAGGAACAAATTTCTTTACCACCCATTTAAATTTTGAAGAGAAAAATAAATTTTATAAACAACTTCTATCGTTTGTTCCCGGCTTGTCTGAAGAAACAAAAAGCTTTTATCTCAGTTGTCCTGGTCTTGATGCTTCAACGGTATTGATGGAAAATGTTTCTCTTTATATCGAAAACTTTTCAGGTGTTTCCTATTCAGATGATGAGAATAAAATACTCATGCGCTTTGGAATAGTATTTCAGCAAACCTATACACGCTTTCTGGATCTTCAAAAAGCAGAAGCTCAGGCAAGAGAAGCACAAATTGAAGCCTCGCTGGAGAAAGTCAGGGGATTTGCCCTGGCTATGCACAACAGCTCCGATCTCGCAACTACTGCAAATGTTGTGTTTGTTGAATTGAATAAATTGGGCATTCAACAAATAAGATCAGGAGTTGGTTTAATTGACAAACAAACCAGAAATATGCGGGTTTATTCTGCGACAAGTTCTGGGGAAGGAAGCCTCGCATTAATGGGCGAGTTGAACTTGTCTGGACACGAACTTTTAGAAAAGCAATTTAAATCATGGCTGAATCATGAGAATTATTTCGAGTCCCTGGAGGGTAAGGAACTTGATTCATATTATATGCTTGTTTCTGCCGCCCTTGGTGTTCCACTCTATAAGAAAACTGAAGAAAGCAAAGAATTTGGGCATTGGATCATGTTCTCCGAAGGTTTTTTATATGCGTGGTCACATAGAAGGTATTCAGATGAAGAATTAAAAATACTGGAAAGATTCAAAAATGTTATTGAACTCACGTTCAGGCGATTTAATGATCTGCAAAAAGCAGAAGCGCAGACTCGTGAAGCCATCAAACGCGCCTCCATTGACCGTATCCGCGGGGACATCGCTTCCATGCGCACTATCGACGATCTTGACCGCATTACGCCACTTATCTGGAATGAATTAGTGGTACTGGGCATACCATTTATACGATGTGGTGTTTTTATTATGGATGATGAGCAGCAACAAATCCATACATTTCTTTCAACTCCTGAGGGACATGCCGTTGCAGCTTTTCATCTGTCGTATGATACACCCGGTAATTTTTCTGACATTGTGTATCATTGGCATCAGAAGAAAATTTATGTGAATCACTGGCAGGTGAAAGATTTTTTCGGGCTTGCTGATATGCTGATACAACAAGGTACTTTTCAAACACGTGAAGAATATTTAAACAGTTTACCAGTCGAGGGTATCCATCTGCATTTCATTCCCTTTTTTCAGGGGATGTTGTATGTTGGCAATATCACCGATTTGAATAAAGAAGAAATCGCCACGCTACAGTCCTTTGCTGATGCGTTTTCAACGGCATACGCACGCTATGAAGACTTTAACAAACTGGAAGCGGCAAAAAAACAGGCAGACGGCGCATTGAACGAATTACGGGCTACACAGTCGCAACTGGTGCAGGCAGAGAAAATGGCTTCCCTTGGTGAACTCAC
>Ga0080027_10000395_pt1 | contig 18887 bp, 12 predicted proteins | sample OrgsoiDNA2013046_FD_70962 | JGI IMG/M metagenome (GOLD analysis project Ga0080027, IMG submission 70962) | Permafrost soil microbial communities from the Arctic, to analyse light accelerated degradation of dissolved organic matter (DOM) -... | ecosystem: Environmental > Terrestrial > Soil >... | reverse complement strand
TTTACAAACAGATTTCCCTTCTTTAACAGCCTCATTGCCAACTGATTATATTTTATTTTAATATGAATAACCTCGGGCTTTAGGCGTTAGGCTTTGGACCTTAGGCTTGTATTAGGCTTTGAGCCTTAGGCATATAAATAGTTTTAGGCTTTAAGCCTTGGGCTTTAGGCTTTATCATATTTTTGCGCCTCTTTCGCCGACACAATGCGAATTCAGAGCCGAATGAAGCTGAAAATCATCAAATTTTTTAAGGATTTCCTTTTGTGGAGTGGCATTCTGCGTGTGTTCACCCCTTTTAATCACTTATTTTTCTTTCTTCGGAACTTTAATGTCCTTAGGTCATGGATCAGCCAGGCGAATCGTAATAATCTGCTAATCAATGACTTCTATTCCTGGAAACGGGACTATCCCAAAAGATACCTGTTGTATGAGGCGGTAGCCGACCATTTTAAACTGGACCAGAAAGAGCTTCTTTACCTGGAATTTGGAGTGGCTTCCGGGAGTTCTTTCTTCTGGTGGATGAAAAAAAATACCAATACGAACTCTCTTTTTCGGGGATTTGACACTTTTGAAGGATTACCAGAGGATTGGGGTGGTTTTAAAAAAGGAGCTATGGCCTTTGATCAGGCTCAGGTAAATGACGGCCGGGCTGAATTTATTAAAGGGATTTTCCAGGATTCCCTTTATCCCTTTCTGGAGTCCAACAAGTCCCTGCTGCAAAACAAGCCAAAGATCATCCATATGGATGCGGATCTTTTTTCCTCTACTATTTTTGTGCTCTCCCAATTATATCCTTTTCTAAAAAAAGGGGATATCATTTTCTTCGACGAATTCAATGTAGCAAACCATGAATTCCTGGCTTTTAAAATATTTACAGAATCCTTTTATGTAAAACTGCGTCCGGTTGGTGCGGTGAATAATTTCTACCAGACGGCGTTCATTGTTAATGATTAATTATCAATTATTAATTGTCAATTAGGAAAACAAGCAACGTCTGAATTAATTAATAATTAATAATTATATCAGTTTGCCTTCAGCGCATCTGTCGCTTTTGATCGCAATACGATCCATACCCTCGCACCGATGGTTATGGCACAGATTAGTAATACGCCGATAAACGAGATAGCCAGGGATGACGAACTTACGCCGGCGTTGATGCGGAAAATCAGATCCATTAAAAGTTTGGAAAGTGCGTAACCTCCATAACAGCCAACGACGGCGGATAATAAAATAATCCAGGAGTAGCCCTTCAATACGAGTTGGAAAATATGCCTGTCTTCCGCACCGACTACTTTTCTGATGGCAATTTCTTTCGACCTTTTTAAAACATTTAATGAAACCAATGCAAACATGCTGGTTGCTGCCATCAAAACCGAAATGATGGCGAACCAGAAAAATATTGTCGCGACGCTTTCATTCACCTGCGCAGCCTCGGCAGATAATTCATCCTGATAGTATCCCCTGAAAGGTTTCATTGGATATAGTTTCGCCCAAGCTGCTTTGGTCTCATCAAATATTTTATTCAATGACCCCCGTTTGGCACGGATCATGATTTTAGAATAATTAGAGGGATCAGCCATAACCATGGCAACCGGCTGAACCGGATCAAAAAGTGTGTTTTGGGTAAAATCCTTCAGCACACCAATCACAGTGGCTGCAGATGTGTCACTGATTTTAATTTGCCTGCCGATTGCCTCTTCAGGCTTCCAGCCAAATTCGAATGCCAGCTTTTCATTGATGATCATGGATTTCTCAACATCACCCCTGCCATCCTGGTAAAAGTTCCTGCCCGCAACAAGTTTTAACTTCATCAGTTCAATATAATGATCGCTGGTTTTCATAAAAATGCTTTCATTCTTTATTCCCTTCGCCTGAAGCGGTATTCTCCAATAAGAAAAACCAATATTGTTGACGGTGCCCGCCATTTGATCAATTCCCGGAATCTTGTCGAACGCATCGCGGGCAGAAATATAGGCCGACTCTTTTTGTAAGTCCACACCGATTACATTATTTTTTTCGTAACCGTAATCATAGTCACGTTGAAAAGTCGAGTTCCTTGAGAACGCGACGCCTGCAATAACGGTAATAAAAGAAATGGCAACCTGTAATCCCAGCAACAGACGCGAAAAAAGATTGCTCCCGCCAAACTTTACCGATCCCCTGAAAATATTTGCTGCATTGAAACGGCTGATATAAAATGCGGGATACGCACCTGCGAGCAGTGTAACACCGATGAATATAAAACCCAGAAAAACGATTAGTTTGAAATCGCTGAAATAGGGGGCCTCCACTTTTACGGCTCTGAACATACTGTTGAATGCAGGTAGCCAGAAATTGTTAATGATCATGGACAAACCAATCGCAATAAAAACAATGAAAGCGCACTCCAGCAATTGCTGAAATACGATTTGACGCAACGAGCTTCCCATAACTTTCCTTACTCCCATCTCTTTTAACCTGCTGTTGCTTTTCGCCACGGATGTATTCGCAAAATTCAGACAAGCAGATAGCAGGATAAGTATGGCCAGTATAAAGGGGCCAAAAGTTGCGGAGTCCGCCGGCCGCGTATAGAGCGCGTCATTCTCTACATCAAATTCGTTGGCAACCTGCGAAAGTGGATCCAGTGAAAAGGATTTAAGTTTTATCTCCTGCCTGGCCGACTGTTGAAACGGAATATATCTGGCAAAGTCACGCGCAAGTTTGGGAGCATCTGCAGGATTGGATAATTTTACAAACACGGCATCGGAGAGCCATTCCCATCCATCTTTTTTAGGCACTGATCCATCGGGCATCAGCTGATTGTCGTAATTCGTAATCATTTCGAATTGGATGGAGGAATTTGGCGGGGGATCCCTCAGGATGCCGGTTACTTTGAGTGGCATTTTGAAGGATTCATCGGAATAAAAAATCAGTGTTTTCCCAATGGGGTCTGCATCACCGAAAAATTTCTTTGCGGCTTTCTGTGTGATAACGATCGTTGAATGGTCATTCAATTGAACGGTTCCCATGACAAGTGGAAAATTGAAAAAATCGAAAAACTGTGGATCCGTAAAATGGGCCTGCGACTCGAAGGGTTCGCTTTGATCCGCCTTTACATTGAGACCGCGGCTGTCCCATCGCACCGTTTGCTGAATGACCGGAAAATCATTTTTTGAAACCTGCGCAAGGTATTGCGGACAGTATCCCTTCAGGTTATCATTCCCGGTAACTTTTGTCAGCACACGAAAGATATGATCCGGGTCCTTATGAAAATTATCGACACTGAAACTGTAGCGGTAAGTTTGAAAACCCCATACAATGGAAGCAATACCGACGGCCAGACTAATAATATTGACGCACGTATATAATTTATTTCTCCAGAGATTTCTGAAGATGATGGTGAGATAGTTACTGAGCATTTTTTCTATTTGAGACGCAGAATGCGTTTGGTTTACAAATCATACATGAGTATAATCATCAGGAGGGCACTAATTATATGCCGGGAAAAAAAATAATGATTATCAATGATTTGACGGTGGGACTCTGTTATACAACCTGTTTTTGATACAGAGACTGTCCGGTTTTGATACATTCTAAGCTTGAGGCTTGAGGCTTGAGGCTGGAGGCGTGAGGCTGGAGGCGTGAGGCTGGAGTCGTGAGGCTTGAGAACCTTTGGTGTATCTCGATTAAAAATATTTAAATCAGTTAGAAACTTAAACATACCTGCCTCAAGCCTCCCGCTTACTTCAGAAGCTGGTAGGCAACAAAACTCATCACATAAGCGAGACCGGTCATGTAAATAAATTGAATAATGGGCCATTTCCAGCCACGGGTTTCTCGTTTTACAACTGCCAGAGTACTCATGCATTGCATGGCGAAGGCATAAAAGATCATCAGGGAAACACCGGTGGCGAGGGTATATACTTTCGCTCCATCATCCGTTCTGGCGGAAGCCATTCTCTCTCTGAGCGTTTGTGGATTTGCGTTTTTCCCTCCCTCCACACTATATAAGGTAGCCATTGTTCCGATAAAAACTTCTCTGGCAGCGAATGAAGTGATCAGGGCAATGCCGATTTTCCAATCGTAACCCAGAGGTTTGATCACCGGTTCAATGGTTCTTCCCAAAATACCCGCATAGGAATTTTCGAGCAGGGCAGCATTTTTTGTTTTCATTTCCGAAACGGGTGCGTTGGCATATTTCTCCGCCACCGCGCGCATACGGTCTTTTGGACCATAGGTGCTCAATCCCCACAGGATCATGCTGATCACGATGATCACTTTACCTGCGTCACGTACAAAAATCCTGGCCTTACTCACCATAGTAATGGCAACATTTTTCCATCTGGGTGCGCGGTAAGTAGGTAATTCAAGAATGAAAAAACTTTTTTCTGTTGAGTGAATAAATTTCTTTGCCACATAAGAAACGACAAGTGCGGCTACGACCCCCAGCAAATAAAGCCCCATCATGACTAGACCCTGGCTGTTGAAAAATCCCCAGACTTTATGATTCGGGATGACCAGGGCAATCAGCATGGTATATACAGGCAGCCTCGCGCTGCAGCTCATGAGCGGCGTCACTAAAATCGTCAGGAGTCTTTCCTTTTTGTTTTCAATATTACGGCTGCTCATGATGGCCGGCACGGCGCAGGCGAAACCGCTGATCATCGGCATCACCGATTTACCATTCAGTCCTACTTTTCGCATAAGCTTGTCCGTTAAAAAACTGATACGGGCCATATAACCTGTGTCTTCCAGCACGGTGATCAGTCCGAAGAGAATCATAATCTGCGGGATAAAGACCAGGATTCCGCTAAGGCCGGCAAGCAGTCCGTTCACCATAAGATCGCGGAACCATCCATCGGGCAGATGATCAGAAACCCAATAACTCATCTTCGTGAATGCCCAGTCGAGCCCATCCATCGGAAACTGGGCGAGCCAGAATACACTTTGGAAAAGAAGGAAAAGTACGGTAAGAAGAATCACATAACCCCATACACGATGCATGAGAATATTATCGAGCCTTTCGGTGAACAGCGTTTTTTGAAGTGGATCAGGCTCAGAAATAGTTTGCTGCATAACCTGGCGGATGCGGTTATAACGTTGTAATATTTCTTCCGCCTGAATCCGGGTATGGTTAAACTGGTTTTCCTCCTCTATATTTTCAATGCGATGATGCAAATCCTTGCTGAATTTGAAAGATTCGTGGTTGATCAGATAATGCAGTGCGCCATAATCGCTGATTTCCGGCATCATTTGCCGCATTTGGGAAACCGCATCTTCGGCCAATGCCCGGTTGGGAATAAAATCCCGTACCGGCGACTGATTCAAGTGCTGAGCGCGTTGGCTGAGAATTCTTTTCAGCTGGAACATGCCCTTGTTTTTGCGTGGATTTACCGGAACGACGGGAACTCCTAGTTCCCTTTCCAGACCGGGCACGTCTATTTCGATTCCTTTTTTCGCAGCCAGGTCCATCATAGTCAAAGCAACGACCACGGGAATTTTCAGATCGATAATCTGTGAACAGAAAAGCAGGTTTCTGCGCAGGTTACTGGCATCCACCAGCAGGATCACCATATCCACTTTTACCTCCTCGTCCTGATGGAGTAAAACTTTATAAGTCACCCATTCGTCGGAACGTTTGGGGTACAGACTATAGGTGCCGGGAAGATCGATGATTTGTGCCTGTTTTCCGGAACCCAGGTCGCTGGAACCGGTTTTCTTATCAATGGTAACCCCCGGGAAATTCCCAACTTTCTGATGAAGGCCGGTCAGGGCATTAAAAAGAGAGCTTTTCCCACTATTCGGATTGCCAACGAGACCAATATGTATTTGATGTTTATTCAATAAGGCTCTGTATGAAGGGGAAGCGAAATTAATTCTTCATTTCCTTAATTATTTACGAGATGCGGTAAATACAGTATGGAAGAATGGAAGTATGGAAGTATGGAAGTGCCGGATCAATTAATAATTAACAATTAACAATTAATAATTACTAAAAGATCAATCCTAATAATAAACAGATCATCACGATGACGGGAGAAGGTAACTTGCTGCGAAGCAAGAGGATAAAGGTTAATATACCGACACCGATATTCATCCATAACATCAGGTTTGACGAAGGGGTAAAATCCTTCATCATATAGAAGCAACTGGCGATCATGATGCCTACCACAACTGCGTTGATTCCTTCCAGAGCCCGGTAGACGGTTGCATATTTTTTGAGATTGGACCAGATCGGGAAAAAGAAAAGCACCAGCAGGGCGCTGGGTAAAAAAATCGCGATTGAACCGATCACACAACCCAGGACCTGCATAGAAATTCCAAGATCCTTCATGGCGATTCCTCCCATATAGGAAGAAACAGAAAATACGGGCCCTGGAATTGCGCGCACGAATCCCGCACCGGTATAAAAATCATCTTTATTGATCTTTACAATGTTGGGATTCCGCTGGATGAGTTTTTGTGATTCGGGCCGGGCAACAAATTGTTCATACATAAAAGGAATCAGTACCTGGCCGCCCCCAAAAACCAGGCTGCCCATACGATAGTTATTTTCAAACAAATTTATGGGACGGCGATGGGGCCAGTTGTTTTTTCTGGCCAATTCACTTGCTATTCCCGCCAGGATAAAAATAAATGCGAAGAGCCAGATATTAGCCCATTTTATCTTACGTGTCAGCACTTCAGTTTGCGGGATACGTTTGCTGCTGATATTGGTGATCAATCCGCCAAGAACAATCACGATCGGAAAAATCCAGGGCGTTTTAAAAAGGAAGAATGTCGAAAGTGCTGAAACAGCCATGATAAAATGGGTGATGGTATTGTGCACGGAAATGCGAAATGCTTTCCATGCTGCATAGGCCAGGAATCCGACGGTCATCGGTTCAACAAAACGAAAAATGTCAGCGCTGCCATTTTTATGATTGATATATTCTATGAAGAATGAAAAAAAGCCCATGAGAATACAGGCAGGCAGGATCCAGATGATAAGCGTGATTACCGCCAATGGTACGCCACCACGTTTATAGCCAATCAGGGTAAGGGTTTGAGTTGAAGAAGCTCCGGGAAGTAACTGGCAGAATGCATTATAATCCATCAGTTCTTCCTGCGTGATATCCCGGCGGCGATGGACAAAGGTTTTTAGCATCATCCCGAGATGTCCCTGTGGTCCACCGAATGCGGAGATGCTGTGCAAGAAAACCGCTTTTAAAAATGGAATATGCCTGAGTAATTGCATTAAGCTACAATTTAAGGCTTAACGCTTAACGCCTAACGCTTAACGCCAAATTTAACGCGGAACGCTTAACGCGGAACGCTTAACGCCAAACGCGTAACGGCCTGGGACTTTCAAAAAGAATTTTTATTATTTAAAGCCTGAAAAATTACGTTCAAAAAAAAACACGTTCTGCGTTCCGCGTTAAGCGTTCTGCGTTCTGCGTTACGCCCTAATGCAAAGCATTAGGAGTGGGCTCTTCCTTCCTTGCGGGCTGCCAATGATAATACGGACTTTGATGCTTATAGTCCTGGTAAGCGAGTTTTATATAATCGAAGAATTCATAATCGGTTGCGATCTTGGTGAACTCATAAGATGGCCGGAAACGAAACATAAAACTGTCTTCCGCATCTCCGGAAAGACCTGTAATTTTTTTCACGATATAACGGGTAAACCGATGGTCAATGAATTTATCATGCTCATCTTCAATCAGGCGTTCCTGGAAAGCAAGCATCCGGCGGTTTCTTTTAAAACGGAACATATTAATGATCTGATCCAGATCCAGGCCGACTCCCGAACCGCTGGAACCATCTGAAAGTGCAAGACCCGGCTTTGTATAATTAAAAATCTTTTCGTAATCTTTTCTGTTTTGCAGGGAATCCAGGTAATAGTTTTTTGGGGCAACCCTCACTTCAGCCAGCTCGGTCGGATTTACATGCAGGGCGATGTCAAAACCGGTTGTAGCATTCATCATATTTACCGGAAACATCTGGGTAGCGCGGCCGAGGTAAGAAAACCGAAGAGAGTCCCCCTCGTTTACACGGATCATGTAATTCCCGTTTGAATCCGTAGTGGTTCCGATTCCACAATTGCAAATCACGCTCACTGCCTCCAGGGGCCTGGTTTTATACATATTGAAAACAGTTCCATGGATAGTAACCTGAGCAGTGGCCTTCATCGAGAAAAAAGCCAGGATGGCAAGGAAAACCGATCTTTTGAAATATGCGTAGAAACGGGGCAAACAGTTGAATTTTATATTTTAAGCATAACGCTGAACGCGTAACGCTTAAAGCTGCGTTCGGCGTTCAGCGTTACGCTTAAATAGGCAAAATAGGACTAAGGGCTCTAACAATTAAGAATTTAACGGATAATTTGATGTTAAGCTTAAAGCGTAAAGCATAAAGCTCCGTTCAGCGTTAAGCGTTCAGCGTTACGCTTAATTCCATCCACCGTGCGATTTGAACCGGATAATGCTGGTGTTCCAAAATATGAATTTTTTCGGCCAGTGTTTCCGCGGTTTCATCTGGCGACAGGTTGAAACTGGTCTGGAAAAAAAGCCTGCCATGATCATATTGGTCATCCACATAATGAATACTGATGCCACTTTGCCCATCACGCGCAGCGACTACTGCTTCGTGCACTGCTTTGCCGTACATTCCTTTTCCACCATATGCCGGCAAAAGAGCGGGATGGATATTCAGGATACGGTCCGGAAAAGCCCGGATTAATTCTACAGGGATCTTCCATAAAAATCCTGCCAGCACAATAAAAGAGATTTTCCTGGCTGAAAATTCTTCCAGATAATGGGATCCGCGAAAAAATTTTTCTTTTTCAATCAGCAGTACAGGAATGCCGGAGATTTCCGCGATGTTCAAAACTCCGGCGCCCTGTTTATTGCAAACAATCAGGGAAACTTCAACCCTCCGGCCAAGAACCAAATGTTCCGGCTCCTGAAAATAGCGGATGATTTCCCGGGCATTGGTACCTTGTCCCGAAGCAAATATCGAAATCCGGATCGGCGACAATTCTTCATTCATATTTAAAACTTGAACAGCCTTTAAAAAGGCTGTAAAGATGTGGGAAAAAAACGGTTTGAACGGGAGGCTTTTTCATCATAAAAATGACGCTGAAATCGGATGACAAAGCAATGACATTTATTTTTAAAAAAATTGCATAATCGTCTGAAATGCAGGCCAGATAAGGCAAAAAAAAATTTCAACATGTTGGTATATTGTTAATTTCCTGACTTACTTTTGCAGCCAACCGAGATGATTTTTCACATTTATACATTGTTGTATATATGCATCACAACAGACTAAGTGCTTTCCGAATATCCTTCACTTTTCTCTTCACTGCATTTTTCCTGTTTTCCGGAAATCTTTCGATGGCTCAGGATGGAAAAGCTTTGTTTCAAAGCGATTGCGCTTCCTGTCATAATCCGATTAAACAAGTTACCGGTCCTGCCCTGAAAGGGGTTACCGCCCGGGTTCCCGATCAGAAACTTTTGCATGCCTGGATCCGCAATAATTCCGCGGTCCTCGCCTCAGGTAATAAATATTTTAACGACTTATACATTCAGTTCGGCAAAACGCCGATGAATACCTTTCCCCAACTTACTGATCCGGAAATTGACGCCATTCTAAAGTATATCGAAACCTATCCGGAACCCGGTGGGGGAGGTAGCAAGAATCCAAACGAGGGTCCGGCAACCCAGACGCTTGAATCGGATAACAGTCTTCTTTACGGGATCCTGACACTGATCCTTGCCGTGATCATGCTGGTTCTTCTCCAGGTAAACAGCAATCTGAAAAAACTTTCCGACGATAAAGCCGGCGTTCCTTCACACGAACCCATTCCCTTTTACCGTAATAAGGTATATATCACTTTCCTCGTGCTTGTACTTTTTGTAATAGGCGGTTATTATGTGGTACAGGCTGCGATTGGTTTAGGCCGCCAGCAAAATTACCAGCCGGAACAACCCATTTTCTTTTCTCATAAAGTGCATCCGGGAACGAACCAGATCAGTTGTTTATATTGTCACGGTGGTGCCTGGGATTCTAAAATGGCCGGGGTTCCTTCCCTCAATGTCTGTATGAATTGTCACGCAGCCATCAATGACTATAAGGGAGAGCCGTTATACCGGGCGGATGGAAAAGAAGTAGATGCCACCGGTGAAATTCAGAAACTTTATTCTTATACGGGGTACGATCCGAAATCAGGTAAATACACTGAGCCGGGTAAACAGATCGAATGGGTCAAGATTCATAATCTTCCCGACCATGTGTATTTCAACCACTCACAGCATATCCGTGCAGGTAAAGTTCAGTGCCAGACATGCCATGGAAACATCACCCAGATGAACGAAGTAAAACAGTTCTCCGAACTCAGCATGGGCTGGTGTATTAACTGTCACCGCACAACAAAAGTTAATTTCCCGGATTCAGCCGGAAACGGGAATAAATTCTATAGCATTTACGAAAGGTTCAACCATAACCTCGCAACCGGTCAAATGGACAGCGTTACGGTTGAAAATATCGGTGGAACTGAGTGTCAGAAATGCCATTATTAAATGTGCAGATGTGCAAATGGGCAGATGGGCAAATGACACTTTCTTAAGTTTTGGATTTTCAAATTTGAATCTCAATGAGCGAAAAAAAGTACTGGAAAAGTTTTGGGGAACTTAATCTGACTGAATCCTATATAAAGGGAGCAGAAAATGAGTTCCAGGAAGATCTTCCAACTATATTGGACGACGGCAAAGGAATGATGGACTCAAAACATCCACGTCGTGACTTCCTGAAATATCTCGGTTTCAGTACGGCTGCGGCTACCCTTGCTGCAAGTTGCGAAATGCCTGTCAGGCATGTTATACCTTATATAAACAGACCGGAAAATATAGTTCCCGGTGTTGCCGATTATTATGCGACTACTTTTGTTTCCGGTGGTGATGCCGTTTCCATAGTTGCTAAAGTGAGAGACGGCCGTCCGATCAAACTGGAAGGAAACGAACTGTCTGCTGTTACCCGGGGAGGAACATCCGCCCGCGTCCAGGCTTCGATCCTGGACCTTTATGACACCGCCCGCCTGCGTTATCCTGTACAAATGGTAAAGGGAGTTCCGCAGGAAGTCACCAGCTTCGAAGCATTTGATAAACTGGTGGCTGATTCTATAGCAGGACAAACAGGTACAACCATTCTGCTTACGCCTACCATTACTTCCGTTACAACCAAACAAATCATTTCAGATTTCCTGGCTAAATACCCGGGAAGTCGTCACATACAATATGATACAGATTCATTCAGCGGCATGCTGCTGGCCAATGAGGCGTCATATGGAAAGCGCGTGATCCCCGCTTATCATTTCGACAATGCGAAAGTGATTGTAAGCCTGGCTGCTGATTTCCTGGGGACCTGGCTATCACCTATTGAGTTTGCCAGACAATATGCGAAGGGTAGAAAAATTGATGAGAAAGCGCCTTCCATGAACAGGCATTATCAGTTTGAACCCATGCTGACCATGACGGGTGCAAACGCAGATGAAAGATATGCCCATCTGCCTTCGGAAAGCCCGGCTGTAGCGCTCGCTCTGCTTGCAGCCGTTGGTGGAAACGTAAGCGCTCCTGCTCTGCCTGAAAAATTAAAAGCCGGCATCAGTGCAGCCGCCAAAGATCTATTGGCAAATAAAGGAAAAGGCCTGGTCGTTTCGGCTTCCAATAATATACAGGTTCAAACGATCGTAAATGCAATCAACGAAACCATCGGCGCGAATGGAACAACCATCAGTTGGGATGCTACCAATCTGACCCGCCAGGGAATTGACAGTGAATTCGCTTCACTGGTTTCAGATATGAATGCAGGTAAAGTCGGCACATTACTGATCTATGATGTAAACCCGGTTTACGATAACCCGGATTCGAAAAACTTCAAAGCAGGTCTGCTGAAAATAAAAACCACGATTTCTTTTTCCGGACGGCTGGATGAAACCACTGAATTGTGCAAATTCATTCTTCCTTCACCGCATTTCCTTGAACGGTGGGGTGACGCCCAGTCGAGAACCGGATATATTTCCATGATGCAGCCGGTAATCGCACCTCTTTTTCGTACACGGCCATTCGAGGATTCACTGTTGATATGGACGGGAAATAAAACTACTTACGACGATTTTTTCAAACAATACTGGACCTCCAAACTTGGTGGTCATGACGGATATGAAAAAGCATTACAGGACGGTGTGGTAGAACAAATGGCACCGGCTGCAGGTATAATCGCTCCGCTCACGGGAGCAACATTTAATGCCGGATCCTTAGCAGTAGCTGCTTCCGCCATTTCTTCCATGAAAAAAGGCGGCAAGTACGAACTGGTGATTTATCAGCAGGTTGGCATGGGCACCGGGGCGCAGTCAAATAATCCCTGGCTGCTGGAATTACCCGATCCGATAACAAGAGCAACCTGGGATAATTTCGCCATGGTTTCTCCTAATTTCATTAAAGAACAATACGGGATTGATCTGGGTAACCACAATCAATCCGATAAATATGAATCTCATCCCGAACGCCAACTTATAAAACTAAAAGCCAATGGCGCCGAAATAACGATCCCTGTGATTGCAGTTCCCGGTATGCCTGAAGGCGTATTTGCCGTTGCTCTTGGTTACGGCCGTGAAAGCGCGGATCCCAAAAATACCGGTGATTATATCGGACTTGCTGCAGTAGGAGCGGGTAAAAATGTTTTTCCTTTTGTAGTGAATAACGGTACAACGACAGAATGGATCGTACCGGATGTAAGTTTTGAGAAGACTTCTGAAGAATATAAGGTAGCCCAGGTGCAGATTCATGGTTCTTATGAAGGCCGGACTTCCGTGATAAAGGAAATGACCCTGAATGAATTTGTGAAAGAACCGGATGAGATCATGGAGGACAGGAAAAAGGAAGAATCGAAATTCGGCGGTGTTGAAGGGTATGAAAAAGACGGGACGCTTTATCCATATTATGACAAACCCGGACTTCACTGGGGTATGTCGATCGACCTCAATTCATGTGTCGGTTGTGGCGCCTGTGTAGTTGCTTGCATTGCGGAAAACAACGTCAGCATCGTAGGTAAGAATGAAGTAGTTCGTTTCCACGATATGCACTGGATCCGCATCGATCGTTATTTCACAGGGAATCTGACAGATCCCAACAGCATTGAAACGGTATTTCAGCCAATGCTCTGCCAGCATTGTGATAATGCTCCCTGCGAAAATGTTTGTCCGGTTTCAGCAACGAATCATAGCAGTGAGGGGCTGAACCAAATGGCTTATAACCGTTGTATCGGTACCCGGTATTGCGCGAATAACTGTCCGTTCAAAGTGCGTCGTTTCAACTGGGAAGATTATATGAATGCCGACAGTTTCCCGAATAATCAGGATGAACAGGGCGTCGGTAAACTAAATGATGCCGTACTGATGATGAATGACGACCTCACCCGCATGGTGCTGAACCCGGATGTGGTTGTACGCTCCAGAGGGGTGATGGAAAAATGTAGTTTCTGCGTTCAGCGTTTGCAGGATGGCAAGTTGAAAGCAAAAAAACAAAACCGAACCTTAGAGGATGCCGATATCATTACAGCCTGTCAGCAGGCTTGTCCGACTGAAGCCATTGTATTCGGTAATATAAATAATTCGAAAAGCGCGATCGTAAAGACCAGACAGGAAAATGAACATCGTTTGTATCATGTGCTGGAAGAATTGCACGTAATGCCAAATATTACTTACCTCGCGAAAGTCCGTAACCAGGAATCTGAAGCAAAGGAAAAAGCGTAATGATTTTTTAATCCCCGCACGTGCGGGGGAAAAGTGATAACCCAGTATGTCTGCATTTAAATACGAATCTCAGGTAAGGCCGCCGCTGGTGTCAGGTGATAAAAACTATCACCAGATCACGGAAGATATAGTCCGACCGATCGAAAACCGTCCATCCAAACTCTGGTGGATGGGATTTCTGACTGCGGTTCTGCTGCTCTGCTTCGGAATTTTCTCCGTAACACGAGAAGTTATTTACGGAACGGGACAGTGGAACCTGAACAAGACCGTTGGCTGGGGATGGGATATCACGAATTTTGTATGGTGGGTGGGTATCGGGCATGCAGGAACACTGATTTCAGCCATCCTTTTATTATTCCGGCAGGGATGGAGAACGGGTGTAAACCGTGCGGCGGAAGCGATGACGATTTTTGCTGTGATGTGTGCCGGGCAATTTCCGATCTGGCATATGGGTCGCGTGTGGATGTGTTTCTTTATATTTCCTTATCCCAATACCCGGGGCTCTGTATGGCCGAATTTCAATTCACCCTTATTATGGGATGTATTTGCGATATCAACTTATTTCACGGTTTCCTTATTATTCTGGTATTGCGGTTTGTTGCCTGATCTGGCCACTGTTCGCGACCGTGCCAAACTGAAGTGGAGAAAGTTTTTTTATGGTATGGCTTCCTTTGGATGGTCAGGTTCAACCAAGCACTGGCAAAGGCATGAAGCTTTATCACTGGTGCTGGCGGGTTTGAGCACGCCACTGGTGCTTTCAGTTCATACTATTGTATCTTTTGACTTTGCCACATCCGTTGTTCCGGGATGGCATACGACTATCTTTCCCCCTTATTTTGTCGCTGGTGCCGTATTCTCCGGGTTTGCCATGGTGCAATCACTGTTAATTATATCCCGTAAAGTACTGGGACTTGAAGATTACATTACTCTGGAGCATATTGATGTGATGAATAAAATCATATTGCTCACCGGTTCCATTGTAGGAGTTGCTTACCTGACGGAATTATTTATCGCCTGGTACGGTCAGAATCCTTATGAGCAATTCGCCTTCTTTCAAAACCGCGCGAATTTATTATCACCTCTGGGATGGTCCTATTATATCATGATGGGATGTAATGTTCTTTCCCCTCAGATATTCTGGTTTCGAAAGTACAGGAGGAATATCGTTCTGACATTTTTCATGTCGGTGATCATCAATATCGGGATGTGGTTCGAAAGATTTGTAATCATTGTTACATCCATTTATAGAGAATATATTCCCAGTGGCTGGAGCACTTACTATGCGCCTACAATCTGGGAGGTTGGATTCTATCTGGGGACCTTTGGGTTGTTTTTCACCTGTTATTTCCTGTTCTCGAAATTCTTCCCGGTGATCGCCGTGGCTGAAATCAAGCATATCCTGAAAAAATCCGGAGAAAATTATAAGGAGAAGATGGGTACTGAAGAGAATGAATCAGTGGAAACATTTGCGCACGAATTTGAACACGCCCATTAAATATCTTCTAAAGCGATTATATGGCTATTAAAAGATTTGTAGTAGGAAATTACGATGACGAAGCAATCCTTTTCCCTGCTGTGAAGACAGTCAGACAGGGTGGCTACAGGATACACGACGTGTACACACCTATGCCGATCCATGGACTGGATCATGCGATGGGATTGAGAGAAACCAGCTTACATACGGCAGGCTTTATTTATGCAATTACCGGGACAACGACAGCCCTGACCGGTATCAGTTATGCATTTATTTATGACTGGCCTTTGAACTTTGGTGGTAAGCCCCATTTTGCCTTGCCGGCCTGGATCCCGATTATTTTTGAACTGACTGTACTTTTCTCCGCTGTAGGTATGGTGCTCACCTTTTGCTATCTCTGTCAGATGGCGCCTTTTGTCAGGAAGCACCATTTTAACCTTCGTTCTACAGACGACCAGTTTACAATGGTGATCGAGTGCACTGATAAAACCAATGTAGCGGAACTGCAGGCCTTTTTGAAATCAACCGGTGCATTTGATGTGCATGTTCAGGATGCAGAAACAGGATGGTGGCTTGGAACCTATAGCAAAAACATCCCTTCAGTAGATAACGCAAAAACTATTCTGGCTTAACGAAATGAATATGGCAATGCAGATCTATAAAAAAATAATTCTTTTCTGTTTATCCCTGGTGTTACTGGAATCATGCAGCGATGATGTCAGGCGCAATACAGGAAGAATTTATATGCCGGATATGACGTATAGCCGGGCGTATGAAACTTATGCGGTTACACCGGAAGAAAGGGATGCCCTTTTGAAGAAAGGTATTCACTACAGCAATACCCCGGTTCCCGGGACTCTGAAGCGCGGTGCGATTTTCCCTTTTGAAATTGCGAAGGATGCTGCAGGCGACACAGCCTATTACGCAGCTTCCAGAGCAGTTAAGAATCCTCTGAGTGGACTGGATGAAGCGACAATGACGGAAGCAAATCGTTTGTACCTGGTGAATTGCGGTATCTGCCATGGAACAAAGCTGGATGGCAATGGTCCTCTGTACAGGGGAGGCGACGGTCCCTTTCCTGCAAAACCCGCCACTCTGGTAGGAGATGCAAAATATGAAGCGATGCCCGAAGGACAGATGTACTATTCTGTTACCTACGGTAAAAATAAAATGGGGAGTTATGCTTCCCAGTTAGATACGAGGCAAAGATGGATGGTGATTGCTTATATCAAAGCAAAGCAGGCAGCTGCACATCCGGTCGCGGCATCTGATTCAACAGGTAAGAAAAATTAGAAGAGCAGTATAAAAACTATTAAGAATGTCTATTAAAGAACGTTTTGAAATTCCTTCTGGTTTCAGGATGTGGTCGATGGGGCTGATGGGAGCGGGGCTTCTTTCCCTGATCGTCGGGTATCTTATATATGGCAGGGGCGATGAAGCACATCAGATCCGGTTTTGGGCCGCCCTGTTACAGAACAGTGTTTATTTTCTGCTGGTCGTAAATGCAGCCATGTTCTTTTTCTGTGCAACCACCCTTGCCTGGGCCGGTTTTACTTTGACCTTTAGACGGGTAACAGAAGCTATCTCGGCCTGTGTACCAGTGATCGGCGGTATCACTTTTGTGATACTCCTGAGCCTGGTATTAGGGCATAAAACTATTATTTACGAATGGCTGGATAAGGCAGAAGTTGCAAAGGATCCTATCCTGAATGGGAAAAAAGGATTTCTGAATCCGACATTTTTTATAATCTGGACTACTCTGACCATCGGTTTGTGGACCGTGCTGGGCTATAAAATGCGGCAGTTGAGCCGGGAACTGGACGATCATCCGCTGACAATTGAAGAGGGCAAAAAATATATCTGGAAGAACACCGTATGGGCCGCTCTGTTTATAGTTTGGTTCGCTCTGACGGTAGCGTCTACTGTACCCTGGTTATGGTTGATGAGCATCAACGCACACTGGTTCAGTACCATGTACAGCTGGTATACTTTCGCCAGCACCTTTGTGGCGGGAATGGCGTTGATTTCGCTCTTTGTTATTTACCTGAAGAATAAAGGATACCTCGAATATGTGAATAAGGAACATCTGCACGACCTGGGTAAATTCCAGTTTGCGTTTTCTGTGTTCTGGACCTATCTCTGGTTCTCCCAGTTCATGTTGATATGGTATGCCAATATTCCGGAAGAAACAACTTATTTCAAGCCTCGGTTTGAAGGTGCGTATACAGGTCTTTTTTACCTGAATCTATGCATCAACTTCCTGGCTCCCCTGTTAATTTATATGCGGGCCAGTTCCAAACGCAACTATACTACTGTAACCTTTATGTCTGTAGCTTTGCTGGTTGGACACTGGGTGGATTTCTACCAGATGGTTTTTGGAAGTCTGGTCCCGGATCATGTGCCTTTGAATCTTTTTGATATCGGACTTGCAGCGGGTTTCGTTGGACTGATCATTTACCAGACCGGTAATGTGCTGGCAAAATTCCCGTTACTGGCTAAAAACCATCCGTTCTTTAAAGAAAGTATTATTCATCATACTTAGTCGTTCCTGTTATCCGTAAAGAGTTAAAACGATTAAATTTTTTTAAGCATCATGTCTACCTATTTTCTGTTTGCGATTTTATTGTTGGGATTTGTGATCACGTTTCAGATTGCAAAGGCCAGTGAGTATGTAGGCATTCTGAAAGGCGAAAAGAAAAATAACGAATCGAATAACCGGATCAACGGGTTCCTGATGATTGTTTTCCTCGTACTGGGACTGATTGGTGTTTACTGGTGTAACGAGTTGTTCAGAGGAAAAATCCTTGGAAAATCAGCTTCTGATCATGGAGAGAAAATTGACCAGATGCTGTACATCACGATTGCCATTACCGGGGTAGTGTTTTTCATAACGCAGATTCTCCTGTTCTGGTTCTCGTTCAAGTACCAGTATTCAGAAAAGAGAAAGGGATTTTATTTTCCTCATAATAATAAACTGGAAGTTATCTGGACCGTTGTGCCTGCCATTGCACTGACTGTTCTCGTTGGGTTTGGGCTGATGTACTGGTTTCAAATTACGGGAGAAGCTCCTAAAAACGCCTTACAGATAGAAATAACCGGTAAGCAATTCGGGTGGATCTATCGTTATCCGGGAAAAGATGGTGTATTCGGGAACAAATATTATAAGAATATCAGTGATGCAGAAAATAATCCATTGGGATTAATTTGGGAAGATGAGAAAACGCATGATGATATCGTCGTTTCCCAAACCATGTATGCGATCGTAAAACAGCCGTTGAAACTGATCATTAATTCCCGGGATGTCATTCACGATGTGGGGTTAGCGCATTTCAGAATGAAAATGGATGCAGTACCCGGAACACCCACTACCATGTGGTTTACTCCGTTGTATACGACAGATGAAATGAAGAAATCAACCGGCAATCCGGATTTCGAATACGAAATTTCCTGCGACCAGATGTGTGGCCGGGGACATTATACAATGAAGGGAATTATCAAGATTGTCTCTGCAGAAGAATTTATACTATGGAAAGCAAAACAGATTTCGAATTATGCGATGGTAATGAAGGATAAATTGCCGGCAGCACCAGCAGCAGATTCAGTGAAGACAACTGCGGTGAATATGCCTGCGAAGTTGGTTGC
>Ga0080027_10000394_pt1 | contig 18896 bp, 16 predicted proteins | sample OrgsoiDNA2013046_FD_70962 | JGI IMG/M metagenome (GOLD analysis project Ga0080027, IMG submission 70962) | Permafrost soil microbial communities from the Arctic, to analyse light accelerated degradation of dissolved organic matter (DOM) -... | ecosystem: Environmental > Terrestrial > Soil >... | reverse complement strand
GACGAGAAGGACTTAGAAGCCGACTTAGCGCTAGGTCTGGAGCGGCTAGTTTAAGGAAAAGCCGCACCAGACGCGGATTTGAGCGAAGGATGAGCCTCGAAAACTAATTGAGCGGCCTAAGCCGAAGGTGTAGAATTCGTGACACTTCCCCAGGCATCTGAGGCCCCCAATTGGAATTCTATGATGAGTTTGACGAAGACTATTTGGACCGGCTCCGTAGGGAAGACTACTGGACACAGAAGCATTTTGTGGTCTATTTCAGCAAGCTTCTGCAAATCAAGTTAAAGTCCCGTCTGAAATCCCGCCAGGATATCGAAGACATCCAACAAATTACCTTCGCGCGTTTCTTTCAAAACCTTCGCAAAGACAATGCCATCCAGGACGCGCGGCGGTTGGGATCGTATGTGAATTCCATTTGCAATAACGTATTGCTGGAACATTATCGCCGGCATGTTTTTGACCCGATCGACGACCATCTTGCGAACTCAATTCCCGACGGTGGAAAAAACGCGGAACAGCTCGTCGTGGAGAAAGAGCGAACACGCATCATTCGAGAGATTCTCGAGTTCCTGCCCGAAAAGGACCGGCGGATCCTGCGTGAAATCTTCCTCGAAGAAAGGGACAAAGACGAGATTTGCAAAGACTACGGCGTAACCCGAAGTTACCTCCGGGTCCTGCTTCTTAGGGCAAAGATTAAATTTCGCGAGAAGTTGCATGAGGAGCCGCCAGGTGCAAAGGGTAAGGCTGCTGACTAAGGTTTACCGGATTGTAACGATTCGAGCCGCCGCCTCACTATGTTGAGTGAAGGGGAATTCGCGCATGGAGCATGAAGAGGCAGTTCGCCTCCAGATGACGGAGCAGTATCTCCTGAATGAACTCTCTCCGGAGGCGCGGGAAGAGTTTGAAGAGCACTATTTTGTTTGTCATGAGTGCGCGATCGATGTGGGCGCCGGGGCTACGTTCGTCGACCAGAGCAAGAATTTGTTGGCCGAGCAGATGCAATCGAAGTGGGGGTATGGGCCCGTTCCCCCTCGGTCGCCATGGCCAGCCTGGTTGCGCCCGGCGCTGGTGGCGCCGGTGTTTGCTGTCCTGGTGGCGGTAGTCGGCTACCAGAACCTGGTTTCCATCCCTCAGTTAATCGAAGCGAGGAACCATCCGGGCGAGGTGGCTTGGACGACGGTGAATATCGGCACCCTGGGCTCGGACGCGCCGGTCGTTCCGGTTCGTGCCGGACAGGGCTTTATGCTGCTGCTGAGAATTCCACCTCAAGGCAATTATTCACGCTACACCGCGGATCTGATTGGTCCGGAGCAAGAGCCGGAAGGAACCGTTACCCTTCCAGTGACCGCAGCGGAATCGGCCGCTCGCGATCGGAGGGCGGTGCAGGTGCCTGGAGCCAGGCGCCCCTCTGGAACGTACTCGGTCGTGGTGCGGGGAACGACCCAGGGCGGGGGCGTCGAGGAAATCGGACGCGGGTCGTTTGAGTTGCAGGTTCAGTAATAGGGAGCATGGGGTTAGGTCCGCCTGCCGGTCGCTATTCTGGCTAGACTGTAAGCCTCAGTCCTTGGCGTGAGTCCGTCCACCAGTCTCGTTCCCACCCGAATCTCTATTGCCCACACAGTCCTGAATTGGACTGTCGCTCCCCTCCGTAAGCGTCATCTCGACGCAGGCTTCGGTTCGCCAGAAGTTTGCCTCTTCCCGCGGACTTGGGCATCCTAAAGATGCAGAGGCGGAATCCGAACCGCGCACTCAGACTTCGGGGCATACTGGATGCACGCACCCGCAATAATCTGGAGACACTTTTGATGACGCAGGAAGAGATACGCCTGTCCGAATCCGGAGCGCGCAAGAAACACTGGAAACGCTGGGGACCCTACCTGAGCGAGCGCGCCTGGGGGACCGTCCGTGAGGATTACAGCCCTTACGGGACCGCATGGGAAAGCCTGCCGCATGATCACGCCCGGTCGCGGGCCTATCGCTGGAATGAAGATGGCCTGGCCGGGATCAGTGACCGCAAGCAGACCATGTGCTTTGCTGTGGCTTTGTGGAATGAGCGCGATCCTATTCTGAAGGAGCGCCTTTTCGGACTAACGGGCGACGAAGGCAATCACGGCGAAGACGTAAAGGAATATTACTTTTACCTGGACAGCACTCCGACGCACTCCTACATGAAATATTTGTATAAATATCCGCAGGCTGAGTTTCCCTACGGCAAGCTGGTGGAAGAAAACAAGCGCCGCGGTAAGCTCGATCCGGAATTCGAACTGATGGATACCGGCGTATTTCAGGACGACCGTTACTTCGACGTTTTCGTGGAATACGCCAAGGCGAACACCGAAGATATTCTGATTAAAATTTCGGTCGCGAATCGCGGCCCTGAGACGGCAAATCTCCGGCTGTTGCCCACAATTTGGTTTCGCAACACCTGGTCCTGGGGAAGATCGAAACATCGTCCAGAGTTACATAAGGCGAAACTTGGTCCGGACCCCGTCATTGAACTGAATCATGACCGTCCCGGAAACCGGTGGCTGCATTGCGAGGGGCAACCTGAGGTGCTCTTCACCGAGAACGACACCAACGCGCAACGCTTATTTGGATTGTCCAATCCCAGTCCCTACGTAAAGGACAGCATTAATAACTACATCGTCCAAGGTTTAGAAGACGCGGTGAATCCGAAGAAAACCGGCACCAAGGCCTCCGCGCACTACCGGATGACCGTGGGCGCCGGTGAAACCGCCGTAGTGCGCTTGCGACTGGCGGACTCTGATTTCGCGAGGCAAGGCGCTTTCGTCGATTTCGACGCCACCTTTGCCCGGCGGCAGGGGGAAGCCGATGAATTTTACGCAACCGTGATCCCTGAAGACCTCTCTCCCGACGCGAAGAACGTCATGCGGCAGGGATTCGGCGGCATGCTCTGGTCCAAGCAGTTCTATCACTACATTGTGAAGGATTGGCTGGAGGGCGATCCCGCTTATCCACCACCACCGCAGGCACGCTGGAATGGCCGCAACCATGAATGGAAGCATCTTTATAACGCTGACGTTATCTCGATGCCGGACAAGTGGGAGTATCCGTGGTACGCCGCCTGGGATCTGGCTTTTCATTGCATTCCCCTAGCGCTGGTCGACTCCGATTTTGCCAAAGAGCAACTCACCCTCATACTTCGCGAGTGGTACATGCACCCCAACGGTCAGATTCCCGCTTACGAGTGGGCCTTCGGCGACGTCAACCCTCCCGTACACGCCTGGGCGGCTTGGCGCGTCTACAAAATTGATAAGAAGCGCACCGGCAAGGGAGACCGCGAGTTCCTGATGCGCGTGTTCCATAAGCTGCTGTTGAACTTCACCTGGTGGGTAAATCGCAAAGATGCCGGAGGCATGAACATTTTCCAGGGAGGATTTCTCGGCCTGGACAACATTGGGGTTTTTGACCGCGGCGCCCCCTTGCCGACGGGTGGGTATCTTGAGCAGTCGGACGGAACCAGTTGGATGGCCATGTACACGCTGAACCTGCTGGCGATTGCCCTGGAACTGGCGGCGGAAGAGCCCGCCTACGAAGACGTAGCCAGCAAGTTCTGGGAACATTTCATCTATATCGCGCACGCCATGAGTCATCGCGGGCGCGACGGCATGGGATTGTGGAACGAGGAGGACGGTTTTTTCTACGACGTCTTGAAGCTGCCCGACGGCAACCACTTCCCCATGAAGATCCGCTCCATGGTGGGGCTGATCCCTCTGTTCGCGGTCGAGACCCTGGAGCCGGAAGTGCTGGATAAGCTTCCCGACTTCAAACGCAGGCTGGAATGGTTCATCAAAAACCGTCCAGATCTGACGGAGAACCTCGCCAGCATGAGCGCGGAAGGCATGGGCGAGCGGAGGCTTCTCTCCATCGCCGATGAAACCCAATTACGAAGTATTCTCAAGTTCATGTTGGATGAGAAGGAGTTTCTCTCGCCCTACGGGATTCGCGCGCTTTCGCAATTCCATCGCGACAACCCGTACCGGCTCACCGCCGGAAACATGGATTACCGCGTGGACTACGAGCCTGGGGAATCCACGACTGGTTTATTCGGCGGGAATTCGAACTGGCGCGGGCCCATCTGGTTTCCCGTGAATTACCTCCTCGTGGAATCGCTCCAGAAGTTCCATCACTACGTGGGAGAGAACTTCAAGGTGGAGTTTCCGACCGGATCGGGAAACTTGCTGACTCTGTGGGAGGTGGCGGGAGAGCTGTCGCGCCGGATGACGAGCATCTTCCTGCGGGACGGCGATGGCAGACGACCTGTATTTGGAAATGTGGAGAAATTTCAGACCGACCCTCACTGGCGCGATCTAGTGCTCTTCCACGAATACTTCCACGGCGATTCGGGAGCAGGAGTAGGCGCCAGCCATCAGACGGGATGGACGGGCGTGGTCACGAAACTCATGCAACAAAGCGGCGAGTCACGGGAGGGGCAGAAAGAGGAGCCCGCTTCCGACCCCGTGGCAGCTTACTGAAAAATGCAACCGGAAACGCGCACTCAGCCCCAGCGCGGTTGTTCGTCCAGACTGATACCTAACGCAGTTTTCGCCACCACCTCATGCGTAAGGAAGGAGTTCGCGGGATGAATCCGGCCCAGGCGGGCATCGCGGAGCAAGCGTTCGTATCCTGCCGAACGGAAGATCCCGAAACCTCCGCAGACTTCCAACCCAAGATCCACGACGCGCCAGGAGCCCTCTACAGCGCGATATTTCGCGGCAAAGAGTTTCGCGGGCCACTGCGCGCCATGATCGACGCCGTTTGACCAATCCTGGGCGACCGACTCCAGGTGCGGTCCGATGGATTCCAGTTCGATGACCATATCCGCAATGGCGTGCTGCACCTCGGGGTGGTAGGCCATCGAGCGAGTGAGCGCCAGCGCGCCCTTGCTCTTGGCCGCCGCAACACTCTGGTCCAGGGCGCGCTTGGCGAGACCGTAATAAACATTGCCAAAGCCCATAAGAGCCCAAGCCAAAACACCAAGAATGAAATGGTCGATTCCCGCGCCTCCGGCGGGCACGACTCGGGCAATATAGCGGTCTGGAACAAAAGTATTCTCCAGCAGGGTATCATCGCTGCGGGTCGCCCGCATGCCCATGACGTCCCAACTGTCCTTGATCGTATAGCCCGCAGTGTCACGCGGCAGAAAGGCGTGCACAATCTTTGGCTGATTGGGGTCACTGGTGTCCATCCCGTGCATGCCGAAGCGGGTCCAGACGGGAGTCAAGCTACCGAAATGTTTCCTGCCCGTGAACTTGTAGCCGCCATCGACGCGTTCAGCCTTCGTGGTCGACAGCAGAAGGGGAATATCGTTGCCGCCTTCCGCATGGCCGGCTGCGAAAATCTCTCCGGCAGCGGCTTCACGCAGCAGCCATTCCAGGGAAGCATCCCCGCGCCGCCAAAGATCGGCTGCTACTCCGATCCAATAGAGATGCATATTGACCGCAAGCGCAGTGGCGGGAGCGTGATAGGCCAGCCGCCGTTGCTCACGGCAGACCTCAGCCAGCGTCAGGCCAGCGCCGCCGAATTCCGCGGGCAAAGGCAACAACAGATACTTCGACGCCCGCAACTCTTCGAAGTCTTCCGCAAAGAAGCGGTTTTCCCGGTCATAGGCCGCCGCGCGGGAAGCGAAGCGAGCCAGCATATCGTCGGTCAGCACTGACCGGACTGGCGCCGGAGAGAGATGGTCGCTAGCCGAACCGTTGTTGTCGCTGGACTCTTTGAAAATGGTGGCATCCGTTGCTGGGGTCATTTGATTTTCTCCACTGCATCCAATTTCGCGGACATTCTGTAGGCAGAAAGTCCTCCGGCACCTTCGCCGGTTGTTATTCAAGAAACCCGAGGTTGTGCAAGCGCGTCAGCCTTTGGATCATCGACCGTCGCGCTTGCACACACCAAAGCTCCGAAACTACGGGCGCGCCTCGTACACGATATTGAAAGGCGTTTCCGTAGCCCGGCGAAAGCGGTTGAAGCCAGCCGAAGTCACCACATTCTTGATTCGTGCCTCGCCCGCCTGTGCGCCGAGGCATAGGCCTACTTCTTGCGACCGGGAACACGGCGTGCAAAGCAGCGTCGAGAACCCATAGTAAACGCGTCCGACGGGATTGAGATTGTCTTTCAAGTCGTCGTTAGCAAAAGGCTCAACGATCATCCAGGTTCCATCCTTGGCCAGGGACTGCCGGACGTGCGCGGCCGCCCCAATCGGATCGCCCATGTCGTGCAGGCAATCGAAGACAGCCACCAGGTCGTAGTTCTTGCCCGGAAACTCCTTCGCCTTTGCCACCTCGAAAGTTACCCGATCGGATACACCGTTCCGCTTGGCGGACTCTCGGGCCGCTTCGATGGATTTGTCGTGATAGTCGAATCCGAAGAAATGGGAATTGGGAAACGCCTTTGCCATGAGGATCGTGGAAGCGCCTTTTCCGCAGCCCACGTCGGCCACTCGCGCTCCCGCCTCCAGTTTCCCCTGAACATCACGCAGAGCAGGGATCCAGGTGGTGGCGAGATTCGCAGCATATCCCGGGCGAAAGAACTTTTCGCACCCGTGGAAGACCCCATCCACATGCTCATGCCAGCCCATTCCATTGCCGGTGCGAAAGGCCTCCGCGATTCGCGGAACCGCAGCCAGCGAACCCAGCGCCAGTTCGAAGGCTCCCGGCAGATACGAAGGACTGTCTTCGTTTGCCAGGGTGAAAGCCTGCTCTTCGCTGAGGCTGAACTTCCCTGTTCGCGCATCGTAAGTGACGTAACCGCCGGCAGCCTGTGAGGATAGCCATTCACGCACATAACGTTCGTCGGTCTTCGTTTTAGCGGCGAGTTCGACAGAAGTCATTGGGCCCGCGGCGAGCGCCTTGTACAGCCCCAGCTTTTCCCCAATCACCACCATGCCGGCGTGAACCGCGGCGCCCAGATCGGTCACAAATTGGCCGATAAAAGAGTTCAGTTTATCCATGTCAAGAACCGGTGCTTGCGCTGTGCTCATCGACTTTATCTCCTCTTTCCTTATGTGGACACTCGTCCCTATTTGCTGGCCTTTCTCAATGCCACTTTCGGCGGCGCAGGACAATCTCAAGCCTCGCCCTACGCAAGCGAAGTGGCCCGTTCAATACACCGACAGGCTGCCCGCGCCAATCGTCCCTTGGCAGGTGGGTCCGACCTTGGCCTGTTCCTTCGAAAACGCGCTCAGAGGGAGAGCTCGCGCGAGGCCGTCAATGACGACTTGCTGGAGCACCCATTGCGCACCGACGCAGTGAAACACTAAATGAGGCCGGTCGCCTCCCGATCCTTCATCGGGACTGGTTAGCATTGTTGCTGAGGGAATATCGGCCGAGCTCAGGGTTAGGATCCCGTTTTGAGGCGCGACCTCAACTTGATAATCTGCGGCGGCCCAGCTCCTCTGCGCTGTTACGAACGGAAAGGGCACTGTCACCTGGATGGTGTGCCTGACTTGAGCCGAAGCGGAAACCGCCGCCAGCAACAAGGACAAGCCAATGAGACTTCTGATTGTTTTCGCCATAAACGTCCTCTTCTCTTCTTTTATATTGGTCGCGGGAAGCCGCGCCGGTTTTCCTTTTCATGATCGACAGCGAAAGCTATCTGTGAAACCAGTTCTCGCGAATGCGTTCCCTTTCGGGAGAGGCCGCTGATCGCCGCGGTCCTTCTTACCCCTGACCGCGCGCGAATTTTGTCCTGCATTTGCGGGGTCGGGTCTGTGGCGTCTGCCCCTTCCACGCCCAGATTTCGTAAAGTAGTTGAATCTCGAATCGATAACTTCTCGGGATGGCCGCCATCAAGTCCCCTGCGCAGGACTGAACAATCCCATCCTGCGCAGAGTGCTTGCGATTTTTTTGTTAGCGAACCGCTATGCTGCGGTCTGTCGCCGTTTCTGTGCAGGAAGACGCAACATTCGTATCCTTTCCCGATCCACCGGGAACGATCTGCGCCGTACCTCCAAGCATGACTTGCTGGAGGACCCATTGATTGCCCGAGCAATGGAATTTCAGATAGGTGCCGGCATCGCTTGGCCTTGTCTCGGACGTTGTTAACATGGTCGCCCCAGGCAGGCCCAAAGATGTCAAGGTAAGGGTGCTGTTCTCCCTCCGGATCTGGACCCTGTAGTCGGCGGCGGGCCAGCTCTTTCCAGCCGTCACAAAGGGGAAAGGTACCTTCACCTGAATTAACTCTGAGGTTTGAGCGGTGGCCGAGGCTGCCGCCAGTAGAATGACGCCGATAAAACTTCCCATTATTTTCTTCATTGTTTTCTCTCCTTAAATTGATGTTGGGCGCAGTCGCCTTCGTCAGGATCCGCGCCTTATTTCTGTTTTGGCGGACTTTCCCGCCTACCTCGACTCTCGCGGAACGAACTTCGCGAGAGTCAGTTAGTTGTGGCGGTGGCTCTCCCGTTCCACACACCACGCTTCCCCTGTTTAGGGATTCTGTCCGGTGAACGACTGGCATGAAACGCTGGGGTGCCAGTTCACAAAAGCGCCATTCGGGTTCTGCTTCCACGCCCAAACATGCAGCGTGTAAAAGGCCGGGAGTCCAAAGCGGTTCGGGCTCTCCCAATAGTGGAACAACTGTCCCATCATCTCCGGCGGACCCTGATTCTTCTTGTCCCACGCATCCGCAAGAACGAGGAAATCAGCGCCAATGAGCTTCGGATGCCCGTTGGGTTGGGCCTCGTAGATCACGATCTGCGGATGCGTCGGGTCAATCACTCCAGCGTTGACCAGCGCGCCGTTCACGTAGTGCAATCCCATGGCTCCGGAATCAGGGCCGCTCACGCAGCCGAATTGAAGGGCATACCCCTCTTTCTCCGCGACGGATACATCTTTGAAGCGCTCGGTCGCGTCGCGAACCACCTGGACCAGAGTATTGGCGCGGTCCTTCTGCTCGGCTGTCTGTTCTTGTGCCGTCTGGTGCGAGTGACCCGTTTGAGCTTGAACGCTCCCGGGATAAACGCTCATGAGAAGGAAGGCGACCAGAGAATACGGAATTGAGGTGGCCAATGATCTGAGTTTCATGTCTATAAAAAGTGTGGTGTTCATAGAACTTCTCCTTAGTTATCGATCAGTGTTATCGATCGGTGTTGTCGAATCGGTGCTCATTTCCTTAGTGCCATCGACTAACGCCCCCATTGAGGCATTTGCTAGAATCCGCTTTGTGAGCCGCGTCGGCCTGGGTTGCTCTCGCGACTCACAGAATGTCGGTTGGGCCTGCCCAGCAATTGCAAGGTAGCAACCATCAGGACGACCCGTAACGAAGCAACGCCGAAGAAACGCCAAAATTCAGACGAAAACGATGGGGCAGGAGCAACCTTGGAAACAATCCCTAGGAAATATCAATTTGGCGAGTTCACGCTGGACGGGGAAAAGGGGTGTGTTCTTAAGGCGGGCGAGGAAATTAAGCTTCGGCCAAAGGTCTACGAAACACTCAGATACCTGGTGGAGAACCCGGGACGGCTGATTGGCAAACAAGAATTGATGCAGGCAGTGTGGCCCGACGCCTTCGTCACCGATGACTCGCTGGTACAGTGCACACTCGAACTGCGCCGCGCCTTGAATGATCGCGGTCAAAAGCTGCTCAAAACGGTGCCTCGACGCGGGTACTTATTCAAAGCCGACGTGGTTCAACACTCGGCCCCTCCAGCGTCCACCCTCGCTCCTATTGGCGTGGCCACGATCGACACGGCACCCTCCACCAGAACCACGGTCGCGAAGAAGCGGCGCAGCCTTCCGACTGCCCGTACCTCACTTGTGGGACGCGAGCAACATGTCTCCGAAGCCGCCGAATTGCTACTGCGTGACAACGTCCGCCTCTTGAGCCTGACGGGTCCGGGAGGCGCGGGCAAAACACGGCTGTCGGTCGCGGTGGCCGCCGCGCTCGCGGAGAAATTCCCCGCGGGCGTTCAGTTCGTCAGTTTGGCGTCAATCTCGGATCCCGCCCTGGTGGCAACCGCCCTCGCCGACGCGCTCGAAATCCAGCAAATCTCCACCCGTCCCCTCCCACAGTTGATTGCGGATCACCTTAGGAACTCGGGACCATTCCTGCTCGTGCTGGACAACTTCGAACAGATTCTCCCGGCTGCGACCTTGGTGGCTGAAACTTTAGAGGCATGTCCATCTTTGAAAGTGCTGGTCACGAGTCGCTCCCCTTTGCGCATTTACGGTGAACAGGAGTTCCCCGTAGCACCTCTGGAACCGGTTTCCGCCGTGGAGCTGTTTGCCCAACGCGCCGCAGCGGTCTGGCCCGATTTTGCCATCACGCCGGAAAACGCTTCCACGATCCAGGAAATCTGCTCGAGGCTGGACGGCTTGCCCCTCGCCATTGAGCTGGCGGCAGCGCGAACGCGGGTTCTGTCTCCCAGCGCCATCCTGGAAAGACTGCAAAGCCGGCTGCAATTGCTGACGGGCGGGCCCCGCGATCTGCCAGAACGACAGCAAACCCTCCGCAAAGCCATCGACTGGAGCTACGGCTTGCTGAACGAGGCTGAGGCCAAGCTATTTCGCCGGCTTTCGGTGTTTATTGGCGGCTGTACGCTTGAAGCAGCGGAAGCCGTGTGCAACACCGGCCTCGATCTCGGGATCGATCTCTTCGAAGGCTTGTCGTCCTTGGTGGATAAGAATCTGATCCAGCGCGTGGACCGCGCCGAGACAGAACCTCGCTTTGGGATGCTGGAAACGATTCGCGAATATGCACTGGAGCGCCTCGCCGACAGCGGCGAGCAGCCCGCTTCCCAGCGCGCGCATGCCGCCTATTGTCTCGTTCTGGCGGAGGAGGGGAATCCGGAACTGAGACCCCACGAGCGGGCTGTGTGGCTTGCGCAGTGCGATGTTGAGATCGACAACCTCCGCTTCACCCTTGATTGGGTGTTTCAGACGCTCGAACTGGACTGGGCTCTGCGCTTGTGCGTCGCACTGTTCCGCTTCTGGGATATGCGCGAACACCTGACGGAAGGCCGGGCGCGTCTCGAGAGCGTTCTGCGTCTGGCCGGCGACGGACGCACCAGGGAACGCGCCCGAGTGTTGCATTTCCTTGGCGCCCTGACGACCACCCAAGGGGATTATGTGGATGCCGAGAATTTTCTGGAACAGGGTCTCGCTCTTTATGAAGAATTGGGGGATGATTCCGGAATCGCTGCATCGCTCAACGCTTTGGCGATTTCCGCGCGGGATCGGGGCGATTACCCCTCGGCGCAGAGTAACTTTGAACGCAGCCTGGCGTGCTGGCGCTTGCTCTCGGACCGGCTGGCGATCGCACGCTGTCTTCATAATCTCGCGAACGTGGTCAAGGTTCGCGGCGACTATCCACGCGCTCGATGGGCTCTGGGGGAGGCGACAGAAATTTTTGAAGACCTCGGGGATCGTAGCGGCGCCGCCTGGTCGATCAACCAATTGGGCGACATCGAGCGCGCGCAAGGCGACCAGGCTGCCGCTCGGGCCCTTTATCAACGCGCACTGTCCGCCTTCAGAAAGGCGGGGGACCCGTGGGGCTCGGCTCGGTCTCTGGCGGACTTGTCCTACATCGACTGCGAGCAAGGAGACCACGCTGCGGCGCACGCTGAGTCGCGGGAGGCCCTGGAGATCTTCTCTGCTCTAGGTCATCGACGCGGTATAGCCCGAACGCTGGAAGGCTCCGCTTGCCTCGCGCTCGCTCAATCTCAGCCCGAACGCGCCCTAAAGTTAGCCGGCGCAGCCGATCACCTTCGCAACTTGATCTGCGCGCCTCTCCACCCCGCCGAACAAGCGAAGCTGGATCAAACGCTGTTTCCTGCCTGGGCATCGCTAGGGGAAACGGAAGGCAGACGCTCGTGGGCAGAAGGTGCTGCGATGCCCCTCGAACGCGCAGTCCAATACTCTCTAGGGGAGATGGAACCGGCTAACTCACGTTGACCGGATTGATCAGACGGCGCACGGCAGCCACGCGATCGGCTGGAAGGCCTACCCTGCGCGCATGCTCTCGCACACTTTCCTCGTCCGGCGCCAAGTAGACGCAATAGACCTTGTCTTCGGTCACATAGCTGTGCAGCCACTGAATCTGCGGGCCCATCTCCTTCAGCGTCTGCAAGGAATGCAGGGACAATTCCCGGAGCTGGATCTCCGACAAGGATCCAGCACCAGGAATCTCGCGTTCAATCACATATTGCGGCACGCCAGAAGTTTATCACCGACGTGAACCGACGTGCCCGTCCGACTACCTGCCTTTGAGCCTCTACGGAGCGCTGTTCGCAGGCGAAGTCAATTGAAAAAGCTGTGAATGCGCGGTACCCTCGGGCAGGGCGGGTGACCTCTGCTGAAAAAGTCTCTGATCGGGAGCGACATCGGTATGTTGCGGGCATTTGCCTCCCGTCGGGTGGTGACTCCGGCCGGGATTCGAGAGGCTGTCGTACTCGTGCGGGACGAAAAAATCGAGGACGTTGTGAACCTCGATCGTGTATCGGCTGGAATCGAGGTTTGCGACTTTGGCGCGGCCGCCCTCCTTCCCGGCCTGGTCGATTCCCACGTTCATATCAACGATCCCGGCCGCTCCGATTGGGAAGGGTTCGAGGCTGCGACCCGTGCGGCCGCAGCGGGTGGCTACACGACGTTGGTCGACATGCCGTTGAACTGCCTGCCCGCCACGGTCACTGCGGCCGCTCTGGAGGCTAAGCGAAAGGCGGCTGAGGAGCTCTGTTGGGTGGACTGGGGCGCGTGGGGCGGTGTGGGCGGCGACAGCGCCGCCGGTATCGCAGTGGCCGACATTCGAGGACTCGCCGCGGCGGGCGTCTTAGGGTTCAAGTGCTTTCTGGTTCATCCCGGCATCGAGGGGTTCACGATGGTAGACGAGGCGGAACTTCGTGCCGCCCTGCCGGAGATCGTCACCTCAGGTCTTCCGCTGCTGGTACACGCGGAACTTCCTGGCCTGATCGAAGCGGCGACACAGAGTCTGCAAGATGCGGATTGGACCCGCTACTCCACCTATCTCCAATCACGCCCAGATGAGGCGGAGCTATCGGCCATCCGGTTATTGCTGGCCTTATGCCGCGAGTATCGGTTTCACCTGCACATTGTCCATCTCTCGTGCAGCGAGGCGCTGGGAGAGCTCCGCGCCGCTCGCGCTCAAGGCCTTCGCGTCACGGTGGAGACGTGCCCACACTATTTGCACTTCTGCGCTGAGGAGATCGCGGACGGAGACACACTTCGTAAATGCGCGCCACCGATCCGCTCACGCGAGAATCGTGATCGGCTATGGCAGGGCCTAAGAGAAGGCGTGATCGATCTCGTCGTGACCGACCACTCCCCTTGCCCGCCAGCCATGAAGGGGCTCGACGAGAAGAACTTCGGCACAGCATGGGGTGGGATTGCCAGCCTTTCTGTGGCGTTGTCCGTCATGTGGACTGAGGCCAGCCAGCGCGGATTCTCTCTGACCGACCTTGCGCGATGGATGGCAGAGATGCCCGCCCAACTGGCTTCGTGCCAGGATCGCAAAGGCAGAATCGCGAAAGGCTACGACGCGGATTTCGTCGTTTTCGAACCGGAAGCGGAATTCGCGGTGACGGCGGACCGGCTGCACTATCGCCACGCGGTCTCGCCGTATCTGGGGGAAATTTTGCTCGGCACCGTCGAAGCAACGTACCTTCGGGGACTTCCAGTTTTCAGGGATGGAGGTTTTCCGGGAGAAGCGCGAGGCCGCGAATTGCGTTGCCGATAACGCAGGCAGCTTTGTTATTCCGACCACAGCAGAGGCTGCCCTGAGCTTGTCGAGGGGTTCTGCAGTTATGCTTTACGCAACGCCATGAATCTGGAGAGTCCGTGACCGAGCAGATCGTCGGAACATCAGCACCGCGGAAAGAGGGCCGGGACAAAGTCACCGGAGCCGCGCGCTATATCGACGACATCAGCATGCCTGGAATGCTCTACGGTGCTACGGTCCGCAGCCGAATTCCCCGCGGGACAATCAATTCCATCTCCTACGATCCCAGATTCGAATGGGGCGAATTTACCACCGTCACCGCGCACGATATCCCCGGCAAGAATTGCATCGCACTCATCCTGGACGATCAGCCTTGCCTCGCGGAGAGCAAGGTCAATCATCCCGAGGAACCCATTCTACTGCTGGCACACGAAGACCCTTACCTTCTGCGCGCCGCCGTGGACGCGGTGGCCATCGAATACGATTCCCTTCCACCGGTGTTCTGCATGGAGAAGAGCGAGTCCCGCTCCCAAGTCATATGGGGAACCGACAACGTCTTCAAGAAGTTCTTGATTGAGAAAGGGGATGTCGACGAAGTCTGGGCGAGCGCCGAATATATTGTCGAGGGCGAATACACCACGGGAGCGCAGGAACAGCTCTACATTGAAAACAACGGCGTGATCGCGTCTTTTGACGCGGCTCAAGGACTGACGCTGTGGGGTTCTCTGCAATGCCCGTACTACGTTCATAAAGCGCTGATGGCGCTCTGCAATCTTTCGGCGGAGAAGGTTCGCGTTGTACAGGTGGAAACGGGCGGAGCGTTCGGGGGCAAGGAAGAGTATCCCTCGATGATTGCCGGCCACGCTTCGCTTCTGGCCATGAAATCAGGCCGCCCCGTCAAGATGGTCTACGACCGCATCGAAGACATGGCAGCAACCACCAAGCGGCATCCCTCGCGCACCCGGCACCGCACCGCGGTCAACAAGAATGGCGAAATTCTGGGCGGCGAAATTGACTTTACGATTGACGGCGGAGCTTACGCAACCTTGTCGTCTGTCGTCCTCTCGCGCGGGACGATTCATGCGGGTGGCGCTTACCATTGGCCGAACGTCCGCATCCGCGGCAAGGCTGTAGCCACGAATACCCCGCCGCACGGGGCGTTTCGAGGTTTCGGGGCGCCGCAGAGTCTGTTCGCGATGGAGCGGCATATGGATCGCATCGCCCAGGTGGTTGGGATTTCGCCGATCGAAGTTCGTCGCCGCAATTTCCTCAAGCCCGGCCAGACCACGACAACCGAGCAAGTCATTCGCGAAGAGATTGATTTAGAGAAGCTTCTGGACCGCGCGCTGGAACTCTCCGACTACACCGCAAAAAAAGCGAAGTTTACTTTCGAGAATCCCGCAAGCGCACTTCAGCGGGGCATGGGTATCGCCGCCTTTCTGCACGGTTCCGGATTCACGGGATCGGGGGAACGGTATCTGGCTTCTGTAGTCGGCGTCGAGGGCTGCGCAGATGGCACGGTGCGCGTGCTGGTTTCGAGCACTGAATTCGGCCAGGGCACAAACACGGTTCTCTGTCAGATCGCTGCCGAGGCTCTGAACCTGCCCTACGAGAGCGTCAGCATTGCTCAGCCGGACACGGATCAAGTTCCTAACAGCGGGCCCACAGTTGCTTCGAGGACCGTCATGGTCGTCGGCAACCTTGTGCGCTCCGCCGCCTCAGGTCTGAAGCAGACTCTGATCGCAAGTGGCATATTGCACAGTTCGCACTCGCCGGAGGAATTTCGCTTGGCCTGTGGGCGGCACGTTTCCGGGCACGGCGTGTTGCGCTCGTTCGCCCGGTACGAGGCACCGGAGGGCGTTTTCTGGGACGATGAGAAATATCGCGGTGAAGCCTACGCTTCGTTCGCGTGGGCGGTCTACGTCGCGGAGGTTGCCGTCGATCGCACCAGCTACTCCGCAACCGTCCAGGACTTCGTGGCGTTGCAGGAGGTCGGCAGAGTTCTGAACCCGGTCCTGGCGCAAGGCCAGATTATCGGCGGCGTGGCCCAGGGAATTGGCTTTGCCCTTTACGAGAAAGTTGTCTGGAAAAATGGACGTATGCAGAACGGCCAAATGACGAATTACATCATGCCCACTTCCGCGGATCTGCCTCCCATTCGAGTATTCTTCGAAGAAATGGGGAACGTTCACGGAGCGTACGGAGCCAAGGGAATCGGCGAACTTCCCATGGATGGTCCCGCGCCGGCGATCGTTAACGCCATTACTGATGCTCTCTCGATTGCCTTCGACTCGGTTCCACTCCTGCCGGAAGACATCTTCGAAGCGGTTTCGAAGACCTCTTCCCGCGAACTACTCGGCGCCGGTAAGCGATAATGGCGGCCCCCCATGAGACCGACGGCAGGTGCGTGATATCATTCACGGTGAATGGTTCACCTCGGACCGTTCAGGTCTATCCCATGCAGAGGCTGCTGGACGTTCTGCGAAAGGAACTCCAGCTAACCGGCGCGAAGGAAGGCTGCGGAGAAGGCGAGTGCGGTTCCTGCTCCGTGCTGGTCAACGGCGAACTGGTCAACAGTTGCCTGATTCCGGCGCTGCAAGCGGAGGGCGCCAGGGTGACCACCATTGAAGGCCTGTCGAAGGGCCCCCACCTGAGCGCGCTGCAAAAAGCGTTCCTCAATTGCGGCGGCGCGCAGTGCGGCATCTGCACTCCGGGCATGATCCTGAGCGCCTCGCATCTCCTGAGCAAGAATCCAGAACCCACACTCGACGACATCCGCGAAGGGTTGGCCGGGAATTTATGCCGCTGCACCGGCTACATGCAAATCTTCGAGGCCGTGGCTCAAGCTGCAAAGCAAAGTATCGCGAAGCCGGAAGCCGAACGCCCCGAGAACCGCGCATGAGGTCCGATCCCGCCGCCTACCAACTTGTCGCTCCTGGAACTTTGCATGGCGCGCTGTCCTTGCTCGCGGAGCAGCCGGGCCAATGGTGTCCCATCGCAGGCGGGACCGATGTCATGGTGCAATTCGCAGCGGGAAAACTCGCGCCGCGGAAGCTGGTAAGCCTCTGGAATTTAAGAGAGCTGCGAAATATTGAAATTCTTCCTGAAGAAATCAGGATCGGCGCGGGATGTACTTATACCGCATCGCGCGAGCATAGTGTGATTCATCGGGAGTTTCCATTGCTGGCTCGAGCGGCAGGTTGGACCGGCGGGATTGCGAATCAAAACCGCGGAACGCTGGGTGGCAATATTGCCAATGCCTCGCCGGCGGCCGATTCCCTGCCCGCGCTCCTGGCCTACGAAGCCGAACTGATTTTGGTGTCGATCCGAGGCGAGCGACGTGTGCCCTATCTCGAGTTCCATACGGGATATAAGAAGATGAATCTCGCGCCCGATGAACTGATCCGGGCCATCTGTATTCAACGCCGGTATTCTCAATACTTCCAGTACACACGAAAAGTTGGCGCGCGGAACGCCCAAGCCATCTCGAAGGTCTGCATCGCCGCCTTGGGCCAGTACGGCAACGGTATCGTCGAAGATATCCGCATTGCATTCGGCAGCGTTGCTCCCGTGCCCGTTCGCCTCTTCGGTGCGGAACAAATCTTGCGAGGCAAGCCCATCGAACCGGCACTGATCGCCCAGGCCAAGCAAGTCGCATCCTCTACAATCCAGCCGATCGACGACATTCGCTCCACCTCGAGATACCGTTCCGCCGTCGCCGGCAACCTCGTAGCTGAATTCCTCGAGCAACTCCGCGGCAAGGGCCACGCAATATGAGCGCTGTTCTGGAGCGCTGGAATCTGTTGCCCCTTGAAACCGCTGCGAATGAGATACTACCGTGCTGCGGGTCGCGGGCGTGGGCAGATGCCCTCGCTGGGCGAAGGCCCCTGCCGGATGAGGAAACATTGTTGAGTGTCTCCGACGATATTTGGGGTGGGTTAGGGGAACAGGATTGGCAGGAAGCATTTCGCAGTCACCCAAGGATTGGCGAATCGAAAACGCCGAAAGAAGCTTCGCGGGAGTCTGCCGCGTGGTCCGGCGAAGAGCAACGAAGGGTTGCGGAGGCTGGCGACGATGCAAGGCTTGCCCTCGCGGAAGCGAATCGCGAGTATGAGCGCAGGTTCGGGCGCATTTTTATCGTTTGCGCGACGGACAAGTCACCCGAGGAGATCTTGATGATGCTGCGCCGCCGATTGCAGAACGACCCGGTCGCCGAGCTTCGCGAAGCCGGGGAACAACAGCGTGAGATCACTCAGCTTCGTCTGCGAAAGTGGTTGCGAGCATGAAACGCATTTCGACCCACGTTCTGGATATCGCTTTGGGAAGACCAGCGGCCGAGGTGCCGGTCCGTCTTGAGCGGAAGGACGGCAGCGGCTGGCGGCTGCTGGCATCCGGTCAAACTGACCCGCACGGGCGATGCGCGAACTTGCTGCCTGAAGACGAAGGCTTAACTCCCGGCATCTATCGCCTCAGCTTTGATATCGCGGTCTACTTCGCGGCCCGCAAAGTGGTAAGCCTATATCCGCTGATAGAAGTCACGTTTCACATTCGTGACAACGAACAAAGTTTTCACATACCGTTGCTCCTGAGTCCGAATGGCTACACGACCTACAGGGGAAGCTGAAGCATGATTGCCGTCGCCGAAAACAGATACGGGAAATCGCGCGTCCGTCTGGTCAAAGTCCAGCGCAAAGACGGCTGGCACGAACTGCGCGAGTGGATGGTGGAAGTGCTGTTGCAAGGGGATTTTGATTCCTGCTTTACGGATGGCGACAACAGCAAGATTCTCCCCACCGACACCATGAAGAATACGGTGTATTCTCTGGCTCGCGACTCCTCTGCGGAATGCATTGAGGATTTCGCCAAGGAATTGGTCGAATTTTTTCTTCAGCACAATCCGCAGGTATCGCAGGCTGAGGTAACGATCTCGCAGAAATCATGGGAACATCTGCAATGCGGTGGGCAACCGCACCCCACTACGTTTATTCAATCCGGCGCAGAGGCTTATACCACCAAGGTTGCCCGAACGCAAAAAGGAGATCTTTCCGTCACTTCAGGATTGGAAAATCTCATCCTCATGAAAACGTCCGGCTCTGCGTTCGAGGGTTACATTCAGGATTCGCTCACTACTCTTCCCCCCTCCCAGGACCGTTTGTTGGGAACCGCCGTCAGCGCGCACTGGAGATACGCACCTACACTTGTCGACT
>Ga0080027_10000390_pt1 | contig 18964 bp, 19 predicted proteins | sample OrgsoiDNA2013046_FD_70962 | JGI IMG/M metagenome (GOLD analysis project Ga0080027, IMG submission 70962) | Permafrost soil microbial communities from the Arctic, to analyse light accelerated degradation of dissolved organic matter (DOM) -... | ecosystem: Environmental > Terrestrial > Soil >... | reverse complement strand
GAGCTGTAGAAGGTTCCAAGGGTTAGGCTGTTCGCCTATTAAAGCGGTACGTGAGCTGGGTTCAGAACGTCGCGAGACAGTTCGGTCCCTATCTGTTGTGGGCGCAGGAGATTTGAGAGGGCCTGTCCTTAGTACGAGAGGACCGGGATGGACGAACCTCTTGTATTCCAGCTGTCATGCCAATGGCACGGCTGGTTAGCGAAGTTCGGTTGCGATAAACGCTGAATGCATATAAGCGTGAAACGCTCCTCAAGATGAGATCTCCCAACCCTAAGGGTAATGAAGGGCCCAGGTAGACCACCTGGTTGATAGGCTGGAGGTTGAAGCGCAGCAATGCGTGTAGCTCACCAGTACTAATCGCCCGTTCGGCTTGACCATAAAATTTACTTGGCGCATTAACAAACAGTTATCAGTACACCAGTTGCTAGTTATTTAGTTCGAAACTGGACATGTAGTAGCGATGTTGCTCTAGTACCGTCCGCAACTGTGACGGGAACGAGGGACGAGCTGATGACTGTGCGCCGTGGATTTAGCCGAGTTTGAGAAATATCCAATCTATTCAGTTGTGAGGCATTGCCTTGCATTTTTCTGTGGGAAACCGCAGAAGAAGCTCTTTGAGAATTTAGAACGACAAGTTTGGCGTGATGCGCGGCTGAGAAGCCAGCGCGGACGCCGTAAGTTGTCGGTGACCATACCGCGGGGGTTCCACCCGTTCCCATCCCGAACACGGAAGTTAAGCCCCGCAGGGCCGATTGTACTGCACGCGTAAGTGTGTGGGAGAGTAGGTCGTTGCCGGCTTAAAATTGAAGAGGCCCCATCCTGTGAAGGATGGGGCCTTTTTGCTTGGTGGAATACAATTCCGGGGGAGTGCAAATGTCGGACGAACCACAGCTTACCAATCAAGACCTCGGAAGAACGCTCCGCATCGAAGAGCGAAAGCTCATTGAGGCTTTGCTATCCGGTTGCAACCAGGAGCGTGCGCTGCGAGAGATGGCAGCCGGTTGTCGTGTCAAGAATATGCAGGATGGAGGTATGGGCGGAATTCGCTTCGTGACAGATAAGCAGCAGCAGCTCGGAACTGTTTTGGCAGAAGCAGAATATTTCGACGAGGATGGAGTTCTGGTTAGCATCGTGATCAATGCTGATCAAGCTGGTGCTCTCTTCGAATTGGATTTTTGGCGGGTAGACTTCGGCCCGCTTAAGAAGTACCCCAGTCCATCAGACGTATCGATCAAAACGTAAGGGGACTCGCCGAACAGCTCAGCCCCGCAGGGCCGATTGTACTGCACGCGTAAGTGTGTGGGAGAGTAGGTCGTTGCCGGCTTAAAATTGAAGAGGCCTCATCCTGGGAAGGATGGGGCCTCTTTTGTTTGGGCACCAAGCCTCACCGCATCTTGTTCTATGATTACCCGTCTGGAGGGTGAGATGGCGATTGAGCCGAATGAGCGTGTTTTGGGGCCCGACTTCATCTGGATCAAGACCAAGACGCCGGAGGAAGTTACTTCTATTTTGCTCGAAAGATTCCCAGTGGTGAGGGATCTCGCGAGTCCCTCCGAATTTGTTCTTGAAGATACGTTTCACGCTTATGGACTCTTTGGTGCCGAGATTCGCCGCCGGATCGGCGACCGGGAATTTCTCCAGTTGGCGGGGTCGTTTATCAACGAGTTGGGAGAGAGCCGGGATCCTCTGATTGAGAATGTGTTGGTGGTTGGTCTCCTGGAAGATATCGCGCAAGAGTCTGCTGCGGTGAGTGTGATTTCCGAATATGTGAGTCCGAAGGTGAAAGAACTGCTTCGGGAAGTTGGCGGAAGATTGTAAGGCTGTTTCAATACATTTCGAATCCTGACCTCAGCGGCTAAAGCCGCTTATTTTTTGGCCTTTATCGCAGCACTGAAGTGCTGCGCCGCCCAAAAGCTCAACTGCAGAGCCTCCTTCGACTTCGCTCAGGACAAGCTCAGGGCAGCACTCCCCGTTGGTTGCCATGACAGGACGATCCACATGAAATACGATTTCTTCGGTTGCTCGTCTAAGCAAGAGCGGCGGACGATTTAAGGAGGCGGTAAATGAGCATTCAACACATTCGAGCTTTTCTCGTGGTCGGTAGCTTGGCTTTAGTGTTGCAGGCGCAGCGGGGATTTGCGCAGAACTCAGAGGCGGCGAAGAGTGGCGCTCAGCCCGTAGCTGTGGAACGGGATGGGCGGCATGATTTTGATTTTGAGGTGGGGCGGTGGAACATTCATTTGAAGCGGCTGAAGGATCGGCTGGTGGGGTCGACAACCTGGGTGGAATTTGACGGTACGTCGGTTACGCGAAAGGTTTGGGATGGCAAGGCGGATCTGGAGGAGTTTGAAACGGATAGTCCCGGGGGCGGGCATATTGAAGGGTTGACGCTGCGTCTGTATAACCCGCAAACCCACGAGTGGAGGCTGTTTTGGGCGAATAGCAAAATTGGAACGATGGATCCGCCGCAGGTTGGGAAGTTTAAGGATGGGCGGGGTGAGTTTTTCGCGCACGATACATGGGAGGGCAAGCCTGTGCTGGTGCGATTTGTTTGGACGAAAACGACTACGGATTCTCCTCACTTTGAACAGTCGTATTCGACGGATGAGGGCAAGACTTGGGAAGTGAATTGGATTACGGATCAGACGCGGGTGAAGGAATGATGCTGGTGCAGAAAGAATTTGGACCTGCTCTAGGGCGCTGGGGTGGTGGACTTCCGGAGTTCCTCCGGTGTCCCTTGCAGCAGATTGCGCAGGACAGCGACTTCGGCAGCGATGCCGGTGTGGAGCGACGGATCGACCTCGGGCGCAAAAAGCGAAGAGTGATTTGAGGGCAACGAATCTCCCGCCGCCTGGGCTCGCGCGAGTTTCGCGGGGTCCGCTCCGCCGAGGCTGAAGTAGAGACTCGGAATCCCCTGGCCTACAAAATATGAGAAATCTTCCGATCCCGTGAGGGGCTCTTCGGTGAGCACATTCTCTTTACCCAGCGCCGCTTCCAGCGAGCCTCTCAGTCGCTGTGCCAGCGGAGGATCGTTATAGACAGAATCCGTGAATTCATAGCGTTCGATCAACGGTTCGCGCGTCGCGGCGCCTGCTTCCGCCTCTGCTTTCGTAATGCGCGCTATAGCTGCGAGGATCTGCTTGCGAACCTCGGCTTTGTAGGTGCGCACGGTCAAGCCGAGTTCCGCGTTGTCGGGGATGATGTTGTTTTTTGTGCCCGCATGAATGTAGCCGACCGTGACCACCGCCATCTCCCGTGGTTTTACTTCCCGCGAGACAATGGTTTGCAGAGCCAGAATCGTGCGAGCGGCGATCACGATGGGGTCGATGGCGGTATGCGGAGCGGAGCCGTGCCCGCCCTTGCCATAAATGGTGATGCGCAGCGAGTCCGAATTGGAATCGTAGGTTCCTGAGGCGATTCCCACCTTGCCCGCCGGAAGTGTATTGCCAACATGCAGCGCCACACCAACATCCGGCTTCGGGAAGCGCGTTAGAAAACCGTCTTCGATCATCATCTTCGCGCCGGAGAGGGTTTCCTCGGCGGGCTGGCCAATGACCATGAGAGTTCCGTGCCAGGTGTTCTTAGTTCGGGCCAGGATGGAGGCGGTGCCGATGAGCGACGCCATATGCACATCGTGGCCGCACGCGTGCATGACTGGAACGTCGCGTCCGGCGTCATCTTCGGCGCGCAATTTGCTGGCGTAGGGGAGGCCGGTCTTTTCCTCGACGGGCAGAGCGTCGAGTTCGGTGCGCAGCATGATCGTCGGGCCGGGGCCGTTCTTCAGGATGGCGACGATGCCGGTGCCGCCGACGTGCTCGGTAACGTCGAAGCCGATCTGGCGGAGGCGGTCGGCTAGCTTCGCGGCGGTTTGGACTTCGTGAGAGGAGAGTTCGGGGTTCTGGTGGAGATCCAAGTAAAGAGCATGGACGTCGGGGAAGACGGCGTCGATTTCGGTTGTGGTTTTGGAATTCTGGGCGAAGGTGCTGGTGGCGGCGAGAACCAAAGCGGAAAAGACAAAGACTCTTGTGCGTGGCATGCCCACGGATGATATCCGCAGCCGGGGCGTGGCGGCAAATTCGCGAACTCCGGAACCAACCGCCAGGCAACTCGTTCGCGGGCGAGGGCGCCCGCGCCACACAAGCTACAGCGTGTGCAGATAGAGCAGCAGACTGTTGACTTGATCCTGCGTTAGCGCTCGGCTGAAGGCGGGCATGTCGCCGCGGCCGGAGAGGACGATTTCGCTAACACGCTCGTCGTTGGCGGGAAGGCCGCTCTTGGAGAGATATGGGTGCTTGAAGACGCTTTGCAAACTGGGGCCTTTACGTCCGTGCGAGGAGTACGGTTCGTGGCAACGGTCGCATTGGTCGTCGTAGATGCGGCGGCCCACGACTTGTTCGGGGGTGAGGCCGAGTTCGGCATCGGACTTGCGGCGCTCGTCGCATGCTACTCCCAAAAGCAAACCTGCCACGGGAAACAACAGGACCCAAATTCTTCGCATGCCCGCCAACACCTCCTCGACTCGCAAGACTTACGCGGGGACGGGTTCCCCGTCCCCAGCCGGGCGCGCCCGGCTCCGCTCCAGACTACAATGAACCCAGCAGTTTGCGACAATGTGATTCCCCAATGCTGACCGTTAAGCGTGTATACGAGGTGCCGTCGCGGGGCGATGGCGCTCGCGTGTTGGTCGACCGGCTGTGGCCGCGCGGTCTGAGCAAAGAGGCCGCGGCCGTGACGGTATGGCTGCGCGACCTTGCGCCTTCCGATGCGCTGCGGGTCTGGTATCACGCGCACCCTGAGGGGTGGGCGCAGTTTCGTAAGCGCTATTTTAAGGAACTGGCTGGTCCGGAGGCGGCGCCGGCTTTAGAGCAACTTTATGCGCTGGCGAGCAAAAAGAAAACCGTCACCTTGTTGTTCGCGTCCCGGAATTTAGAGCGGAATAATGCGGTGGCGCTGAAAGAGCTGATGGATGGCACGAAGAAGCCGCCGACTGGCACCGGTCCGGCAGCTGCCGTGGCGGTGCGCAAGCGGTCTGCGGTGCCCAGAGCGGCGCGGAGAGGGTGAAGGCTTTCGCGGGCGCGTAATTGTGTCGTGACCATTCATCTAAACTTCATGCGCAAACTCTTTCAGTGGGATCTTGGGATGCGGAAGCTGGAACTCGGGCAGCGCACGCTGCTCATGGGTATCGTCAACGTGACGCCGGATTCTTTTTCCGATGGCGGGCTGCATATGGATTCGGCGCGGGCTGTGGAACACGCGTTGCGCTTGCTGGATGAGGGAGCCGACATTCTTGATATTGGCGGGGAATCGACGCGACCCGGTGCGATCGCGGTCTCTTCCGATCAGGAATTGGAACGGATTCTGCCGGTGATTGAGGATGTGAAGCGGGCGCGGCCGGAAGCTGTCGTCTCGGTCGATACCTACAAGGCGAGTGTGGCAAGGGCCGCTACGGACGCTGGCGCGGAGATCGTGAACGATGTAAGCGGCGGGACCTGGGATCCCGGAATGCTTGATACAGTAGCGGGGCTTCGGTGCGGTTTTGTGCTGATGCACATGCGGGGGCGCCCATCGGAGTGGAGATCGCTGCCGCCGATTGGGGACGCGGTGGGATTGGTGAGGAACGAGCTGGGGCAGCGTGCCGAAGCGGCTGCCAAGAAGATTCGTCAGGAACGGATTGTGCTGGACCCGGGATTTGGCTTCGGGAAGAGCTTTGAGGAGAACTATCCGCTGGTGACTCATTTTGAGACGCTGGCGGAGTTGGGGTATCCTCTGCTCGCTGGCGTGTCTCGTAAGTCATTCATTGCAAGGATGTTAATGGATCGTGGGCGGGATGCCGCAGTCGAGGATCGACTTGGCGGAACCCTGGCCGTGGAGACGGCTTTGGTCTTGAAGGGAGCGCATGTCATTCGGACACACGATGTTCGGGCGTCGCGCGATGCGGTGCGGGCGGCGGATGCGATTTTATCGGCGACCTGAATTCGGAACACTTTGTCAATCATGGATAGCCTCGCTAAACTCGCCAGCAATCCCCGTGTGACCGTTCGCCGCGCCGGTTCCTCGGATTCTGATGGAACCTGCGTAGTGTATTGGATGCAGCGGGCGCAGCGCGGCATAGACAATCCGGCGCTGGACGTTGCCGTGGAAGTAGCCAATGCGCTGGGAAAGCCGGCGGTGGTGTTCTTTGCTCCTGTGCCGTTCTATCCGCATGCAAACTTGCGGCACTACCGGTTCCTGAACGAGGGGATTGCCGATCTTGCGGCGGATGTGCGGGCGCGCGGGGCGGGGTTTGTACTGCGGCGGTTTCCGGAACATAGCCTGCTGAAGTTTTGCGATGAGGTTCGGCCGGCGCTGGTGGTGGGCGACGAGAATCCCATGCGCGAGCCCCGGTCGTGGCGGGAGAAAGCAGCCGAGCGCTTGTGGGTGCCGCTATGGACGGTGGACGCGGATGTGATTGTTCCGAGCAAGCTTCTGGAGAAGGAACAGTACGCGGCGCATATCATTCGTCCGAGGTTGCAGTCGCGCTGGGGGGAGTTTCTGACGCCGCTGAGTAATGCGAAGGCCAAATTTGCCTGGAAGCCGCCGGTGGGTTTGGCATCGCTGGCGGACCGGTTGGGTGACGCGGATATCGACATCACCGAGGGGTGGAAACTGGACCGGTCGGTGGGACCGGTGAGCGAGTTTCGCGGGGGGTCGCGGGAGGCGTCCCGGCTGCTGAAGGAATTTGTTGCGAGCAAACTCAAAGGGTACGGGACGCAGCGCAACAAGCCCGAAAACGACCGTACGACGCGGCTTTCGCCGTATCTGCATTTTGGACATCTGGGGCCGCATACGGTTGCGCTGGCTGTGAAGAAGGCCGATGTTCCGGCTGCGGATCGGGAAGCGTTTCTGAATCAGTTGCTGATTTGGCGGGAGTTGGCGGTCAATTTTGTGCACTTCAATCCGGTTTACGACTCGATTGAATGCGCGGAGCCTTGGGCCCACCGGACTCTAGCGGCCCATGCCAAAGACCGCAGACCCGTTGTCTATTCAGAGAAACAGCTGGAAGCCGCCGAGACGCACGATCCCCTGTGGAACGCTTCGCAGATGCAGATGGTGAAGATAGGGTGGATGCACAATTACGTGCGCATGTATTGGGCGAAGAAGATTCTGGAGTGGGTGAAGTCCCCGGCCGAGGCGTACCAGATCGCGGTTCGTTTGAACGACAAGTACGAACTCGACGGACGAGATCCGAATGGCTATGCGGGGATTGCGTGGGCGATCGCGGGGAAGTACGACCGTCCGTGGTTCGAGCGCGAGATCTTTGGGCAGATCCGGTATCTGTCGCTGGCGAGTTCGGGTAAGAAGTTTGATAGCAAGAAGTATATTGCGCAGTGGTTGGTGGGCGGGTTGTTTGGGTAGGCGTTCTTCTTTTTACTCATGGCCGCCGCATCGCGCCAGAAGATTTCAGACTGGGGCAGGGGTCTTTCGACTGCGCATTCCTGCGCTTCGCGCGCGAAAGCTGTGCTCAAGATGACAACCTACAACTGATCAGCGCCGGATACGAGGCTGTTCGTGCTAGCGGGAGTTGAATGGATTGAGAATCCGCACATCGAGACGCTTGAAGTCGCGCTCATTTCTGGTGGCGACGATGAGGCCGTGAACGCGCGCGGTGGCGGCGATCATGGCGTCTTCGAGCAACTGATCTGGTCTCATATCCATGATGCGGCCCCACTCGCGAAAGCACGGCGTATCCATCGGTAGAATTTGATACGAGGCGGCCAATTGATCGGCCCAGCGCTCGATCTCTTGCGCTTTGGCGGGATCCTGACGCCGGGTGCGCTCGATTCCCGCTTGGATTTCGCCCAGGGTGACGGCGGAGAGGAAGAGTTGTTCGTCTTGTTGGGCGTTGAGCCAACCTAGGACTCCGCCGTGAGGACGCGGTTTTCGGGTTTCGGAAACTACATTGGTGTCAAGCAGGTATTTGTTCACTCGAACTTCGGGACGGCGCGGCGGCGGAGGGTGCGGGTGGGGGACGTTAAGTTTTCAGAACGCGCCCCTCGGGCTAGCAAGAGGGCTTTGAGGCTGGGGCGGGCTGCATTTTGGAGCCGATTCCACTCTTCGATTGGGACCAGAACGGCGGCTTCGACTCCACGGCGGGTGACGATCTGTGGGCCTTTCTCTAGGGTGGCGTCGAGGAATTCGCTGAAGCGGGCTTTTGCGTCTTGGAGTTGCCAGGGCATGGGTGTATTCTCAGAATATAGTATACCAACTAGTCAGATGACTAGTCATTAAGAAAAGAGCTTCGTAGTGGTTCAGGACGCGTCTCCAGACGGTTCTTGAAGGCCAACTTTAGCGCAAGATATTCGCGCTCAGTACTGCAAACATCCGTGGCAGCCTTGGGTTCTCAGGAATGCCCATAATTCTTTGATTTCGTTCAGCAGCCGCCCGCGAAACTATTTCGCGATTGTGATGTTAGCGCGCTCCATCTCGCAGTGTGACATATTCCCTTAGGGCGCTGTTAATGCGGGTCTGGTAGCCTTCTCCGCTTGGCGCGTGCGTTTTGAACCAGTCGATGAGGTCGGCATCAAGGCGCAAGGTTAACTGTTGCTTGATGGGACGAAAGAAAACCCCACGCCTAGAGCCGCTCCAATCCTTCTGTTCAGGGAGTGCCGCTGTGTTAATCCTCTCCTCGGGCAGTGCGGCCAAGGCGTTGAGTTCGGCCTTTTGTGCCGAAGTCAGGGGTTTAGATTTCCTCTTGTTCATAAGCTTTCCTTTCGTGCGCGGTTGCTTTGCGGGCACTGATGATGCGACCGATTTCTTCGCCGAGGGCTGGATCCATCGCCGGCCAGGTGTGAACGACAAACAGAACCACGGAGCCAACTAATCCCAGCGTTTGCCAGCGGTCTCCGTCTTCGTGCGAGTCCTGGCGACTGACGGCTAGCGGATCGTCAAACACCAACTGAGCGATTTCGAAGCTCAGTCCGTGATCGCGTTGGTTCGTGCGGTTCTTTTCGTCTGACCAGACCCAGAGCGCCATTGCCTCGCGGATGTGTAGCTACATTATGGTAGCTACATTTGCGTAGTGAAGTCAAGCGACATTGGGGCCTACATCTTCCCTCGCAAAAACTGACCTGAGCTGAAGTCAATCCGATGGGTCTCTACGAAAATGCCGCGGGGGTTCTGTGTCGCCGGCCTTTCTTTACATCCTTTCCACCCCACCGTTACACTACTAGTTCTTGCTTTCAGCCTGATCGAACTGACTCCCGGCAGTCGGGGAATTGGCCTGTCCGGGCACGAAGGCGGATTTCGTCGTAAAGTATTCAGTCGCAACGTTTTCGTTCGTAGCTTTTTTGTTGGAACCGTATCTCATACCGAAACCAAGCGAGGAGAAACATGGCAGCCGTTGACGACAAGGTAAAGCAGATTATTGTGGAGCAGTTGGGCGTGGATGAGGGCGAAGTGACGCCCAGCGCTTCGTTCGTGGACGACCTGGGGGCGGACTCGCTGGATACTGTGGAGTTGGTCATGGCGTTTGAGGAATCGTTTGACATCGAGATCCCCGACGAGGATGCCGAGAAGATCCGCACTGTGGCCGACGCCGTTGACTACATTGGGAAGCACTCGAAAAAGAAGGAGTAGGTTTTGTCGAGACGGGTCGTCGTAACCGGGATTGGCCTGATTTGCGCGGTAGGGAACACATCCGATGTGGTCTGGCAAAACGTGCTGGCGGGCAAGAGTGGTGTGGCGAAGATCACCCACTTTGATGCCAGCCAGTTTGCGTGCCAGATTGCAGCCGAGGTCAAGGGGTTTGATCCCTTAAACTTCATCGAGAAAAAAGAAGTAAAGAAGATGGGCCGCTTCATCCATCTGGCGCTGGCCGCGTCGGAGGAAGCGATGAAGATGTCAGGCCTCGAGATCAAGGGTGATTTTGGCGAACGGGTGGGCGTGCATATAGGGTCCGGCATTGGCGGATTCGATGTGATTGAGCGGGAGCACGCGGCTTTGCTGGCGGGAGGGCCGCGGAAGATTTCACCTTTCTTTATTCCTGCTTCGATTGTGAATCTGGCGGCCGGGCACGTCTCCATGCGCTTTGGGGCTAAGGGCCCGAACGAGGCTACGGCAACCGCCTGCACGACCAGCGCGCATTCGATTGGAGATGCTTACAAGATCATTCAGCGCGGCGATGCCGACGCCATGATTGCCGGGGGCACCGAAGCTGCGATTACTCCCATGGGCGTGGGTGGGTTTGCTGCCATGCGGGCGTTGTCGACGCGGAATGATGAGCCTGAGAAGGCTAGCCGGCCTTGGGATAAGGATCGTGATGGGTTTGTAGTTGGCGAGGGCGCGGGAATTCTCGTTCTGGAAGAGTTAGAGATGGCCAAGGCCCGCGGCGCGAAGATTCATGCCGAGATTGTGGGGTATGGCATGTCGGGCGATGCCTATCACATTACTTCTCCGGCGCCGAATCATGAGGGTGGGCGGCGGGTAATGGTGAATACCATGAAAGACGCCGGAATAAAGCCGGAGCAAGTGGGATACATCAACGCGCACGGGACTTCGACGGATATCGGGGATCGGCTGGAGACGGTGGCCATCAAGAACGCGTTTGGCGACCACGCCTACAAGGTGGCGGTGAGTTCGACGAAGTCGATGACCGGACATTTGCTGGGGGGCGCGGGGGGCCTGGAAGCGGGCATTACGATCATGGCGTTGCGCGACGGAATTCTGCCGCCGACGATGAATCTAGATACGCCGGATGAGGGCTGCGATTTGGACTATGTTCCGAATAAGGCGCGGAAAGCGGATGTGGAGTATGCGCTTTCGAATTCTTTCGGATTTGGTGGGACGAATGGATCGTTGTTGTTCCGGCGCTGGATGGAGTAGCCCGCGTAGTTCCGGCGGGTGTATACATCCCAACCGCTTTCCTTCCAGCAAAACCAAGATCGCGCGGGCGTGGGCGCCCGCGACTAGACGCGCCTGTTTCGCCGTTTTTCTCCCGATTTCATCCCGGTTTCATCGCAAGGTACATTCCTTATTCCGTCAGTGCATGACGCTGGACTGATCTTTCGTACCCCTTTCGGGGCGCGGAATGCGTTGTTATTCGGGTGCCCATTGCCGACAATGGAGTAGGGCACGGATAGTGGTTCCCCCTCCGGGTTCAGGAGAACGACTCTGGGCACAACCTTCCTTTCCAGCGTGGCATCCACCACCCGGCGTCTTGCTGCGCGTGTGGCTTTGATCGACGTGCAGGAGCCGGCCCGCACTGTGCTGGCGGAGTGCTTCCGGAAATTTGGCATCGAGACGATCACGATGGAGAACCGCTTCATGGAGCGGATGGTCTCGGAAAAAGTGGACGGGTGTGTGGTGCGGTTGGGCAGCGACGCTGAGTCGATCATGCAAGCGGCGCGCACATCGGCGGCGAACAGCCGCATTGTGCTCTACGGGTTTGGCGGGTCGGCGCAGGATTCGATCAAGTACTCGCGGTTTGGGGTGAATGCGGTTTTTACAGAGCCACTGGAACGTCAGGCGGCGTTGAAGCTTGTGAAAGCGACGCACTCGCTGGTGCTGCACGAGTTTCGGCGCTATGTCCGTGTGCCGGTGGCGACGGAAGTTGCGGTGACGACGAGCGAGGGCCGGCGTTTTGCCGCGATGAGCCAGGATGTCAGCTCAGGCGGGCTCTCCCTAAAGGGTGAGATTGTCGCGCCCGGTACGGCGATCGAAGTGTCTTTCGCGCTGCTGACGCTCCCGCGGATTTGGGTGCGGGGCTCGGTGACTTGGGCAAAGAAGGAAGATCAGGAAATTGGCATCAAGTTTGACACCCAGGATGAGCGGCGAGTGAAGATCAAGGAATGGATTGACGCGTATCTGGGTGGGTAGGACGCCAATCTTTCGGACCGTCAATCTTCATCATAAATACCTGTCATTACTCCGAATGCTGTCCCCGTTCAGCGTGCGCCAAATTACCAGGGCGTCCCATCGTGGTGATCCATCCTCGATTTTCTCACTGGGACTGCCGCGCCGTGAGAGGGTTATGCGCAGCCCGGGTAAGGGCAAGCGTGTGGGATTCTTCGCTGCGCTCAAGAATGACAGATGCTAGAGAAGGGCGCACTTATTCCCGAGGGGCGGCCCTATCCATTCCTGCCAGTACAATTGGCCGGTGGATCCGACTCCGTCCAAAAGTACAGTAAGGGTTGTTGAGCGGCCGTTCTCGCTGCGGCAGCGCTTTGCGCTCGCTTTTGTTGCATTTGTAGGACATCTTGCCATTCGTGCGCTGGGAGCATCGCTGCGTTTTGCCTGGTCCGAGGAGGAAGGCTCTACGCCCGAGCGCATCGCTCGGCCCGCGATTTACTCTTTTTGGCATCAATGTATCTTCCCGGCGGCGGCCCTGTTTCGCGGGCAGGGCATTGCCGTTATGACCAGCCTCAGCTTCGACGGCGAGTTTATCGCGCGGATTATCGAGAAGCTGGGGTTTCGTGCGGTGCGGGGTTCAAGCAGCCGGGGTGCGGTCGGAGCGCTACTGGGGATGCGGCGCGAGGTGGAGGCGGGTGAAGCAGTGGCCTTCACGATTGATGGGCCGCGCGGGCCGAGGTATGTCGCCAAGCTGGGGCCGGTGCTGTTGGCGCAGGCGACGGGAGCTCCGATGGCGGCGTTTCATATTGCGCTGGAAAGGGCGTGGGTTCTGAAGTCTTGGGATGCGACGCGGATTCCAAAGCCGTTTTCGAAGGCGCTCTTGCGAGTGAGCCGGGCGGTGCGTGTGCCTGGGGACGCTGATGACGGGGCCATCAAAGCACATCACGCGGACCTGCAGTCCGCGCTGGAGCGGGTGCGGGATTTTGCTGAGGCGCACGTGAGCGAAGTGGGAGGTTCGGATTTCCCGATCATGCGTGGGAAGATCTGATCCGGCTCGCCGCGCAGCAAAACTCAATCGCTGAACCAACCGCTTTGGACAGGAGTGTCCGCGCCACACGGGGCCGGTTGTAATTCACAGGCGCGAGGATTTACAGTCAAAAGCGCAGTTCTGATCTTTCTCAAGAGTTAATCGGTACGCGCATCCTTGCCGCTGACGCCACAGGGCGGGTGACAGGGATTGGAAGCGGGTGAGAATCCCGCGCTGCCGCGCAACTGTGAGCGAGGACGAGCAACGGGTCACTGGGTGGAAACCTGGGAAGGCCGGTTGCGGAAGCCGGGCTGAAACAGCCCTAACTCGCCGAGCCAGGAGACCGCGCGCACCGTCCATCCCAACCCTTTTCGCATGGAGGAGGAGTATGCGTAGTTTCCTGGTATTGGTGTCGTTGTTTCTCGTGTTCTTTTTTCCGTCCGCGGTTCTCGCGGGCGAGGTTTCTGTCGGCAATCTTCAGGTAAGAATTGTTGACCCTCAGGGCGCCCTGGTTCCTGGGGCGCAGGCGGTACTGCTGCGCGAGGGCGGTGGTGCGCCCGTTTCTGTGCAGACGACCTCGGGGGGCGGGCTGGTTTCGTTCCGCGGTCTGGCTGCGGGGAAGTACACGGTGAAAGTTTTGGCAGCTGGGTTCGGGGTGAGGGACGAGAGTGTTGAGGTTCCCAAATCTGAACAGTTCGATATCCAGCTTTCCCTGGTGTCGCCCGTAGAAACTGTGACTGTAACTTCGGCGGGCGTGCCCGTCCCTGCAGAAGACTCGGGTGCTCAGGTTGGGGCTCTGGATGCGAGCCAGCTCGATGGCATGCAGTCGATTGCGGCGGCGGATGCATTGCGTTTTCTACCGGGGGCCGTGGTCAGCACCTCGGGCCGGCGTGGGGGACTCACATCTGTCTTCGTTCGTGGCGGCAACTCGACTTACAACAAAGTCATCGTCGACGGCGTACCCGTGAATGACCCCGGCGGCTATTTCGATTTCGGTGTTGAAGCGCTCGGCGGCGCGGATCGCGTCGAGGTAGCCCGCGGGGCGCAGAGCACGCTTTATGGGTCGGAGGCCATGACCAGCGTGGTCCAGGTTTTCACTCCCGAAGGCACCACTCGCGTTCCGGAATTGCGGTTCGGCGCCGATGGAGGAACGTTCGGCACAGCTCGCGGCTATGCCTCCCTGGCTGGCTCGCGCGGTCCCCTTGACTACAACCTGTTCGGCTCCCAGACCAACACCAATGGCCAGGGGATCAACGATGTGTATTCGAGTTCTTCCGCAGGGGCCAACGTCGGTTTTGCGTTGAATCCACATCTCCAACTCCGCTTTCGGATGCGCCACGGCAACAGCTTTTCGGGCGTTCCCGGAGAGTGGTTCGGCAACGCCACGCCGCCCATCCCTCCCGACAGCGATCAGCGAGTCCGCACGAACACGTTTTTGGCCAGCACGGATCTAAGCATCGGCGGATTCGCCCGCTGGCGTCACGATCTGAGCGGTTACGAGTACCACATCCGGAGATTGAACGAGGACACAGTTCCCGACCGGGGCTGCGACGTCACAGCATTTGACTTTCTCGATTGCCCGTTCCACAGTCTGACGAACGTCAACCGCACCGGATTCCGCTACCAGGGCGAATATTGGGCCAGAACATGGGCACGCACCACATTCGGCTACGAGTTCGAGGATGAGAACGGTTTCATTGGCGACCCGACCGGTCCTAACATGCCACACGGTCTGCGCCGGAATCATGGTGTGTACGGTCAGGAAATCCTGACGCTGGGCCGCCTGGGCTTGGTTGTGGGCGCACGGTTTGTTCACAACGAAACACTGGCCCGCGGAGACATACTGCCCGTCGATGATAAGTACAACAAAGTGGTGCCCCGGGTCGCAGTTAGCTATGTGTTGCGCCGTGGCGGGGAAAGCTTCGCTGCAACACGGCTGCGTTTTGTCTATGCCACGGGCATTCAATCGCCAACGCTGGACCAGATCGTTCCCACGCCTTTCACACGCCCCAATTCGGATCTGAAAGCCGAAGAGAACCGCTCCCTCGAAGCCGGCATTCAGCAGGGATTCGCCAACGGAAAGTATTCCGTCGGGGTGAATTTCTTTGAAAACGATTTTCGGCGGCAAATTGAGTTTTGCTGTACCGATGCGACCACCGGCCTGGGCCAATACCAAAATCTGAATCGCTCCGTCGCTCGGGGCTCGGAATTTGAGATGCATGCCCGTTTGCGGTCAAGGATCTCGCTCGACGGCGCATATACGAATCTGTCGGCGAAAAACCTGGACTCCGGCGCGCCCTTGCTGCACCGCCCCAAGCATTCCGGCAGTCTGCTCCTCAACTATGCTGGCTCGAGGTGGGGAGTAGACGTTGGAGGCAGTTTCATCGGCCGCCGAGCGGACTCGGATTTCTTCGTGTTACCGCCAAATCAATCCATCGATCACGCGCCCGGCTATGCCCGCGTCGATGTCGGGGGGTGGTACAAGATCCATTCGCGCGTTACCGCCTACGTCAATCTTGAGAACGCGCTCAACCGGCATTACCAGGAGGTCGTGGGGTATCCGGCTTTGCGGGCGAATTTTCGAGCTGGGCTGAGATTTCGGCTGGGTGGGGAGTAGGGGCTTGTTCACGGGCGAGGACGCCCGCGCCACACAATTTTTGGGCGCACGATCGCATCGAATCCTATGTGGGATACTCAATGCATGGGAGCTAGCGACAATCCCGCGGCCGTTAGCGTCGGCCCGAGCAGCGATCTGAAGAACGATCCGAAGTCGGTCAAGATCGATATCACCGGCGGTACGGGCGTCGAAATCATCTGGAAGGATCTTCACCGGTCCGCATATTCCTTCGTCTATTTGCGTGACGCTTGCCCTTGCGCTCTGTGCGATGACGAGCGCGAGAAGGCGAATCGCGAGCCGGGCGATCCGCCTAAGCTCGCGCCGGGCGCATTGCCGATGTTCAAGGAAAGAGCTCGGCCCACCCATGCCGAGCCGGTGGGGCGGTATGCCATTCGGTTTGTTTGGAACGACGGCCACGAGTTGGGAATTTACTCGTGGCCGTTCTTGCGGGAGTACTGCCCGTGCGAGGTGTGCCGGCCGGTCAAGAGTTAGGCATACCCAAACAGAAGCAGGTCCCTCCACTGCTCCTTTCGGGATGACAGGTTTTTTTCTTGGAAGGGCGGGCTCGAAGCACGTCCGTCTGATATCAGTAGAAACACTGGCGGCGGAGAATGTTGCGTCTGCCGGATACCGAACCGAATGCTAGACTGACGGGACGAATTTCAGGGAGCCTTCAGAATGGCGAATGTTCTTGTCGTCCACGGCGGCGCTTGGGCGATGCCCGACGACATGGTGGAAGCGCACAAGACTGGCGTGCGCAATGCGATCAACGCCGGGTGGGCGGTGCTCCAGCGCGGAGGGTCGGCGTTGGATGCGGTGGAAGAAGCCATCGTCATTCTGGAAGACGATGAAACCTTCGATGCCGGGCGGGGGAGTTTTCTCAACCGCGAAGGGAAAGTGCAGATGGATGCGCTCTTGATGGATGGCTCGACTTTGCGGGCGGGCGGCGTTGGCTGTGTGGAGCGGGTGAAGAATCCGGTGCGGGCAGCGCGCAAAATTCTCAGTGACAGTCCGCATGTGTATTTTGTGGGCGAAGGGGCAGAGAGGTTCGCCGAAGAGCATGGGATTACCCTTTGCAAGAATGAAGACCTGATCATCGAGCGCGAAGTTGAGCGGCTGAAGGAGTATCAGGCGCAAGGTTCGTCGCCGAAGCAGGATTTGTTTGCGCCCGCAATCTCGCACGATACCGTGGGCGCGGTGGCGCTGGACAGCAAAGGCAACATCGCGGCGGGGACTTCGACCGGTGGAACGCTGAACAAGGCGCCAGGGCGTTTGGGAGATTCTTCGCTGATTGGCTGCGGGTGCTACGCAGACAATGACACGGCGGCGGTGTCGACGACCGGGTGGGGCGAGCCGATTATGAAGCTTGTTCTGGCGAAGTGGACCGCGGACCGCGTGGCAGCGGGTAATGCGCCGGAGCAGGCGGCCTCGGAGGCGATTCATCATCTGAAGAATCGTGCGAACGGGCACGGCGGAATCATCGTGCTGAACCGCAAAGGCGAATTTGGAATTTTCCATAACACGCCGAAGATGGCCTGGGGTGTGCGTTCCGGCATTCTCGATGTGGTCGGCGTTGAGAAACGATAGAGACTTCTCCTGTGCAGGCGCCGCGAGCGGGGCTTACCAGTTCAACTCCCAATCAACATAGCTATTGCCCTGCATGGGTTAGGTGATGTACAACCCGATGCGGGATACCTCCGCAATCTTCAGGGAGGCGAATCCAGCAAATTATCGGCAGTCCGGCGGTCTGGCCAGCCGCGGTTTCGGCATCTCTGTCGATGCATACGCTTCGTCAGCGGAATGGAGAACGGCAATGACACGATTCATGAAGATTTTCGCGCCGGTAGTTTTTCTGGCGGTATTCACGATATTCTCCCAGGCGCAAAACGCGGCCACCGGCGAGCTGCATGTGACAGTAAAAGATCCGAAGGGCGCCGTGGTGACGAATGCGACCGTCGGGGCGCGCGATGAGGGCAAAGCTTTTGATCGTTCCACAACTGCAAATTCTGACGGCGATTACCATTTGATTGCGCTGCCTCCAGGGGTTTATGCGGTCACGGTGGAGGCGCCGGGCTTTGCCACGGCGGAGGTGAAGGACGTTACGGTTACGGTGGGCCAGTCGGCGGAGTTGCCGGTTGCGCTCACCATCAGCGGGGGCCAAACCTCCATCACGGTCACCTCCGAAGCGGCTCTCGTCGAGACCACGCGCACTTCCACCACTGAAACCGTCGACCAGCGGGCGATCGATAGTCTTCCCATCAACGGCCGCAACTACATCGACTTTACCAAGACTAATTCCCAGGTCGTAGCCGACAACGCGCCTTCCATCGGGGCCGCGCCGACTTCGGGGTTGAACTTCGGGGGCCAACGCGCCCGAGCCAACCTCGTCAACGTGGACGGCGCCGACGCCATCGATAACTCCACCAACGGCGTCCGCTCCACCGTCTCGCAAGAGGCCGTCAAGGAATTCCAGATCATCACCAACGGCTACGCCGCCGAATACGGCCGGGCTTCCGGAGGTGTGGTCAATATTGTCACCCGCTCCGGCTCGAACGACATGCACGGATCGATCTTCGGATACCTTCGTGATCGCAAGTTCCAGGCCGTGAACCCATTCAGTAACGTGAAAGATCCCGCTTACACGCGGGTTCAAGCGGGCGTTGCACTCGGAGGCGCGATCAAGAAAGACAAGACTTTCTATTACTTCGCCTATGAAGTCACGCGGCGGCATGAGACCGGGTTTTCGTTCATCGGGGGCGATAACTACGGGTTAACTCCGTTCGATGCCTCGGCATATTTTGGTGCGCCCGCAGGCACTTTCAATGTTCAGCTCACGCCGCAGCAGGCGCAGTTTCTGGCCAGTCCTCCGCCAGGGACACCGCTTGCCGCGCTGCAGCAGTATGTTTTTCTTGCCGGTGGTGCCTCGGGCATCGCGGTGAACCGCAGCTATCCTGCCGCATTCGCTTTGATCTCGCCCGGCGGCTCCTTGACGCAGTTCCCAACCTCCTGCAATCCCACAAACGTTACTTGCAACGGCCTCCCGACGGGGTTCCTGGGATTGGCTTCGCAGGCTGGAAACTTTCCGGTTTTCGAAGGAACCAGCCTCTATTCGTTGCGCCTCGACCACAACATCAGTGCCAACAACCAGTTGACGCTGCGTGGGAATGTTAGCCCAAGCACCGTCAACGGGATTGAGGTCAATGGACAAAATGAAACTTTTGGCCAAAATGCATATTCGCGCACCACTGCCCAGAGCTATCGCGATGCTGCCGGCGTTATACAAGACACCTGGGTGCTGGGAAATAACAAGGTGAACGAAGCGCGTTTCCAGTATGCCCGCCGCGGCTTGAATTTCGATTTCTCCAAGGGACCGGGCGGCAGCAATCTGGCGGCGAACATCGTCGGCTTCGCTTTCGTAGGGCGCGAACCGTTCAGCACCATCCACCGCACAGAAGAACGCTTCCAGGGCACCGACAACTTCTCCTGGAGCATCG
>Ga0080027_10000389_pt1 | contig 18973 bp, 18 predicted proteins | sample OrgsoiDNA2013046_FD_70962 | JGI IMG/M metagenome (GOLD analysis project Ga0080027, IMG submission 70962) | Permafrost soil microbial communities from the Arctic, to analyse light accelerated degradation of dissolved organic matter (DOM) -... | ecosystem: Environmental > Terrestrial > Soil >... | reverse complement strand
CTTGCATGTATTAAGCCTGCCGCTAGCGTTCATCCTGAGCCAGGATCAAACTCTCCATTGTAAATGAGTTTTGACCATGACTTTAATCTCTTTTCGGAAATTAACGTCTTGTTCGAATGTGTTTGCTAAATAAACCTTACTCTGATCTGGTTTTAAAAAAGCCAGAAAAAAGTTGCTGTTGCTTCCATACTTTCAAAGAACTTCCGGCGTTACCGCCACCCCGTTTTTTTGACGGGGATGCAAAGGTAAGCGCCTTTATCTATCCGGCCAATTATTTCTCAAATAAATGAGGAGAAAATTTCGATTCCAGAAGGTTTTTAAGAACTGTTTGTTTTTATCGGGAGGCAAATGTACAACCTAAAACCATCCCGTAAAACTTTTCGCTTAATAATTTATTCACACCCTGATCCCGGATCCCGTCTCCTGTAGTTTTCCAAAGGGGCGGCAAAGATAGGGCGCGACCTTCTGTTTCCAAATATAATTTAGAACAAGTGTCAAAGTATGGAAGTATGGGAGTGTGGGCGTATTATACAATGCTCTGAAACGTGCATGAATAAAGGGTTACATAGAAGTGTCGATGAATTGCGCCAGGGCACAAATACTTTCGCTTGTATCGGGATGAATATGCATCCGAATGCAAATCTTACAATTCCAAATTTTTATTTGGCATTACTAATTATTATTTCACACAAATTAAATGCCTTTTGAATTGGCACATCGGCGCATCAGCACATCGGCACATTCCAATTTTAAGTTCCCAATCCGTAATGATCCGGATACCGGATTCGCTCCAAAAACAGTCCCTTTGCCGGTACGTTAAAGTTTACCCGGGTAGCATCCCTGCCCTCCAGGATTTCTTCAAACTCTGCGGGCGTCAACTGGCCCCGCCCGACCTGCAACATCGTGCCTGTCAGCCCGCGGACCATGCCCCTTAAAAAACGGTTTGCCCGGATCCGGTAAAACCCGGCTCCTTCTTCCCCAACCCAATGGCTTTCAAATATGCTGCAGCGAAAATGGTTTACTTGGGTGTTCCGCTTGGAAAAACTCGCAAAATCAGTAAATGACCCTAGCCGGCCGGCTGACTCCTCCAAAAGTGCCCAGTCCAGGGGGTACGGATAGAAATACGCACGATCCGCCAGAAAAGGATCCTTCTTCCCATATATATAATATCGATATTCCCTGCTTTCTGCGTCAAAGCGGCAATGGGCCCCGTCAGGGACCGGATAAATACCCCGGACGCAGATATCTCCGGGCAGGATCGCATTCAGACGGTAGACCATTTCGCCATCCACCGGTTCATCAAAATCAAAATGAAAATAATTCTGCCGGGCATGAACACCCGTATCCGTGCGCGAAGCTCCGGTCATTACAACCGATTTACGGAAGAAAACACCAAAGGCTTTTTCGATCTCTTCCTGTATGGATCCCGCATTGGCCTGGACCTGGAATCCGCTGTAAGCCGTGCCTTTATAAGATACTTCCAAAAAATAACGGGGCATGCCCAAAGATACAGTCTGGGGGATTAAGACCGCTTTTCAGCCATCGCCAGGAACTTTCGCTGGAAATTTTTGTCTGTTAGCATATCCACCAGTTCCCGGAAATGTTCATAATCCGCAACATGCAGGTGTGCTGCATCCATTAGCCGGTATTTGGACTTGTCGGAAACCAATAAGCCGGCCAGCAGCCGGATCTGGCTGACGGAAAAGCACTTCAGCGCAAAAGCGCCCGAGGCCACTGAAATTTTATCCTGGTCCGTATTGGCCTTGAGAATGGCTGATCGCAGGAATGCAACGTCCTGGTCCGTCGCCAGCTGTCCGCAGGCCGATTCATTGGGTTTCAAATTTGTTTTATTCTTCCCGGCAACGACACTGAGATTTGTGGAATCCGTTTTAGTAGGCTTTTTTACGGCCAGGACGGGCTCGGCCGTTGTTTTTTTAATGGCTGTATCGGCGCTCTCGAAATAGACAAATAAGGTAATGGTATCAACCAGTCCGTCTTTACCTGTGTCCAGAAAGACGATTTTCCGGGAGATCTTCAGGGAAACTTCGCGCAATTTTTTAACTCCCGGGGTAGAAGACGGGTTGGCGGTTGGCGGTTGGTGGTTGGCAGTAAGAAGACTGTCTTTCGATGGCCGGTGACCGTTTAGGCTGGCGGTTGGCGGTTGGCGGTTGGCAGTAAGAATACTGTCTTTCGATGGCCGGTGACCGTTTAGGTTGGCGGTTGGCGGTTGGCGGTTGGCAGTAAGAAGACTGTCCTTCGATGGCCGGTGACCGTTTAGGTTGGCGGTTGGCGGTTGGCGGTTGGCAGTAAGAAGACTGTCTGTTTTTGATGAGTCGCGGTTGAAACTATTTCCCTTGTACGTATTATACATCACCGAGGAGTCATTAACAACGGATGCCATCAGCTTGGAGAACCCATTTTCTCTTTTGACGCCCATGTCCAATATCCGGCTGCTGTCCCGTTCAGTAACGGGACGAATAGTCTCCTTCGTTTGCCAGTTATACAATACCCAACTGCTGTCGGCGCCCTTTAATTGAAAACCCAAATCCTTTTTCCGAACAACTACAGGAAAAACCTGGTCCGCCCGATTGTTTTTCGGAAACCGGAGGTTTAGCAGGTAAGAACTATCTTTTAGTTGTGATAATACCAGATGACCATGACCGGAGGAAGAAAACAACTGATCACCGATACGCACCGTGAATGCCTGTTTGTTTTCCGCATCAATCAAAATCATGTAACCCGGTTGCTGCCCGCGCGCGACAACAGAGAGACAAGTGAGCAGAAATATGATGAAACCGTTCATCCCAAAGAGTCCAGGCTTTTGCATTATTTTATATTTCTTGCTGATTCATATGAGACGGTCCATGCTAGTCCAATCTAAAAAAAATGTTGCGAATGAAACGACTTCTGGTTATTTTATTTTCTTTTCAGTTTATCATCACCCTCAAAGCCCAGGACAGCACGCTTGCCACCGAAGACCCGGCCCTCCTGATTTACCGTGCCGCCTTTCCTCATATTAACGACCTGGTACATACCAAACTCGAGGTTCGTTTTGATTATTCCAGGTCTTTTATGTACGGAAAAGCCTGGATCACCCTCAGGCCCCATTTTTATCCGACAGATTCCCTTTCACTCGACGCCAAAGGCATGGACATCAAAGAGGTTTCCATACTCAAAGGGAATCAACGCAGTCCGCTGAAACATAACTATGATGGTTCCACGCTGCGTATTCACCTTGATAAAACGTACGCTTACACAGAAAATTACACCATTTATATAGATTATACCTCCAAACCCAACGAGTTAAAGGCTCAGGGCAGCGCCGCCATTACGGAAGCAAAGGGTCTTTATTTTATCAATCCGCTTGGAGAAGATAAAAATAAACCTACAGAAATCTGGACACAGGGCGAAACAGAATCGAATTCTGCCTGGTTTCCTACCATCGACAAACCCAATCAGAAGTGTACGGAAGAGATCAGTATGACCGTTCCAGCCAAATACGTTACGCTTTCCAACGGCAAACTGGTATCCCAGATCAAAAATACAGACGGCACGCGTACCGATAACTGGAAAATGGACCTCCCCCATTCCCCCTATCTTTTTTTCATGGGCGTGGGAGACTACGCGGTCATTCACGACAGCTACAAAGGAAAGGAAGTGAATTATTATGTGGAAAAGGAATACGCGTCCGTGGCAAAACGGATATTCGGACTTACGCCCGAAATGATGGCTTTTTATTCCCGGATCCTCGGTATGGAATATCCCTGGGTAAAGTATTCGCAAATGACCGCGAGGGATTATGTGAGCGGCGCAATGGAAAATACCACGGCAACCCTGCATACCGACGCTCTTCAGCAGGATGCCCGGCAGCTGACCGATGGAAACAAATACGAGGACTATATATGCCATGAACTTTTTCACCAGTGGTTCGGCGACCTGGCAACAACGGAAAGCTGGAGTAACCTCACGCTGAACGAGTCTTTCGCCAATTTCAGCGAAACGCTCTGGTTTGAATTCAAACATGGTAAGGACGCCGGCGACGCCACCAATTATCATGATATCGAAAAATACCTGGCCGTCCCCAGTAACCCGTCGAAAAACCTGGTGCGCTTCTATTATGCAGACCGGGAAGATGTGTTTGATATGGTAACCTACTCCAAGGGCGGCCGCATCCTGAATATGCTCAGAAACTATGTGGGCGACAGCGCTTTTTTCAGGGCCCTCAACCTCTACCTGGTGAATTTCAAATTTAGAAATGCGGAAGCTCAAAACCTGCGACTGGTTTTTGAACAGGTAACCGGTCGGGATCTCAACTGGTACTGGAACCAATGGTATTATGGCAGCGGACATCCCATCTTCGACATCAATTATAGTTATGATGACACAAAAAAAATGTCCCTGGTAGTCATTGACCAGGTTCAGAATACCGGAAAGATCTTTCGCATTCCAATGGCCATCGACGTGTACGAAGGCGGTTCCAGAACAAGACATAAAGTGTGGTTGGAAAATGAAAGAGATAGTTTTTATTTCAGCTACAACAAGAGACCTGATCTGATCAATGTGGATGGCGATAAAATAATCCTTTGTCAGAAACAGGATCATAAAACCCTGGAAAATTTCATATACCAATACAAACATGCCGGCCTCTACCTGGATCGCCGCGAAGCCATTGAATTCTGTGCGATGCACCAGGATGAACCTGCAGCCCAGGCGCTGCTCAAACAGTCTTTGAAGGATCCTTATTTTGAATTGCGGAACATGACCATGAACCTGACCGACTTTGAAAAACCCGGAGTACAAAAAGACGTTGAGCCTGTGTTGCTGGATCTCGCGACAAAAGATCCTGACCGCACCGTACAGGGAAACGCCATCGGATTACTGGGAACTTATAAAAAGGAAGAATACAAGGCCATGTTCCTGAAAAAAACGACCGATTCTTCTTATTCTGTAGCGGGCAATGCGCTTGCCGCCCTGAGTTTACTGGATGAACCCAGGGCCTTCCAGCTGGCCCAGGAATTTTCTAACCATCCGGCAAAGGGAGATTTGTTCTATGCTATGTCTTCCTTATTGATCATGGAAGGAGACGATGCTAAATTCGCGATGATCATCGATAATTTTAACAGCATGTCGATGAGTGAAGAAAAGATCCAGGAAGCTCCCCAGTTGTTTGCTGCGATGATCATGAAAACACAAAATACGGAGCTGGTTAAAAAAGCAGTGAATGCCCTCATTCATTTCCGGGATGAGATTCCATCTTCTGAAAGAGCGGAAATGAGCAAAATGATTAATACGACTTATTTAAAACCCATCGCGGATCAAAAAGATGCAGACGGGCTCAAGGAACAGGGGACATACATTCGGTCGATGATTCATTAAAATAGTGTGCTAATGTGCCAATGTGCCGATTTGCCAATTGGAAATAAATAATCAGATGGATTTATAAAAGAATATAAGAAAGTATTTTAATTGGCACATCGGCATATTAGCAAATTGGCAAATTTGCCTCACCAGCTTCCCCCCGCACCACCACCGCCACCACTACCGCCGCCAAATCCGCCAAAGCCACCGCCTCCTCCGCCACCGGACCAACCACCGCCTCCACCCGACCATCCACCGCCCCGGCCAGCACCGCCCAGCATGCTGCCGATCAGAAAGGGAAGAACACCTGACCTGTTGAACGTTCCTCCGCCGCCGCCTCTTCCGCCACCTCCGCGGCTGATGAGCACAAAAATGATGACAAAGAAAATAATGACGCCTAAAATATTTCCTCCGCCACCCCCGTGTCCTTTGTGCTGATTATAACCGGTGGGTGCGGTATATTCTCCTCGGGAGGCTTTGATGATGGCGTCTGCCGCCAGATCAAAACCGTGATAATAATTATTGTCCCTGAAATTCGGGGTGATTTCGTTTTCGATTATTTCCTTGGCTGTAATGTCAGGAACGGCTCCCTCCATTCCGTATCCCGTGGCGATATATACTTTGTGATCCTGGATGGCCGCTAAAATGACCATCCCATTATTCGTCTTCTTATTCCCCACTTTCCAGTCACGCAGAATTTTCAATGCATAATCATCGATTGCATAATCTCCGGTTGTCGGAATCGTAACCACCGCGATCTGGATGGAAGTGCTGTCATCATAAGCAACCAGTTTGCTTTCCAGTTCCTGAACCTGGTCCGCTGTCATCACGTGGGCAAAATCATTTACGAGCCTGGGCGGATTGGGTGGATCAGGAATTTTCTGTGCGACTGTTACCAGGCATGTGAAAACCAACAGGAAAACTAATAATTTCTTCATGAAGAAAGAGACTTTTACCTGCCAAAAACAATATCGTCCGGCAGTTCGTTGACATCCGTCTGCCCGTCATATGGAAAATGATATTTCAATGCGGCACCTATATCATGCACAATTTTTGAAATCGCGTCTGCATAATGGGCCCTTTGAAAATGAGAAAGGATTTCCGTCACTTCTTTCCTCCAGAAATCATCGCCCACTTTTTCGTGTATGCCATAGTCGCCAAAAATGGCCAGCTGGCGGTCCTTTACCGCCACATAGATCAGAACGGCATTATGCGCGGCTGTCTCTCCCATTTTCAAAATCGCAAAAACTTCCGTGGCGCGGTCAAGCGCCTCTACATAACGGCAACGGCTTTCAACATACAAACGGATCTCTCCGCTGGTTTGATGTTCCGCCTGTCCGATAGCAGTGACGATCTGCTTTTTTTCTTCTTCAGAAAAAAAATCCTTTTTTGACAGAAATGGAATTTTCAAAGCGTGAATTTTTGTCTATTGTCAGAACTTCACTTCGGGTGCTTTTTCGGATCCGGGATCAGACTGGAATGGAGGTTTTGCATGAAACCCAAAAATTCCTCCGAAGATATTATTCGGGAAACTCCTGACGGTCTGGTTATAATCCTGCACCGCGCCGTTAAAATCGTTTCGGGATACTTTTATCCGGTTTTCGGTTCCTTCCAGCTGAGCCTGAAGATCCCTGAAGTTCTGTGTCGCTTTCAGATCCGGATAGGCTTCGGCAACAGCCAACAATCTACCCAGGGCGCCGGTCAGTCCGGCCTGTGCCTGCTGAAATTTCGCGAGATTTTCCGGAGTTAAATCATTGGCGTTGATCTGCACCTGGGTCGCTTTGGCCCGGGCTTCTACGACATTGGTTAAAGTGGTCTGTTCAAAATTCGCTGCCCCCTTTACGGTATTGACGAGGTTGGGAATGAGGTCGCTTCTGCGTTGATAATCACTCTGCACATTTGCCCATTTGTTTTTTACATTTTCATCTTTTGCTACCAGACCATTGTAGCCACTGCAGGCGCATCCGCCCAGAATCAGGATAAAAGCTACAACAATAATGAGAGTGAGATTACGCGTACTCATAAGATGTGTTTTTTTTGTTGGATGATAAATGTAACAATTTCCAGAGAAAGAAGTTCGGGAAGAGCTTTTTAGGAACCCTGACTAATAGCCGCGATACCGGGCAGCACCTTTCCTTCAAAATATTCCAGCAGGGCCCCGCCGCCGGTAGACACATAACTTACTTCTGCCGCCAGTCCGAACATATTCACAGCCGCCACGGAATCACCACCCCCGACCAGCGAAAAAGCGCCTTTTTTTGTTGCTTCCACGACGGCCAGCGCAATAGACTTCGTACCATGCCGGAAGCTCTCCATTTCAAAAACGCCCATCGGGCCGTTCCAGAGTATCGTTTTGGATCTTTTGATCACGTTGGAAAACTGCTCGCTGGCATTCGGACCAATATCCAGTCCCATCCAGCCCTCCGGAATATTATTACTCGGAGAGGTTGAAGTCTGGGCCTTTGCATCGAATTTATCAGCTATAATGGAATCGGCGGGCAGGTGTATGCAAACACCTTTCGACTCCGCCTTTTTTAAGATGTCCAGGGCCGTTGAAATCCGGTCGTCCTCACAAAGGGATTTGCCAATGTTCCCGCCTTCTGCCTTCAGGAACGTATAGGCCATGCCGCCACCGATAATAATATCTGTTGCTTTTTCCAGCAGATTTTCGAGAATCAGCATTTTATCGGACACTTTTGCTCCACCGATAATGGCCACAAAGGGTTTTCCCGCCTGGTGCAATACTTTTTCCGCACTCTTCACTTCGGATTCCATCAGCAGGCCGAACATTTTTTTATCCCCGGGAAAGAATTTGGCGATGACCGCTGTAGATGCGTGTGCCCGGTGAGCTGTGCCGAATGCATCGTTAACGTATACGTCTCCCAGTTCCGATAGTTTTTTGGCGAATCCCTCATCGCCCTTTTCTTCTTCCTTATAGAAACGGAGATTTTCCAGCAGCAGCACTTCACCCGGCCTGAGCATGCCCGCAGTCATTTTTGCCTGTTCCCCGATACAATCGTTGGAGAACAATACCCGCACACCATCCAAGAGGCTGGATAAGTGTTTGACCAGGTGTTTGAGTGAAAATTTATCCGTCGGACCGTCTTTAGGCCGGCCGAGGTGCGACATCAGGATGACCGCTCCGCCGTCTTTTAATATTTTCTGAATCGTGGGAATCGAAGCCCGCATCCGGTTATCATCTGTGATTTCGAACTTGTCATTGAGGGGTACATTGAAATCCACCCGGATCAGTGCTTTTTTTCCTTTGAAATTGAATTGGGAGAAAGTGGACATGCCTGATAATTTAAAGGGTGGAATAAAGAAGGATGCCCGCCTCGCCGGTGCGCCGACGCTGAAGCTTTGGCGCAAGCGTCTGAAGCCTTGGCGTAGGCGGGCACCTCGAAAATTATTTACTTATCAAACCGGCAAAATAATGAACCGTCCGCACGAGCTGACTTACATAACTCATTTCATTATCATACCAGCTGACCGTTTTTACAAGCTGTTTTTCACCTACCGTAATCACCTTGGTTTGTGTGGCGTCGAAGAGAGAACCGAAATGAATTCCCACCACATCACTGCTCACGATTTCGTCTTCCGTATAACCAAAGCTTTCATTACTTGCCGATTTCATCGCTGCATTGATTTCTTCCGCCGTTACTTTTTTCTTTAAGATGGAAGTGAGTTCAGTGAGTGAACCGGTGATCACCGGTACTCGCTGTGCGTTCCCGTCCAGTTTGCCCTTCAGTTGGGGAAGAACAAGCCCGATGGCTTTTGCGGCGCCGGTACTGTTGGGAACGATGTTCTGTGCGGCGGCCCTGGCACGGCGCAGGTCCCCTTTTGGATGCGGAGCATCCTGGGTGTTCTGATCATTCGTGTAGGCATGCACGGTAGTCATGAACCCCATTTCGATTCCGAATTTTTTATCCAGGGTGTCCGCCATCGGGGCAAGGCAGTTGGTTGTGCAGGAAGCGCAGCTGATGACGGTTTCCTTGCCATCGAGAATCTGATGATTCACATTAAACACGATGGTTTTCAGATCACCCGTTGCAGGCGCCGAGATCACGACGCGTTTGGCGCCACCTTTCAGATGCAGTTCTGCTTTTTCTTTATCTGCAAAAAAACCGGTGCACTCCAGTACGACGTCCACATCATGATCCTTCCATGGAATTTCAGCTGGGTTCTTCTGAGCGTATATTTTAATTTCTTCCCCGTTTACGGAGATTGAATTTTCAGATGATTTTACGTCTTCGTTGAAACGGCCCTGTGCGCTGTCGTATTTGAGCAGGTGCGCCAATACTTTAGGACTGGTCAGATCGTTGATGGCAACGATGTCGATCCCTTCCATATTATAGATCTGACGGTAAACCAACCGTCCGATCCTGCCGAAACCATTGATCGCAACTTTTACTGTGCTCATAGCTTTGAAAGTTTAATTTTTAGGATGCAAAGTTACGAAACAAAAACATTTGGGAAGTTACCTGAGCAGCCTATATCTTTGCAGACCCCAAACGGCAAAAACCTGTTGGGTTTAACTGTCCGCGCCGCGTTGGTCAAGGGGTTAAGACGCATCCCTTTCACGGATGAATCACGGGTTCGATTCCCGTACGCGGTACACAGGTCGGATTTAAATCATATCTGCCAATTATAATCCGCTGATCTTTAATGGTCAGCGGATTTTTTATTTCTGTAATATGATGAAAAAATTAGCGTTTCTGCAACGTTTGTTTTACGCTTTGGCATCCAAATAACGTCAAAGCCTTTACCAGCGCGGGTTGTTTGATTCGAAACCGGGAATCGAACTCTAACCTTTCAGTCGCAGCGTGCTAAAAGTTAATTGTTTGCGGAAGTAGATCTAATGTAGCAGCGAGAACCGAATTTAACTACATACAACAAAAACATCTATTGGAAAACCACTAAATCTTCTTTATAAAACTGTCCAGTTTAGGTATGACAACTTCTGACGGGTAAATAGGCCTGCATGGTTTTAGGCGGTTTTGCGAAAATCCATCTTCTTAGATCCTTTATCTTTTTGGCTCTTCATGGCGGATTCCAGTTTTGAAGTGGAATTATAGTTGATTCAACTTCCTTACTAATGGCTGGACGGCTCTTACCTGCTTCATTCGCTATATAAGCAGTTGTATAATTCTGTAATTGATGAATTAAAAAACTGCTCAGCATTGATAAATTTCTAAAAACGTCTGTCGAACGCAAATTTTAGACCTACCTCTGTACGCTCTTAATTAAATCTCGATAAAATCGCTCTAATAATCTCGCTTGCTTGGTAATAATCAACGCTTGAGATTTTAATCCACTACGATATTGTATTCTAACTCTATTATTTGTAATCAGTCCATTTGATAAAGTAATAGTGGCCAATAATCCGCTATCTGTTGCAACTTTCGAAATGTAATCCAGTTTTCCCTCCACGACCCCAAACTCCTGATAAGGATAGGCTTCAAACCGTAATTGAACCGATTGGCCGGATACAACTTTACCTAAGTTATTCTGTGGCAATTTGACCAACGCATAAAATCTGCTATCCGAAGGATTAACATAACCGATAAGCTTACCTGCTTGGAGAAATTGATTTTCCTGAAGTGGGATAGTGAATGCAATTTTTCCGTCAGTCGGAGAAGAAATAATATACTTTCGCTCCCAGTCGTAAATTACACTCTTCAAGGTTTCTGTGGATTGTTGGAATAGTACTATTTGCTGAGAAAACTCATGAACTAGTTCATTGATCTCTTTTTTCTTATCAGACTGAGAAATTTCGTTGTTTAGTAATAATGTTTCTAATTGTGGTACCAACACTTGCTTGTTTAACTGTTTGCTTTTAAGGTCTCGCATATCCTGTTTAGAAATTACTTTATCTTTCAGTAATGAGCTATTTGCATCTATTGCCTCTTTCGTCAATTTCAGATCTTCGTCCGCTATGCCTCTCTGTTCCAAGATTGTCTCATGCATCTTACCCAAATAAATTTCGTCATTATGTAAAGATTTCATTCGCTTAACATAATAGCCATTAGTGAAAAAATCATTGAATTTCTGCCATGCGACAAGGAAGGTCTGATAAGCTGGTTGCAATTCTCCCAGGTTCTGAAATTTACCTTTGAAGATTTTGGAGGCTTTTTCCACCTGCCCTTCTTCAACATAATCAATTGAGCTATCTAAAGTAAGAGATAGCCTCAGCACTTGTTTATGATCTGCCGTACTTTCAATCCAAGCAATTGTTTGTCCTTCCTTTACACTTGTTTCATTTGAAACAAACAGTAACTTGATCTTTCCATCTTGCCGGTTTACTATTTCCTTTGGCGCATTATCTGCAGATAAAATCGCATCGGCCTCAATAATATCAGGATATTTAATGAGCCAAGTTCCATATATACAAATTGCTAGGATCGCCGTATAGATCCATAATGACCATTTTGTCAGGAACCCTGGTCGTTCAGAAATAATTTCCTGGACATTTTCTGACCGGAAAAAAGAAATTGAGGTTTCTTCGTTTGCAATATTTTCTGTTTCACGCTCCAAGTTCCAATTGATTCTTTATTAGTTCGTAATACAAACCTTTTTTTTCTGACAATTGTTTATGAGTCCCGAGTTCTGCAATCATTCCTTTATGTAATACGACAATCTGGTCTGCGTATTTAACCGTACTCAGCCTGTGAGCTACCACCACTACCGTTCTTCCGCGAAAAAATTCGGTTAAGTTTTGAATAATTTCCTTTTCGTTATTTGAGTCCAGAGCATTTGTCGCTTCATCAAAAAACAGGTATGCTGGCTCTTTGTAAATAGCTCTTGCAATTAATATGCGTTGCTTTTGACCTTGACTTAACCCTATTCCATCCGGGCCTAATTTCGTATTAAACCCGTTTGGTAGTCCTTCAATAAATGAAATTATATTCGCCAGTTTACAAGATCTAATCAGTCTAGTCAAATCGTAAGTTTCGTAACCTACGGTAATATTATTCGCAATAGTATCATTAAAAATATATCCATCCTGCAGTACAGACCCACAATTCGTTCGCCAGAAAGAAGGGCTGAGATATTTGAAATTTGTATCACCTATTTTTAGTTCTCCATGATAATCTTCATATACTTTTAAAAGTAGTTTTAAGAGAGTAGTTTTTCCGCTTCCGCTTACACCCACTACCGCGGTGACTTTACCATGTAGGATACTCATATTAATATTTTCAAGCACCGGCTCATTTCCTGGCCCAGGATAGGTAAACGTGATATTTTTAAATACGATATCTCGAATCTCGGGAAGCGTTTGGATATATGATTGTCCACGTTTCTCTTCATCCGGCATTTGATGAATTTCATTTAAACGCTCCATACTAATTTTTGCATCTTGAGCACTTTGGGTAAATATTACAAATTGTTCAATTGGGCCATTTAGTTGTCCGACGATATATTGAATTGCTAACATGGCTCCCAAAGTAAGTTGACCGTCTAAAACCAATCTTGCAACTAAAAATGTGATTATTATGTCCTTCCCTTGATTAATCAGCAATGCGCCAGCTTGTTGTATTTGATTGTATGTTAAAGAACTAAAGCTGAGTTTTGATATGCCGGCTTGTATATTTTCCCAGTCCCAGCGTTTAAATACTTGAGCATTGTTTAGGCGAATTTCCTGCATGCCTTGTACCAGCTGAAGGGTAGCGGTATTTTCCTTGGTTGATAAATGGAAGGTTTGATAATTTAGCCTTCTTCGAATTCGCAAAAAAAGCCTGATCCATAAGTAATACATAGCAGCACCTGCCAGGAAAATTAAAAATAACTTGCCGTTATAAAAGGCTAGGACGATGCCATAAATGAAGAAGTTAAATAATGAAAACACTGTTGTCAGAGCATTTCCAGTGATGAATGTTTGAATTTGTCTATTATCAGCAATTCGTTGTAGTGTATCACCTGTATTATGACTATCGAAATAGCTAAGTGGTAATCGAGTGAGTTTAATCCAAAAGTCGGAAAGTATAGAAAGATTTAAGATTGTAGCAAGTTGAAGCAATATTCTGCTTCTAATAAAGTCTACGATCGTTTTACTCAGCAATAGCGTTAGCTGAGCAATTAGTATTATGGTTATGAATTGAAGATTCCGTGTATTGATACCCGTATCGACAACGCTCTGTGTCAAAAATGGAAATACAAGCTGAATTAAGGATGCTACCAGTAGAGCAACAAATACTTGAAATATCTGCCAATGCCTATTTTTAAGATATTTTGAAACTTGGTTCCAATTAAGTTTATTTTCTTTCTCACCCAATTGATGATAAAACTCAGGCGAAGGCTCAAGTAAAAGTGCAATTCCTATTGGCTCATTGTCCTCAGAGTTTCCCGTAGACCAGTGTTCGAGAAATTGATTGAAAGTAAATTTTACTATTCCTATGGCCGGATCAGCTACTAAAATTTTAGATTTTTTGGACCAAGGGCTTTTTTGAGGAATCAAAACCACAAAGTGCGATTGATCCCAATGCAGTATACAAGGCAGCGGGGCCTCCTTCAGCAATTGCTGGATTGTAAGTTGTACTCCGCGTGATCTGAAACCGATTTCTTCAGCTGCATTACTGATACCCAATAAGGATACACCCTCTTTGCCAAAACTAGACTTAAGTACTATACTATTGGCATTAAAATGCTTTCCATAATATTTTGCAATCATCCTAAGGGTTGTCGGTCCACAGTCCATTGCATTCAATTGCCGGTAGTAGGGAAAACTCACGAGATTACATTTAAAATATCAAAACATCCTAACAACTTGTAATACAAATCGCCTACTACTAAGCGGGAGATAATATCCAAAATGGAAATATTACTCGGTTTACATAAAATGATTCTTATAAAATAAATTTAAACTGGAAGCTTACAATTTTATGCATTATTTCTTTCTGGAAGGCATATAGTCAATACCATAACGTTTTAAGTAGCTCGCCAGAGACTCTAGACCAACACTATCTCTTCTTTTATCAACATTTATTTCATCGTAAATTGGTGCTACCGTATATATTCCAGTTTTTGGATCTCTTATTACCTGAGTTCCAAATATCTGTTCTTTGCCATTTGTTAACGCTACCCGATCCTGCAATAGAGCCAGATTTGCTGCAGACGCTTTACCGTCTTTGACTGCCTTTTCCATCAAGGGGAGGTATTTTTCTTGTATTTTGATATCCGCATGTTGAATAACGAGAAATATCGTCAAACTTCCCCGCTCTCCGACAACATCATCACCTACCCATCCGTATTGATCCAGAATAGCTATGACTTCTTTTACATTAATATTATCGTTAATCCTCATTGAATCGTTGAGGATCTGAATTTGAGCTGTGTTGTCGCCTCCAATCTTAATTAATTCATTAATTGAGTTCCGATATTTTTGATCTTTTTGAAAAATATCATCTAGCTCACGAACAAGCGAACGGTTTAGATTCAATTCCGCCTTTTCTTTATTTTTTTGTACCATTTTAATAAGAATATCCCATCTTGGATCAGCATGCAGACTGATAAGATCTTGATCCGACGTAATTTGATTATAATTAGAGTAATTCCCTGTTTCTGCTATCCTATAAAGATTAAAAAAAGCACTATCCTTATTATTTGAAAGAGACCAGGAACACGCTCCGTTATACCTATCAAGGTAAAGACCTTTATTATTGTTCGCTGCAAAAGCCCGTGAATAATAATCCGCAGATGCCTTATAATTCTTCAAATTATAAAGAGAATCGGCTTTCTTGACATATTCTACATACTCTTTAGGTAAATTCTGACCTTTTAAATCCAAGATGAATAACAAATTAAGTGATAAAAGTAAAATTATTTTAGTTTTTCCACTCACATGTAAAAGGATCATAATTACATTTTAATGGTTTTCCAAATTGTCCGTCAGCATAAACCCTGCAGTCGGGACACATACGTCTAAATTCACATACCTTACAAATATCAGTCTGATCTTTTGTAATCTTCCAATACATCAGGTATTCAGGTATATTCAAAATATCTTTTATCTTGCTATCGCAAATATTTCCGAAAATTTTGTCCATCGAGGGACAATTCTTAATATTTCCATTTACATCGATTCCAATTTTCCGATTTAGGCAGGTGTTGTGCTCAATGGATTCAGAAAAAAAAGATTCGTTAATTGAGAAATATCCCGGTTCGACAACACCGCAAAAAGTATGGTCGTTGATTTCGTCGGATATACATTGCACGTTCACGATTTTTGGCAGCAATTGCTCTTTACAGGAGTCTATATCTTTGAAAAATGCTGAGCTACAATGAGTAATTATAACTTCGCTGACTTTTGAATTCCGTTCGTAAATGCTGATGTATTTTTCACAGTCAATGGATGAGTCGTAAGGCAGGATCACTTGTACAGATTGAAAATTCATCTCCGAAATGAAATCTAGAATTTTTTCATAGAATGTAAAAACGTCAAAATACCGCCAAAAACGTATTTGCAAATAATAACAACCAAGGTCTTCTAACTGTTGTAAAACCGAATAGTAAATTCCAGTGTCAATTTCTGTTTTGTCAAAATCTATTATAGCATTGGAAATAATCGATGGAAAATCCCATTGTAATTGGAGTTTTGGAAATTGCTCCAGCATCATCTTTTCCGGAAACAGCAAAATATAATCGCTTTCCACCAAAAACTCGAAATATTCGTCTAACACGTCATAGGTTTCAGCACCGTAATAGTCATAAGCCAATTCAATCCTCTGTCCGTTAAAGCGCTCAATAAGATTAAATAGGTCGTTAGGTATAAAATCAAATTTTGCTCTCTGTAGGTCATAAATTATTGAACGTTGTGCCCCTTTTACTGGAACACAATTTGAATACATTGAGAAATACATTTGCCTTATTTCCACCTTGATCAAATTATTTGGCGCCTATTCTAGAGATATGTTTATATAAACCAGAAACAATAATTGCATTGGCTTTTAGTTTTGATATTCGGCATATTTTACTAGCAGGAGATTCAATTAATGATTTTCTGCTAATCTTTGAGGCGAGAAGAAAGCTTTTGTCTTCCTTAACGTTGTTAGTATGAGTGTTCATATGCAGACAATTTTTTAGCAATTAACTTTTCGAGATAATAATTACATGGACTAGATACCATTCCAAATTGCCCAACCGGGTTAACCTCTAAAAAAACATATTCACCGTCTTCACTTAAAATCAGGTCTGCCGACGCTGAATTTAATTCCAACTTTTTTAATAATAATTTTAATTTATTTTCGATTGCTGATGGCAGGTTAAATGGAACTGTTCTGTTAGGCAGTACGAGATCGTATTTTCTAAAATCAACAGCTGTTTGTTGGTTTTTTTGAGAAAATATAGCCATCGAAAATATTTCTTCTTCAAGAATAAATGCACGTATCTCAAATGCTTTAGGAATTCTTTCTTGAATGAGACTTGGAAAGAAGTCCTCCTTATAATTCGAAAGATCTTTTTTCGTAAATGTTTCAGTATACACGGCATATATATTTTCATTATCCTGAAACATTAGGTTACTCCCTATACCCTTTGATATGTATTCGATATCATTTTCGAGATATGAAAGGGCTTGATCTTTAGATCCAGTTATATATGTATTAGGAATTCTCAAACCTACTTGCCTTGCTAACTCCAGGACTAAAAGTTTATTTGGTTCACTCAGTAGCCAATTGCCAATAGCATTTTTCTCACTAAACAACTGGGAAGAAAAAAGATACTCATTAATTGAGAAGGTCTCACGTTTTAAGAATTCGTTTATTTCCGGTACCACTGAACTCAAAGTAAAACTTAATTTTCCTCTACGGTACCATATATAGCTAATACTGTCAAGATTTACAGAGGCGTCTTCGATTTTAAAAATGAATGATTTTTTCTGCAAATCCCACTCCTGTATATGAACTTGGTCATCGCTGTTTATTCTTATATACTTTACTTTAAAATGTTTCAGCCATTTTATGACTTCAAGAGTTGAGTAGTCATTATCTTGGGAGATTATTAATACCATATTCCGGGAATAAAGAATAGGAAGCATTAATGACATACTTCCTATTCGATTATGAGACTAAGTTGTTCCGCCACCTTTAGGCGAGTCATCATAAATTACTGTATCCCATGCGGCTTGACCCGGTCCAAAGTACGTCAATATTGACGCTTGGGTCGAAATTGGCGCGGCTTTACCTCCAACGACTTTCTTCATCATTTCGACGTCTAAGGATTTGAATTTGCTTCCCTTTAAGCTTTCCATAATTAAGCATTTAAGATTATCTCCCTCTCTTTCGCTGTGGGAAAATATCAGCGTCCGTAACGACGTTACCAGAATTTGTACATTCACGGAAATGTCTGATTAGTAAATTAGTCAAATTTGAAAATCAGAAATAAATAATTTCCCTAAGTGTTTTCACTTATTTAATTAAACTAAAACTCAAATTATATCTTCTAACAAATTCATCTTGAATAGTTTTCGCCATTTATATTTTTCCTTACACAATGCTTCGATTTTTGTTAATATTTTGTAAATCGACCCTATATTTTAATATTTGATGATATGGTACGTATTTATCGATTTGCTAAAACTGGCGTTATGCATTTCTCGAAACAATTCAAAATGTAACTTCTATCGCTAAATTCAATAATAGAACTCAAAAGAGAAAAATATGAAAAAGATATTCTTGTGTGTGCTAGGAATAATTTATGCAATTGGAGTTTCATCATTGCGAGCTCAGGATCTCATTTCCCTTCAGTATTCCAAAAATTATACTGTAAGGAATACAAAAGAGACAAATCATCCCGTTTGGATTGCTCAACGCACATTGTTTCATTTTGATTCCACTGCCCATGTAATTAATATTGAATCAACACAATATTTGGATGACACTATAAAGTATATTACGCTAGATAGCGTTAAACTTGATTCAAGTTATCGGTATGAAGGTGGTCAACGTAAAGTATATTCAGGGAGATTTAATAAGGCTAAATGTTCAATTGAAATTCAATATTTGGATCATACAGTTTCTGATATTGACGGCTACTTGCATTTGCGATTAAATGAAAATATATATACTTATAAGTTTAAATATAATTTAGGTCATATTCATCCAGCAGATTTTAGTTATCATACCAAGTTTTCACGTAAAATGCTGATCTCTGATTTATGATTATTTCTAATTTTATTGGAACGATTCCAGTCCCAAGCACATCTCCATTTTTTTAAAGACGAGCAGTAATTGAAAACCCAATTAATAGTTTTTTAGTGAATAAATACTCTAAATACAGACGAAATATAATCATTAAACTGAGGTTCGATTTGATGCGTTTTCGGAACTTTACGAATTGGACTTTTGAGCTGCACTAATGTTTTACACCACCTTATAATACATTGATTATGAATACCTGTTTGATTCCCGTACGCGGTACTTCAAGGGTATCTCTGCGACCCTCAATAATCATTAAAAACCGCTACTGGCAAATGTTGGCGGTTTTTTATTTTTTCCAATTCATTAAAATTTGCTGTTTTTCGTTAGTTTCTGAAACGTTTGTTTTACGCTTTTTGGCTATTTCTTTGTGGGTGTCTCGCTGGTTTTGGGCCAATTATTTCACCCTTAAAGCCACATCCTCA
>Ga0080027_10000387_pt1 | contig 18983 bp, 15 predicted proteins | sample OrgsoiDNA2013046_FD_70962 | JGI IMG/M metagenome (GOLD analysis project Ga0080027, IMG submission 70962) | Permafrost soil microbial communities from the Arctic, to analyse light accelerated degradation of dissolved organic matter (DOM) -... | ecosystem: Environmental > Terrestrial > Soil >... | reverse complement strand
CGACGAGTACCCCAACTGGCGGGTGCCTGTCGCCGACTCACACCGGCGCCCCGTGCTGCTGGAGGAGCTCATGGCGGCACCTGTCGCCCGACGGCTGGCCGATCTGGTGGGCGGCCCCACGTGAAGAGCGCAGGGGCTTCATCGGTTACGGTGACACTCGTGATCGCCACCACCAGACCCGGGGTCATGGGGCTCATGGTCCGACTTGCAGCCCTGACGGCAACTATCTGCACCACGGTCGTCGCGTCGGCAGTCGTCGCGGCCGCACCCGCGATGGCGATCGGTGAACGCGGCACACCGGGCGACAAGCTCAGCACACTGACCACAGTCGCGTTGTTTGTCGGCGTGCCGGTCGCGGCTGCTGCACTGATCGCCTTCCTCGTGTTCTTGCCGTCGATGGTCAGCGGTCCGCGCTACCGGCCGGGTCGGCCGTGGTCGGCCGCCGCGAGCTGGTTCGGCGAATCCGAGGGTGCTGGCGAGGCTGGCATGCCTGAGCTCACGGCACTGCCCGATGCCACTGCACAGGGCGGTGGCGCAAGTGCCCGCTGGTAGCGCATTCACCTTTCGGCAAAGCGAAAACATCCGCCGCGCGGTCGCGACCGCCGGGGCCGAAACCGGTCTGCGCTTTTTCGTCTACGTCGGGCAGATCGAAGGCGACGTTCGTAGCTACGCCAGGCGTCGGCATGCCGCGCTGGGTTCGGCTGCCCAGTACGGGGTGCTCATCGTGGTCGATCCCGACGCTCGTCTGGTCGAGATCGTCACGGGGCAGACGGCCTGCCGGCGCCTCGATGACCGGGCGGCCGGGCTGGCGAGCTTGTCGATGGCGACGTCGTTCGCCGGCGGCGATCTCACCGGCGGCATCGTCAACGGGTTGCGGATGATGGCGCAGGCAGCCGCCCGCCCGCCCGTCTTGCACGAGCACGACGACAACTAACCTCGCCGACCCCGAACTTGTCGGCACGTGGGCGCCTTCTTGGGCGTCTGCGTACTGACAAGTCGCATGGATGCGTGGGTTCGGCTAGTGGGACGCCGCGGTGTCGCAGGCGCGGGCCTTGAGTGCCCGCACCAATGCGTCGCGGTGCTCGAGCAGGATCCGGCGCAGGCCCGATGGCGGCTTGCTGGTCTCCAGATAGTTGTCGACGAGATCGACGGTTGATTGGTCGATCACCTGGAACGGGAACATGCCCTCGGCGATCGTGCGGCCGGTGTCGCCGGTGCGGTCAGCCCAGATGCCGGCGAGCTGGTCGAAGTACCGCTGCGCGTAGCCGGCGAGAAGACCGATCTGGTTCGGCTGCTGGAAACCGTTGATGATCGCCGACAGCTCGGCGTTGTGCGTGTCGTCGTTGTCCATGACGGCGGCCCACGCGACGTCCTTGGCTGCCGGGTCGGGCAGTGCCGCGCGTACCGCGGCCGCATTGCGGCGTCCGGCCGCAGTGTCGTCTCGGCTGAGTTCGGCATCGATCTCGACGGTGCCAACCCGGCCATGCGCCGCGAGCTTTGCCAGCAGCGACCACCGCAGATCGGTGTCGAGGGCGAGCCCGGGGAGTTCGGTCTCGCCCTCGAGCAACGAGGCGATGACGTCGACGTAACCAACGGAGTTGGCGCACGCCGCGAACGCCCTGACCAAGCTGAGTTGGTAGTCGCTGCCGGGTTCGGCCTGCTGCAGGTGGGCGTGACACGCGGCGGCTAGTGCGTCGAGGCCGGTATCGCGATAGCCGGGGTCAGCCCAGCGCTCGACAGCGAGCCGGGCCTGCCGCAGAACGCTTTGGAGCACGCCGATATCAGTCTCGGTGTCGAGCAGGTGAATCACCAGCCGCAGGTAGTCGCGTGCCGGCATCTCGGCGTCGCGCGTCATGTCCCAGGCCGCGGCCCAGCACAACGCGCGCGGTAGCGACGCGGTCAGCTCACCGATCGCCTCGGTCACGGTGAGGAGGGAGCGCTGGTCGAGCCGAATCTTGGCGTATGCGAGGTCGTCGTCGTTGACGAGGACGAGATCGGGACGCCGCGCGCCGACCAACTCGGCGATCTCGGTGCGGGCACCGACGACGTCGAGCTCGACGCGGCGGGTGCGCACGAGGCCAGCGTCGGTGCGGTCGTAGCAGCCGACGGCGAGGCGGTGCGAACGCAGAGTCGGGTGGTCTGGAGTCGCTTCTTGAAGTACGGCAAACGAGCTGATCAGCCCATCGGCGTCCGTCTTGATTTCGGGGCGCAACGTATTGATGCCGGCGCTTTCAAGCCACTCCTTCGACCAGGCAGACAGGTCGCGACCCGACGCTGTTTCAAGTGAGAGAAGAAGGTCTTGAAGCGTGCTGTTCCCCCATGCCTGGGCGTCGAAATATCCACGCAGGCCGGCAAAAAAGGCGTCGCGACCGACCCACGCCACCAGTTGCTTCAGGACAGCGGCGCCCTTGGCGTAGGTGATGCCGTCGAAGTTTGTCTCGACCGCTTCGATGTCGATGATGTCGGCGGCAATCGGGTGGGTGGTGGTGAGTTGGTCCTGCCGGCACGCCCAGGTCTTCTCCTCGTTGGCGAAGGTGGTCCAGGCCTCGGGCCAGCGAGTGGCTTCGGCGGTCGCGAGGTTTGCCATGTACGTGGCGAATGATTCGTTCAACCACAAGTCGTCCCACCAGCGCATCGTGACCAGATCGCCGAACCACATGTGCGCCATCTCGTGCAGGATCGTTCCGCCGCGATGCTCGTATGCCGTGTCGGTGACGCGCGACCTGAAGATGTAATCCTCGAGGATCGTGACGGAGCCGGCGTTTTCCATTGCGCCAGCGTTGAATTCCGGTACGAAGAGCTGATCGTATTTGCCGAACGGGTAAGACCGCGCGAACAACGTCTCGAAGAACGCGAAACCCTGCTTGGTGATCAGGAAAATGTCGTCGGCATCAACGTAATCCGCGAGCGTGCGACGGCAGTACACCCCGAGTGGGATGTCGCCCATGACGCCGTGGTGAACGTCGCGGACGACGTGGTACGGGCCGGCGATAACTGACGTGACGTAGGTGGGCAACGGTGGGCTCGGGGGGAAATGCCAATGCCCGGACGCCGTGGTGCCCGGATCGTCGGCCAGCTCGCCGGGCACGACGTCGGGGGCAGTGACGGAGATCACCCGCCAGTCTGCGGGCGCGATGACCTCGAGTTCGAAGGTGGTCTTCAGGTCGGGTTGGTCGAAACAGGCGTAGACGCGATGAGCGTCGGCGGTTTCGAACTGGGTGTAGAGGTAGACGCGACCGTCGACCGGGTCGGTGAACCTGTGCAGCCCTTCGCCGCTGTGCATGTAGCGGCATTCGGCGACGATCTCGAGTTCGTTGTCGGTGTGCAGGTCGTGCAGCCGGATGCGATCGGCCTCGCGGTTCGTCGCGGGTTCGATAGCGACGCCGTTGAGGGTGATCGACCGGATCTCGTCCGCGACCAAATCGATGAAGGTCGCGGCGCCGGGTTCGCGACAGCTGAATCGCACCACGGTGGTCGACAAGAAGTGGTCGGGCTTGGCGGCGCCGGCCGTGAGGTCAAGGCGCACCTGGGTCTGGAGTGCGGACACCGGATCGGCGATGCCGCGGATTGGGCCGATCAGGCGCGCCCGCTCGGCGGCCTCGTCACGGCTCAGGTTGTTGCCTGGCACGTCCGAGCCTCTCTGTCTATTCGACTGGGGCTGGGAGACCGGGATCGGCCGGCTCGTCACCTCCGTTGGCACCTTCCGGCCGATCCTCCCATGGGCGGGCGTCGGGGTGCGGAACCACCCGGCGTGGCGCGACCTTCCGGGCTGCTCGTGCGGCGTGGCAGACTCCGCGACATGCGCGTCTACCTGGGCTCCGACCACGCGGGGTTCGAGCTGAAGAATCATTTGATCGGGTGGCTGCTCGATAACGGCCACGAGCCGGTCGACTGTGGGCCGCCGACCTACGTTGCCGACGACGATTACCCGCCGTACATCATCGACGCTGCCGTTCGGGTCGCGGCCGACCGCGACAGCCTCGGCATCGTGATCGGCGGCTCAGGCAACGGCGAACAGATCGCCGCGAACAAGGTCACTGGCATTCGGGCCGCGCTCGCCTGGAACGACGACACCGCGACCCTCGCTCGGCAGCACAACGACGCCAACATCGTCAGCATCGGCGCCCGCCAGCACACGCTCGGGGAAGCGACACGGCTCATCGAGGTCTTTCTCGGCACTGACTTTTCCGGCGAGGAGCGGCACGTGCGTCGCCTCGCCATGGTGACGCGCTACGAGGAAACCGGGGTGCCACCGCGGCTTCCCGATTCGGGCGGCGCTTGACGGGCAACGGGCGGCGGCTTGGCCAGCGCCAGCCGGACGTCGTCCGGCTGGGGTCGAGACACATCGCGGGCCCGTAGTGCGCCGACGACTCCGACCTGGGACGGTCCGGCGCCGACCAGCCCACGTAGGGCGCCCCCGGTGCCGGGGGTAGCAGAATCCGGACGTCGTGGCATACCCACCAGCCAACCACGCGCAACCCGGCAACCTTCATCCCCGGTTACTCTGCCGGTCATGGTGGTGCGGCGCTTGACGTCGAAACGACGCTCGGGCGACAGCGCTCCGGGCGCTCCGGCTGTGGCCGCGCCGGCGCGACGTCAGGTCTGGACCACAGTCCGGTCCAGCGCCTGGATGGCACCCGGCCCGGCGCGATGGTGGCTGCCCGCCATCGTCATCGCGATCGGGGTCCTCAGCCCGGTGGCCGGGCCCGAATGGGTGCCGCCGGGAGCTGTTGCATTGCCGATTCTGGCCGGTGGCCTGCTGTTACGTCGGCGGTCTCTGCTCTTCGTCGTGGCGGTGACCACGTTCGTGATCGGGTACGACGAGGCGGTGCTCGGCTGGCGTGCCGTCAGAGTGGGGCAACTCGTAGTGATTGCGGCCACGGCGGTCTTTGCCTACCGACTGGCGCGCACCCGTGAGCTCCTCGGGGTTCAGGGGCTGCGCGGCGAATCGATGCTGCTTGAACTTCGGGATCGCCTGCGCGCTCAAGGTGAGATGCCGGAGCTTCCCCCTGGCTGGCAGAACGAGACCCTGATCCGGTCGGCGGGTGCCGGCTCGTTCGGGGGTGACTTCCTCGTGGCCGGTCTCACCGACGGTGGCGCCGTGCTCGAAGTTGCGCTCGTCGACGTCTCCGGGAAGGGCATCGACGCCGGCACGAGGGCGCTGCTGTTGTCCGGCGCTCTCGGTGGCCTCCTGGGTGCGGTCGCGCCGGAGCGATTCCTCCCCGCCGCGAACGACTATCTGCTCCGTCAGGGTTGGCTGGAAGGGTTCGCGACCGCCGTCCATCTCGTTGTCGACCTGAGGACAGGCCGCTACGTGCTCGAATCTGCTGGGCATCCGCCGGCCGCGCACTTCGTCAGGGGGAGCGGTACCTGGCGGGTCATCGACAGCGAGGGAACGGTCCTCGGTGTGCTCCCGGAGGCCAGCTACAGCCCGGTACACGGCGTGCTCGGTCCCGGCGACGCGATGCTGCTGTACACCGACGGCCTCGTCGAGACCTCCGAACGTGAGATCTCGGTCGGTATCGACAAACTGGTAGGTGAGGCCGAACGCCTGGTTACCCAGGGTTTTCGCGACGGCGCGAGTCATCTCATTGACAGGGTGGCGCCCGACGGCGGCGACGACCGCGCACTCGTGATGATCTGGCGCGACTAGAACCGGTGGCGCTGGTTTGCCCAACCCCCCCGGGAATCGTTTTGTCGGTCGTGGTGGTTAGCGTTGGCGCCTGAACCTTTACGACCCGGAGGAGATGTCATGACCACCTCGACCCAGGCGCACGCGGATAGTCCAGGCGCCGCGCGCCGCGGCCATCATCCCGGGCTCGCTCTTGCGGTTATCACGGCGAGTCAACTGATGGTCGTGCTCGACGCGACGATCGTTAACGTCGCGCTGCCGACGATCCAGACCGCGTTGAAGTTTTCGTACACGAACCTCACCTGGGTCCTCAACGCCTACACGCTCACGTTCGGCGGTCTGCTACTCCTCGGTGGCCGGGCCGGTGACATTCTCGGACGCCGACGGGTGTTCGTCTTCGGTATCGCGCTGTTCACGTTCGCGTCCTTCCTCGGTGGGCTGGCGACGACATCGTGGTGGCTGCTAGCGGCGCGCTCACTGCAGGGCGTGGGCGGTGCGATCGCGTCGCCGACCGCGCTGTCGTTGATCACCACGAACTTCGAAGAAGGCGCTGAACGCAACCGAGCCTTCGGTGTCTTCGCCGCTGTGTCGGGGTCTGGTGCGGCCATCGGTCTGCTGGCCGGTGGCATGTTGACGTCATGGCTTTCATGGCGCTGGGTGCTCTTCGTGAACGTCCCGATCGGCATCTTCATCGCGAGTATCGCGCGCGAGTACATCAACGAATCCGAGAAGCACCCAGGCCGCTTCGATCTCGTCGGTGCGATCACCTCGACCCTCGGCATGACCGCGCTCGTCTATGCGTTCATCCGCGCTTCGGGCTCGGCGGGTTGGGGCGATTCGGTAACGCTCGTATGCTTCGCCGCCGCGGCCATCCTCCTTGTCTCGTTCGTCGTGAACGAAATGCGCAGCCCGCAGCCGATCACTCCGCTGCATATGTTCAAGAATCGCAATCGATCCGGCAGCTACGTCGTGATGCTCTTTCTCGCCGGCGCATTGTTTGCGATGTTCTTCTTCCTGACCGTTTTCGTGCAGCGGATCCTGCATTACAGCCCATTGAGGACTGGTTTCATTTTCCTGCCGGTCAGTGCGGCGATCATCGTCAGCGCACAGGTCTGCGCCAAGCAGTTGGTCAAGGTCGGCCCGAAGCCGTTCATGGTGGTGGGTGCGGTGATGTGCGCGACTGGCCTGTGGTGGCTTTCGCTCTTAAACGTGCATAGCTCGTACGTCGCCAACCTGCTCGGCCCGCTGGTCATCTTCGGCCTTGGCATGGGCTTCCTCTTCGTGCCCCTGACGATGGTGGCGGTGGCAGGGGTCGAACCTGCGGAGTCGGGTTCGGCGTCGGGTCTTTTGAACGTCACGCAGCAGGTCGGCGGATCTCTCGGCTTGGCGATTCTCACCACGGCGTTTGCCACCGCGCAGCGGCACGCCGCTGCCCACGGTGCAACGGGTGACGCGAAGCTGGCACACGGCATCTCGACCGCGCTCCAGGTGTCCGTCGTGTTCGGGGTTGCGGCGTTGATTGCGAGTGTCTTCCTGATCACCGCGAAGGCGTCCGACCTCGACCCGTCGGCGATGCCCGGCATGGGCGGCTAGCGCACCAGCCGCAGGCTGTCCCCCGCGGGGCTACCGCGACGCCCGCCTGAGCTCGCAAACGTGACGGTTTTTGCCTCTGAGGGCAAAAACCGTCACGTTTGTGGTCTTAGAAGCGGGCGGTAGCCGCCGTGGCGAGCGCCACCATATTCGCCTTGATCGCGTCCGGGTTGTCGGTCATGTTGGCCAGCGATGGCAACGTGAAGCTGAAGGCCCGACTGCCCTTGCGCACGTAGACGGCGCCCAGTGTCTTGTTCCAGAACGCGTCGTCACCCAGGCCGGCGAGATGATCGCTGCCCTCGCCCTCCACTTGCGTCATCGTCGCTAGGCCCGCCGCGTCGTTGTAGATCTGCGCGTAGATGAAGAAGCTCGGGTCATCGACGGCACCGAACGCGCAGATTGGACCCGCTCCTCCCGTCAGCTTCATCGGCTTGCCCGCCCCTGCGCTGACCTCGGCGACCGTCGCCAGATTGCAAGCGGATCCCGGATCGGAGGAGGCCGGTGCGGCGTTAGCGGTGTCAGTCGCTGCTGCGGTCGCACTGGCTGCCGCACCGGCCGCTGCTGCGCCGGTGTCGATGCCGCAGGTGTCCTTCATGTACGCGACGACGTGCTGTTCGGCCGCTTGTACTTTTGGCGACGAGAACATCGTCATGTCGGCGGCGGTGAGCTTGCTGTAGTCGTCGCCGACTTTCGCCAACGCGTCGTACATGCTGTCGGACGCGGCGATCAGCAACACAACGTCCGCTTTGATAGCGGACGGCGCGATGCTCAGCGCGTGATGCCCCTCTGCGCGTGCGTCGTCAAGCTGCTTTTTGATGTCGGTGCCAGAGGCGCTGGTCGCGTTCGCTCGTTCGCTGTTCATCGATGCCGCGATTTCCGTGCAGAACTTTCCACCACCGGTGGCCTGCACCGGGGCTGCGGAGACATCTCCCGGCGAGGCTAGCGCCGCGACTTGAGAACTACCCGGTGACGCTGCAGCAGCGGACGCCACCTTGGCCGATCCACCTCCACATGCGGTCACCATGACGGCGAACGCACTCACGCTGGCGATCCCGCCGATCTGCCGTGCGAGTCGTGTTGTCATTTCATGCCCTTCTGATGCGGATGACGTGCAGGTCAGCTGGATCGTGATGTGCAGCTCGCGAATCGGGTGTCGGTCAAACGGCGCAGCCGTGGGTATCAGGCACGCTCAAGCCCTTGTTGATAATCGTTGCGAACGTCTCGACGGCATCTGAACTGCTGATCGCCTTGATGTTGAGCGTGGAGAGAATCGCGTTGATGGCGCTCGTAATCACTGTCGGGAGCGAGTAGCCGAGCCCGACGCCGAGTTGCACGTTGACACTGCCGAACTTGCACGGAACCGCGGCCTCGGCCGCCGTATTGGTCACACCGACTCGGCCCACCAACGTGAACGATGGCCCTGCCGCGAAGCCAAACGCACCGATGCCAACGATCATCCGCAGCTGGTAGCCGATGATGAGTCCGTTGATGCCGAGCGATTCGCCGCCGACTGAGCTCACGAACGCCGGGATGCCTGAGAAGCCAAGCGGACCTAACGGTGTCAAGGATCCGTTGCTGTACTCGACACCGAAGCCGCCGCTGAAGGTGAAGTCGCCGTTCGCGGACAATGTTGCTTTCTTTGCAGCGAAGGCTGTCTTGAAGAGCAGGGTCTGGCGGATGGTGATGGTGAGCGGTGTAGGTCCACCGATGGGGATGCTGATGTCGACCGGGATCTCGACGCGACGATCAAGGGCATAGACGTTCGCGGCGTCGATCCCGGCGTCGAACGACACGGTCAAACCCGCTGCGCCGTCGAGGCGCATTGACAGACTCTTGACGCCGTGGTCGATGGTGATGTGGAACCGGAGTGTTGGTGAGTTCAAGTGCAGCAGAGCCTGGCCACTGAGCAGGATGCCGTGGTTGCTGTACGCGAACTTCACCCCGAGTCCCGCTGCGCTCGCCGCTGGTGTGAGTGAGAATCCGTCGATCGAAGCCGCCGGACTCGAGCCAAAAGTGGGAAGGGGCAGCGTCTTCGCGACGCTGTCGGCCATCAGGGCCACGGGTGGCAACACGAGCGTGCCGCTTTGATCGGTGGTGGCCGTTCGGGCCGACGCGCTGTCGGGTGCTGCGCTGTCGGCTGCGGCGCTGTCAGGCGCTGCGCTTTCAGGTGCGGCGCTGTCCGGCGCTGCGCTTTCAGGTGCGGCGCTGTCCGGCGCTGTGCTTTCAGGTGCGGCACTGTCGGCGGGCGAATCGAGTGGCACCGTGCTGGCGCCGGGTAGATCGGGGGCGGGATAGAACATCATCGACGCGAGGTTGAGCGGCCGGTTGTAGTCGATGTCGGCCTTCTCGATCACGTCGGTCAACTGCACCGGACCGATGGTGACCGCCAGGTCTGCACCTGCTGGTTGGATCGCGAGGATGCGGCCGGCACTGCGTGACGTGACAAACAGAATCTTGCCGACCGCGAGATCCTTCGCATGCCCGGCGTCGCCCTTGATGATCCAGGTGAGGCCGTCTGAGCTGACGGAACGTATCGCGTTAGCTCCACCGTCGACGATGACGACGTCGGGCTGATAGGTCACTGACGAGTTGCGCGTCGGCACCGCTCCGTAGCGCAGCGCGGCGACATTCGCAGCGACATTCGCGTCGACACTCGGGCCGCCTGCGCCGGAACCAGGAGCGCCGCTCACCGCGGGAGATTCGACGTTCGATGCCGAAGCTCCCACGTGCTTGGTTCCGCCACACGCCGTGACGACCACAGCGAGTGCGACGGCCACGGCCAAGGCCCGGGTGGGTCGTTTCATTGCGGTTCTCCTTGCACGTTGGTATCGGCGGATCGGAATTCGATCTGGCTGAACATCACGACGGCCGCAGTGATCCGGTCGAGGGCGAACTGTCCGTCGGCATTGACCGCGCGCACGGCGTCGAGGGAAACGGCTTGGAACAAGCAAAAACAGGTGTCCTCCGCGGGCAGGTAGGTCGACTGCAGATAGCGCACCTGCAAGTGCCCAGCGCCTGACTGGGCGCAGGCGACCGCGACGCGCCGCACTGAATCTGCAAGACCAGAGATCGCCGCGCTCGGGAGGTATCGCTCCACGAGGAACGTCGATTCCGGCGCATCGCCGTCGGAGGATTGCTGGCTCGTCACGGGAAGCGACGCTAGGAGCGGCCGATCGTGTCCGGCATCGGTGGAACTACGCAACTTTGCTGCCGCGCCCCCGCAGCGTTAGGTGTCGCTGGCTGCTGGCAACGTTGTTGGTAGCTGATGCGCCAACTCGGTGCGCGACCGGACGCCGAGCTTGCGGTAGACGCGGCCGAGGTGGCTCTCGACCGTGCGCACGCTCATGAACAGGGCGTCGGCCACCTCGCGGTTGGTCTTCCCCGCGCCGACCAGACCAGCGACCTTCTGCTCGACCGTCGTGAGCTGATTCTGCTCGGTGTGGCGGCCGCCGACGCTGATGAGTTCCTCGCGTGCTTGCGCTGCCTGCACCGGCGTTCCGAGCCGAACGAACACATCACGCGCTGTTTCGAGCGACCTGCGGGCATCGGTTCGATGGCCGGCCCGACGCAACACAGTGCCCATCAGCAGCTGGGTACGCGCTTTCTCGAAGGGCATCGGAAGCCGTTCGTGTTCGACAAGTGAGCGCTCGAGCATCGCAAGCGCGGCCACAAAATCTCCTTGGGCGGCATACAAGAGCCCATGACAACGGCTCGCCATCGCCGTGGACCAGGGCAGGTGATTTGCGGCGGTGCTGGCATCGAGGTGGTGGGTAAGGCGCTCCGCTTCGTCGAGGCGCCCGACCGCGACCAGCGCCGCGACCGCGTCGGCGTGCAGCCGCATGATCGCCGGCTCATCGACGCCGATCTGCGCGGCGATCGAGAGCGCGCGGAGGAAATGTTCAGAGGCGGTCGCAGGATTGCCAGCGGCGAATTCGGTGAAGCCAAGACTGCGCAGGTGTAACGCCACTGCGGACTCATAGTCAGGTTCGGCGACGGCGAGATCGTGTTCGCCAGCGATTCGCGCTTCGGAGAGTCGTCCGAGATGGGCGAGTACCAAAACATGGGCAGACGCAAGGAAAGGTGCATTGATACCCGGCTGCCCCGCGAGCTCACGCCCCTGCTGTGCATACTCCAACGCGAGCGGATAGTCGCCGGCCCAACATTCGAGCAACGCAAGATGCCCGAGCGTGTTGGGCAGCGAGATGTCGTCACCCTCTTCAACGGCCGACGCTCGCATCGCGTGCAGCCACACCCGGGATTCGTCGAACCGATCGATCACCTTCAGGCACATGCCGAGGCCGGTGCCGGCTCGGTCACTGATCGCAGGAGGCTCTGACAAGGACTGCAGCGCAACAGCGCGTTCGAGAGTTTCGACCGCAAGGCCGCGGCCGAGCCGAAGCCCGTGCAGTGCGACGTTGGCGAGTGCATTCGACAACAGGTCCGATGGCGGCGACTCCAGCGCTTCGAGGAGCTCGACCGCCGTCTGCGCATGTCGTAAATCAACCGCCGGGCCGGACGGCGATGTCTCGGCGTAGGTGGCATGGCACCGCGCGAGCAACAGCTGATCCGTTCCCGCCTCCATGATCGCTTGATCGCACAGTTCGGCGACCAGTGGGTCGCCTTCTTCCCACGACCGGATCGTCGCGAGCAACAGCAGTCCGCGCACCCTGGCAGGGCCGGGGACGGCGGCCTCGAGGCGGCTGGTCATGACTGCGCGAGCCTTCGTTGGATCGCCGAGTCGGAAGAGGTACTCGGCTGCTTCGACTGCGCGGCGAAGCAGCTCGTCGGGCTGATCAGGCGGCGTCCGACTGATGGCCAGTTCGGCGAGCTCGGCGGCCGCGTCGATGCTGCCGCGGCTGCGCGCGCGTCGAGCGGCGGCATCGAGAGATGCGGCCACACCCGCGTCTGCGCCGACCGAACCAAGCGCCGCGTGGCGCGCGTGCTCCTCGGGATCCTTGATCGCCTCGGCCAGTCGAGCGTGCAGCCGACGGCGGACATCAGGAGTGAGGTCGGCATACGGAATCGAGGCGAGCAGGGGGTGAGTGAACCTGAGCCGCTCGCCGTCCAACTCGATGACGCCGGCGGTCACGGCCTCAGCGAGACCGGGAGGGCCGCCAGGTGGTGCGGACATGACAGCTGCCACTGCGTCGATCGTGGGATGCGCCATCGCTGCGGTCAGCAAGAGCAGCTCGCGTGCGTCGTCGCTCAAGCCGCGCAACCGTTCGGTGACCAGAACACGTAGGTCGCTTGGCACTGGCAGCGGTTCGTCGGCGGCAGGCTCACGCCCTCGGCGCTGCAAGGCCCGCGCCATCTCCAGGCACACCATCGGGTTGCCGCCGGTGGCTTGATGTAGCCGGGTCAGAGTGGGTCGCGAGAGGCTCATGTCCAGCCGGGTCGCGACAATGCGCTGCACGGTGCCGACACTCACCGGCCCGACGACGAGTCGTTCTCCCGACAATCCCAAGTCGCTCTCCTCGACGACGGCCGACAGCGGCCCCACCCGACTGGACGCGAGTAGGCGTATGGGTTCGTCGCGCAGCCTGCGCAACGCAAACGACAACACTCTGCGCGAGCTCGGGTCGAGCCACTGGATGTCGTCGATGGCTAGCAGCAACGGCTCCGATCGGGTCAGCGTGCGCAGCACGCCCAGCACCGCCATCCCGACCACCCGTTCTCCGAGCGCGGAGTCAGGTGCCTCCGACTGCAGCATCGCGCCTGAGAATGCGCGCTGCTGAACCGCGGGGAGTTCGACCGCGATGTCGTCGCTGAGACCCTCGAGTAAGTCTCCGAGCCCGGCGAATGCCCAACCGGCGTCGGCTTGACTGCAGCGGCACGTTCGCACGGCAGCGCCGTTGACCCGAGCCGCCGCGACGGCTTCGGTCCAGATCGCGGTCTTCCCGATACCGGCGACACCCTCAAGTACGAGGGACGCCGGGGGGCCGGCGAGACCCCGAAGGAACTGCTGGACGACGGCCAGCTCGGGTTCGCGTCCGACAATCGGAACCGAGTTGGCGTGCACCACGCCTCCTCGTCGTCGCGATGCGACGCGTTTCGGCGGCCTGACACCGCGCTCTCACAGGCTACCGGCCACCGGCTCCGGTCAGGTTCAACGCTCACGGGCCTACGGTTGCGACGACCCCCTTGACCGTTATGGCTATATGAGTAGAGTTAACGCCCATGCAGCGCAATCGTCCTCCATCCGCGCAGACGATCAATGTGCTGCGGGCGTTGGCCGCCGACGCGGCCCTGTGGCGCTACGGCTATGACCTGGCTACTGAGGTGCAGCTGAAGTCCGGCTCGCTGTATCCGATCCTGGTGCGGCTGGCCGACCGAGGCCTGTTGGAGACCTCGTGGGAGGCGGGCCAGGGGAGCCGGCCGCCACGCCATCTGTACCGGCTGACCGTGACCGGCCGGGAGTATGTGGCGGCATTGATTGCCGCCCGCGCGGGCAAGACCGTTCCGCGCCCGCGCAACCGTTTGAGTGAGGCGTAGCGCCGTGCTGATCATTCCTGCGCTGCTGCTCTGCATCGGGGTCGCGCTGTTCCGGCGTTCCGCGAACGCTGTCGTGGAAGGTCCGAAGGCCGACGCGCCACTACGGCTGCTGCGCTGGGCGGCCGGCCTGCTGTCGGCGCAGCGGCATGAGTGGGGTCAGGCGATGCTCGGCGAGTTGCACCAAATCGAGGGCCGCGGACGGCGGTGGCGTTTCACGATCGGTTGTGTCGGTGCTGCGCTGCTGCTGCCGCCGTGGGGGCGGGCCGGCGCGGGAGTGTTGGCGATGCTCGCGGTGGCGATGGGCAGTCTTGGCGTGTACGTGTCCGTGATCACTCGGCACAGGCTGGGCGCAGGCAGCTGGATTGGCGTGGCCATCGTCTCGATATTTCTTCTCAGCTTGATCCTTGCCGCAGTCCCGCTGCTGCGTCGCCCCGGTGTCGCCGTCCCCGGATTGCTTGGTGGTCTGTTCGTCGCGCTGGCCTGGATTGCGTTGTCGGGGGTCACTTTCGTGAACTTCATCGTTTCGCGCTGGGCTGGATGGGCCATTCCGCTGTTGATGATCGTGGTGCCGGCGGTCGTCGGGGTGGTCGGCACACTGTGGGGCGGTAGCGCCGTCGCCGGACGACGAATCGCGCGGCTCGCTGCGTTCAGTGCCGGCTTGGGCGTTTACCTGTACGGCACCGTCGCGGTCGCCGTTATCGGTGCCGGCGGACCACCAGACGACTCCGGCTTCACCGTCAGCTACATCATCGGCGACCGGCTCGGCAACAACGTCGGCTTCTACCTCGTGGCGCTTCCGGTGGTGACCGCGACGTTCGGCTGGGCCGCCGCGGCCGCCACCGCCGGCGTCCGACCGCAGCTAGCCAACGCGGATGTCGTGCCGTTGACAGCGGCCGGTGGAGGGGAATTGGTGCCCTACGCGGTGGGACCAGTCACCCCGGCGCGAACGGACCCGCGAACCAGGCGCGTGGTGCTGCAGTGCGCGGTCGTGGCAGTGGCCGTGCTCCTGGCTGCTGCCACCTTGTTAGCGGGCTAACCGATCCAGGCGCTGCTGGTGTGTGCTCAGCACACTGGCCCGCTGCGTTAGCCCACGTGAAGCGGTCGCGTCGTGACCGCGACCGATGAATCTATGGCAGCGGCCATCGTCGTACTGAAGCCCGGAGTGTCGTTCACCACGTTGCTCGTGGTGGCTGCTTGGGAGGCGTCGGCGGCGGCAACTTCGCCCCTTCGACGGCCAATATCAATGCCTTTTACCGCGGACACCGCGAATTACTGCATCCCGGGGCTCCGGACGCGCATACGTGCGCTTCGAGCGCGTTCAGCGGATCTGCGACGCCGATCTATGGAACTACTTGGATCTTTCGGCCGATGCCTTGGCGAAAGCGCTCCAGTGCTTGGGCGTAGTCCTCCAGCGGTAACCGGTCGCTGATGAAGATGTCAGCGTCGAGGATCCCGGTCGCGAACAGGTCGGCCGCGCGTTCGTAGCTGTGCAACACGGCCATCGAGCCCGTGATGGTGATTTCCTTGTTGTAAATGCGATAAGGCTCGATCGTGACGCGGGTGTCGTACGACGACACACCGAACTGCAGGAACGTACCGCCGGGCGCGACCCTCGACAGACCATCCTGTATCGCGGCGCCAACTCCGGTGGCGTCGACCACAAGTTCCCAGCCGCGAGGTCGGTCGAACTCATCCGCGGAGCTGGCCGTCGCTGAACATCCGAGCGTGGCCGCCGTCTTGAGCCGCTCTGTATTCAAGTCGATCATGTCGACCGATGCAGCGCCGGTGCGCTTCGCCAGTTGCAACATCATCAGGCCCATCGTGCCCGAGCCATAGATCAGGACGTGCGAACCGAGCTGCGAGGTGAGCACGTCGTACCCGCGGACCGCACAGGAGAGTGGTTCGATCAAAGCGGCGTCCCTCAGCCGGATGTGCTCCGGCAATACGACGCAGTTGCCCTGCGGGGCGAGCGCGAATTGCGCGGCTCCTCCGGGCACGCTGACCCCGATCGCATTCCAGCGCTCACAGAGATTGTTTCGGCCGATCCGGCAGTAGTGACACTCGTTGCAGTAGAGCGAGGGGTCGACGGCGACGCGTTGGCCGGTGACGAGTTCGGTTACGTCGCTTCCAACTGCGACGATGGTGCCAGCGAACTCGTGTCCCGGGATGATGGGCAGCGCCGGCGCGAATTCGCCTTCGAGAATGTGCAGGTCGGTGCCGCAGATGCCGCACGCGGCGACCTCGACCACGACGTCGCGGGGGCCAGGGGTTGGATCCTCGACGGTCATTACTTCGACCTCGTGGACCGATTTGATCACTGCAGCTCGCATGCCCGCACCACCTTCAAATCGACGTCATATGGAGCTGTGAACTTCGCGCAACGTAGGCAGGAAATCGGCCGGGCTACTTGACCGCGCCCATCGACAGCCCGCGGACGAGCTTGTCCTGCGCAGCCCAACCGGCCAGCAGCACCGGAAGGCAAGCGACACTGGCGGCCGCTGACAGGTGTGCGATGAACGGACCTTCCGGTTGCACGAAGCCGACGAGATAGATCGGCACGGTCGCGCCTTTGATCGTGGTCAGGTTGACTGCGAGGAAGAATTCATTCCACGCGAAGATGAAGCAGATCAACGCCGTCGCCGCGAGACCTGGGCTGATCACCGGAATGATGACGGAACGCAGTTGCCTGATGACGCCTGCGCCGTCGACGCGTGACGCCTCGATCACTTCGGCCGGTACCTCGAGCAGGAACGAGCGAAGCATCCACACGGCGATGGGTAGGTTCAGCGCACAATACAACACGATCAGCAGCTTTTCGGTGTCGAGCACGTGCAGGTCACGGGCGATGATGAAGAGCGGGATGATCGCGCCGACGATCGGCAACATCTTCGTTGAGATGAAGAAAAACAGCACGTCGCGCCACTTCGGCACCGGCCGGATCGAGAGCGCATACGCGGCGGGCAGCGCGAGGAGCAGCACGATCAACGTCGAGCAGAACGTGATCGTGATGGAGTGCTCGAGAAATGGCTTCAGCCCGTTCAGCCCCCCGGCGCCCTTCCAGACCGACTTGTATTCAGACAGCGTCGGCTTGAAGAAGAAGTGCGGCGTCGTCGTGTCGGCGTCGGACTCGGTCTTGAAGCCGTTCAGTGCCATCCACAACACGGGGAAGAAGAAGAGCAGCACCACGATCCAGGTCAACAGGCCGAGGAACAGCCTGGTGGCCGGCTTGGTCTGCCGACCCGCGAGGGCCATTGCGGAGGTCGTCCTCATCGCCCACGCATCCCTTCGTCGCTGAACAGACTTGAGACCATGCGAAGCGCGAGTGTCGCGATCACGATGGTGGCAATGACGACGATCACCGCCATCGCGGAGGCGCGTCCGATGTCATAGGCTTGAAACGCCACTTGGTAGATGTAGTAGGGCAGGTTCGTCGTGTCGGTCGATGGTCCACCGGCGGTGATGATGTAGATCGAGTCGAACGCCTGCACGATGTAGATCGAGCCAAGCAGCACGCCCAACTCGATGTAGGGCCGCAGGTGCGGCATCGTCAGCGACCGGAAGATCCGCCAACTGTTCGCACCGTCGACACGGGCGGCTTCGAGTTGATCATCGCTTTGGCTCTGCAGACCGGCGAGGGCGAGCAACACCATGAACGGCGTCCATTGCCAGGTCAGGAAGGCGATGATCGTCATCTGCGGGTGGACGCCGATCCAGTTCTCTTGGCCGAAGCCGAACGGCTTGAGAAACCAGTTCAAAATCCCGAACGTGGTGTCGAGAATCGTGAACTTCCAGACCAGCGCCGCGGCGGTCGACATGACGAGGAACGGGCTGATGATCAGGGTGCGGAGGAATCCGCGCCCGAAGACGTGCCGGTTGAGCAGGATCGCGATACCGATTCCGAAGGCAACGGAGAGCAGGACGGGCACGATCGTGAGCAGCAGGGTGTTGAGGACCGCGACTCGGAAGATGTGGTCGTGGAAGATTGCCCGGTAGTTGTAGAGCGTCGGAAAATTCTTCGGAGCCTTCGGGTGGTTGAGGTTGTACTTCTGGAAGCTGTACCAGAGTGTCAGCAGGAACGGGATCTGCGTAACGACGAAAGTGAAGACCAGCGCCGGAACCAGCGGCAGCCGCCGAATCCAGGTGCCCGCACCTGGCTGTCCTGCGCGCGGTTCTGTGACCGCTGGTGCCGACTCGACCAACGTAGTCAACGGCCTTGTCCTTCCGACGATTGCCAATCCTGCAGCGGCCGTGGCAGTGGCGGTGCATTGCGGGAGCCGCGCCGACCGCTGGGCGGCGTCCCAGGTGTGCTCGATGCGAGCAGACTCCGGAACGCCGCCCTTGTGCAGCGGAGGTACCGAACTACTTCTTGTACCCAGCGGCGATGACCGCCTGTTGCGCGATCGACTGGCTCTTTGACAATGCGGTGGCGACCGATTCCTGACCGTCGATCGCTGCCGTGATCTCAGCCGACACCTGCTGCCCGAAGTTCTCGAACTCAGGAATGCCGACATATTGAACTCCGGGTACCGGCTGCGGGTCAACGCCTGGCATGTTGACGTTGACCGAGTTGATCTGGCTCAACGTCAGCGCGGCGAAGTCCGCCGCTGCTGCCTGATAACTGGGGTTCTGGTACGTCGACGTGCGTGTTCCCGGAGGAACAGCCGCCCATCCATTCTTCGAGGCGTCGTATGCGATGTACGACTTCGACGTCGCCCAGTCCATGAACGCCCACGCCGCCTGCTGGTTCTTCGACGCACCCTCCAAGGCGAGTGCCCAACTCCACAGCCAACCGGCCGCCGGCGTCTTGTTCACCGGCGCTGGGGCGAAGCCGACGTTGCCCACGATCGGGCTGCCCTTGGCGTCGATGGTTGCCGCCGCAACCGTCGCGTCGTACCACATCGCCGTCTTGCTCTGCTCGATGAGGTTCAGGCACTGGTTGAAGCTGTCGTTGCCCGCACCCTTTTCGCCGTCCTTCTTCACGAGGTTCACGTAGAAGTTGGTCGCCGCCTCGAATGCAGGTGAGGTCAGGTGCGCGTTCCAGCTGGTGTCAAACCACTGGCCACCGAACGTATTCACCACGGTGTCGAGCGCCGCGAGGTTGTCGCCCCAGCCGGTCAGGCCACGTAGGCAGATACCCGACACGCCTTTCGACGGGTTGTTCAGCTTGTCGGCAAGTGTCGCGATCTGGTCCCACGTCGGGTTCGCAGGCATAGTCACGCCAGCGGCCGTGAACATCGACTTGTTGTACATCATGAACGACGACTCGCCG
>Ga0080027_10000383_pt1 | contig 19020 bp, 14 predicted proteins | sample OrgsoiDNA2013046_FD_70962 | JGI IMG/M metagenome (GOLD analysis project Ga0080027, IMG submission 70962) | Permafrost soil microbial communities from the Arctic, to analyse light accelerated degradation of dissolved organic matter (DOM) -... | ecosystem: Environmental > Terrestrial > Soil >... | reverse complement strand
GGTCTTCATTGCTGGGTAACGACAATCCCAATGCTTGGCGTGCGCGAGGATTTTGGGCGAATGCGGTCTGTGCCCTGGCTTCCAGGACAGCTAGGCGCGTTTCAACTGTCGCCGCCAAGCATGCTGGAGTTGGATCGTTGGGGGAGCCACCGCTTCCAATGCGACAAGCTGGAGTGTTATCCCAATTCCATTGTTCGAGGCGAGCGATCCGGCTCTCCTCGCAGTCGCTGGGATTGTTCGAGCAAGCCGGAGTTTTTACGGGGCGGTGAGTCCAGCGGATGGCATCGTTCATGGTAGGCACCACCCAGCGAAGGGCCCAATCCAACGGGTTGGCCAGCGGGACGCGGGTAATCTGGACATTGGCATTGATGTGCAGCCGTTCCCGAGTCGAGCGGTATACGCCCGTCCAAAGGAAAATTGTCAGAACCAGAAAGAGGGAGGCGGAAGTGGCCAGCGTCAGCCGCCCGGTTCGAAGGGCCGCTCGCGCTCGAACCAGTTTCGGGGTGTCCTCGCGCCTCAATACTCGAAGGCACTCAAAGTGCAGCAGGTATGCACAAGTGACGCTGAACAACATGGCAGCCCAGGACAAGATCAGTCCGGACATGATGATCTGCATGGTCCAAAAGCAGGCTTGCTCGACGGGATGCAGACCAGCAGCTCGAGGCGCGTAGCAAAGGCTGTAGACAAATGTGGCAAAACAGAGGATGTAAAGCACGGCGCCCACCCGCGCTGCGCCGCGGCGCACCTTGTCGTACGGCAAAAGTACAAAAATATAGAGCGCTCCGCCACCCAGAAGCCACCACTCGATGGCCACGGTGAAATCCGCTCGCCCGAGATTTCCCAGCCCCCACCCCAACAATCCCGCGACGATGGGCACGGTGAGTATCAAGGTAATCCAACTTCCGGGCGAAGCGGGTGCGCCATAAAAGCGAGGCCACAGCAGAACGGCTCCCAGAGCCATGGCGGCCAATCCGAAGCCAGCCACGATACTCAAATCCCATGGCAGTTTGAGCGGCACCCCGGACAACCCGGCCAGGAGAAGATACAGGTTCAGGATCGTAATCGGCAACACCAGGATTCTCACGGCCCAGCATTGCCAGAACGCGTGCCAACGCCAACTGCGCTGGTCATAGTGTTCCACCGCAGCATAATCGACCGCCGTCCGGGAAAGGCTGCCCAAATGCAGCAGGAGCTGATACAACGCCAGAAAGAAGCTCCAGATGCTGTTCTGCGGCCGAGCCAGGTCTGCCCAAAAAGATTCGTACAAATGGACGGTCCGCATTTTCGTGACCCTGCCGCTCGCATCCTTGTCGGGGCGTTCCGTTTCCAGCCGAATGGTGTCATAGGACTGTCCCTCGGGTTCGCTGATGTATCCTGCGAGTTGGGCACGCATGAATTCGTGGCCGAGCGTAGCTCGATCCTGTAGCTGTTTCTTGAGAGTACCCGGGGGCTTTTGCCTGGCAAAAATGTCTGCGATAAACCCGCGCCGTTCGTCCAGGTAGTAGAGAAAGTTCAAGCAAAGACCCGGCTTGGGCCAGTCTTTGCGGGTATTTTGGGTGGCATTGTCCGTCTTCTTTGCCTGGTCGACGCCCTGCCTGACATCGGCTTGCTTTTTCTTCTTGACGGCGAGTCGATGCCTGGCCACCACCTGGACGGTTCGTTGGGAGGCTTCCTCGCGGTTGCTGACAGGCGCTGCCTTCAGCGCGACTTGAATCCCCTGCGTCTTGAATCCGCTGTATGGCGGAACAGGCAATCCCCAATCGACGCGATCATGGCCCGGTTCGGCGGGTGGCAGTTGAAAACGGCCCAGACCAAGAAGCAGGTCCGCAATGTGCCGCACTGTGCTGCCGGCCTCGGCTTGGCCCACGCCGTGGACAGCAATGACCGCGACCCGTTCGTGTGGCAAGGGTTTTCCGTCAGCCCCCAGCGGGATGGCAGAGGCTTTGCAGGTATCAGCCGACATGAGCGGCTCCTTGGGGAGGAAGGCCGTAATATTGGAACAAAACTGTTGCCGTGTCAAGAGCATTTGCAGAGGAGTTTGGCGGCGCGAGGAGAGAACCTGCAAAAAACGAGGGAGCCGGCAACCCAGGGTCTCCCTCTCATGCTTTTAGGTACTTAATCTTAGAACAAGAACTTAACGCCCAACTGAATTGCCCTGGGTCCGCCGGTACCGATCACAGGATTTGCCGCGGCTACATCCGTGGTTGCGGTAGAGGCTCCGAAGGATCCGGGAACGGATGGATCGACGTTGCCGAGCTGGCCGCCGATGCCATACGGATTGGTGAGATTGGGATGATTCAAGATGTTAAATACTTCCGCCCGGAACTGCACGCCGGCACGCTCATTGAATTTCCAGTTTTTCACGACTGAAAAATCCACGTTATGAAACGCGGGTCCGCGAAACCGATTTCGCCCCATCGTACCGAAGGTTCCGGCGACCGGTGGGAGCATCACGGCTTTACCTTGCGTATAGCAGCCAAAATTCAGCATGGAGGTCGTTAATCCATTGGCGGCAGCCGTGGTGGCGCAGGCCGTGTTGTTGATTGCATAGGTAGGATCCGTCGGATCGGCGGGGGTACCACCCGAGAAGTACGGAATGCCGCCCAACTGCGGCTTGAAGTCGTTAGGGCTTCCAAAGAAATCCCAGCGATCGCTAAACTCGCCGGTCAAGCTTACGTCGTTTCCGTTGGCGAACCCGTCTATGACGCTCCACGGCAATCCCGATTGCATGGTGATGATGGAATTGACCTGCCAGCCTTCCAACATCTGGGCGAAACTCTTTCGGCCCGGCAGTTCGTAGCTCAAGGCTAGGGTAAAGCGATGGCGAATGTCGATGTCGCCGGTGGCATATTCATTTTCCGGATGCAGGCTGTCCTGCGGTTGTTGCGCGCGGTTGAGAGAAGCCTGGTCCAGCGCGTGAGCCCAGGTGTAGCCTGCGACAAAGGATAGTCCGCGCCAGGCGCGCTGAGTGAGGCTGGCCTGCAAACCGTTGTACCTCGATTTGTATCCGTTGCCCAACTGGTTGATGACGGCGAGAAAGGGGAACTGCGTGGCAAAGGGACGTCCGTCCTGTTCGCAATTTCCGCAAGCAATTTCCGCTGGGGAATTCGGGTCCACCTGATTAATGTCATATACGCTGTAAAGCTTGACCCCTCGGGTTCCGACATAACCGATCTGGAATGAAGTGTTGCGGGTGAGTTCCTGCTGAAGGTTAAGATTCCAGGTGGCTACGTAGGGCGTCTTCAGGTTCGGGTTGACACCGAGAATGCTGCAAGGAGATGCGCTACAGTCAACATTCGCATTGAAGACCGGCCCGCCCGTCGACCAGTCCAGCGCAGACGTGTCGGTCGAGGCGGCCACGATCTTCCCGGACCCCTGAGTCCCTCCCGGGCCTACCCCCTTCGCTCCCGTTGGGATTACGTTCAGACCTGCTGTGGTCGCATTGTTCACGCCATTCTGTCCAATGAAGATTGAGATGTGCGGAATTTCATAGGTGATGCCGCCACCGGCGCGCAGGACTGTCTTGCCTTTTCCAGTGGGATCCCAGGAAATGCCAAAACGGGGGGCGAAGTTATTGGCATCGGTGTTATAGGGCTTGCTGATGTCCTTACCCACCTGCTGAAGGCCCTTCTGGGGATCGAAGTTCCCAAGCAGATTATTCCGTTCCGTGATGGGAGTCGTGAGGTCATAGCGTAAACCTGCGTTCACGGTAATCGTCCGTGTCACACGGAAGTCATCCTGAACGAATCCACCAAAGGACTTGATGGTGACATGACGCTCGGAGTTTCCAGCGAAGATACGGCCCACGGTGGGGGCGCCTGCAAGAAAATCTTCGAGGGGTGTGCTGTCGGGGAACCCGGGGATGGCTCCGCCTTCGAACCGAATTCGGCTCTTCCCGTAACGATCCCGAATATTATCGGTGCTGCCGTGACGGATTTCGCCTCCGAAACGAATGGTGTGCCTGCCATGTGTCCAAGACATGCTGTCGGCAATCTGGAACGTCTGGTCGGGAGTGGTTTCGAGTGGCCATCCGTGATTTCCACCCAGCGAGTTGAAGCCGGAGATGGCGATTTCGGGAAAACCAAAATTGATGGGAGTGGTGACGCCGGTTGGGATGTGGTAGGTCGCGCCACCCTCCTTGTAATTGTTGGGGTCTTGGGTGGCATCGGCGGTGAGGATCGTCTGCCAGAAACGGTTGAAGCCGAACTTGGCCTCATTCACGAGACTATTGCTGATGGTCCAGGTCCAATTCGCTCCGGCCGCCTGCGCGCGCGTCTTGGCCTGCGATTGCCAGAAAGGTTGCAGAACGGGGATGTCCCGCTCGGTCTGAAGGCTGTCGCCGACAAAATAGCGGCCCGACAACACGTGACGGTCCGAGAGGTGATAATCGATCTTGCCCAGGCCGTCATCTTCACGATTGCGGTTGGGGAAGCCGACATTAATCGCATTCGTTCCCTGAACTATGGTGCCCGGGAGGTTCGGAAACAGTGGAATCAGGGAAATGCTTAACGGACTTAGGGGGACGGGGGTAGGCTGCGCTGCCAATGCGGCTTCGGCGTCGGCGATGCTATTGGACGGATCGCCTCCGAGCGCACCCACGTTCGGGCTGAACAAGGACTCCGAATTTCCCACCAAGTCGCCGACCCCCTCGAAGGTGAGAAAGTAAAACAGCTTGTCCTTCTTGATGGGTCCGCCGACAGACGCGCCATATTGATTGAGCCGCAACGGTTTTTGGGGATCGGGTTTGGTGTTGAAAAAGTTGCGGGCATCAAAATTGCGGTCGCGGCGGAAGTAGTAGGCCGAGCCGTGAATGCCGTTGGTGCCCGACTTCAAACCGAGATTGACGATCGCACCGGGCTTCCATCCATACTCTGCCGGGGGATTTTCTTCGGCGTTGAACTCCTGGATGGCGTCAATCGGGAGATGCGTGGCGGGCGTGCCCTGCACGCCCTCGGCGTTGATCACCGTTGTTCCATAATATGGATCGTTGTCGTCCGTTCCGTCGATGATGAAGTTATTGTCTTCGGGGCGGTTGCCGTTGGAACTGATGGAAAGAAAGCCTCCACCCGGATAGCGCTGGACGCCGGGCCGCAACGTGACCAGATTCTGAAAGTCGCGGCCGTTTAGCGGCAGATCGTTGATCGCCTTATTAGTGAATGTGCCGCCGAGGGTATCGGTGGTGGTCTCGACGAGAGGAGCTTCGTCGGTGACGGTGACTACTTCGGAGGCATTGCCTGCCGTCAACTGCAAGTCGATCTGAAGATCCTTCGCCACTTCGAGCCGGATGGCGGGCCGCTCCACCTTCTTGAAATTCGCCGCTTCGCCGGTAATTTTGTAGAGGCCGGGCTGAAGGTTGGATGCGACGTACTCGCCGACTTCATTGGTGGAGAGCGTGCGGGATATCCCGCGCTCAGTATCGGTAATCGTGACCTTGGCGTTCGGCAGAACGGCGCCGGTCTGATCGGTAACGGTGCCCAGAATGCGTCCGTTGTTCGACTGCGCGGACGCCAGGGTGCTCAGCAATATCAGACTGGCCGCCAGAATCCGGCAACTGCGCTTGGTTGTGGTCATGATGAATCTTTCTCCCGTTGGCATTGTCTCGAAAACCTCGTGTGATTCGAATGCAAAGAAATCGTCGGCGAGATCGCGAAGACGAATGCGAATGCTGTTGCCACTCTGTAACTTGATTGGTGGATAAAGGTACCACGACAGCACGCGGCGCAAGCACGATTTGGGATGGAAAGGGTTGGGGGTTGGAGATGGCGCGAGACAAAACAATTATCGAATGTTGAAATAGCGAGGGACTTGAGTGGCGCGCAGTCGATCGATCAGAGGGTGGCCAGTTCGGGTTCGGCGGCGGGGACCTCTTCCAAAGCCGCCTTCGGCTCGCGGATTTCGTGTGCGATGCCCAGCCAGCCCAGAGTTTTTACGAGGTAGTAGGTGCAGTCCACTTCCCACCAGCGCAGTCCCTGGCGGCAGGCGTACATGAATTTGTGGTGGTTATTGTGCCAGCCTTCGCCCATGGTGATGAGAGCGAGAACGAAGTTGTTGCGGCTGTCGTCGGAGGTGTCAAAGCGGCGCCCTCCCCACACGTGAGCCAAGGAGTTAATGGTGAACGTCCCGTGATAGAGGCAGACCGTAGAGAGTACGAATCCCCAAACGAATGCGCCCATGCCGCCCAGGAGGAATACTGCCGCTCCTAAAAGCGCGGGCGGGATTAAGTAGTTCTTGCTGATCCAGCGTAGTTCGGGAAACTTTCCGTAGTCGCGGATCAGATTCGGGTCGTGGTCGTCGTAGCCATCGGAGAGGATCCACCCCATGTGCGCCCACCAGAAGCCGCGCTGCACGGGCGAGTGGACATCTTTCGGAGTATCGGAATACATGTGATGCTCGCGGTGGTGCGCGGCCCACCAGAGCACGCCCTTTTGTCCGGAAGTCTCCGCCAAAAATGCGAGCAGGAATTGCGGCACACGGGCGAGCTTGTAGGTTCGATGGCTGAAGTAGCGGTGGTAGCCGGCCGTCACGGCGAACATGCGCAGGAAATAGAGGCCAGCGGCGAGGCCCACATACCACCAGCGGAACGGCACGAAAAAGACGGCGAGACAGCCGACATGCAATAGAAAAAAGAGCGTCACCGAACTCAGCCGGTACTTCGCGTTCACGGTATTCGCACCGTCAGAAATCAAGTTGCCGCCCCCGAAGAATCTGCCAGATGGCTGTTTCTTCAATTGTACATAGAGGCGGATGCTTCAAGGAATGCTCAACACCATCGCCGCGGAGAGCAGCCCCGTTACGAAGGTTACCGGGCTGCCATCACACCCTCCCCGGGCCGTCCACGAGCGCGGCCTACTATCAGCAAATTCCGAAGATGACCACTTCCATGCCGGGGACACCTCGGAAAACCAAGCTTCTGGGTTTGGGTGGCGCAGGCATTCATGCCTGCATTGAAGCGCCAGCAAGTGACCGGCTTTAGCCGCCGAGGTAAGGTTCTGGTCTCGAAAGCCTCTCCCCGGAAAGGCTCATACCAAACCAACCTCCACCATCCGATGGCGGAGTTCCGTGCTCGACCCCGACGATTCTCTAGGTCTGAGCGCTCTTCGGCTTCAAAAGGGAAGCACCCACCGATACTGCGAGGACAACGCCGACGATGCCCAGGGTCATCAGTGTCGGAATTTCCACGTAGGCTGAGCCCAGCATTTTGGCGCCGACAAACATCAAAATCACTGCCAGGCCATAGTGCAGGTAGTGGAACACGTCCAGCATTCCCGCCAGCGCAAAGTACATCGCCCGCAACCCAAGGATCGCGAAAACGTTCGACGTGTATACGACGAACGCGTTCAGCGTGATGGCGAGGATGGCCGGGATGGAGTCCACCGCGAAAAGAACGTCGGTGGTTTCGACGACCAAAAGGACCACGAATAGCGGCGTTGCATACAACGCCGGGCGTCGAACGAAAAACTGGTTACCTTCAAAAGCCTTCGTGACCGGGACAAACTTTCGGAACAGGCGCAATACGGGATTCCTTTCCGGTTGAATCTCGGCATCGCCTTCACGGAAGAGTTGGATGCCGCTGTAGACGAGGATTGCACCAAATAGATAAGTGATGAAATGGAAGCGCCGCAGCAGGCCGACGCCCGCGAAGATGAAGACCGCGCGCAGCGCGAGCGCCCCGAGGATTCCCCAAATCAACACTTTTTGCTGGTGTTCCTGCGGGACACTGAAATAGCGAAAGATGAGCAGGAAGACAAACAGATTGTCCACGCTCAGCGAGAGTTCGATGACATAGCCGGTGACGAACTCGACTGCGGGCCGTTGTCCCTGCCATCCATAGAGGATGCCGGCGAACGTAAGGGCCAGGCCGATCCAGATGGCGCTGCGGACGAGGGCCTCACGGAACGAAACGGCGTCGTTGCGCCCCCGGAAGACGCCCAAGTCGAGCGCCAGCATGGCCAGTACAAACACATTGAATGCAACCCAAAACCAGGGCTGGATCAAAGAGTCCTCGTCTGTAACGATTGTATGGGCTGAGTTGAGAGCATCACGGCGTGCGCCCGCGCTCCCCGCTTTCCCAATCGCGCCAGATGTCAGCCGAACGCATTTCGTCTTCGAGACCACTTTCGTGCGAGATCCGCTCGATCTCTTTTCGAGAAATGCGCGGCCCGATTCGTTCCAGGCGATCCGCGAGGCGAACCGTGACCGCCGCAGCCTCCGCCACGTGCCGCTTCATGTTCGCGAAATCGACTTTGTCAAAAGTGTCGGAGCTCGCGTGGTAGTTCAGAAGGTAGTTGGCTTCCTCCTGATTTGCGACAAAGGTCGGCACACCTTCCAGCATGAAATCAAAATGGTCGGTGCCCCATTGCGCATCGGTGGTGAGCGTGGCCGCATCCCAGGCCTTCAGCGGAGCTACGATCTCGTTCGCCGCGTTCAGCATGTCTTTGCGTCCACCAATCGAAAAGCCTTGCACTCGCCCCGAGCCGGAATCGAAGATCACTGCGCCGGCATATTTATCCATGTCGGTTCGGTGGGCATGAACATAAGCCCACGATCCAAGCAGGCCCTGCTCTTCACCGGAGAAAAGGACGAAATGAATGGTACGTTTGGGCCGCACTCCGGAAACTTTGATGGCACGCAGGGCTTCAATCACCAGCGCCGCATTACAGCCGTTGTCGAGAGCACCCGTTCCTAGTTCCCAGGAGTCGAGATGCGCGCCCAGTACCACAATCTCATCCGGCTTTTCGCTGCCGCGAAGTTCGGCGACGACATTCGCCGTATGGATGGGTCCAGTCAGTTGATTCGGCATGGAGACATCGACCGCCACGGCGATCTTTTCAGCCAGAAGCCGAGCGACGCGCCCCGCATCCTCGCGCGCCACGATGAGCGCAGGGACCTTATCCTCCTCGCCATGATTGGTGTTGATGTGGCGATAGAGAAGATCGTGGGGACGGGTGGACTCGATCAGGATCGCCCGCACGCCACGCTTGGCGGATTCGTCCATCACGACAGGGACGCGCTGGTACTCCGCAAACAGATCGTCCCATTTCTGCATCGGCTCGCTATGAACGAGCACGGCTTTGCCTTTCAAGTCTCCAGCGCGTCCAAAGTCGTCGTGCGTACCCGCGCCGACATCGACGACCTGCACGCCGGTTAGCTGTGCCGGCGCGCCCCAGCCCAGAGAGACAGCACGGAGATGAGCCTCCAGAGGCAGTTGGATGCGATGAACCGTTTCTCCCAGGTCCGGCGAATATTTGGCTACGAGGCGAGTCGCCCCCTCGCTCCATCCGTGCTGGATGGTGAAGTCTTCGGTGTGAACCTCGTCCGCGCCTGCAGCCTTAAACTTCTCCACGCCCCAGCGAATCGCACGATCCATAGCGGGCGTGCCCGGCACGCGGCCGCCGATTTCGTCGGTGAGTTCGAGAAGGTTTGCGCGCAGAGTCGGAGCTCTCTCGGCTTCGGCCATGAGCGCCGTAACATCCGACGGTTCGGCCGCTTTTACAAAACGAGTGCCGCTCCACAGGGCCAGAGCGCCAGCAACGCCGCCCAGCACAAGCGCGAATTTCAACTGAGTTTTCCTAGGATGCAATTTCATAGGCGATAATTAGAAACGAAAACCACGAAAAGAAAAAGGGGAGGGAGCTTGAATACAGAGGAAGGGCGTCCTATTTTCGTTCGTTTACCAGTTGCATCGTCTCCCAGATGACGTCGCCCGAAATCTCCAGGCTGCGGGGACTTAGCTTATCGATTGTGTCCTGCACCGTGTGATGGAAGACATTGTTATAGCCGTAATCGAGGTCAATGATGTCGGCAACGGGCACGCCGCGTTCAGCGAAGGGGAGATGGTCATCGCTCACGCCGGTGGATTGAGCAAAAAAGTGCGACTGGTAGCCGAGGCGAGTCGCCGCTTCGAAGACAAGATCCTCCAGCCACGGCGTGGAATTCGAGTCCCGCTGGATGTCGAGGTCGGCGTCGCCGATCATGTCGGCGAGAAGAAAGGCTTTGATTTTCTTCAGCGTGCCGTCTTTTTCCCAGACACCCGCCAAGTGGCGTGTCCCGTACAAACTATCGGTGGCGGACCAGGTTCGGACCGCTTCCTCGGCGTCCGTCCACACCAACCAGATACTGTAACCTTCGAGTTTCCCGCCGCGCAGATGTTGGGCTAGTTCCAAAAGGAGAGCGGAAGTGGCAGCGCCGTCGTTGGCGCCGATGAAGTTCGTCTTGCGCAGGGGATAGTTCGTATCGTAGTGGCTGGCGATAACGACAATGCCATCTTTCTTGCCAGGGAACTTCGCGACTATGTTGCGGCCGGGAAAGTTGCCCTCGGGGCTATCGACGGTGAACGAGTCATCTTCCACTTGATCGCCTTTGAGTCGCGAGTGGAGGTAGTCCTCGACTTTCTTGTGACCGGGGCTGCCGAGATAGCGTGGGCCATAGGCGATGATTTCTTTGGTGTACTGCATGGTGTGGGCGCCATTGATCACGGCCTGCGCAGCGCGTTTGGATTCGGGAGGCGACTGGGGAGCCACGCTTTGAGCCTGAGGCGATTCAGTTGGCGCGGCGTTCTTGTCTTTAGCACATGCCGATAAACTGCTAAGCAGCAGCACGACAGCGCCGCATTGCCGGTTGAATCTCATGATGCAGTTTTCCCCCGGTTGCGTCGTTTTGGATGTACTAGCCATACAGCGCCGATGCTCACTAGATACAACAGAATCATGGGAGCCGCGAAAATACACATATTCAAAATGTCGGTCGTCGGAGTGACGATGGCGGCAATTATGAAGATGATGAGAATGGAGTAGCGGAAATTGTTCCACAGCCAGGTCGGGCTGATGATCCCCATTAATCCCAGAAAAACCGCCAAAATCGGCAGCTCGAAGATCGCGCCCAGCCCGATGATAATGGTCAGGAAAAGATCGGTATATTCGCCGATCGTGATCATGGGCTTGAACTGGACGCTATACCCGATGAGAAAGTCCAATGCGGCCGGAAACGCGATCTTGAATCCGAACAAGCCTCCCGCGATGAACAGGCCCACCGTGGAAACCATGAATGGCACAACGTAACGCTTTTCATGCCGGTAGAGTCCCGGAGAAATGAACAGCCACACCTGGTACAGAATGACTGGACACGCCAGGAACACGCCAGCCAGGAAACTGATCTTAATGTAAAGGTTGAACGGTTCCGTGGGGCTCAAATAGACCAGCGAGTCCGACATGTGATGGTTTCGCAGAGCGGTGAGAATTGGAGCCTGCATGAGGCCGTAGATTCTCTCCGCGAAATAATAGCAGGCAAAGAACCCGACAACCACGGACACCACGGAATAGATCAGCCTTTTGCGCAGTTCCTCCAGGTGCTCGAGAAAGCTCATCTGCCGGAGAAGGTCTTCGCGGCTTGGGGTCTCTTCGGTCGAACCAGCGTCAGCGTCAGGCATCGACGCTCTTGGCGGAGGCTTCAGCAGCCGGAGTCGGCAGTTCGGCCGGTTCGGAGTGGGCGGCAGGCTCAGTTCCGTTGGTTAGTGCGCGCGGCTCGGCTGGGGTTCCGCTGGCGATCGTGCCTTGCGGCGGGGCGACGGGGGGCAGGATTGTCGGTTTGGCGCGATCGCTTTCCAGCTCCAAATTTCGCATTTCGGTTTCAATTTGCCACTTGAATTCGTTGCTGGCGCGCTTGAACTCGGCCATCCACTTGCCAACTTGCCGCATGATTTCGGGCAGCTTCTTGGGCCCCACTAGAATCAGGGCGGCGATAAAAATGAAAATCATCTCCGACATGCCGAGATTCATGCCGCAATGATAACCTTCCGCTTCCATCACGGGCAAATGACCCAACCGTAAAGTCCCATATGGCATTGAGCCGGACAGAGGCAGGGGGGTATTTCCGGGGGAACCAGGGCCGGTTTTGATGGTTGCCGGTTCGCCCGGAGGCTATAATGTGATGCCGGAGCGGTATTTGTGACTCGGGCTGGGTGTGCCCAGTTTGCCCACCTGGCTGAGAACAACGGATGAGTTCAACCACAACGCTGCAAAACGGCGGAAATATGGATGCTGACCGAAGTCATTCGGCGGTGGTGGCGCGGGAGTTTCTATTCTCCATGGTGCAGACACACTGGACGGAATTGGCCAACGGTCATGCCAATGGGAATGGCAGTGAAAATGGGAACGGGAATGGATATGGTCACGGCGTAACGATGGAATCAGTGAACAAAGCGCAAGACGAATTGGAACGGATTGAGCAACAGATTGGCAAGTTGGAGGCTCTGCCCGGCCAGGATGCCGAAGCGGCGCGCATGATGCAGGAGCTGCACGGGCGCGTATCCGCCCTGCGCCGTCAGATCGACGCTCAACTCGATGCCTGGCAGCGGACGGAATTGGCTCGGCATCCGCAGCGCCCTTATTTGCTCGACTACATTGAGAGGATTTTTACCGACTGGAGCGAAATTCACGGCGACCGCAATTTCGCCGATGATGCCGCCATTATTTGCGGCATCGCGCGCTTCCACGGCGAAGAAGTTCTGATTGTTGGCCACCAGAAGGCGCGCGATACCAAGCAGAAGGTCTACCGCAATTTTGGCATGCCGAATCCCGAAGGCTATCGCAAGGCCTTGCGGACCATGCAGTTTGCCGCGAAATTTGGGCGACCTATATTGACGTTTGTCGACACTCCGGGAGCGTATCCGGGCATTGGCGCGGAAGAGCGCGGGCAGGGCGAGGCAATTGCGCGAAACCTGCGCGAGATGGCCAAGCTGCGCGTCCCGATTGTGACGACCATTACGGGCGAAGGCGGCAGCGGCGGCGCACTGGCAATCGCAGCGTCGGACCGGGTGCTGATGATGGAGAATTCGGTGTACTCGGTGATTTCGCCCGAGGGCTGCGCGTCAATTATGTGGCGCGATGCCACGAAGCGCGATGTGGCGGCGCAAGCGATGCGGATTACCGCGAAAGATCTGCAAGACATGAAGTGCATCGACGGAATTGTGCAGGAGCCGGAAGGCGGTGCCCACCGCGATCACGAGGCCGCTGCGGCGTTGCTGGATGCGGCATTGCAGAAGTATCTCGCGGAACTCAAGCTGCTCCCGGTTGAAGACTTGCTCGAGCAGCGTTACCAGAAGTTTCGGACGATGGGACAGTTCTACAGGGTGGAAGGGTAGAGCTCGTGTGGCGCGGGCGCCCTCGCCCGCGTGGTCTTGTTCTAGTACCTCGAATAGATTTCTAGTCTCTCGAACCGATAAGCTGCCGCGCAAGGCAGTTTTGTGAGGCTTCAGTCCGTCCCCGCTAAATTCAAACCTTCAGTTTCTCTGGCCCCCTTCGGTGCTAAGATTCGCTTTTTGCGAAGGAGCCTGAGAATGCGAGATTGGATCCGACTGGGCCGTGTGCTATCCGCTATTGGAATGATTGGCGTGGGAGGCCTGGCGCTGGCCTATACCGACTTCGTCATGGAATGGACGAAAGTGCCCGACAATCTTCCGGCGCGCGCGGGGTTTGCGTACGTGCACGGAGTCATCCTGATCCTCGGTGGTCTCGGTCTGCTGTTCGACAAGACGGTTCGGGAGTCTGCACTGACTCTGGAAGTGGTCTGGCTGGTGTGGACTCTGCTGCGCGTCCCGAGCGTGATCGCGAACTGGCGCACGCTGGGAAGTCTGGCCGAAGTGTTCGCCATCATGAGCGGATTCCTGCTGCTGGCTGGAATTTCTGGCCGTAGAACGGAAACGAAGCGTCGCGAAGCGGTGGCGGCCCGTTATTGTTTCGCACTCTGCATGCCCGCGTTTGGGGTCGTGCATTTTCTTTATCCCGCCGCGGTGGCGAGCTGGGTGCCGGGCTGGCTTCCCGGACATATGTTCTGGGCCTATTTCACCGGGGTAGCCCACTGCGCCGCCGGGGTGGCGATTTTGACGGGCGTACTGGCGGGTCTGGCGTCGCGGTTGTTTGCCATCATGCTGAGTTCGTGGGTGTTGTTTGTGCACATTCCCCGAGTTTTCGCGACGCCGAGAGATCGCCACGAGTGGACGACGTTCTTTGTGGCGCTTGTTTTGACTGGGCTGGCATGGATTCTGGCGGAATATGTGTCGCGGAATCCGTGGTCGAAGCGGGCTGTCGCTTAATCTTTCGTGTCAGCTTTGAAATGACGCTGAGTGGGCCGAGGCCTGTCAGGGTTTTGGCGCGCCCGACTTTTGGCTGGCAGCTTTTTCCGCGTCGGTGATGGCGTCTTGGAATTTCCCGACCGCGGATATCTTCGGGGCGCGTAGGGCATCCTTTCCGCTATAGCGCCAAACAGGAGACGTATCGAGGGCGGGTTGATCCTCGCGGCCACGGTAGACCTCGAGAGTGTCTTCGGTTGAACCGACTTCAGTGCTCAGGCGCGGGCTGGTGTCCTGCCCCTGGGTTGGTTGCGTCGGGTCGGGAGGCGTCCCCTGCTGGGCGCCGATGCTGATATTTCCATTATCGGAAGGCTGGAAAATTACGGGGCGGTTATCGGTGGGGCTATTTTTCACGGTGGGACGAACCATCTGACCGCTTCCGGTGCGGACGGTGAAGATGAGGTCGGCTGTGATCGAGTCCTGCACGATTCGGAACCGGCCCCATTTATCGAGGGCTTTCTCCACGTCCTCGCGGGCCTGGCTGTTCGCTTTGAGGTTGGTCAGGGGTTCGCCAGCGTCCGGGTGGATGATCACGTAGGCCGTTTCTGCCCGAAGAACATCGGAGGGCAGGAGGGGTTTGTGTTTGTCCTTAGCGCTTGCGGCAATCGAGATACTCAGCAAGACTGCGAGCGCAAACCAACAGGTCATCCGCGACATGGTTTCTCTCCGCGAAAGGGAACTGGCCGATTATAGGCCGAACGACTCGGCGCGTGGGAGAACTAATCCTCAGAGTATTCAGGATCGCTTCGTGCCGAGGGAGGGAAGAAAATCCTGCCCTGTGCGTAGGGAGGCTGCGGCCCCGGGTACACGAATACGTGTATCGAACTACAGTCCTCTCAGGATTGTGGCTTGCCCTACGGAGCTCTATCGTGGGTTTCGGTGATGAAGTGAATCGGTTGAGACCCCACGCTATGGAGTGAAGGTTCTCAGTCAGGAGAGACACCAATGAATCGACGTGCCCTGCGGTATTTTGTTTTACTTTTCTGCGCCCTGGCATTATCGGCGGCATCGTTTGGACAGTTTGCAATTTCTGTTTCTTTTGCGCCGCCGGCGTTGCCGGTCTACGAACAGCCACTTTGCCCGAGCGAAGGCTATATCTGGACCCCCGGCTACTGGGCGTATGACGCGGACGACTATTTTTGGGTTCCCGGGACGTGGGTTCAGCCTCCCGAAGCAGGGCTATTCTGGACCCCGGGCTACTGGGCGTGGGGCGGGGATAGCTTTGCCTTTTACGATGGCTACTGGGCCACGCAGGTCGGATTCTACGGAGGCATCAACTACGGCTTCGGATATTTTGGCGAAGGCTATCAGGGCGGGCGTTGGGACAGTGGACGCTTCTTTTATAACCGCGCTGTGAACAACGTGAACGTCACAAACATCCACAATGTTTACAACACGACGATCATCAACAATACGACAGTGAACCGGGTCAGCTATAACGGCGGCAATGGCGGCATCGCGGCGCGGCCGAGGCCGGAGGACGAACGAGCCGCTCACGAGCGCCACGTTGCGCCGGTGGCGGCGCAAGCCGAGCACCTTCAGGCGGCGCGTTCAAACCCGGAACAACGGGCTTCCACCAACCGGGGCAAGCCTCCCGTAGCGGCAACGGGTAAGGCCGGGGATCTTCGAGGCGGTTCGCTCGTGCCCGCCAGGGAAGCTGGAGCGCCGTACAATCCCGACCGTAATCAGCGGGCGGGGCAGACAGCGAATGGGCGGCCGGATAATAATGCCCGCCCCGACAACAACGCACCGGGAAACAGCAAGAATTCCCGTAACGCGATCATCCATGCCAGCGATATCCCGCGTGGAGATCGCCCGGCGCCTCCGAACACCGGAAATGAAAAGGCGGATCGAAAATATCAACAGCAACAAGAGAAGCTGCAGTCGAGGCAGCAACAAGAGCAGCAGAAGTTACAACAGCGCCAGGAGCAGGACCATCAGAAGATGGCCCAGCGAAGTGCCGACGACGCGCGCAAGCAGCAGGTTGAGCAGCAGCATCAGAAGCAGACGCAGCAGCTACAGCAACGGCATGAACAGCAACAGCAGCGCATGCAGCAGAGAATGCCGCAGGCTGCTCCGGAAAGAAACAACCGGCCCAACAATCCGGGAGAAAAGCACTAACATTGCGATTCGCGCCAGGCGAGGTTTTCGAACCTGAAATCTCGCCCGGCTCAGCAGGGCAAACTGGCCAACCTTCCATGCTGTCGCCGATCGGCCTCCCCGTTTCGAGCCACGCTCCATATTTACCGCAAAGAAAGGGCTACCCCCTTCCGTTTTCAGCGATTTCCTCGTGATTTACCTGGCGTCCGTGTAGCTTTGCCTACGAACCCGCTCAAACTTACCTGCGTCGCCGCTGGGAAAAGGGTTCCAAGTTACGGAGAAACCGTTAAGCCACTGCCCCTGCGGCACTTAACACGCGCAAGGACATTTGGCATTTTGCTTGCTACTAATGAGAATACAAGCCGGCTTGCTTCACGAATTGAAAACGAAGGGAAGTTAGGAGGGCGAAGTCATGGCTAACGACAAGATGCAAAACTTGCGTGCGCTCTGCGAAGCCGTGTCAACGGAACAAAATTCCGAACGTCTGCAAGCTCTTGTAACCGAGTTGCTCGACAAACTCGATGAATCTGCTGTTCCAGGCGGGAACGATGCCGCGATGCTGACTGTCAGAACCTAAACTTCAAGCATCGTTGGATTTTCCGGTCTCGCCGATATCGCTGTTGGTCCCGAACCATTTCACCACGCGCTGGTCCGCATCTTTTAAGGGCGTGGCATGAGCCCGAAACGCGCGGTAGGAGCCATCCCTGGAGCGAATCTGGAACGTGTCCTCCCAGGGCTCCCCCGCCTGCCAGGCCGAGGCCACCTGCTTCGCGATACGGGCGCGATGATCAGGGTGGTGCACCGTTTGCCAGCCGGCGCCGCGCATCTGTTCCAGCGTCGTTCCGGTGTAGTCAAACCAACCCTGGTTAAACCAAAAAAGCGAGCCAGTCTGGTCAGCCATCCACACGAGTTGAGGAATTGAGTTCGCCAGGGCATAAAAGTCATCCTGGCTTCGCAGCAGGGCCGCCTCCATCTGCTTGTGGGGCGTGATGTCCATGCAGGAACCAATGTAGCCTTCGTACGTTCCATCCGAAGATCGCCGGGGCACGCCTCTGCTCAGAATCCAGCGATATTCACCATGCGCTCGTTGCAGCCGGTACTCCATGGTGAAAGGGTTGCGGGCCCGCACCGCGGAGAGATAAGTATTCAGCGTGGGTAGCAGATCTTCGGGATGCACCCCCTCCCTCCACCCGTTTCCAAATTCCTGTTCCGAAGTCCGGCCGCGAAAGTCGAGCCAGGGTTTGTTGAAGAAGATCCTTTGCCCTTCGGGGTCCGCCATCCACACGAGCACTGGGGCGGTATCAGCCATCATGCGAAAACGACTTTCGCTCTCGCGCAGCGCAGCGTCAGCACGTTTGCGATCGTCAATGTCGACGATGACGCTGATGAAGTGCCTCGGATTTCCGCTCTGGTCGCGGAGCAATCCCACCGTCAACTGGCCCCAAACCGTGGTCCCGTCCTTGCGCAGGTAGCGCTTCTCGATCTGGTAGGTGGGGCGGGTCCCGGCGACCAACGAATTGACATGTTCGAGATCGGAACGAAGATCCTCGGGATGCGTGACATCCATGAAAGTAGTTTTGAGAAATTCTTCCTGAGAGTAGCCGAGCCAAGCGCAAAGTTTCGCGTTGACACGAAGAAAGCGTCCATCCAAGGCCACATGGCACATGCCCACGGCGGCTTGCTCGAAGGTGGCGCGGTAAAGCTCTTCGTTCTCCCGCAATGCGTATTCAAGCGCGGCGCTTCGTTGCAGCGTTTCCTGGGCGTCGACATGCTTGGCGACCCCGGGAACTGCGCCGTTGGAAGCTGATTCAAAGTAGGTTTCGTGACGGCCCACTTTTTGAATTGCGGTCAGCAGATCTTTTGCGATGGAAGCCTTGGTAACGTAGGCACGCGCGCCGGAAGAAACAGCCTGGCGCAGCATTTCGGGAGATTCATGTTGGCTGAGGATCACTACCTGGATATCGGGAAAAATACCACGCATCTGGCGGGTGGCTTCCAGACCATTGAGGCGGGGCATGCTGACGTCCATGACGATGATGTCCGGTTTGAGTTCTCGAGCCTTCTCGATCGCATCTTCGCCATCGACGCCTTCCCCACAAACATCATAGCCAGAGCGCACGAGGAGCGAGCGTACCCCCTTGCGGACGACTTCGTGGTCATCCACGATTAATACTCTCATTGGCCTCCCCACACCCAAACATGCGCCGGACGCGCCCCGAAGTCTCCAGACATCCAGCGCCACTCCCTGGAGTCAAGGGAAGCTCCAGTGACCTTGTACCGCCGGGGGAGGGCACAAGGTCGAGTTTTTAACGGGCCAATGCATTGTCTGACATATAGTGCATTGTCTGACATACAGTCGTCACTGTAGACGGTGAAACCAAAGGTCCGATATAAGCGCTCGCGACGCTCATTCATCGGGAAATTTAGAAACAATTCGAGGAAAAAATGGAGCTCCATGCTGACACCGCTTCAGCGGGAACTCCCATCGCCAGAAAATGTAAGTACTGAATACTGGCCATCAGAGACGGCCAGTCACGAACAGTACGATCAGGACAACGGCCACGATTCCCAAACCACCGCTGGGATAATATCCCCAGCTTGTGCTGTACGGCCACGTCGGTAATGCGCCGATCAAGAGCAATAGCAGAACGAGAATGAGAATGGTGTTCATAGATCTCCAAAGGGGATGCCCGACCACGGCGCCGACTCGATTTAGGGATCGCCGCCGTAGACAGGGATTTACCTAACGCGATTCTGACGTTGTACTTTCAGCAGGTGAAGTGGTAGAACCTTTT
>Ga0080027_10000376_pt1 | contig 19171 bp, 22 predicted proteins | sample OrgsoiDNA2013046_FD_70962 | JGI IMG/M metagenome (GOLD analysis project Ga0080027, IMG submission 70962) | Permafrost soil microbial communities from the Arctic, to analyse light accelerated degradation of dissolved organic matter (DOM) -... | ecosystem: Environmental > Terrestrial > Soil >... | reverse complement strand
CTCGCGGGAGCGATCCTGATCGCCGCGGGCGGAGCCGCTTGCACCGGGGGCTCGGGCGACCCGGGCGGTCAGGCGGGCACCGTCGGCGCGACGGGGGGTCATCCGGTGACCGGGGGCTCGACGGGCGCCGGGAACACAGGCGGCAGCGGCGGTTCCAGCGAACCGGGCGGCGGGGGAGCTCCGGCTTCCACGGGCTCGGGCGGAATGACGACCGGACTGGGCGGCGGCTCGGGCGGCGTCACCGGCCAGGCGGGCTCGGGCGGGTCCTCCTCTGGTGGCGCGCCCGGCACCACTGGCTCCGCGGGTGGATCGGGCAACCTCGGCGGCGGCGGCGTCCCGGGTCTGGCCGGCGCGGGGGGCAGGAGCACGGGAACCGGTGGAGCGACGACCAGCGGCCCGAGCTATCCCTACATCTTCGCCGTGTTCAACGACTCGGCTCCGCTGTCCGACCTGATGATCTACACGTCCAACGACGCGCTCAACTTCACGCTCCTCTACGACACCAAATATGTCGGGCCGACTGGATTTCTGCGCGATCCGAGCATCATGAAGCACACCGACGGCAGGTTCTACGTGGCCTTCACGACGCCCCCGACCCTCGGTTGCTGCGGCGCCGACGCGAGCTTCAGCATCGCATCCAGCGCCAACCTCAAGGACTGGACCACGGTCACCACCGTCCCCGCCGGCGTCGCGGGGGTCAAGAACACCTGGGCGCCCGAATGGTTCAAGGACAGGGATGGAAGCGTCTACGCTCTCGTCAACGTCGACGGCAAGACCTACAGCTATAAGGCGATGAACGACAGCCTGACCGTGTTCAGCGCGCCGACCTGGATCGGAATCGGGCCTGGCTACATCGACACCTTCGTCGTCACCGTGGGCGACACTTACCACGCGTTCACCAAGGGCAACGCCTACATCGAGCACGCGACGGCAACCAGTCTCAATGGGCCCTGGACGTTCGTCGGCATGGGCGACTGGGCGGGCTGGGGCACCCACAAGGAGGCGCCAGCCCTGATCCAGCTCGCCGACGGAACCTGGCGCTTCTACTGTGACGCCGGGTCGACCGGCCACGAGACGTACAGCGACAGCGCCGATATGTTCCAGACCTGGACAGCCCCGAAGACGCTGCCGGCCGTCGGCAACAACATCAGCCACGGCACGGTGATCCACGGAGATTGACCGCTCACGGGGAGCGCAAATCGACGCCGCGCTCGCCAGCCCGCGCGGCGGTACTTTTCGTCAACCCACCACTTCGAGGAACTCCGCGATCACGCGGATGTCACCGTCCTCCCGGCGCATCCGGATCGGTTTGAACCCAGGGTTGTCGGGGCGGAGCTCGACCTCTGTGGCGCCGCCGTCGGCGCCCGTCGCCGTTACGCGCCAGCGCTTCAGGGTGTAGGTGCCGCCGGTCTCGGGGTCGGTGGCGTCGCGGAGCTGGACGACGACGCGACGGCCGTCGAGGGCGGTGGCGGCGGGGGGCACGCCGTCGGGGAAGAGGCGGAAGAGGGCCCAGCTGCCGTCGGGGATGGCGGTTTCCATAGAGCGGCCGACGACCTTGGCCACGAACCTGCGCCGGTCGAGGATGCGCTGGGCATGGACCTTGGCCCAGCCGATGATCTCGGGGGCCTGCGACGAGCTGACCGCGCCGGCGGCGGCGGCAAGGTCGTGGACTGGGACGGCCTCGCGGAACTGCTGATCGGGCGGAACACTTTTCACGATGTCCAGCTTCCGAGCGGGCTTTCTGCCTCGTTGATCGCGTTCAGGTAGGACCACGCGATGAGGAGGCTCATCATCTTGGTCTTGCCCGAGCCTGTCGCCGACTGCCCGCCCAGCTTCGCCCACGGATCGCGCTGAGGTCCCAGCGGATCCACGCCGGCCAGCTTGTACAGATCCTCGGTGCGGCGCAGACCGCGCACCTCATATAGGTAGATGAACGTCTCGACCAGCCGGCGCTGGTGCGGCCAGTATTTGAAGGCCAGGGTCCCGCGCGGTCCTCGCAGCAGGTGCGGCTCATGCCGGAACCAGTGCTGCAGAAGGTGCATCGTTGTATCGCTGACGGAGCGATCGCCGTCGGCGACCGGCTGGTATCGCGGCGCCTGTTGCGGGTACGCCTCGGCCGCCCGCCCCAGCGTGAAGCCACGCCAAGCGTCGACGCGACGCTGGATCTCGGCGATCACACGCGCCTGACCGCGGAGATCGCTGAGTTCGGGGATCGATCGAAGGGGCCGGGCATCACTTGTCGTCCGGAGCCTGAGCCGCTAGCTGTTCCTCGATAAAGCGCTGCATCTCCTCTTTCTTGGGCAGCTCCAGCAAGTACTTGGAGACGAACAGTCCGTTGTCGATTCCAGCCAGGGCGTACTCGACCAGGGCGTGGTCCTTCTGCGTGCACAGGAGAATACCCACCGGCGGGTTGTCGCCCTCGGTCATCATGTTCTTCCGGTACCAGCTCACGTAGGTGTTCAGCTGGCCGATGTTCTCGTGGCTGAACGCCGCGGCCTTCAGCTCGACGAGGACATGGCACTTGAGAATGCGGTGATAGAAGACCAGGTCCACGAAGTTGTGGACGTCGCCGATCAGGATTCGCTTCTGGCGCGCCTCGAAACAGAAACCGTGACCCAGCTCGATTAAAAATTCCTGCAGCTTGTCCAGCAGTTGGTCCGCTTCAGCTCGCGTACGGACCAATTCCCCCGAATGCTCTCCACCTCGTAGAAGGCGCGCTGGGTCTTGTCGCCGCGTTGCAGCAGCTCGGCGATGTGGCTGAATGAGAGCTTGGCCAGGACCTCGGAGGCGCCGACGCCCAATTGTGGAGTCAGTGTCTCCACGATGTTGGCGTCCGTCCCTGGCCGGACCTCCCGTTCCAATTCGGGCGTCGGTGACTCCCGAATCCTGGCATCCGCTCCTGGCGGGAACATCTTCGCCAATTTTGGAGACAGCGTCTCCACAATCCGGGGTAGGCCAGATAGAACTGCCGGTAGCGGTACAACTCACGCCGGTCGCACCGCGTCACGCCCTTCTCGGTCAGCGACTCGGAGAGCCGCGGCCCACGGGTCCGGGCACCATCACCGTGACGGCTTCGTCGACGGGGCTCACGGGTGGCACGACGACCGTGCAGGCGACCGCGGGGGCGTTCGTTCCGTGCTCCGGAACCTGCGACTGAGAACAGATCGCCTGCCAAATCACCCCGTCTGGGCTCAGAGCGACGGCGAGACCAGGGGGGACCGAGCAGGTCCAAAACGCCTGATGGAAGCGCGCCGCGGTTGACGTGACGGGACGCTCCGCGCGACATTCGGGCACGCGTCACGCTCACCCAGTCACCCCGTGCCGGAGAGTCGAGCTGATGGGATTCCGCAGACCAACGCAAAGACTCCACACTGCGTCGGCCTTCGTTGACCGCTTTCCGCAGAGCGGACACGGTACCCCGCTTGCCTTCGTGTTTCTGTTGGCCACCGCCGTCGCGTGTGACCGGCCGCCCTCCGGGGCCGCCCGCGGCAACGGCGGTGAAATGGCGCAGCCGCCGGCCGATGCGGCGAGCGGCTCCGTAGGCTCGCCCTCGGATGGCGCTGTCGTCGGGGAGGACGCCGGGACCGGCCAGAATCTGCCGCCGGTACCGAAGATCAGATTTCAGATGACCACACCGCGCGACGACACCGACTACCCTTACACCGCAGACGCGCCTCCGCCGGATGGTCCCATTCCCGGTTCTACTGTTTTCCTGTCCGGCGACGGGAGCTTCGATCCCGAGGGCGGCCCCGTATCCTTCTTCTGGAACGTCCAAGATCCGAAGAACGTCTACGTGACGATCGATCCGAGCGCCGATGCCACGCGCGTTTCGCTCGCCGCGCTGAAGCTCGGCACCTACACCATCACGCTGGAGGTCGTCGAGGCGGGCCCCTTGGGCCAGATTGCGCAAACGACAATCCGGTTGCTGGTCGGTCCTCACCCTTGCGCGCACGACGGCGCCAGCCCGCCGTGCTCGGATGCTCTGGCCGTCCCCGGCGGCACGTTCGTGGAGGGTGCGGCCCCCGGGATCGGAGGTGACAACGAACGGCCCGCGCACGTGGCCACGGTGGCGCCGTTTGCGCTCGACGAATACGAAGTCACCGTCGGCCGATTCCGCGCGTTTCTGAACGCTTACACGGGTACGCCGCCGCCGGACGGCGCGGGCGCTCACCCTCTGATTGCCGACAGTGGCTGGCAGACGGACTGGAGTGTCAAGCTCCCGATGTCGCGTGATGGCTTCAACATCGCGATCGAGACGTGCGGCGGAACCTGGACGCCAACAGCTGCTGCCAACGAGGCGCGTCCAATGAGCTGTGTCTCATGGTACGAAGCGTTTGCGTTTTGCGCCTGGGAAGGCAAACGCCTGCCCACCGAGGCCGAGTGGGAATACGCGGCCGCCGGAGGCAGCGAGCAGCGGCGATATCCCTGGGGTGACGAGGAACCGACGGTCGAGCTCGCGGTATTCGGCTGTCTGTTCGACGGGGATCCGTTCTGTGATTACGACGCCGATTTGCCCGTGGCGGGAAGCCTGGCCAAGGGCGCCGGCCTGTGGGGGCATCTCGATCTCGCCGGCAGCCTATGGGAATGGACCTTGGATGTGTACGGACCCTACACGGACGCCCCGTGCGACAATTGCGCCCCGGTGACGCTTCCCCCGGACGGTGGCCGCGTGTTCCGTGGCGGCGATTTCATTTACGACGACCCGACCTGGCTGAGCGTGACCACCCGCCTCGGGATCCCCGCCGACTTGCCCGACGACCGCCGTGGTTTCCGTTGCGCACGCAGCATGCCGTGAGGGCAATCGTGGGCCCCCGTCAGCGCGCCTCGCGCGTTTCTCCCCGCGTTCATCCAGGGATCCCGAGCTTTGCAGCGAGAGTGGTCTGGGACATCTTCAGCGGATCCAGGATCGGAGGTGCCGGCCTTGTCAGCCCGATGTTCACGTTGCATAATTTTATGAACGTGACCGTCAGGCACAAACATCTCAAACTGGACCAGTCCAAGATCGACAAAGCGGGGCGTCTGTTTGGCGCCAAGACCGAGCAGGAGACCGTAGAGCGCGCCCTCGACCTGGTGATCGCCGAGGAACCGATCCTGCGTGCGCACCGAAAGCTCAGAAACGGCGGCGGCCTCTCTGACATCTTTTCGTGAAGAAGGTCGTTCTCGACACCAACCTCTACATCGACTGGGTCAATCGGGGGTTGCGAGCGAGCCTGACGGCAGGCCCTGCCGCGCCACGCGATGATCGAAGTCTTCTACTTTTTCTTCTTTCAGTCGGTGGCGATCAACATGGCGTACATGCCGTCGCACCTGCGGGCGCTCGGCATGCCGGGGCGGGAGATCTCGGCGGCGCTGGCGGTGGCGCCGATCCTGTCGCTGGCGGTGCCACTCGGGTGGGCCTGGCTGGCCGATCGGACGCGCCGGCACGATCGGGTGCTGCGCATCGTCGCCTGCGGCGCCTGGTTGGGGTTTTCGCCGCTGGTCCTGGTGCGCGGCCCGGCGGCGCGGAGCTTCTCCGTGATCCTGGCTGGCTACCTCGCCTACGCGGTCTTCGCCGTCGGGATGGGGGGCCTGGCCGACGCGCTGGCCGTGGTGCGCGTGCGCGCCGGCGCGATCTACGGGCGGCTGCGTCTCTGGGGCTCGGTCGGGTTCGTGATCGCGGCGGTCGCGACCGGCGCGGCGATCGGGGCTCTGCACGCCGACCTCGCCGGCCCGCTCATTCCCCTCGCCATGTGGCTGGCGCTGGGCGGCGCGTTCGTGGCGGCGACCCGTCTCCGCGGCGCGCGCGAGGAGGCCACCCGCCCGCACGCCGCCGACTTCCGCGCGCTGCTCCGGGCGCCCGGCCTGCGCCTCCTGCTCCTCGCGGGCGCGCTGCACTGGGCCTGCATGACGCCCTACAACATCTTCTTCGGGATCTTCCTACGCGATCTCGGCCTGCCGCCGGTGGCCTGGGGGCTCGCCTATTCGGTAGGTGTGGTCGCCGAGATGCTGGTGCTGCTCTACTTTCACCGGCTGCACGCGCGATTCAGCCTGGACGCGCTCCTGGCGGCGGCGTTCGTCGTGAGCGCGCTGCGCTGGCTGGCGGTCTCTCGCCTGCGCTCACCGGTGGCGCTGATCCTGCTTCAGTCGCTGCACGGCATGACCTTCGGAATGTTCTGGAGCGCGGCCATCGCGGTGGTCGCCGCGACGGTTCCCGCACCGCTGCGCGCGACCGGCCAGGCGTTGCTGGTCATGTCGATCAACCTGGGTGGCGCGATCGGCAACCTCAGCATGGGCGCGCTCTACGACGTGAGCGGCCCGCGGACCCTCTTTCTGCTGGCCGCGATCGGCGAGGTGCTGCCTCTCTGTGTCGTGCTGCGTGCGCGGCACCACCTACGCGCGGCGGTTGCCACCGGACGCGGCAGCGTTCAGGCGCTGGAGCGGTGAGGCTCAGGCACCGGCGCGCGCTTGGCGCTCAGGCACCGGCGTTCGATTCGAACGTGACCTTGTCGTCGACCACGTCGACGCGGACGGTGCCGCCGCCCACCAGCTTGCCGAACAGCAGCTCGTCGGTGAGCGGGCGTTTGATCTCGTCCTGGATCACCCGACCCAAGGGGCGCGCGCCGTTCATCGGGTCGTAGCCCTTCTTGGCCAGGTAGGCGCGGGCGGCCGGCGACAGGTCGATGTTCACCTTGCGCTCCGAGAGCTGCTTGGCCAGCTCGGCGATGAACTTGTCGACGATCCGCTCCATCACCGCCGGATCGAGCGGCGCGAAGTCGACCTTGGCGTCCAGACGGTTGCGGAACTCGGGCGAGAACATCCGCTTGAATGCCTCGTCGGTGTCGCCGAACCGCTCGTCGCCGCCGGTGCCGAAGCCCGGCATCCGTCGCGACAGCTCGCGGGCGCCGACGTTGCTGGTCATGATCAGCACCACGTGGCGGAAGTCGGACTTGCGCCCGTTGTTGTCGGTGAGCGAGCCGTGGTCCATCACCTGGAGCAGCAGGTTGAACAGGTCGGGGTGGGCCTTCTCGATCTCGTCGAGCAGCAGCACCGCGTGGGGGCTCTGGTGAATCGCGTCGGTGAGCAGCCCGCCCTGATCGAACCCGACGTAGCCGGGCGGGGCCCCGATCAGGCGCGAGACGGTGTGCCGCTCCATGTACTCCGACATGTCGAAGCGCAGGAAGCTCACCCCCAGCGTCTCGGCCAGCTGCTTGGCCAGCTCGGTCTTGCCGACCCCCGTCGGGCCCGCGAAGAGAAAGCACCCGATCGGCCGCTCGGGCAGGCCCAGCCCGGCGCGGTTCATCTTGATCGACTGGGCGACCCGCTCGACCGCCGGATCCTGGCCGTAGATCTTCGCCTTGAGCTCCGCCTCGAGGTTGGCCAGGCGATCGCGGTCGTCCGTCCCCACCTGGCGTGGGGGAATTCGCGCCATCGTCGAGAGCACCTTCTCGATGTCGCGGCTGCGGACCCGCCGCCGGGCCCCCGCGATCTTGCCGTTCTTGCCGTCCTTGCCGTCTTGGCCCTTTTGCCCCCTCGGGCCACGCTTGAGCTTGGCCGCCGCGCCCGCCTCGTCCATGAGGTCGATGGCCTTGTCGGGCAGACGCCGGTCGTTGAGGTAGCGGGACGACAGCTCGGCGGCCGCGCGCAGCGACTTGTCGGTGTAGGCGACGCCGTGGAACTCTTCGTAGCGCGCGCGCAGGCCGGTGAGCACCTTGATGGTCTCCTCGATCGACGGCTCCTCGACCTCGATCGCCTGAAACCGCCGGGCCAGCGCGCGGTCCTTCTCGATGTAGCTGCGGTATTCCTTGTGGGTGGTGGTGCCGATGCAGCGGAGCTTGCCGTTGGCGAGCGCCGGCTTGATCAGGTTCGACGCGTCCATGGCGCCGCCCGAGGCCGCGCCCGCGCCCACGATGGTGTGCAGCTCGTCGATGAAGACGATGGCGTTCTCCTTCTCGGACAGCGCCTTGAGCACCGCCTTGAACCGCTCCTCGAAGTCACCCCGGTAGCGGGTGCCGGCCACCATCGCGCCCATGTCGAGCGCGTAGATGGTCGCGCCGGCCAGCGCGGGGGGCGCCTCTCCGAGCTCGATCCGCCGCGCCAACCCTTCGACGATGGCGGTCTTGCCGACGCCGGCGTCGCCCACGAAGAGCGGGTTGTTCTTGCGGCGGCGGGCCAGCACGTGCAGCGCCCGTTCGATTTGCGGTCCGCGGCCGATCAGCGGATCGATCTCGCCGGCCCGCGCGCGCTCGTTCAGATTGACGGCGAAAGCGGCCAGCGGATCGGCGGGCGCCTCTTCGGCGTCCTCGTCGCCGGGCCCGGATTCTCCGTCGCCGGGCACGCCGGTTTTCGCCGGGAGCAGCTTGGAGATGCCGTGCGAGATGTAGCTCACCACATCGAGCCGCCCGATCCCCTCGTCTTTGAGGAACGCGACCGCGTGCGATTCCGGCTCCGCGAAGAGCGCGACCAGGACGTTGGGGCCGTTGGCCTGGGCCTTCCCGGCGCCGAGCACGTGGTTGACGGCGCGCTGAATGACCCGCGCGAAGGCCAGCGTCGGCTGGGCCCGCTCGCGATCCTCCTCCGGCAACGGCTTGATCTCCGTCTCCAGGAACGCTTCCAGCTTGCCGTGCAGCCGGGTGACCGACCCACCGCAGTGCTTGACGACCTCGGCCGTCTTCTCGTCTTTCAGCAACGCCAGCAGCAGGTGCTCGAGCCCCGAGAATTCGTGGCCGCGTCGGGTCGCATCGTCCAGCGCCTGCCGGATGGCAGCTTCGAGCTCCGGGGTGAGCATCGTCATGGCTCCTGGCTCTTCCGCAACGACGCCTGCAGCGGCATCTCGTGCTCGCGGGCGAATTGTACCACCTGGTGCGCCTTGGTCTCGGCGATCTCGAACGGGAAGATGCCGGCCACGCCGACCCCTTTGGTGTGAACGTGCAGCATGATCTTTCGAGCCGTCACCCCGTCGTGTTGAAAGTACTTCATGAGGACATAGACCACGAACTCCTGCGTCGTATAGTCGTCGTTATGAAGGATGACCTCGTAAAGCGGCGGACGCTCGACCTTCTTTTGGGTGAGGGTGTCCCGCTCGGCCACCGGCCGGATGAGGGTTCCGATGCCGTCCTTGTCGTCCCTGTCGTCTCGCGGTTTGGCCATCCCGGTTCCAGCGCCGATCGTAGCGCACTCTGCGTGGGTCACAAGTCGCCGAGCCGCGCCTTGGCCCAGGCTGCCGCTTCTTTAATCACCGGGGCCGGATCGTCCAGCAGGCGCTCCACCACCGCGCGCGCGCCCCGGTCCCGCGCGCTGCCGATGGCGTAGAGGGCGTTCCGGCGGAGGCCGTCGTATCGGGCGCGGGCCAGCGCCATGCCGGAGGCCAAGCGATCGAAATCGGCGGGACTGAGCGCCGCGACCTCGGCGGGCGAGAGCGCCGACAGCGGCCGCGGCGCGAACCGGGCGTCCCCCTCGGGAACCTGTCGGAAGTTCCAGGGGCAGACCTCCTGACAGACATCGCAGCCGAAGATCCGGCCCGCGAAGCCCGCCCGCAGCTCCGTCGGGACCGCCCCCTGATTTTCGATGCTCTGATAGGCGATGCAGCGGCGCGCGTCGACCACGCCGGGCGCCGCGAACGCCCCCGTCGGGCAGGCGTCGAGGCAGAGCGCGCAATCGCCACAGCGGCGCTCGTGGGGGGCATCGTAGCCGTCGACGGCCCGGTCGACGAACATCACCGACAGCGTGAGCCAGGAGCCGAGCTTGGGGTTGATGAGACAGCCGTTCTTGCCGATCCAGCCGAGCCCCGCCCGCTCCGCCCAGGCTTTCTCCATGACCACCCCGGTATCGACGGAGGCGTAAGTCTGGAGCGTCGGATCGAGCGCCAGGAGGCGCTTGCGCAGGGCGCGCATTCGATCCCGGTGGGCGTAGTGGTAATCGCGCCCGCGCGCGTAGCGGGCCACCGGCGTGCGCTCCGAGGCTGGTCGATGGTAAGCGATCGCGAGCGCGATCACCGTGCGCGCGCCCGGCAGCACCACGCCCGGATCGAGGCGCTCGGGTTGCCGCCGCGCCATCCAGGTCATGTCGGCCGCGTATCCGGCCGCCAGCCAGCGCTCGAGCGGGGCCGGATCGAGCGGCGCCGCGGGTGCCAGCCCGACCAGACTGAACTGCGCCGCGCGCCCGGCGGCACGGACCGCCTCGGCGGAAAGCACGGAGCTGGTCATGGACGCCGGTCCTGCCCCTTGCGTCTCCAGCGGACCGCTGCCGCGCTCCCGGAGGAAGACACCGACGCCTATTTTGGCGACGCGAACTTGGCGTTCTGCGCTTGGTAGTAGTTCCCCATCGTCAGGTTCGAGCGCTGAACTTCGATCAAGCGATCGACAAACTCGTCCCACTTGGACCCGGGCACGGAGACGTACATTTCATCGTCGCCCAGCTTGGTATAGGCGCGGTTGCCGCGGCAGCCGAACGACAGCGCGATGATCTCCGACTTGGCCGCCGCCGGCAGGATCGCGCAGCTCGGCCGGCTGGTCGCCTCGGCGGCGCCCTTCGAGATCCCCGCCTTGAGCGCCGCCTCGTACACCAGTGTCAGCTGCACCGGCGTCGCCGCCATCAGCACGACGTCCGCCTTGAAAGCGTCGCTCGAAGCGGGCGCGTAGGCGACCGCGCCCGGCGCCTGGTCGAGCGTCGGGATCCCCGGCACCTCCGCGGGATCCAGGTAGCGCGTCTCGACCATGAAACCGACCGTCGCGCCGAGCTCGCCCGCCCGCTCGGCGGGCAGGCTGATCTTGTGGGTGTGGCTGCCGATGGCGCAATTCCAATGGTCGGCGGGCAGCGTGTAAAAGCTCTTCCCTTCCATCGCGCGGTCCCAGAAGACGCAGCCCGCGGCCACCGGGCCACCCGACCAGCGCGGCAGCGCCGCCGGCGGCGCTTCGAGAAACCCAATCTTGATGGGCACCCGCCGCAGCTCGAGAATCTCCTGCACCCGCGTCACTCGCACGTCCATGTTTTCCTCCGGGGCGTGAGCATGGGCGGCGCTCGCCGTGCTGTCAACGCGGCGAGCCGCGAACGATCGGTCGCCTACGCGCGCGGGTGAAAGCGATTGTAGACCGAACGGAGGTGGCTGCGGGAGACGTGGGTGTAGATCTCGGTCGTCCCGATGTCGGCGTGGCCGAGCATGGCCTGCACGGCGCGCAGGTCGGCGCCACGTTCGACGAGGTGGGTGGCGAAGGAATGCCGCAGCTTGTGCGGCGAGATCCGCTTGCGGATGCCGGCCGCGACGGCGTAGCGCCCGAGCAGCTTCCAGAACCCCTGACGGGTCATGGCGCGGCCGTGGTGGGTGAGGAACAGCGTGTCCAGCCCACGCGGTCCCGCTTCGATCACGCGCGCGCCCTCGACGTAGTCGCGGATCGCGGCCAGCGCCACCTCACCGACGGGGACCAGGCGCTCCTTGCGTCCCTTGCCCAGCGTCATCAGATAGCCGGCGTCGAAGTTCACGTCGCGTAGCCGCAGCTTCACCAGCTCGGAGACGCGCAGCCCAGTCGCATAGAGCGTCTCGATCATCGCCGCGTCGCGGGCACCGCGCGGCGTCCGCCGATCGGGCGCCGTGATCAGACGATCGATCTCGTCGACCGTCAGATAGTCGGGCAGCTTGCGCCCGAAGCGCGGCAGGTCGACGTCCTCGGTCGGATCCACGGCGACGATCCGCTCACCCTTGAAGAACTTGAACATCTGGCGGAGCGCGATCAGACGGCGGGCCTGCGAGCGCGGCGAAAGCTTGCGCTCGGTGAGGTGCACCAGAAAATCCAGCACGTCGATCGAACGGACGGTGTCGGCGGCGGCGATGGTGCGGCCGGCGGCGAAATGCGAGAACCCCGCCAGGTCCCGCCCGTAGGCCTCGACGGTGGCCGGCGTCAGCTCGCGCTCGACCCGAAGATGGTCGAGGAACTGCTGGATCCCGACGTCGAGACTGGGCCCCACGGTGTCATGGTCCGCCTTGCGGGCGCGGTCGGCAAATTTTTGCTCATTTTCGAAGCGTCGGCTCGCTCCGCGCGCGGCAAGAGGTGGCCGAACAACGAACGTCGTGGGCGCTTGGTTGCGCTTTGCTTCGCAAAGCGCCCTTTTCAGAACGCAGATTCAGCGGCGATTGGGGAGCTCGGCGGCCGCGCGGTCGAGGAGGCCGTTGACAAAGGCGCCGCCTTCCGCGGCCCCGTAGCGTTTGGCGAGCTCGACGGCCTCGTTGAGGATCACGGCGACCGGAACGTTCTCCGCGTACTTGAGCTCGTAGAGCGCGATCCGGATGACGTTGCGCTCGACGATCCCCATCCGCTCGACGCGCCAGTTGCGCGACAGACCGGTGAGCAGCTCGTCGAGCTCGGCGTGGTGGTCGGAGACGCCCCGGACCAGCTCTTCGATGAGAGCCCGGTCGATGGCGGGGGCCGGTCCGGCAAGCTCGTCGTCATCGTCCGCCGCGGGCGCGCCCGAGGGGGCCAGGTGCTCGAAGTAGTGCGCGATCAGGCGGGACACGTCGGTGTCGGGGTCGCCCCCCACGTCCATCTGATGCAGGATCTGCAGCGCGATTTCGCGCGATCTGCGACGCGGGCCCGCCATCACATCACTTCGTGCGACGCGGAATATCGGGCGTCACCCCGGGCGCCAGCCGGACAGCGGCGCCCCCGGTCCCGGCGTACAGATCGGCCATCTCGACCGCGACCATCGCCGCGTCGAAGCCGCGGTTGCCGGACTCGGTGCCCGATCGCTCGACCGCCTGCGCGATCGTGTCGCAGGCGAGGACCCCGAAGGCCACGGCGATGCGCCCTTCCGCCGAGAGCGCGCCGATGCCGCGCGCCGCCTCGTTGATCACCAGATCGAAGTGCGGGGTGCCGCCGCGGATCACCGCGCCCAGGCAGACGATGCCCTCGAAGCGGGCGCTCTCGGCCACCCGGCGGGCCAGGCCGGGCAGCTCCATCGCGCCCGGACAACGAAAGAGCTCCACGTCTTCATCGGCGGCTCCGGCCTGGCGCAGAGCCGCGCGCGCGCCGTCGATCAGCTTTTCGACGATGGCGTCGTTGAACCGCGAGGCGCAGAGCGCGAACCGACGCCCGTTCGCCTTGAGCGCCCCTTCGTGGGCCAGCCCCGTTCCCGCGGCCCCGTAGGAGGAGGCCTTGGTCTCCGGCCGGCTCACGCGCGCTCCTGACCGCCGCCGCCCGCGTTGCGGAAGGCGACCACCCGCCCCGCCGGCCGGATTGGGACGCACTCGACCACCTCGATGCCGTAGCCACCGAGACCAACGATGCGCCGCGGGTGGTTGGTGAGCAGACGAATGTGCCGCGCGCCCAGGTGCGCCAGCACCTGCGCCCCCAGACCAAAGTCTGTGAGTCTCGGAGCCCGGCCGCTCGCGGGCCCGCCGGCGGAGGGCTCCGCCTGCGTCGCGGACGCCGCGGGGGCGGCGAACATCGACCGAAAATCGGTGAGCAGGCTGGCGCGGCCGCGTGGAAATACATAGAGCAGGATCCCGGCGCCCGCCTCTTCGATCATGCGCAGCGGGACCGTCGCCGGGTGATCGTCCTGCACCGGCGAGGCGCCGAGCACGTCGCGCAGCACGCTGGCGGTTTGGACGCGCACCAAGAGCGGCTGGTCCGGCGTGATCTCGCCCAACACCAGCGCCAGGTACTCCGTGTCCTCGACATCCGTGGCATAGACGGAGGCACGAAACTCGCTGGTCACGCCACCGAGGCGCGGCCGGATCTTCGCCTCGGCGACCGGGCGCACCAGCATCTCGCGCGCCAGGCGATATTCGATCAAGTCGGCGATCTTGATGATCGGCAGGTCGTGCTTCTCCGAAAATTCGACCAGGTCCGGCATGCGCGCCATCTCGCCGTCCTCGCGCATGATCTCGCAAATGACGCCGGCCGGCTCGCGTCCGGCCAGGCGCGCCAGGTCGACCGAGCCTTCGGTCTGTCCGGAGCGGACCAAGACGCCGCCGCGTCGCGCGCGCAGCGGGAAGATGTGCCCGGGAACCACCAGATCGTCGGGGCCCGCATCGCGTGCGACCGCCACCCGGATCGTCTCGGCCCGCTCCCGCGCCGAGATGCCGGTGGTGGTCCCGCGGCGCGCGTCGATGCTGACCGTGAACGCCGTGTGGTGGCGCGACTGGTTGTCGATCGCCATCATCGGCAGGCCGAGCGCGGCGACCTTTTCCTCGGTGAGCGACAGGCAGATGAGCCCCCGCCCCTCGCGCGCCATGAAGTTGATGGCGTCGGGCGTGACCAGGTCGGCCGCCATCGCGAGATCACCCTCGTTCTCGCGATCCTCGTCGTCGACCAGGATCACCATCCGCCCGGCGCGAACCGCGTCGATGGCGCGCGTGACGGCGGTCTGGCGTTCGAGCGCGGCGACGCCGGAATCAGCGGACAAAACCATACCTCCGCAGCGTCTCGATCGACAGTGGGCGGGCCGGCGTCATCGCGGAGGATCGATCCCCGCCCGTGGCCCCGCCGGAGCTGAGGTGCGCCGCCAACAGACGCTCGATGTGCTTGGCGATCAGATCGGCTTCGATGTTCACGAGCGACCCGACCCCTTTTTTGCCGAGGTGGGTCGAACCCAAGGTGTGGGGGATGAGCGTGACGGAGAAGATCGCGCCCTCGCCGAAGTCGGCGATCGCGTTGATGGTCAGGCTCACGCCGTCGACCGCGATCGAGCCCTTGGGCGCCAGTACCCGCGCCACCGGCCCCGTCACCGAGATCTCCAGATCCAAGGCCCGACCCTTCATGCTCTGCGCGGCGACGGTGCCGATCGCGTCGACGTGACCGGCCACCAGGTGGCCACCCAGCGGATCACCGAGGCGTAGCGGGCGTTCGAGGTGAACGGCGTGCCCGGGCTCGAGCGCGCCCAGGGTGGTCAGCATCAACGTCTCGGGACCCAGATCGGCCGCGAAACGCCCGGCCGCGAGATCGACGATCGTGAGGCAAACACCGTTCACCGCGATGCTGGCGCCGATCGGCAAGGCCGCGATGTCGAGCGCCGTCCTCACCACCAGTCGCACGACCGTCGCCTCGGCCTCGGCCTCGGCCTGCCGCCCCGCGACAGCGGGCTCCGCCCGCCCGATCGACTCGACTGTTCCCTCGCCTTCGACGATGCCGGTAAACATGGAAAAGGACGCGATTATAACATCAGCGCCGGTTTACCCCGGCGGTCAGCAGGAGATCCGGTCCCAGGGACCGGACCGAGATCGGGCCGAGCGGCAACGCCCGCGCCACGGGCAGATTCGCGCCGGACGCCACCGGCAAGCCGCCACCCATGAGCTTGGGCGCCAGGAACAGCGCCACCCGGTCGACCAGCCCCGCCGCAATGAAGGCGCCGTGTATCGCCGCGCCCCCTTCGACCAGCAACGACTGGATTCCGCGGGCCGCCAGGACCTCGAGGGCGGGCTTGAGGGCCACCCTTCCACTCGGATCCCGGATGGTCAGCGTCGGTGCGGCTCCGTCGAGGACGCGGGCCCGTTTCGGCAGACTGCGCCGGCCAGCCAGCACCACGCGCAAGGGCGCAAGCGCGGCTCTCCCGCCCGGCAGGCGGACGGTCAGCTGCGGATCGTCGGCGCGCACCGTCCCCGCGCCGACCAGGATCGCGTCGTGGGCGGCGCGCAGCTGGTGGGCCGCGCGGCGCGCCTGCTTGCCGGTGATCCAGACCGGAGCCCGCCGACGACGCGGCGCCGTCTCGGCGATGAAGCCGTCCAGGGTCGCCGCCGCTTTCAGGGTCACGAGCGGCCGGTGCTCGCGCACCCAGATGGCGTAGCCGGCGATGGCCGCGCGACATTCGTCTTCCAGGCAACCCACGTCGACCCGCAGGCCCGCGCGGCGCAGGCGGGCGATGCCGCGCCCGTCGACGATCGGATTCGGATCCCGACAACCGACGACCACCCGCACCGGCCGCGCCGCCAGGATCGCCTCGGTGCAGGGTCCCGTCCGTCCGGTGTGGTTGCAAGGCTCGAGCGTCACGTAGAGCGTGGTGCCGCGCGCGCCACCGCGCAGAGCCCCGAGCGCGTTCACCTCGGCGTGCGCCTGACCGGCTCGGCGGTGAAACCCCTCGGCGACGATGCGCCCGCCCCGCACGATCACCGCGCCAACCACCGGGTTTGGATTGGTCGTCCCCCGCCCGCGCTCGGCCAGCGCCAGCGCGCGCTCCATGAAACGCCGGTCGGCCGCCGAGAACGGGGGCGGCTTCACTTGCGGCCCCGGTTGTCGACCAGGCTTTGCAGCTCGCTCATGAGCTCGTTGACGTCGCGGAACGACCGATAGACCGACGCGAAGCGGACATACGCCACCTCGTCGATATCGCGCAACGCCGCCATCACCGCATCCCCGATGCGCGACGAGGGGATCTCCTTCTCCCCCGCCTCCAGCGCGCGCTCGATCTTGTCGGCCGCCGCCTCCAGGGCCTCGACCGGCACCGGTCGCTTGGAACAGGCCTTCTTGAGACCGCTCAGGATCTTGGCGCGATCGAAGGGCTCGCGCCGCGCATCCTTCTTGATGACCAGCGGCAACACCTCGTCGACCCGCTCGTAGGTGGTGAAGCGCCGGGCGCAGGCGGCGCACTCGCGGCGGCGGCGGATCACCTGCTCGTTGTCGGACGGACGGGTGTCCACGACCTTGTCTTCAATCGCGGAGCAGAAGGGGCAACGCATGGGCGGCTTCGGGTTATGATTCGCTACCACAGATGGACGAGCTGCGCCTCACGGTCAACGGGGAGATTCGAACCGCGACGCCCGGCACCACCGTGTCGGCGCTGCTGGCGGCCATGGGGGTCGACCCGGCGCGGGTGGCGGTGGAGCGCAACCAGGACGTGATCCCCCGCCGCACCTGGAGCGAGGCGACCCTGGCGGACGGCGATTGCATCGAGATCGTCGCTTTTATTGGCGGGGGCTCGGGCGGGGGCTCGGGTGACTTGCCGGCGGGGCGATCGGACGACGGCGACTTCCTGGTGATCGGGGGGCGGAAGTTCAAATCGCGGCTGCTGGTCGGCACGGGGAAATATCGGACGCTCGAGGAGGGGCGCGAGGCGATCCGCCGGTCGGGCGCGGAGATCGTCACCGTGGCGCTGCGGCGGGTGGATCTGACCCCCGGCAAGCCCAACGTGCTGGACACCATCGATCGCACCCGCCAGACCATCCTGCCGAACACGGCCGGTTGCACCACCGCCGAGGAGGCGATCCGCACCTGCCGCCTGGCGCGCGAGCTCGGCATCGCCGACCTGGTGAAGCTGGAGGTCATCGGCGACGAGCGCACGCTCTTCCCCGACGGGCCCGCGACGCTGGAGGCCGCGCGCGTGCTGGTCAAGGAGGGATTCACGGTACTCCCCTATTGCATGGACGATCCGATCCTGGCCCGAAAGCTGGAAGACGCCGGCTGCGCGGCCGTCATGCCGCTGGCGGCACCGATCGGATCGGGGCTCGGCATCCGCAACCCGTACAACCTGCGGATCATCCTCGAGCACGCCAAGGTTCCGATCATCGTCGACGCCGGCGTCGGCACCGCCTCGGACGCCGCGGTCGCGATGGAGCTCGGCTGCGCGGGCGTGCTCATGAACACCGCCATCGCCGGCGCGCGCGATCCATTGATGATGGCCGAAGCGATGCGTGACGCCGTAGTGGCCGGGCGGCTCGCCTTCCGCGCCGGGCGGATCCCGCGCAAGCTCTACGCGACCGCCTCGTCCCCGCTCGACGGCTTGATTGACTGAACCCACGGCCTTCGTCCCCCGCCTCTATCTCGTGACCGACCGCCACGCGACCGGCGGACGATCGCTCGCCGCGGTCGTCCGGCAGGCCCTGGCTGGAATTGCGGGCAGCGGCGTCGCGCCGCACGCCGTGGCCGTGCAGCTTCGCGAAAAAGATCTCTCCGGCCGCGCGCTGGGCGAGCTCGCCCGCGCGCTGCGGGCCGAAACCGCCGCGGCCGGCGTGCGGCTCTACGTCAACGATCGGATCGACGTCGCGCTCGCCGTGGGCGCCGACGGCGTGCATCTCGGGGGCGAGGCGCTGTCGGCGGCCGACGCGCGCGCCATAGGCCCTGGGCTCGGGGTCGCCATCTCCGCACACGGCATCGACGACCTTCGCCCGCATCTGCGATCCAACGCCTTCGCGGTCTTCGGCCCGATCTACGACACGCCGTCCAAGCGCCGCTACGGGCCACCGCTGGGCGCCGCCGCGCTCTCTTCTGCCGCGGGCGTCGGGCTGCCGTTGGTCGCGATCGGCGGGATCGGACCCGAGACCGTCGGCGAGGTTTTGGCCGCGGGCGCGCGCGGCGTGGCCTGCATCCGCGCCGTGATGTCTGCGCCCGATCCGGCGGCCGCGGTGCGCGCCTTCTGCGAAGCGCTCGCGGCCACCGATCACCCTTGACACTATTTGTAACACCCGTACTCTCGTCCCGAAAATTCCACGGAAAGCCGCGGAAAACGAGACAGCGAAAACGAGACAGCATCGATATCAACGTTCGTAGGAGGGCAGCAGATGGCAACCGGCAAGGTGAAGTGGTTCAACGACGCGAAGGGGTTCGGGTTCATTGCTCGTGAAGATGGGCCGGACGTATTCGTCCATCACACGGCGATCGTGTCGGAGGGCTTCCGCTCGTTGAGCGAGGGGCAGGAGGTCGAGTTCGACATCACGGAGGGGCCGAAAGGGCTGCAGGCTGCGAACGTTCGCAAACAGGCATAAGCCCAACTCATTCGTCCGAAAAAACGGTCGGGCCCAAAAGGCCCGGCCGTTTTTTCTATCTACTGTTCTCGGAACCCTGGGAGGGTTCCGAACCTCCCGCGATGGGCTCGCGCGAGCAAAGCTCGCGCACCCCCGACGCGATCACGGTCTTCCTTATGCCCCGGGCCCGCGCTCGACCACGAGGGTGACTTCCTCGGAGGCGGGGCGGCCGCGGTTGGTGGGGCGCACGCGCCAGCCGGATCGGCTGGCCAGGATCGCGGCGGCGGCGCGGACGATCTCGGCGGCGGCCGGTTCGACCTCGGCCCACCAGGCGTAGCCGTCGCCCTCGCCTTCGTAGCCTTCCGGAAATGCGCAGCGGACCTCCACACGAAGCGTGAATTCACGATGTTCAACGAATGTTTCGTCCGACATGACCGGTAATTAGCATGTCGCCGCGGCGGTAACTCGCCTTGACCTGCCACACCCAAGACAGGCAAGCTTTTCGTCCACCTGGCGATGGCAGAGCCCCCC
>Ga0080027_10000375_pt1 | contig 19180 bp, 20 predicted proteins | sample OrgsoiDNA2013046_FD_70962 | JGI IMG/M metagenome (GOLD analysis project Ga0080027, IMG submission 70962) | Permafrost soil microbial communities from the Arctic, to analyse light accelerated degradation of dissolved organic matter (DOM) -... | ecosystem: Environmental > Terrestrial > Soil >... | reverse complement strand
GATACTTTTCCTGCATGGTGGCCTTTGCCAGTTTAATCAGGTTTGAATTGTAAGCGCCGCAGGAAGAACGGTCGCTTGTGATCAGGATCAGTAATACTTTTTCAACGGGTCTTGGGGAAGATAAGGAAGAACTGATGTCGCCATCCGCATTGCTGACGATATTACTGAGCACCTGTTGAAGTTTTTTGGAATAAGGCCGCATCTGCTGAATGGCTTCCTGGGCCTTCCTCAGTTTGGTGGCACTGATCATCTTCATCGCTTTGGTAATTTGCTGGGTGCTCTGGATGGATTTGATCCTGTTCCGTACTTCCTTCAGTTGTCCTGCCATATGGGTAATTTAAGCCGGCTGCAAAGTTAACGCAACCACCCCAAAAAGCAGGCAGGTTTTTAAAAAATCCGCTTCCGGATATTGAATTTTCAGGCTGGCAGAAAAAAATAGTACTTTCGCAACCCCTTTATAACTATGTCTAAATCAAAGAAGAGCGATTTGCCCGTGATCCTGATCACCAACGATGATGGTATCATGGCGCCTGGAATCCTGAACCTGGTAGCAGCTGTAAAAGACCTGGGGAAAGTAGTGGTCGTTGCCCCGGATAAACCCCAGTCCGGCATGGGCCATGCGATTACGATCGGTCACCCCCTGCGCCTGCAGCCCGTTACCATTTTTGAAGACGTGGAAGCCTGGCAGTGTTCGGGTACACCGGTCGATTGTGTAAAACTTGCCGTGGATAAAGTGCTTCGCCGTAAGCCGGATATTTGTCTGAGTGGTATAAACCATGGTGCCAATCATTCCATCAATGTGATCTATTCCGGCACCATGTCTGCCGCCGTGGAAGCGGCCATTGAAAGTATTCCTTCCGCCGGATTTTCATTACTGGATCATAGTGTGGAAGCCGATTTTACGGGTGCCCGGAAATATGCCCGTTTGGTTGTTCAGCAGATGCTAAAGAGCAAACTCGATAAACATACGGTTTTAAATGTAAATATTCCTGCCGTTGACGCCGAACTGATCAGGGGGGTCAGGATCTGTAAGCAGGCCTATGCGAAATATGAAGAGGATTTTGTAGAAAGAAGTGATCCCAACGGCAAAAAATATTTCTGGCTTACCGGTGAATTTGTAAATTTTGATAAGGGAAGGGATTCAGACGTCTGGGCCCTTGAACACAACTATGTCAGCGTAGTCCCTGTACAATTTGATCTCACGAATTACACATTGAAAACCAAACTCGAAAAAACCTGGAAATTTTGATATTCAAAAAAGACAATTTAAAATTCGGCATTTTGCTGGGTATTCTGGGACCCCTGCTGGCCATGGTTATTTATTATTTCTCTGTTTTCAGCCGGACGATCCATTTTTCAGAATACCTGTATGTGCTCCGGCACAACAAACAGCTTTTAACGGCCATCAGCAGCATTTCCCTACTTGCCAACGCTGTGCTTTTTACAATATATATCAATACGCACCGTGATAAAACGGCCAAAGGTGTATTTGTTGCCACCCTGATCTATGGCATCTTCGTTCTGATTTATAAACTTGTTTCCTAAGCCTAAAGCCCAAAGCTTAAAGCCCAAAACATTTTATATTGCGTATTTCAAATTAAAACCGTCAACCGTCAACCGTCAACCGTCAACCATCAACCATCCACCATCCACCATCAACCATCCACCATCCACCATCATTACCTTTGACCATACATGAAGTACTACCTCATCGCCGGAGAGGCCTCCGGAGATTTACACGGCAGCAACCTGATCCGAGAAATCAAAAAAAAAGACCCCGATGCCCATCTGCGCGCCTGGGGTGGCAGCATGATGAAGGAAGCCGGCGCAGAGATTGTAAAGGATTACCGGGACCTGGCTTTTATGGGTTTTACAGAGGTAATCCGAAACCTGCCCACCATTTTACAAAACATTAAATTCTGTAAAACAGATATTCTTGCATTCAATCCGGATGCGGTTATTTTCATCGACTATCCCGGCTTTAATCTGCGCATTGCCGCATGGGCCCGGAAAATGGGATTCAAAACCATTTATTATATTTCCCCGCAGGTCTGGGCCTGGAAGGAAAGCAGAGTAAAGGGCATTCGCGAAAATATTGACAGGATGCTCGTCATCCTTCCGTTTGAAAAAGCTTTTTTTCAGAAATGGGGATATGAGACCGAGTACGTGGGTCATCCCCTGGTAGAAGTGATTGAACGTTTCAAAAAATCTCCTGAAGCAGGTAAACTACCTGATATATATATGGCTGGCGACCACCGGCCCGTTCAATCCATACTTCCGTTAATCGCCCTGCTGCCTGGAAGCCGAAAACAGGAAATATTGAAAAAACTGCCCGTGATGCTGGAAGCCAGCCGGTCATTTCCGGGATATCAGTTCGTCGTGGCGGAAGCCCCCGGACAGGATCCTTTTTTTTATGATGAAATACTAAAAAATTATCCGCAGGCCGGTCACGTCAGAAACCAAACTTATTCCCTGCTGATGCATGCCGTTGCCGCCTGCGTTACTTCAGGTACAGCAACCCTGGAAACCGCACTGTTCGGCGTTCCTGAAGTGATCTGCTATAAAGGAAGCAGTATATCTTATCAAATCGCCAAACGTTTAATCAGGGTAAAATATATTTCTCTTGTAAACCTTATCATGGATAAGCCCGTTGTAAAGGAACTGATCCAGGACGAAATGAACGTGGAAAATATGATCACCGAACTGAAAAAATTGATTTTGGATGAACAGACCCACACCCGGTTGAAAAAGGATTATGCTGATTTACGAACACTGCTTACCCAGGACGGAAATGCGTCCGAAAAAGCAGCCCATATTATTTTTGACTACGTCAAAAATGCATAAAGCCTACCGCTCAAGGCCTAAAGCCAACCAGTGCAGGGATTTGAGATTTTTAGAACGCTTCGAATTTTTTGCGAAGAAATAACGCATGATGCTTTAAGTTTTCTGCCTTTAGCCTTATGCTTTGCTTAAGGGTGTTTTTTAAATATCAAACGGAAAATTATAATAAGGATGCCGATCAGGAACATGAAGATGGAAATCCGGTTGATGGTATTCATATAACGGATCCAGCTATTGCTTGGTTCGTCCGGATCTTTTTTCCGGATATAAAGATATTCGGCAAGTTTGCGCAGGATTCCCATTTGTTGAACAAAGATAATTCACAGGACTGTCCGGAATCATTCAGAATGGATATATTTGCTGCTCTTTTAAACAGACCGCCTGCGCAGGCTCCGGCGGTCAAAGGGGGATTAGCTCATCTGGTAGAGCGCTAGCATGGCATGTTAGAGGTGACCGGTTCGATCCCGGTATCCTCCACAAAAGAAAAACCCGTTCCGCCCTGGGCTGTACGGGTTTTTCTTTTCAATGAAAACGACCGATGACCGATGACAGATAACGGGAATCAATTTCCAAATTCAAAAAAAGGCAATCCGCTGTATCCAATATTTTTTATTACGAATAAAGAACCTGCCAGTGGTTGCGTCTTCATTTGCTCTTTACTCAAACCGGTTTTCGCGGAAGTAATATATAAATCCTGAAAATCATGGCCTCCGAAACAACAGGAAGTAACCCTGGCAACAGGCAATGGAATGGCATGGATTTTTTCCCCCTTTTCCGGATCCCACCGGGTGATCTGCCATCCATCCCAATGGGCTATCCACAGCATGCCCTGGCTATCGATTGTCATACCATCCGGGGAACCTTCTTTATGTGAAACCCGAATAACAATCCGCTTATTGCTGATGTCACCGCTGTTTTTATCAAAGTCAAAAGCGACTACGGTAAATGTGGGTGTATCGATATAAAAAAAAGTTTTATGATCTGCACTCCAGGCCATGCCATTACTAATAGAAGCTTTATCGATCTTTTTTATAATCGTCAAATCTTTTTCCAATGTATACAGGCTGCCCTTTTCAGGTTCGTCTGTATGCGACATCGTTCCCGCCCAGAATCTTCCGGCTGGGTCACATTTGCCGTCATTAAAGCGATTCCCGGGAAGATGCTTTTCCGGATTCGCGATCATATGTACGGTACCTGATTTTCTGTCAATGATTCCAAAACCATTTTTCAGGGCGCCGATCAAATTTCCATCCTGGCAAACTGCAATGGATCCGATCATTTGGTCTACAGAAATTTTTTTATGCAACCCATCGGCCGGCGAGAATTCATGAATTTCTCCCAGCAGGATATCTATCCAGCAGATCGTTTTCCGCCGGGCATCCCAAACGGGGCCCTCCCCGAGTAAACAGCGATGACCAGGAACTACTTCTTCCATTTGAAAAAATCTTGTAAATTATGAATGCAAATAAATTTTCCCCGGATGCCTTTAATTTTAATCCGGCGGGGGGCTAATGGAAGTCCAGCCGCCGTCTACAATTAAAGTCTGTCCCGTAATATGTTTTGCATTGTCAGAAACCAGAAACAAAGCCGTATCCGCAATGTCTTTTGTAAAAGCAGGTCTTCCCATGGGCGTTAACGCTGACCATATCCTGGTATATTCCGGATCCTGTGATGTCCTTTCTGTAATGGTTGCTCCGGGCGCAATGGTATTTACATTTATTTTATATCGGGATAGTTCAATCACCAGGTTTTTAGCGAGCATTTCCAAAGCAGCTTTGCTCATACCATAGGCCGCCAGGTCTTTATGCGCCTGGTGCCCGGTAACCGAAGATGTAAATAATATGGAACCTCCGTTTTCCTGCCCCTTCATTTGATTCGCAGCTTCCTGTGCAAGAAAAAATGAACCGCCGAGGTTAACCTGCATGACTTTATTAAAAGATTCTGCTGTATACTCCAGAAAATTTCCAAACAAAGTAATACCCGCATTGGCAATAACGATATCCAGCCGGCCATATTTTTCCACAGCCATGCTGACCAGTTTCTTAATAACCGATATATCACTGGAATCCCCGGCAAGGGCCATGCACGCGCCATTTTTATCCTGATTTATCCGAAATGCCGCCCGGTTTGCCAGTTCCGGATCTATGTCATTCAATATGACCCGTGCACCTTCTTTCGCCAGGCACCTGCAGATTTCACAACCAATACCCTGACCGGCACCCGTAACGACGGCCACTTTATTTTTAAAATTCATCCTGAAATATTTAGTACGAAGCCCTTTTAAACGACAAAGAAAATTAGGCTATTTCAAAATAGAAAAAGCGGCTACTCCTGATTTTTCTTTGCTGTTTTCAATACCTTAAAAATTCAACCTCACCGGAATTTTAATTTGCTTCGGAACCGCGGGGCGGCTGATTTCGAAATTATCCCCTTTACTTTTCAGGTTCAATGGCTACAGGAACGTCATGCTGAGGATGGCTCTTTAAACCCCCTTGACATCATTAAAAAACCCTGCCGGGGCAGGGTCTCAGGAACTATTTATGAAAAGAAATATCAGGACGATTTTTGTGGAGTTAGGGCAGAAACTTCTGTTTTTATTTTTGCCGGTAGCCGCATATGGGTATTCTGATTTTTCGTATTCATGGCAATCATGCCAATAATCAGAAAAAAAGCCGGAGCGCTTAGCCAGTTGAGATCTTTGGGATGTTTCATATAAAACATTAGTTATCAATAATATCCATAGTAAGTATCTATCATGCTTCCATCCAAAGATATAGGATGTTTATTAGTCTACCAAATTAGTAGGTAACTATTTTAATCACAAGTGCTGCGCCGGCGTCTTCCCGGTTTTTTTAAAATACCAGTACAAAGGAATACCCGTAGCTGCAATAGCGAGACCCAGGAGGGAATTGATCACAGGCACATCTCCGGAAATATAATTGTTGATATCATTCCATATGGTAGTAACAACATAAAATGCCGCAAATAAAATAAACAATAATGGCAGCCAGGGGTATCCCAACACCCGGTATGGTCGTGGCTGATCGGGCATTTTTTTTCTGAGCACAAAAATTCCAACCGCTCCCATGAGATAGGCAAGCCACGAAATGAATGTAAAAATATCCGCGAGCATATCAAAAGATCCTGTAAGGATGAAAACAAAAGCGAGCAGTCCATGCATCACCAGGGCATTTCCCGGTGTATGAAAACGGGGTTGCTCTTTCCCCGCCAGGTGAAAAAATAATTTGTCCTTCGCCATGGCGAAAGTAATCCATGCTTCTGTCATCACACAACCGTTGAGCGCACCGAAACAACAGATTACGATCATCGCTGAGATAATGGCGCCACTGGTTTTGCCCAACACCCGGTCAACGGCATCCGCTGCGACCAGGGGGGATTGGGCGATTTTATCAATGGGTAAAGCATATAAAAAAGCCAGATTCAATAATACGTAAATCAGAATACAGATGAATACACCGGTGAAAAGACTGCGCGGAATAATCCTTTGAGGGTTTTTTATTTCACCACCAAGAAAAGTGATACTTATCCATCCGTCATAAGCGCTGAAAGCGCTGGTCATGGCACCCACAATCCCGCCTATCAACCACCATCCGTGTTTGGGATGAATGGAAGGCATGATAAAATTCCCGGCTTGTCCATTGCCGGAAAAGCAAATTCCTGCAACCAGGGCTGCAATCACTGCAATTTTAATGATGGTACTGATGATCTGTACAATGCTGCTTCCCTTTAAAGTAAAATAATTTAGCATCGTTACAACCAGAATATAACCAATGGCCAGTGTTTTAACTCCGAAATTGGCCAGGGGATACAGATTTCCTAAATAGGGCAGATGCAGAACTACACTGCCTTCCATAACCGGGGAAAATCTTGGCAGGTGAAGAAAATAATCCGAGTAAGCGGCGCAAACAAAAGCGATCGCTGCTATAGATGTTGTATTGATAACGGTAAATGCCGACCATCCATAAATAAAAGCCACAAAATCGCCATACATATAGCGGAAAAAAACAAATAATCCCCCATTTTTGGGAATCATAGCGCCGATCTCCGCAAAAATGAGTGCACCGATTAAAGAAACTACACCTGCAATAATCCAAACGGCAATCAGCCAGAACGGCGAACCAAGTTCACCCGCCATCGTGGATGGCTTCATAAAAATTCCTGACCCGATAACGCTTCCGATAATAATGGAAACAGCTGCCGTATAACCGATGACCTGGCGGGGGTTGTTGTTCATGTTTCGTTAGTCGGTGGTCTTTAGCAGCCGGGATCAACGGCCATCGCCTCGCATATCAATCTGTGAAAATGGTGAACCCCCTGCTCGCGGATTACCGAATACCTGCCCTGATGATAAAACCCGGAACGGATACCTTTCTGTACGGCTTCCACCACTTCCTCATCTTCCATTTCCACTGTATCCAATCCGGCACCTGCTCCTTTATTATACAATGATTCCTTCCAGACATAAGTAAAAAAGGAAACCTTTGACTGATCAGGCGATACGGGCCGGACTACATTGATGCTGAGCCCCCAGGGATAAAAATTGAACATCAGGTTGGGGAAGACAAAAAAATAATAAGCCGCTACTTTCTTTCCGTAATCCGGTGAAGAAACAGGCAGGTCAAATATTTCTTCCCCCGATTTGGCGAGACCCAGCTGAAGGTTAGAACTTTCAAATAATTCAGTCGTATAATTTCCGAAATCAATCACGGCATTTAGTCCCGCATGCACAAAAGGAATATGAAATCCTTCCAGGTAATTTTCACAGTAAAGTGCCCAATGGGATTTTACAGTATACGCTGCTGACAAAGCCGGTTTAAAAACAAACTCATCTACCGGGAGCCATGCGAGACGATGCTGCATGGATCCGAAATATTTTTTCGGATCAGTTTTTACATCCAGGGAGGTAAATAACCAGGGCCCCCATGAAAACAGTGGCAACCGGGTCAGGTCATCTTCTTTCGACGGGAAATTTTTTACTTCCTTAAATTCCGGCATGGAAACAAATTGTCCGTCGAGCCGGAACTGACGGCCATGATACCGGCACCTCAAACCAGCCGCTGTACATGATTCACCGACTAATACGGTTCCGCGATGTGTGCATACATTCGAAAGACAATGGATTTGCCGGTTTGCATCTTTTGTCAGCAGCAATGGCTCATTCAGATAATTCTCCAGTAACGTAAATGGATAACAACTCCCTTTTTCCGGAACAATCCCGGCGTCACCGATATATTGCCAGCTTTTTGCAAAAATTTTTTTACGGCTTTCCCCAAACATTTCCGGATCGGTATAAAAATCACTGTGCAGTGTTTTTGCTATCGAAATATCCGGGTCAATCCGGAACCTTGCATTGAATTCCTGCAATATTTTAAATTTAAATATAACCTACAGTTTGTTTACCAGTTGGCAGGAGACTGTTTAAATTGAATATCTGCCTTACGCCAAACGCTTTTTAGTCTGGTATTTCCAATTCAGTGACTTCCCTTCAGCTGACCATTCAACCGTTGTGTTTATTCTTTTAATCTTCGTTACTTCCGTTTTTGCTTCGACGATCCATTCAATATATTCCCGGCGTTGGGAAGCTGAAATTGCGTCAAATCCGGCCTTTGCTTTTTTATTCTTTTTGAGTCCGGCTGCCAGCGCTAAGGGTACCGGCAATTCTTTTTTGGGCGCCGTTTTTGGCTTAACAACTTTCACCTTGTTTTTATTCAGCCATTCCGCTTCTTTCAGATATGCAAGCAGTATCTTATCTGACGGCAGATCTTTCAATGACAGGAGTTTGTCCAGATGACCCATGGAATTTCTTTCCGCTATTTTCAAAACACCTTCCGGATCCTTCAGTAATGCGGCTTTCCAGAATCCGAAAGCGCAATGCTCTTTAAATGAAGCCATGCTGCAAAGCATGGAACCATGAATATCATAATTCGGAAAACTCCATTTGATGGTCTCTTTTGCTTCCGGGCAAGCCTGAAAAATCAGCTTGCGTAACTTTAAAAGTATCGGTCTGGCAAAAGGAGCTGCCTTTTCAATATAAGTATCTACCCGGGGATCCATTTGAGACATTCACCAGATTTTAATTCAACAATTTACCTAAAGCTTTTTATATGGAAGAATCAACCTTTTCGAATACCGATCTGCCAGATTCCTGCCTTCCGAAACTTTTTCTGGTCTATTTTTGGACAGCAGGCCTTTTCGGATCTGAAAATTCTTACTTATGATACCTCCCCCTGCTCCGGCACTCAAACGATCCCTGAGCCCTTTTCTCCTTTGGGGACTGGGAGTCGGATATGTAATATCCGGTATGTATTTCGGCTGGAACCTGGGGCTGGAACAGGGAGGTACCGGCGGACTGGCCATTGCGACTTTTTTTATTATCATTCTCTATACGACGTTTACGTTCAGTTATGCTGAACTCGCTGCAGCCATACCGAAAGCAGGTGGCGCTTTTGACTATGCCCACCGGGCGCTGGGCAAGGATTTTGGATTTATAGCTGGTATGGCGCAGAATATTGAATTCATATTTGCTCCGCCCGCGATTGCCTTCGCTGTAGGGGCCTATTTCAATTTGTTTTTCCCCCAGATTCCGATCAAAGCCATTGCCATGTTTGCGTATATTTTATTTACATCACTGAATATATATGGAGTAAAAGCTGCTGCGCGTTTTGAGCTGGTGATTACGATACTGGCTGTGGGAGAATTGCTTTTATTTACCGGAATCACCCTTCCCCATTTTGAATTAAAAAATATTCAGCACAATGCATTTCCGCATGGCTGGCATGGAATCCTGGCGGCTATTCCATTCGCTATCTGGTTTTTCCTCGGCATTGAAGGAGTGGCAAATACGGCTGAAGAAGTTGTTCATCCAAAACGCACCCTGCTCAGGGGATTTGGTTCCGCCATTATTACCCTGATCGTTTTATGCATATTTATTTTTTTCAGTTCCATTGGCATCCGCGGATGGGAAGCCATCGTTTATAAACCGGACGGATCTGCTTCCGACTCCCCCCTGCCAATGGCCATGGCACTTGTTACAGGCAACAATCACCTGCTTTATCATTTACTGATAACCGTGGGGTTATTCGGATTGATCGCTTCTTTTCACGGGTTGATTTTAGCTGCAGGGAGATCAACCTATGAATTTGGGAAAGTAAAATTTGCGCCTTCTTTTCTGGGTAAAATACATCCGAAATTCCAAACCCCTTCCAATGCATTGCTGCTGAATATGATCCTTGGCATGATTGCCCTGCTTTCCGGTAAAACCCTGGAAATTATTACCATTTCGGTTTTTGGGGCCCTGACACTATACATTCTTTCCATGATCTCCCTATTGCGACTCCGGAAAAAAGAACCCCTGCTTGAACGCCCCTTCAAAGTACCCTTCTACCCCGTTTTTCCTGTAGTTGCCCTCGTGATCGCCGGCATTTCCATGGCCGCCATGACTGTATTCAATATTGAATTGTCGTTATTATATATTACCGGGATGGTAATTTCGTATGGATTATTTAAACTGTTTACAAAGAAAGAAATCACTTAAATATAAAGGTATGGATGTGAAAGAAATTCTTCAGTACGTAAAAAATCATGCTTCGGGAAAAGTAAAAATCGCCATCACGGATATTGACGGGGTGCTGAGGGGAAAATATATTTCAGTAGAGAAATTTTTATCCGTCGTGGATGCCGATACCAGTTTCTGTGATGTTATTTTTGGATGGGATTCGGCAGATGCAGCTTATGACAATGTTTCCTATACTGGCTGGCATACCGGATACCCGGATGCACCTTCCCGTTTGGATCTGTCCACTTTCAGAAAAATTCCCTGGGAAAATGATCTTCCCTTTTTTTTGGGAGAACTGATTCAAAAAAATCAGGAACCAATGGTTTGTCCGCGCCAGCTCCTGAGAAAAGTATTGGCCGACGCGGTTTCCGCCGGATTTCTTCCGCTGTTTTCCCAGGAATTTGAATGGTACAATTTTGCAGAAACACCCCAAACGATCCATGAAAAGCAGTTCCGGAATCTGCAACCGCTAACACCCGGCATGTTTGGATATTCCATCCTGCGGAGCAGCCTGCAGCATGATTTCATGAACGATCTTTTTGATTTACTCAACCAGTTTGGAATTCCCATTGAAGGTCTCCATACGGAAACGGGACCGGGCACTTACGAAGCGGCCATCCGGTATTCCGAAATTTTAGAAGCGGGGGACAGAGCCACCTTGTTTAAAACCGCTGTAAAAGAAATCGCCTACAAACAGGGTATCATGGCCACTTTTATGGCCAAGCCCAATGAAAACCTACCGGGCTGCGGAGGACACGTACATCAAAGTCTGTGGGACCCGACGGGTAAGAAGAATCTTTTCTATGATGAAAAAGATACAAATAAAATGAGCGAAACGATGAAGCATTATGTGGCAGGACAATTGCTCCTGATTCCTCAATTGCTTCCCCTGTTTGCCCCCACCATCAATAGTTACAAAAGACTGGTGGAAGGCGCCTGGGCACCGACCACGCTGACCTGGGGAATGGACAACCGAACCGTGGCAATTCGTATTTTATCAGGTGGTAAAACTTCCTGCAGGCTGGAAACTCGTGTTATCGGATCTGACGTGAATCCATACCTGGCCATGGCAGGTGCCCTGGCTGCCGGACTCTATGGTATAAAAAATAAAATATTATTGAAACAGGCACCCACTGTGGGTAACGGATACCTGGATCCCTCACACGGACGCCTGCCCGCAACGCTGGATGAAGCCACAAAAATGATGAAACAATCTACCGTTGCCAAGGAAATACTGGGCGAAGGATTTGTGGATCATTTCATTCGCACCCGGGAATGGGAATGGCGTCAACACCTGAAAGCCGTGACAGACTGGGAACTCAAAAGATATTTTGAAATCATTTAACAGCATCAACCAGATAAAATGAACTTTAATAAAATTGTTCAATATAATTTTCCCACTATCATCCGCTTCGGTCCGGGTTCCAGTATGGAACTGGGACCTTATCTGATAAAGAACAGATTGAGCCGGCCGTTGATCGTTTCTGATCGCACTGTTTCCACATTGGGTTTTTTCACAGCGCTCGTAAAAGACCTCCAGGCCCGGAATATTTCGGTAGAAACATTTTATGATATTCATAAAAATCCTGTGAAGTCCGACGTATATAAAGGAACCATTGTTTTTGACGAAGAAGAACGGGATTGCGTTATCGGCATCGGTGGCGGCGCCGCTCTGGATGTGGCCAGGTCCATTGCACTCCGGATAAACCACCGTGAAGACCTTTTTAAATATGACGACCTGAAAGGCGGTGATGTATTCGTGACAAATGAAATTCCTCATTTTATTACCATTCCCACAACGGCCGGAACAGGAAGTGAAGTGGGAAGAAGTGCCGTTATATCAGATGATGAAACACATCAGAAGAAAATTCTGTTTTCCCCCAAACTCATGGCCCGGATCGTTTTCGCTGATCCCCAGCTTACGATGGACCTGCCGCCTTTTATAACTGCAGCAACCGGAATGGATGCGCTGACTCATAATATGGAAGCTTTTCTGGTGAATTCATTTTCTCCTATGTGCGACGGCATTGCACTGCAGGCGATTTCTTTAATTCATGCTTCCCTTGTAAATGCCGTCAACAAACCCGATCTGGAATCCAGAAGCCAGATGCTGATCGCTTCCCTGATGGGTGCAGTCGCATTTCAAAAAGGACTGGGTGTTGTGCATTCACTCGCACATCCGCTTTCTTCTTTGCTGGATACACATCACGGTCTCGCAAATGCCATAAATATTCCCTATGGAATGGAATTTAATATCGAAGGATTTGAAAATAAGTTCAAACAGTTTGCCCGGCTTCTGAACCTGAAAGAAGAATCCGGTTCCGCAGTCGTACAATATCTGTTTGAATTAAATGAGAAAATAAATATCCCCCGTAAACTCAGTGCCATCGGTGTTAAACTGGAACATATCGAAACACTTGCAGATATGGCCCTCGCAGATTTTGCGCATCCGAACAATCCAAAACCGGTGAGCCGGGAGAATTTTAAAAATTTATACTTAAAAGCACTTTAGCTTAAAAATTATTCCACTGATATGCAAATCATCAATCCGGCCACAGAAGAAATTATTCAGGATATCCGAGAAGACAACGCTGAAACACTGAATGCGAAATATAATTTCCTGAAAATTGCGCAACCAGGCTGGGTTGCGCGAAATATATCTGACAGGATAAAAATCCTTCAGAAATTTTCATCGCTCATGCTGGAGAAGATTGAAAGACTTTCTTCCGTATTAACTTCTGAAGTGGGTAAACCTTTGCAGCAAAGCCGGAATGAAATCCGCGGAGCCATCACCAGAATTAAATGGCTCACAGAAAACGCCGAGAAATACCTGGATACCGAACAGATGACTAAAACAACTGCCCTCGAGGAAAAAATTTCTTATGATCCCCTGGGCGTTGTTTGTAATATTTCGGCATGGAACTATCCCTGGCTGGTGGGTGTGAATGTATTTGTAAGTGCCCTGCTGGCAGGCAATGCGGTCATGTATAAGCCTTCTGAATACGCGATGCTGACTGGTTTAGAAATTGAAAAATTATTAAAGGAATCAGGTGTCCCGGACGGGGTTTTTCAAGTGGCCATGGGTGCAAGAGAAGTAGGGGAATTATTATTAAACCTTCCTTTTGACGGGTACTTTTTCACGGGCTCCTATAAAACCGGAAAATATATATATGAAAAATGCGCAGGTAAAATGGTCCCCTGCCAGTTGGAGATGGGAGGAAAAGATCCATTATATATCACCGATGATATAAGAGATATTCAGCAGGTAGCGGCAGGAACTGCAGACGGGGCATTTTATAATAACGGACAAAGCTGTTGCTCCGTAGAACGTATATACGTTCACAGGAAAAATTATGATGAATATATCCGCGAATTTGTAAAAGAAGTGAGCGCCTGGAAAATCGGGGCGCCAACAGAAGACAATATTTATTTTGGCCCTTTAACGAGGAAGGAACAGTTGTCCGTGCTGGAAAACCAGGTGAAAGACGCTGTTGCAAAAGGAGCAACGGTGTTAATGGGCGGGAAAAGGATGAATGGGAAGGGATATTATTTCGAGCCAACGATCCTGATAAACACAACACATGATATGTTGGTAATGAAAGAAGAATCCTTCGGTCCGGTCATTGGCATTATGAAAGTCGGGAGTGATGAAGAGGCCATCAGGCTGATGCAGGATACGGAATACGGACTCACAGCCGCAGTGTACAGTACTGACAGGCAAAGGGCGGAAAAAATATTGCAGCAGATAAACGCAGGATCAGGATACTGGAACTGTTGCGACCGGGTATCTGCCCCCCTGCCCTGGAGCGGAAGGAAACATTCGGGATTTGGTGTGGCCCTTTCTCACGCAGGCCTCCTGGCCTACGTAAGACCCAGAGCCTGGCATTTGAGAAGTTAATGCTGGAATCAATTGTGCACTGTCAAACTGAAACGCATAACCGGGACTCATACAATTCCGTCGAAATTACCTCAGAACCTGGTAAAAACTAAGGACCGGAGCTTTTTATCGTAGTATATATAAATAAAATGCCCGTCCTGTTTATAAAGACATTCCACACCCCCGGTCTTTATATTTTTAGTAAACTCTTCCACCCGGTCATGAATACTTGTTTGCATGGGTCCCGGAATATGACTGAGTGACTGACTATCCAACTGCATCCGAAAATAGGCAGCGCCTGTCCAGGGTGATACATAATCATTCCTGTAAGGCACCGATACCATGGATCCGGGCACTCCGGTAAACTGACTGTTTGATATTCCACTACCTCCGCCACCTGCCAATTCCTGCTCCCAGGCTCCGATGGTCAGGGCCATCCGGGTACTATCAGTAACCACCCCAATAAACGCATTGGTCTTCAGCATTTTTTTCAATAACTGTTTGGTCCTGGTTAGTTCTCTTTTATCATTGGGAAGGTAATCGGATCCTTCCTGTATAATAGGCGTATTCTTAAAATCTATAGGACCGTCCTTTTCAACCGAAAACTTTTGCAGCAGAGAACCGCTATAAAAATCAGTTATGGAGATAAAAAGACGGTCAGTTTTTGCTGAAACAAAATACAATTTTCCATCCTTCAGAAAAGTATTGTCCGCATATTCTTCATCCACTATAAATTTAGTTCCATGTTCCGCACTCACCTGAAGATATTTTTTCCTGACAGAATCGTTTTTAATCTCCCGATAAGAAAATTTTTCTCCTTTTATATCAAAAGTGTAGACCTTCGTGATCCCTATATTATTATTCAAGACCAGTAAAAGCGTGTCATGAATAAAATATAATTTATTCAGGCTCCCGGCCGTATGAATGTCCAGTACGCCTGTTTCGCCCACGCTGGTTGTTCCAGTTGGAATAAAAAACCGCCCCTGAGTAGAAAAAATATCCTGCCAGGTATTTTTGTTATTAAAAGGAAACCGGATGGTATCAACATTTGCCGGATTATGCCAGTTATAAACAGAAAATTCAGAAGTCTTCTTATTGATTGTGAAATACAGGAAATGGTTCCCTGAATTGATATGATTGATGACCGTTTCATTTTTAAGTTCGCTCCCGATAAAATGCTGGGTAACCGATCCATCCTCTGTGTTCAGGATATAATTAAGGAACATCCCCGGTTTCCCATTTTCTGAAAAAAGGTAAATTTTACGCTGGTCAATAAAGCCCCCCAGTACTTTTTCCCCGTCAGACCGGGAAAAGCTAAAAACACGGACTACCGCATCGTTCCTGTTCAGCAAATACACACGGATGCTATCCCCATTCACCAGAAAAACGACATGCTGGTTATTCGCTGAATCATGAATGGCAAGCAACTCCATGTTTTTGGCCTTCCAGCCAATATTTTCCTGATGATAAATCTTTTGTGCAGAAAGCTGTCCAAAAATAAAAACAGCCAGGATGATATACGGAATTCTCAGCATAATGTCTTTTAAAGGGTTAAAATGCTAAAATTATATAATTTCCCAAGTACATCTGGAATATCCGCCATAAATAGATCCAGGTCAAGCCGTCAACCCCGGGGCGAATAATGTTTATATTGTGGTAACTCATAAAATATGATAAGGAAACTATTTTCTCCCGCCCATGCGGAGAGAGGCGGCAGGGACTCCAAAAGAAATTATGAGATTCAACGCATTGAAACTTTTAGTGACGGTGTTTTTGCATTTGCATTGACATTATTAATTGTTTCGCTGGAAGTTCCTCAAAGCTTTGATGAGCTGCTCACTAAAATGCGTGGGTTTTTTGCTTTCGGTATTTGTTTTCTGGTACTTGTTTCGATCTGGTATAACCAGCACCTTTTTTTCAGACGCTATGGTATGGATGATTTATGGACTGTTGTAATTAACGGTTGTTTACTTTTTATCGTACTATTTTATATTTATCCGCTGAAATTTCTGTTCACTTTGTTCCTTGGTAATTCTTCCATAAAAATCACACGCGGACAGGTTCCCCTGCTCATGGTGATTTATGCGGCAGGTTTTATAATCATATATTTCTTATTTTTTCTATTGTATCTGAGGGCTTATAAAAGATCAAAAGAATTGGGGTTGAATGCGGTGGAAAAATTCGATTGTAAGTCGACCGTTTATAAAGAAATCATAATGATGAGCGTCGGTTTATGTTCGCTGTTAACTTCGCTTATTTTATCTGATGTATATGCCAGTTTTGCCGGATATGTATATTTATTGATTTCACCGGCAATCCATATTTTATACAGGTACAGGAAAAAACTCAGAAAGAATTTACCAGCCTATACGCATATTTAAAATCTTCACTATTCAGGTAATCTTTTCTGAAAATAAAAAAAATCAACGACGGTTCTTTTAAAACCATCGTTGATTTTCCCGTATATGCCGGTCTTCATGCACCGGTTTTACGCGACAGAATAATTACCTGTTTACCTGTAATTTGGGCATTGAAGTAGTGTCTCCTGGTTTTGGATACCTGCTGGTATCTGTCTTCTTCCCCGGAATAGTATCATATTGACCAATCCGAATCTTATTGTCGGCTGTTCCTTTATGTGCAGGAGTAGCCATAATGGAGGAAACAATACATATACCCGCAAAAGCGGCAAATAAAACTTTTTTCATAATAATAAATTTAAGTTTTAAAAAATACTCGATCCCGGGTTCAACGGTTTATTATCTGAATAAAAGAGATTTGCAAAAATCCGATCAGTGTATGCTTGTAAATACCATGCCAGTAATTCTAAAAATTATTTTAAAGCGAGGGTTACACCTCCGCTGCCGGCGTGAATGTCTATTGGAATACCACCGCCATTTACAGTGCCGTTAATACTCTGTTTTTCTACCGAGCCGCTGAAATTACTCAGTCCTTCTGTTTTTACCCCATCCCCATGAATATCGAGGTCAAACCCTTTGCCCTTAGGGATTTGCAAATGAACGGAGCCACCGGAATTACCCAGTTTCACATATTTACCTGTTTCCAGTATCTGCACATCAATATTACCGCCGCTGGTTGACGCTTCCAGGCTGCCGCGCATGGATGTAAGTGAAATATTTCCCCCGGAAGTATGGGTAATCAATTCACCGGTAATTTTTTCGGCATCCACATTACCTCCGCTGGTAGATGCGCGGATATTCCCATTCAGCTCATTTAATTCTATTGAACCGCCGGAAGTATTCAACTTAATCTGTCCTGAACAGCGGCTCGCTTCAATTCCGCCACCACTTGTTTCCAGATCAATATCGTCTTTTGAATCGGTGACAGTTATACCCCCGCCTGATGTGTTGCCGATAATTTTTCCGGTAAGTCCTTTTACGTCAAGCCCACCACCACTCGTGTTGAAATGCTGTTCACCATTCAGGTTGGCAATGCTGATTCCTCCGCCACTGGTATTGAGATGGGTAGCACAGGAAACAGGAACATAAATATTGTATGAAATGCTCAGACTGTTATTCCAGTTCCTGAAACTTTTCTTCGGTTTGGCAATCGCAGTCAGCTTATTGCCGGATACGGTAATTATCAGATCATAATCTGATTCAATCATTTTTTGAATTTCCTCTTTTGTATAAGAACCATGGTTTCCATTCTTATTTACATACACTTCAATACGTGCCTCGGAAGAATTTACACCGGTTACTTCTATGCCACCCCCCGAGGTTTTTGCTTCTACCTGGTTAATACCATCGGCTGATAAGACCTTATTCAGGTAAAGAATACCATTATGCGAATCCTGCGCCTGTGCAATGATTCCGGAAAAAACAAAAAGAAAACTTAGCATGCTTTTCATGTGCTTACATTTTAAATGAAAAATTAAAAAAATTATTTATGCTCCTGTTAATACTTTACCCACTTCCCACACTCCCACACTTCCCACGCTAACACAGTGCCAGAACTGCAATTGATTAAAAATCAGCCAGGTAAAACATGTATCCCATGAAGTACTGCCCGGATTCGATACGATATTGTTCGTTTTATCTGAGCAGCCCCATTCCGCAGCCTTAAGGACATGCAATTTGTTAAAATGTTGCATACCCTCTGTTTCTATTTAACTTCCTGCATTATTTTGAATATCCTGTCCAGTTCTTCCGGGCCTGCTCGTCATCATATTTTAAACTTCTAAAAATTTACAAAATGAATGAGTTTTTATTGATTTTCCGGAGAGATTTTAAAACTTCCGGTACCCAGCCTTCCCCGGAGCATTTACAAAATATGATGAAGGACTGGCAAAACTGGATGGGAGGCATTGCTGCCCGGAACCAACTGGTAAATTCAGGCAACCGCCTGTCGGAAGATGGAAAAGTAGTGAAACCCGGAGCGGTGGTAACAAACGGGCCTTACGTGGAAATCAAGGAATCCATCGGGGGTTATATAATTGTCCGTGCCGGATCCATGGAGGAAGCTGCAGAAATTTCGAAAGGATGCCCTATACTGATGATCGGCGGGAATGTGGAAGTGCGAACGATTATTCCGATGACTCTTTAACAAGCGAAAAGGTAAAGTGTAGCCCTTTATGCAGGAAAAAGAATTACTTCCCCATTTATTCCGGACCGAATACCGAAAAATCATAGCGGTATTGGGCAGACATTTCGGATTCGAGCAACTTTCCCTGGCTGAAGATATTGCCAGTGATACTTTTCTGATAGCAGCAGAAACCTGGGGTCTCAAAGGTCTCCCGGAAAATCCCGTCGCCTGGCTGTATACAGTGGCTAAAAATAAAGCCCGGGACCAGATCAGACGCCAGGCAGTCTTTCAAACAAAAATCCGTTCAGCGTTCATTACAGAGGAAGATATATTTCCTGAAACAG
>Ga0080027_10000374_pt1 | contig 19202 bp, 13 predicted proteins | sample OrgsoiDNA2013046_FD_70962 | JGI IMG/M metagenome (GOLD analysis project Ga0080027, IMG submission 70962) | Permafrost soil microbial communities from the Arctic, to analyse light accelerated degradation of dissolved organic matter (DOM) -... | ecosystem: Environmental > Terrestrial > Soil >... | reverse complement strand
ACTGTTCCCAGTAATCAATATGCATCATATAGTGGTACCAGTATGGCAGCTCCTGTAGTTTCAGGAGTCGCTGCTTTACTTCTCGGGTATTATCCGGGTTTAAGTGCAAGGCAATTGAAGGCAACCCTTCTTCAGACTGCAATGAAATTACCTGATCCGCAGGTGAAATGGCCTGTAAACGGAAAAAGAGCAGATTTTAATCAACTGTCTGTTTCCGGAGGTATTGTGAATGCATACAATGCACTACTGCTTGCTTCTACGCTAAAAGGGGAGAGGAAAACGGGGAATTAATCATTTTTTTAAACTTTTTAGCGCCGGAATAGGGGGAGTTTCAGACAATTTTTTAAGGTTAAACATCGTTAATATCTGAGTTAACCTTTGAAAACCCTAAATCTGATCCCTATGTCCGCCCATATTGACAATCAACAGGATCGTCTTGCAGAGATTTTCCGCCAAATGGATAACCAGATTATTCAGGAAAGTAAAGTTGCATTTCTTAAAATACAAAGCTGGCAATTTGCCGTACGTACTCCTGAAATCGGAGCTACTTATCTGCGTGAAGCTGCATCCATGATCACACAGTCGCTTCTTTCTTTTGTACCAAATAATTTTGTACTGAGTGAAGAAGGATATTATATGAATCCTATCGAAAATTAAGTTGGCTTATCAGGAAAAGCTGACGCATTCTTTCAGTTCTTTTTCTGTGTAAGCCAGATTATATTGTTTCAATACGTCTTCAGGAACGCCATTCCACTGATTGGGTACATTCCCCATATAACCCAGATCTTTCACACCGATTTCAGAAGTATAGAATCCGGTTGCAGTCAGGTTTCGCAAAAGATTGAAAAAGGCCACACCCTGCATCATTTCAGGTTTAGCTTTTTTGGGCCACGCGATTTCATCAACCATTTCCATCTGTTGCTTTTCATCAGCGTCTATAAATGCTTTTCCATATCGATTCAGACATTGTATATCCAGCCAGCGCAATCCCCCGCGTAAAGGTGTTTGAAGCTCGGGCTTGTCTTTAACAATGAATTCAATGAAAGCCGGAACTTTTGCGTCTGATGCACTTCCGCTATAATTATCCTTTGGAATAATAATATCACCCAGTATAGTGATGGCAGACATTTCTTCGGGAGTAAAAAAGGCAGGCTGGGCCATAAGCACTTTTTCGGCAGCCAGTTCTTCTTTCATCCTGTTTAAACCGGATAAGACGACTTCTTTATCTGCAGGTACCAGCGGACTGTTTTCATGTGTTGTGCAGGATTCAGCAATTACCGTTGCTGTAAATCCGCCAATGATCAATGTTTTTATCGATTTTCGTCTGTCCATGATCGTTATATTAAATGTTTTGCTTTTTCATTTCTTCTATAATATACTCACTGGTTCGCATGGAAAGTGCCAGAATGGTCCAGGTAATATTTTTATCTGCCTGGGAAACAAAGGGCCCGCCATCTACACAAAAAAGATTTTTGCAGTCATGCGCCTGGCTGTTTTTATTTAAAGGAGACTTTTTTGGGTCATTGCCCATGCGCACGGTGCCCGCTTCATGGATAATCTTTCCGGGAGGATGCAATCCATAATTATTATGCTTGCCATCGTCTCCGCCCGAAGTAATAACTGCGCCCATACTGTGCAGAATTTCTGAGAAAGTCTGTTTCATATGTTTGGCCTGATTGATTTCATAATCAGAATATGAAGTATTAAATCTTAACACAGGTATTCCGTATTTGTCAACAACCTGCGGATCGATTTCACAATAGTTATCTTCTCTTGCAACGGTTTCGCCGCGGCCTGCCATGCCAACATGTGATCCGAAAAAATACCGGTAGTCTTCTTTCAGGGATGCACCATATCCGCCTGCTTCTTTTTGCTGACCTTTAATTTTATAAGAACCATTCAGGTTTTCAATTCCCCAATTAAAACCATATAGGGGCATACCAAATCCGCCTCCATATTCAATATGATACCCGCGCGGGAAATCCAGTTTCTTATTATCCAGCCACCAGGGTGTGTAAACATGCATACCGCCTACGCCATCTTCATTATATCTTTTTCTGTCAAAGAGTTCAGGAATAATGCCGCTCATATCTGCACCAGTCGAATCATGTAAATATTTTCCCACCACATTACTGCTGTTGGCCACGCCATTCGGATGTCGTGCAGATTTTGAATTCAGCATCAGCCGCGCACTTTCACAGGCACTGGCTCCTAAAACAACCGTTCTGCCGGTTACCTGATACTCCTGCATATCTGTCTTATTGATATAGGAAATGCCGGTTGCAAGTCCGTCTTTATCCGTCAATACTTCACGGGCCATCGCATTGGTGATCAGGTCAACATTGCCTGTTTCCAGTGCCGGTATAACAAGACAGGAGGATGCTGAAAAATCGCCATATACTTTACAACTGCGCCCGCATTGTGCGCAGAAAAAGCAGGCGCCTCTTTCTTTGTTGATCTGTTTGGTCAGAATGGACAGCCTGGCAGGTATAACGGGGATGCCTATGCGATTAGCTGCTTTTTTAATAAAAAGCTCATGTAGTCTTGGTTTTGGAGGGGGGAGAAAAATACCATCCGGATCGTTGGGTAAACCTTCGTTGGTTCCAAATACGCCCAGCATCCTGTCTATTTTATCATAATAAGGTTTGATATCTTCATAGCCGATAGGCCAGTCGTCGCCAAGACCGTCAATGCTTTTTCTTTTAAAATCCTTTGGTCCGAAACGAAGGGAGATCCTGCCCCAGTGATTGGTTCTTCCGCCAAGCATGCGGGCACGCCACCATTCCCATTTCGTATTTCCTTTCTGGGTATAAGGTTCTCCATCGATTTCCCATCCCCAGTAACATCCGTCAAAGTCACCGAAGGGCCTGAATTTTGTACTCGCTCCGCGCCTGGGTGAATCCCAGGGATTTTTTAACTGATTTGAATCTTTTTTTGGATCAAACATCGGTCCTGCTTCTATCAGGCAAACTTTTAACCCCGCATGGGCAAGTACATAAGCAGCCATACCTCCGCCGGCTCCGGAACCTACAATAATTGCATCGTATTTTTTTCCTACTCTGTGAATCTGTAAGTCACCCATTACATTTGAATATCATTCGTGATGAAAGTTTAAATTTAAAGTAATATACAGGGAAGCAAAAAACTTTTATTCCAGTGGTATGTTACAGATACATCACAGTGGACGGATATGAAACCATGGAACCAGTATACCATGGAATACAATCATTTATTTTATCTTGCCTGAAAATGAAGCAATGAAATCATCCGTATATATTGTTTCTGCGGTTCGCACGCCCATTGGAAGTTTTGGTGGTGTGTTGAAAGATTTATCTGCAACCAGACTGGGTTCGATTGTTATTCGCGAGGTACTGGAAAGGGCTTCTTTGTCTTCCAATGAAGTGAATGATGTCATTATGGGATCTGTATTGCAGGCAAATCTGGGGCAGGCACCTGCCAGGCAGGCAGCTAAATTTGCCGGTTTACCGGATTCAGTAAACTGTACCACAGTAAATAAAGTATGTGCAAGCGGGATGAAAGCCATCGCATACGGAACACAAAGTATTTTACTGGGAGATGCATCTGTCGTAATCGCCGGCGGCATGGAAAGCATGAGCAATGTACCTTTTTATGCAGATCAGATGCGTTGGGGAAATAAATATGGAAATAGTATGCTGATTGATGGTCTGGCAAAAGACGGACTTACCGATGTATATGATGGCAAAGCAATGGGGAATGCAGCTGAACTCTGCGCTTCAACCTGTGGCATCTCCAGGGAAGTACAGGATGCTTTTGCAATTGAAAGCTACAAGCGGGCACAGAAGGCCTGGAATGAAGGAAAATTTAATGATGAGGTTGTGCCAGTGGAAATTTACAGAAAGGGAGAATCTTTAAGTATCTCGAAAGATGAAGAGCCTTTTAATGTAAAGTTTGAAAAAATTCCTTCCCTGAAACCTGCTTTTCAAAAAGATGGTTCGGTTACCGCTGCCAATGCAAGTTCTATGAATGATGGGGCAGCTGCATTATTACTTGTCAGTGAAGAAAAATTAAAACAATCGGGATTAAAACCAATAGCCAGAATACTTTCTTATGCAGATGCAGAACAGGCGCCTGAATGGTTTACAACATCGCCTTCACTGGTTGTTCCATTAGCCGTAACGAAAGCAGGCTTAAGGATGGAACAGATTGAATACTGGGAACTCAATGAAGCATTTGCGGTCGTTGGCATAGAAAATACCAGACGAATGAAACTGGATCCTGCTAAAGTAAACCTGTATGGAGGCGCAGTGGCATTGGGTCATCCGTTGGGATGCAGCGGCGCCCGGATCATTGTAACCCTTTTAAACATATTGGAAAAGCAAAATGTACATTATGGGGCAGCAGGTATTTGCAATGGAGGCGGGGGTGCCAGTGCGATGGTGATCGAAAAATTATAGTCCGTATAGAAATTGATTGTGTATATAATCAACTACATCCACCAGGCTTCCTGTTTCTTCAAAGACTTTTAACTGGCGGTCTGCGCCGGTCCCTTTTTCAAACATTTTTGGAATGATGCTGATGGCATCACGAATACCAAGCTGATCCACCACATCTTCAATAAAATCCAACAGTTCGTAAATCAATACCCTTGTATTGACTTCTTCTTCTTTACCAAAATCTATCAAATGCCCATCGATACCATAACGGCTGGCTCTCCATTTATTTTCATTGATCAGTGCGCGCTGATAAATAATAAAATTTAAATTCTGCGTTTTCAGTTTATATATTTTCGCACAGATAGCCTGGAATAAGGCAGCGATACAAATGGTTTCTTCCACTGTCATCGGCACATCGCAGATCCTGAATTCAACGGTGTTGAAGAATGGATGCACCCTCAGATCCCACCATATTTTTTTTGCATTGTCGATGCAATTTGTTTTTACAAGCAATTTGATGAAATTCTCATAGGCTTCAATACTTTCAAAAAATTCCGGAATACCGGTACGCGGGAATTTATCGAACACTTTAGTTCTGAAAGATTTGTATCCTGTGCTCCGACCTTCCCAAAAAGGAGAATTCGTACTGAGGGCGTAAATATGCGGTAAAAAATATCTTGTTGAATTGGCTATATGATTTGCCATCTCCCTGCTTTCCATACCCACATGCACATGGAGTCCGAAAATCAGATTGCTCCTCGCCGCTTCCTGCAATTCGTTTACAATTTCATTGTAGCGGGCGTGATCGGTGATCAACTGACTTTCCCAATGGCTGAAAGGATGTGTACCTGATGCGCCAACCCATAGTCCCTGTTCTGCTGCTATCTGTGAAATGGTCTTCCTGAGCGTTGCAACATCCTCCCTGGCTTCTGTAATATCCCTGCATATATCTGTTCCAACTTCAACTACGGCCTGATGCATTTCAGCCTTTACTTTATCGCGGATAATTTTCTGTCCTTCGATAACGATTTTCTGTTCATGACTCTTGAGTTCCCTGGAAATGGGATCAATGACCATATATTCTTCTTCAATGCCGAGGGTGAAATTCTGATAGTTAATATTCATATTCAGCCCATGAGTGGTTTTTGGAGCGTGCTTTTTTTAATATATTCTCCCCATGTAAGGTTGTCAAGTCCGTCTTTTGCATCCAGTGCTCTTTCGATTGCATACATAGCTGCCGTTTCAACCACCCATTTAAAATTTTCCTCACCTACACTGGTAATTTCCGCATCCGGTGCAGGATTACAAAAATCGATGGCATAGGGAATACCATCTTTCAGGGCAAGCTCCACCGTATTGAAATCATAACCAAGATAATGATTGATGCGCAACACAATCTGTTCCATTTGTTTGAGTTTTTCTTCTGAAGGAGAAAAATTTGCTATATAACGGAGATGATGCGGATTCCGGGGTTCATAAGGCATGATCCTTACATATTTTCCACCGATGCAATAACAACGGTAATATTCTTCAAATACGATTTCCTCCTGCAGCAGCATCACCAACCTGTTCGTTTCACTGTGTTTCTGGTAAAATTCTTCCGCATTCTGCAGCCGGTAAACATTTTTCCAGCCTCCGCCCGCAAAGGGTTTCATATAAGCTGGGAAACCGACATACTTAAAAATCGATTCCCAGTCGAGCGGGTAGGCAAGATTGGAAAAAGACTGATCCGTTGTGTCTTCAGGTAAATCCCTTGAGGGAAGAATGACCGTTTTAGGAACCGGTACGCCAATTTTTGTTGCCAGTGCATTATTGAAAAATTTCTCATCGGCACTCCACCAGAAAGGATTGTTGATCACAGCAGTCCCGCTGATGGCAGCGTTTTTTAAATAGGCACGGTAAAAAGGAACATCCTGTGAAATGCGATCGATGATCACACTGTATCCACTCGGGTAACCCTGTATCACTTTGTCGATGGAAACAGATTCCGCCCTGACACCCCGAACGTTTTTTGCATTCACGGTTTCAATAAAAGCCATTGGAAAACTTCTTTCCTTGCCATAGAGTACGCCGATTTTTTTCATGCTGTTTTTTTCAGAAGATTAATTCATTAAGGAGAGGTATTTGGGAAACATCTCCCGCCATACAGGCCAGTCGTGGTTTGCATGTTCCCGCAGATCCAGCCAGTGTTTGATATTTTTCTGCTGGAGAATTACACTGAGTCTTTCATTATCTGCCTTGCAGATATCAAATTCTCCGGTACCCAGGATGATACCCATTTTCCAGAGGTTGGGATTATTATCATTGGGTATATAATCCACCGGATTATTAAAATAAATGGTCTCGTCATAATAACCATCCGTAAACTGTTTGATATCAAATGCCCCGCTCATTGAAAAACAATAACTCGCCAAATGCGGATGTCTGAAAGCCGTGTTCACTGCATGGTAACCTCCAAAACTGCATCCAGCGAAAGCGATACGTTCATAACCTGTTTCATGTTGTGCCCAGGGAATTAATTCAGTGGATAACATCCGGTCGTATCTGTCTTCGTTATATGCGCGCTCGTTGGGAGGAACAGATTTATTGTACCAGCTGTCTGCATCAATACTGTCGGGGCAGTAAATTTTAACTTTCCCGTTTTCAAGAAACCATCTTGCGGCTTCAATCATACCCTGATCCTTATTCTGATAATAGGCACCCTTTGATGTGGGAAATAAAATCAGGGGTTGGCCGGAATGCCCAAAAACGAGCATTTCTATATCCCGGTTCAGGGAAGGCGAATGCCATTTGTAATATTCTTCCTTAATATCCATGATGAAAAATTTTGGTGGGCATCCAAATTTATTTTTAAAATGCTATAAAAACAAATGAACTCCGCTTTCTTACCTATTTTTGAAACTATGCTGTCCGTAAACCCGGAAAAAATTAACCTGGATTCCCTTGATTTTCCTTCAGAAAAACTGGAAAGAACGGTTTGTATTGACTTTTATTTTCCAAAGGATTCAACGAATCCTTCTTTTGATGTGATGCTGATCAATGACGGGCAGGATCTCCGTACGATGAAGTTCGGCAACATCCTGCAAGATCTTTATAAGGCAGATGCAATCCGCCCCCTGCTATGTATTGGCATCCACGCGGGTCTGCAAAGAAAACTTGAATACGGTACGGCCAATACGGCCGATTTCAAAGGAAGGGGAAACCGTGCCCGCCTCTATATGCAATTTATTATTGAGGAGCTGATACCCGCTATTCATAAATTATTCCCCGAAAAGACAATGAGTTCATGGGCTTTTGCAGGTTTTTCACTCGGTGGGCTCAGTGCGCTGGATATTACCTGGACCCATCATAAACTATTTAAAATGGCGGCAGTTTTTTCAGGTTCCCTCTGGTGGCGCACGCTGGGCATGGAGGATCCTGATTACCAGGATGAACTCCACCGAATCATGCATAATCAAATCCGCGACGGAGAATTCGTACCCGGTTTGAAATTCTTTTTTGAATGCGGTACGGAGGATGAAACGGAAGACCGAAATGGAAATGGCATTATTGATTCTATTGATGATACACTCGACCTCATTAACCAGCTGGTAAGCAAAGGTTATGATCCGAAAACAGACATTTATTATCATGAAATCCGGGGGGGTAAGCATGATCTGGCAACCTGGGCCCTTGCATTCCCGGTATTCCTTCAATGGGCATTTCCAAAAGATTAATTTATTTAAGTCTCCTTTCCTTGTATATCAAGACGTTAAGTGCGCTGTGCAAAAGCAATGATTAGTGTTAACTTTGCATTCAAATGAGCCTATGTTAGATAGAATTGAAGATGCAATAGAAACCATCCGCCAGGGAAAGCTTGTTATAGTGGTAGACGATGAGGATCGTGAAAATGAAGGTGATTTTATTACCGCTGCTAGGAATGCTTCTCCTGAACTGATTAATTTCATGAGCCGCTACGGCAGGGGATTAATCTGTGCTCCGCTCATTGACGAAAGATGTGACCAGCTTGGACTCGAACTCATGGTCAATAATAATACTGCTTTGCATGAAACTGCCTTCACGGTTTCTGTTGATCTTCTGGGTCATGGTTGTACTACAGGCATTTCAGCAAAGGACCGCGCATTGACCATTCAGTCACTTGTGGATCCTTCAACAAAACCATCTGATCTTGGCCGGCCGGGTCATATTTTTCCTCTCCGTGCTAAAAAGGGTGGTGTATTGAGAAGGGCCGGTCATACAGAAGCAACTATCGATCTGGCGAGGCTAGCTGGTTTTGAACCTGCAGGTATTCTTGTTGAAATTATGAATGAGGATGGGAGTATGGCCAGACTTCCGGAATTGAAAGAGATTGCTAAAAGATTTGATTTCAAATTGATTTCAATCCGCGACCTGATAGAGTACCGGATGAAAACAGATTCTCTTATTGAAGAAATTGTCCGCGTTGATATGCCTACCAAATTTGGACATTTTAAACTCGTGGCATTCGTTGAAAAAAATACATCCAACGAACATCTCGCATTAATTAAAGGTGAATGGAAAGAAAATGATCCCGTGATGGTTCGTGTTCATTCATCTTGCTTCACCGGAGATATTCTGGGTTCCCTCCGTTGCGATTGCGGAGATCAGTTGCATAAGGCAATGCAAATGGTGGAAGCCAATAAAAGTGGTATCATTCTTTACATGAATCAGGAAGGTCGGGGTATCGGACTGGTAAATAAATTAAAAGCTTATAAACTGCAGGAAGATGGAATGGATACTGTTGAAGCCAACCTGCATCTTGGATTCCCGATGGATAAAAGAGATTATGGTGTGGGCGCACAGATCCTGCGGTACCTGGGTGTTTCAAGACTAAAACTAATCAGCAATAATCCGAAAAAACGTACAGCACTCGCAGGATATGGTCTTGAAATTGTAGAAACCATACCTATTCAGATTCCTTCCAATCCGCATAACGAACGCTATCTGAATACGAAGAGGGATAAACTCGGTCATGAACTACTCGGTTAGTTCTTAACTTCCGGAGCCTTCACCGTTGAGCTGTCCGTTACCTTCTTTTTCTTAAAAATCTCATCCAGTTTATCAAAATCACGACGGTAAGAGATGCTGGTACCAGAGCTATTGGTTGTACGGTTTCCAATGGAGAGATAATTATATGTATCCCTGTAGAAAAAAGTAAGCACCACACGACCGTTCTGTGTTAATTTCCATTCAGCAGTTACATTGGGAAGGAATTGCACCGCGGCATAGGTCGCCTGCTGGGCTGTTAAACCAATATCAAATGCGCTGCCTACGGTAAACGTCAGACGCTCATTTAAAAAACTTTTAATTACGGATAGATTCACATTGGTCCGGTCGTATGAAGTTGTCGTAGCAGCATCAGTCGTCGTCTCCAGCGCCGTTCCGTTATATACATAGGTATTGAAATTCACCCGAATACTTTTATCCTTAAATAAATGCTGAAAATAAGTTGAAAAAGAATTACTCAGCGCATTTGAAATATAACTTGAGATACTGGAAACTACGATACCGCCCACGGCTTCATTGGCTGTAAAAACAGCGGTACTTGAATTTAACGGACCGAAACTGTTAAAGACAAGCAGAAATGCAACCTGTTTATTCAATTCCCCCGGATCGCTGTTAATCCTGTCCAGAAGCAGGAGTGCATTTCCATCATTCCGTAATTCACTTTTGGGAGGCAGCTGTATTTCAAAATTAATGGTTGGATGCATGAGCTTATCACGCAGCGTGGCCACAACCCAAACCGGGCCATGATAAGTTTTAACCTTTCCGGTATTAACAAGTACTGAACCGTTTTTGGAATCCAGGTCATTAAACTGAATGTTCTCTGCTTCATACACGGCCTGAACATTTATATCCGCGTCATATGGATCTCCGTTCCATTGTATATAATTCTCCGATTCCTGCATGAATACAAAGGGCTTTTTAATAAATGACTGGAATGAAAAATTATAATTACCCCGATCAATCAGATACCTTCCACGGATACTCATGTCTTCATTTGTACCTACGCTCATCTGCAGATTCCCATGACCATTCGCTTTAATAATGTCCTTTGTTAAGGGATCGATGATTAAATAGACATTCGCATAATTGTTCGCATTGATATCCAGGTTAACCGTGAAATTATTTTCAGATTCAGCCGGTTTCTGGGCTTTCATTTCCTTGCCATATACTTTCCAGACGATGAAATCTGCGTTTGAACTTTCACGGCTGTTATTTGTAGGCAGATAAATATTAGAACTATCGGTGGGCTCTCCTTTGATATACATCTGCAGATCTTCCTGCGGGCCGGTGAGACGAACATTTGCTCTTCCGATCATTGTTCCATAAAACTGGTTGTTGTCGGTAATTTTTGTATTCAGTAGTAAGAGCTTATTGGTATTGATCGCAAAATCATAGCTGAGATCTTTGAAGGAATGATGATATAATTTACCTTTCGATACTTCCGCTGTATTACCAAGGGAATCCAGAATCTGAAATGATCCGAAATCAATCTGGTCTGCCCTCATATGCACAAGCGCTGAAGGGATCCTGTATGTACACCGGGTATAATTCACATGCAGTTTTGCATTGGTAAGTTGCAGATCGCCGATATAATCCAGGCTGCTGCCCTTGCCCACAATTTGCAGATTACCTGTTGCATAACCTGTTACATTGCTGAAAATAGTTCCGATATATTTTTCAAGCAGATCAATTTTTGTATTCACCATATTCGGAATCATAATATTGATGGGTTGCGATGCACTGTCTGTCGTATTAAAAATTCCTTTTAAATCGAAATGGTAATCCTTATTGTCTGAATTCACTGTTCCATTTACCATTCCTGTTTGCCTGGTATAGTCTGCACTAAGATTAATCCTTCCAATGGAATCGTTTGAATAACGAAATTGCTCGGCCGTTCCGTTGAACTGAAGGTAGGTATGATTAAAGGGATCAATGATGTCCGCGCTTCCGGTCAGCAAACCTTCAAGCCGTTCTTCGCCCATAAAGAATGGAGCAAAATCCCCGATATTTATTTTTCTTAATTCAATATGGACATCGTTCCAGTTGCCTTCTCCCGAAGGATGCGTATTAACCAGAACCTGCTGGTCCGCACTATAGATTCTCAATCCATCAACGCCTACCGTATGATTGCTGAAAAGAAGCTCTCCGTTTTTATCAATCGTCCAGGTTTTACTGTTTATATCAAAAGTGGAAGGATTGAATTTTATTTTAACTCCGTCAGATAGTGTTTGAACACGTGCGGAAATATTGGCTGCATTGAGTGTCTGGTTAGCGCTGGTACTTATTCTTACATCCGATATATCGTTAAAGGAGCTTAAATGAATATGTGTAAGCGGGAAATGCAGACTGTCATTCACATAGACTTCTCCAATATTTGTTTCCAATGAAAGACTGTCAAAATTTCCATTTCCTTTGAGGTTGACATTATAAAAAGCAATTTTTTTAAAATTGAACTGTGGCACTTCGGCATTCACATTTAACAGATTTTCACTGCTGTTGATTCGTCCATTGATATTCGCATTGTTGAAGCCTTTCAGGTCCTTGGTAAATAGATCCAGATAAGGGTCTACCTGACGCGTAGTAATGACAAAGCTGAATTTTTCCCTGCTGAGTTTAACTTTATTGCGTTCTATATAACTCGGATAGTACCTGTGTAGAAATTCCTGAAATGCAGAGGGGAGTTCCTTAATGGAGAAGTCACCAACAATGGCCCCCTCAAATTCATTGCTGATTACAGTGATTGTTTTGCTGCTGTCAATGATATTCGATTCTACAATAAGAGAATCAAATGACAGTCGCTGCCCTCTTTTATAAATTGAAGCATCAAAGATCCTTGCCTTCCCAAGAAAATGGTCAATATTATTTCCAGTGAAATTAAATTGCAGATTTCCATTAAAATCAATGCTGTCTTTTGTAAAATGAAGCGCCTGCAGGTTTGCATTGTCTATGACCGCATTGAAATCAAATTTAGGTGTGGTTTTACTATAGTCAATTAACCCGATCAGTGTCGCATGTAAATTGGAGTCGTTTGAAATGATTTTCCCGTTAAATCTTTTTTTCGTTACCTGGCCGTTAACAAAAATATCCTCGTAAGTGTATCCCTGATAACTGAATTCTCTGATATTCCCATCGAGGTTTGCATTGATCGTATTTAATGCAAGTCCGCTTCCGGCTACTTTTCCTTTGAATGAGATTTTTCCAAGACTGCTGTCATCCAGAAACCTGCCTAATTGGAAATCATTGGTAAGCATGTCTCCGGAATAAATTGCATTGCCGTTTGTTGGTAACTGCATGCTGACATTGGTTACCAGACTGCCCAGATTGGTTTCTATGGTGCCCGAAGTAATAAAATGATGAATGGTGCCTATAAAATTACCTGTGAAATGCAGATTTTCAATCCGGTCAATCCTGGGGTTATCTATTTTTTTGAGAGAAGGAATAAACGTGATGATGTCGCGGTATGTCGTGCGGAAGTTATTTGATTTAAAATCTATATTGGTATTATTTATATCCGGAAGACCGATAAGATGTATATCCCCGTTGAGTTCAGTATGGGAACCTGCATTGATACGAATGTTTTTTCCTGTAAGGTCTGCAAGCGTTCCTTTTATTTTACCGGAGATCAGAATATATTTATTCCATGTTTTCAGATCGGATGCAAAAAAACCAATATCATCGCTATGTACTTCGGCATTTGTGAAATCAGCATTCATTTTCACTTTTGTATTGAAGTCTCCCAGATCATCGAAAGATTTAAAATGCATTGCAAAATAATTCCGCAGATGGGTTTTGCCGGTAATGAGGTCAAAATCTGTAAACTCCATGCCTTCCGGATAGATCTTCATCCGGGCGCTGAGTTGCTGTAAATTAAAACCGCATTTTTCCTTTGTTGACAACCGCATATTTGCTGTAATGCTGTCTTTTAAAAATGCAACATCTTTAAAATCCCAGTTGATTTCTGAAAAATGAATATGATAACTGTCGAACACATTTGATTTTGCCGTGTCAAGGATTTTGTCATCCCTGAAAGATCCATTTTCTATCACTGCATGCCTGATCTGAATGTTCCAGTTTGCAGCATTCCACCGAAGGTGTAAAGGATCATTGACCAGGGGGGTTGTATCTGCCGGCGGATTAGGCTGATTTCCGGTATAGCTTCGGATAGAAAAATCCGGACTGGTAATTTTTAATAAATGGATCAGACCTTCTTTACGCCTGAAATCAAGTTTTTCTGCATTCAGGTTTAATGCGCCCAATTGTAATTCCATGTCTTCTCCCCGCCAGCTGTCCTGTTTCACAAGGTGAAGATGGGCAATCTCAAGATCCTGCAGTTGCAATTCGACCGTTGATTTGCTGCTGGTGTCTTTGCTTTTAAAATAATCAGCCAGAAACTGATAGTTCCAGATGGAATCCTTCCTTGATAACTTGATATACGTATCCTCAAGCCCAATATACTTTAACTCTATTTTATCCTTAAAAAAGAACCAGTCTGTGAGATTAACGCGCACCTGACCAGAATAAAGCAGTGTATCTCCTTTCAGATCTTTTACCAACACGCCATTCAGTTTCATTTTATTGAATAGCGAAAAATCGACCCGGTCAATTGAAATTTTTGCGCGGAGATTCTCTGATAAAGTGCCTGTAACCCTTGCCACCAGCCAATTCTGTACAATACTTGTATGAATAATTGCCCATAGGAAAACAAGGAGAAGGAGCAGTGTGAGCAACGTCCTGCGAACTATTTTACTGGCTTTTTTCAGATACGATGATTAGATTGGCTAAAGTACAAAAAGCATGCTATAAAGCCTAAAGCCCAGGGCTTTAAGACTTTAAAATCCTGCTGCATCATCATCCCCCCGCCAGTCAGCCACCGCTTCGATATTCCCGTCCGGGGAAATGTGTATGACTTCTGTGCGTCCTATTGCTTCTCTTACTTTTACCGTATATCCCATTTTCTGTAATCCGGAGATGACGGCCGGAGGAAATCCATTTTCAATAAATATAATATCCGGTAACCATTGATGATGAAATTTTGGTTTATTTACTGCATCGGAGGTGGTCATTCCAAATTCAAGAATGTCCACCAGGGTTTGAAATACGGAAGTGGTAATGGTTGTTCCGCCAGGGGTACCTAAAACAAGAAAGGGTTTGCCTTTGTATAAAACAATTGTGGGCGTCATAGAACTCAGCATTCTTTTGCCCGGTTGAATGGCATTGGCATCACCACCCACGGCGCCATACATATTGGGTGTTCCGGGTTTGCTGCTGAAATCATCCATTTCATTATTGAGTAAAAATCCCGCTCCGCCAACAACTGTCCGGCTACCATATCCTCCATTCAGCGTAGTCGTAATGGAAACAGCATTTCCTTCCCGGTCGTATGTATTAAAATGAGTTGTTTCCTCACTTTCAGGAATCAGTCCTGCTTTTATAATCTGACTATTCCCGGCAGAATCCGGATTATAATTTTCCATTCTGCCATAGATATAGGGATAGCTGATCAGGGTCTTTACCGGTACTTTAACAAAATCAGCATCACCGAGCCATTTTGCACGGTCAGCGTAAGCAAGCCTTTCAACTTCAGTCATCAGATGAACAGATTTTATGGTTTCAAAACCGTAGCTTTTCAGATCCTGATCTTCTATCATCCGCATCATCTGGGGTAACAGAATGCCACCGCTGCTTGGCAATGGCATAGTGATGATGGAATAATCTTTTTTATAATAAAAAATAACAGGATCTCTTTCTTTTGCAGAATAATTCAGGAGGTCTTCATAAGTAATTAAGCCCTTTCCGCGTTGCATTTCTTCAACGATTAGTCTTGCCGTCTCACCTTCATAAAACCCTTTTGCTCCATTGTCACGTATAAGGCGAAGTGTTTTTGCAAGATCTTTCTGAATCAGGGTATCTCCTGCACGCCAGCCGGAATTTTTAATGAATACGGGTGGAACCGTATTCAGCTTTTTGAATTGATCCTGTACATCATTCAGGTCACTGGCTTCATCTGAAGAGATAATAAATCCTTTTTCCGCCAGTTCAATGGCCGGTTGAATTAATTTCCTAAAAGGTAACCGCGCATATTTCAAATAAGTAAATATTCCGGCTACCGTTCCGGGAACGCCGACAGCCAGATGACCATCTTCACTTTTACCTGGTATTATATTTCCTTTGGCATCGAGATACATATTCCTGCTTGCCGCCGCCGGGGCCTTTTCACGAAAATCAACGGCAATATTTTTTTCATTCGATAACCTGGCAACCATAAATCCACCACCACCCAGATTGCCGGCGCCGGGATATACTACGGCCAGTGCAAGCTGGGTTGCGATTGCTGCATCCACCGCGTTACCGCCCTGCTTCAAAATATTTATACCCGCCTGACTTGCCAGTGGATTTGCGGAAACCACAGCACCATTCCGACATTCGATCCTTTTGTTCGAAACCTGATTCATTCCGGCTATCTGTTGGGAACTGACGGAGGAGCATTTAGCGGCTAAAAAAAACACGGTGAAGGATATACGAATAATAACTTTAATCATGCACTGAAAATTATGTAAAAGTAACGAAGTGTACTTTACCGGATGCCGCCAATATAAAATCGCGAGGCTATTCTCAGGGATTCATTAATTTGGCCAGGACATTAGACCATCGTCTGTATGAAAAGTTTACTGACTGCAATAATCATTTTTGTATTTCTTTCTGAAAATAGTTCGGCACAGATGCCGGAAGCTGTCAATGCTTCGGATATACTGCTCCGAATGAAAAAGCTGCAGGTCCTCGGTTCAGTATTATATATTGCTGCACATCCAGATGATGAAAATACCAGACTCCTTGCTTGGCTTTCAAAAGATAAGCTATACAGAACCGGTTATCTATCGCTTACACGGGGAGACGGAGGACAAAACCTGATTGGCGATGAACAGGGTATTGAACTTGGACTCATTCGTACACAGGAGCTTTTGGCAGCACGTCGTGTGGATGGTGCGGAACAATTTTTTTCACGGGCCTATGACTTTGGATTTTCTAAAACAACTGCTGAATCCCTGAAATTCTGGGACCAGCAAAAAATGCTGGCTGATGTGGTCTGGATCATACGAAAATTTCAACCCGATATTATCATCACGCGTTTCCCTGAGGATAAACGTGCCGGACATGGCCAGCATTCTGCTTCCTCTGTGCTTGCCCACCTTGCTTACAGCGCAGCAGCAGATCCGAAACAGTTTCCTGAACAATTTACTTTTGGAGTGGGCCCCTGGCAGGCAAGACGGTTATTTTTTAATGCCTATAGATTTGGAAATTTTAGTACTGTTAAAGAAGATCAGCTGAAAATAGAAGTAGGCGGATACAATGCATTGCTGGGAAAAAGCTATGGCGAGTTGGCCGCAGACAGCCGGAGCCAGCATAAGTCGCAGGGATTCGGCGTTTCTCATTCCAGGGGAAATGCAACAGAATATTTTTCCCTGACAGAAGGTGAAAAAGCGGATTCCTCCCTAATGCAAAATATTAATTGCTCCTGGCAGCGCATTCCGGATGGGGCTGTGGTCGGGCAAATGATCGATCAATTGATTTTGGATTATCATGTACAGGAGCCCTATCAATCGATCCCGGCATTGGTCGGGATCTATAAAAAGATGTCCGGTTTAAAACCGGGATACTGGAAAGATAAAAAACTGAAAGAGTTAGTTGAAATTATCCAGGCCTGTGCTGGTCTTTGGCTTGAAGCCACGGTAAATGCACCCTATGCTGTAAAGAACCTAACCATTCCGGTAACCCTGCAGGTCGTAAACCGGTCGCCACTTGAAATCAGGTTGCAATCGGTGAACCTGAATAAACAGGATACCAGCTTTGAGCAGTCTTTGTTACCCGGCGTAAATTATACTTACTTAAGAAATACATCACTACAGGGTTTAGCCATTTCGCAACCGTACTGGCTGGTTGATAATATGTCTGCCGGTTCATATAACGTACAGGATCAAACGCTGATTGGCTTGCCACAGAATCCACCTGCGCTGGTTGCTGTATTCACCATCCGTATTTCAGGTGAGTTATTCACCTTTCAGCAACCGGTTATTTTTAAATCAACTGACGATGTGAAAGGAGAAACTTATCAGCCACTCACGATCATTCCATCTGTAATGGCTTATCCGAATCCGGAATTGGTGGTTTTCAACGATACAACAGAGAAGCATTTGAATGTAAGTCTGGTTACTGCACCTGATTCTATTTTGGAGGTGAAAGAAAAATATCTGAAATCCATTGCGCTGACAAAGGTTCCGGGTTTTCAAATTAAAAACAGTCCTTCTGCGCCGAATGAACATCATTATCTTCTAAAATCAGTCATCCATACGAACCAGGCAGATGGAATATGGGTAACCCGTGTGCTTGATGGTTCCCTGGATACCCTTGTTCAGAAAAGAACCATAACGTATGATCATATACCACGCATTGATTATTTCAAACCTTCAAAATCCACCTTATTGTCCGTTGACCTCAAAACGGCCGGCAAGCGCATTGGATATGTGGATGGAGCCGGCGACAAAGTACCGGATGCATTGCAGGCAATGGGATATACCGTTGTGAAGCTGAATGAAAATTCCCTTACTGCATCTTCTCTTCAGGAACTGGATGCAGTAATTACCGGAGTCAGGGCATATGATGTGCACGATTGGTTATGGGGGAAGCATGAGATCCTGATGGATTATGTGAAGAACGGCGGAAATTTAATAGTACAATATAATCGCAACCTGGGAGATGATACCACGGGTATTGGTCCCTATCCATTTAAGATTACAAATTTTCGTGTAACTGAAGAAGATGCAGCTGTAAGATTTCTCCAGCCTTCCCATCCGGTGCTTCACTTTCCGAATGAAATCACAGATAAGGATTTTCAGGGATGGATCCAGGAAAGAGGAATTTATTTTGTTCAGCGCGCAGATCCGCGCTATCAGCATATTTTTTCCATGCACGATGCAGAAGATTCAATGAAGCCAGAACAAAACGGAAGCCTGATTATCGGCACTTATGGTAAGGGGTATTTTGTATATAATTGTCTCGTATTTTTCAGGGAACTGCCTGCAGCAGTTCCTGGTTCATACAGGTTACTGGCAAATATGATTGCACTGAATCAGCAAAAGAAAAAATAAACGATGCTTACCCGAAAAGAGATTTCATTTGGAATTGCCATTATTACCGGCATAGTTGTAGGCAGGTTGATTAAAAAAGTAACCATCGGTTTATTGTTTGGGTTGATCCTGGGAATTATTGCGGCTATGCTGATGACAAGCCGGGGAGATTCAAATAAATGAAATGAAATTACCACCGGAAGAAAAGCCTCCTTTCTTTAAGTCCTGGAATGCCTGGTATGGAATTGTTATAGGCAGTCTTGTGATCCTGATCATTTTATTCTACTTCTTTACCAAACATTACACATGAGCGTTATCGACTGGGTCGTTCTTATTGTTACGCTGGTCGGCATCATCCTCTATGGGTTGTATAAAAGCAGGGCAGAGAAAAACCTGGAGAGTTATTTTTTATTAAACCGTTCTTCTTCCTGGTATCTGATCCTGCTTGGTATCATGGGCACACAGGCCAGTGCAGTAACTTTTCTTTCGGCACCGGGTCAGGCTTATACCGACGGCATGCGTTTCGTTCAATATTATTTTGGGCTGCCGCTTGCTATGGTCGTGCTCTGTGTAACTTTTGTTCCTGTTTTTCACAGGCTGAAATTATTTACGGCTTATGAATTTCTCGAAAAAAGATTCG
>Ga0080027_10000373_pt1 | contig 19205 bp, 18 predicted proteins | sample OrgsoiDNA2013046_FD_70962 | JGI IMG/M metagenome (GOLD analysis project Ga0080027, IMG submission 70962) | Permafrost soil microbial communities from the Arctic, to analyse light accelerated degradation of dissolved organic matter (DOM) -... | ecosystem: Environmental > Terrestrial > Soil >... | reverse complement strand
GCGAAAGTAGTTGCCGGAGACGAATTCGGCCGATACAGAGCGGGCTTCGGTCTGGGTGCCGTCGCGGCGTACGACGATGGGCCGGAAGCCGAAGCCGGACTCCATGGCGGCGAGTTCTTCGAACTCGGGCGTGTTCTTGCGCATCTGCTGGTAGGTATCGGTGGAAAAGAGGCTGTAGTCGCCGCTGTCCCGGGTCCCGGTGCTGACACAGCAATCGTCGGTGTCGCCGACACGGACTAATGTTTTGGGATCGGCGACGGGAAGATTCTTGAGGAGGACTGCGTTCACGAGGGTGAACATGGCGGCGTTGGCGCCGATGCCGAGGGCGAGGGTGAGCAGGACGGTTGCGGTGAAGCCGGGGGTTTTTCGCAATTGGCGCAGGGCGTAGCGTGCATCCTGGATCAGCGTCGTCATCTTCGGGTGCCTCCCGGTCGGGGTTGAGAGTTCTGTTCTTGGTGCCAGTTCCCCGGTTGGGATTGGCATTTCGGCTTCCAAACCAGAGTAAGGGTTTTCCTTATTTTTCTGCGATTTGTTGGGGGCAGTGAGAGGGAGGACTGTCCGCCTGCGATGGACGGCGTCCGAAAGCGGACAGTGCGGTGTAGGAAACAGGCGGAAGTTTTCCAAAGGCCTGTTAGCTGTGCTCGGAGTCTCCTCCGTGGGAGGCAGCGCCGACATCGGCTGCGCGGGCGCGTTGGCGGGAGGGTTCGTGCATGCGGTAGAGGTGATGCACTGGGCCGTGCCCCTTCCCGAGAGGGTGGGCGTTGGCGATGGCTGCGGCGACGTAGGCTTTGGTGAGCAGGACCGCTTCCGGCAGGCTGCGTCCGTGAGCGAGGTGGCAGGCCAGGGCGGTGGCGAAAGCGCAGCCGGTGCCGTGAGTGGAGGTTGTTGTCAGGCGCGGGGACTGGAAGACCTCAAACTCGAAGTCTCCCGCCGGGGTGGTGAAACCCAGGACGTCGATGGCGCGGTCGAGATGGCCTCCGGTGACGACGACGTTGGGGACGCCCATGCCGTGCAGGTGCTGGGCGGCGGCGCGCATTTCGGCTGGATTCGTGACGGTCAGTCCGGTCAAATGGGCGGCCTCGTCGATATTGGGGGTAACGGCCGTGGCCAGCGGCAGAAGGCGTTCGAGGAGAATTGCGGCGCCTTGGGGCTCCAGGAGCACTGCGCCTGAGGATGAACACAGGACCGGATCGAGGACGACATTCGGGGGGCGCTGGGATTCGAGGAACTCGGCGACCGCGGCCGCGACCTTATGGTCCGCCAGCATGCCGATGTGGACGGCTGCAATGGAGATATCCCGCGCCAGCTCCGCCAGGGTCTCGGCAACCAGGGAGGCCGCAACCGCTTCGGTCCGGTGCACGCCGCTTGTGGACTGGACGGTGAGAGCCGTGATGCAGGCCACGCCATAGCACCCCTGGGCCGCGATCGTCTTTATATCCGCCGTTACTCCGGCCCCGGAGGAGGGGTCAAAGCCGGCGATAGTCAGCACGACGGGGGGCGAAGGCGAGGCGATGGGCGGCATGATTCTCGGAACCTAATGAGAATGTATCGCAATTTTCCTCATCGGCAAGTGGCTTGCTTGGCGATTACGCGGGCGGTACGAAAGTACTGTTCCTGGAAATTTGGGGTGGGCATCAGTACTCACTAGTAATCTCCAAAGCGGTGGAAAACGGGGTCAAGTTGCTGATTCGACTCTTGTTATGGAGATTTCTCAAGTAAACACCTTATAATCAATTAGATAAGGGCTGAGATGCAAGTTTTACAGGAGATTGAAAATGTATTTAACATGTTTATTATATTAAATATACACATATTATATAAACCATTACATTAAGTAACATATTACTGATTGTTGAAAAGTAATGCATACAGCCGTTACGATCCAGCCTTGACTTCATCAGCGCAACCCCTTTACCATTTGAGAATACTAAGTAAACGAAACCAGTCGGGACACGAAGTCGGCTGCTGACTCTGAACCACGAGGTGAATGCATGCGAAGACTTATAGCTTACGGACTGGCGCTGTTGTTAGGATTGACCAGCCTGGGGGCCGCGCATCGACCGGATCCAGCGGAAGACATTATTACGAAGGGGAACCTGAGCGGACAGCAAAAACAAGTTCCGGCTGGGACCCGGGGCATGTCTGGGCGTAACGGACATCCTTATGAGGTGGGCACGGCGTCCTGGTATGGGGACTACTTTCAGGGAAAAACCACGGCGAGCGGGGAGCCCTACGATATGAATGAGCTGACGGCGGCGCATCCGTGGCTGCCGTTAGGCACCCGGGTGCGGGTTACCAATCTCCGCAATGGGCGGGCCGTGATCCTGCGGGTGAATGACCGCGGGCCGGTCGTGGACGGCAGGATTATCGACGTTTCTTATGGGGCGGCGCAGATCCTGGGCATGAGCGGTACGGGAATCCAGCGGGTACGGTTGGACCTGGCACCGGAGCGGCGCACGAAGACGGCTCAGGCGGCCATTCAGCATCCGGTTATCAGCCCTGCCCTGCAACGGCAGATCCTGGCGCGTAGTTTGAGGACGGGTCAGAAGACGATACCGCAGACTTTGGCCATGTTGCGGCAGTAGAGCTTTGTTCGGACTTCAAAAGCCCGTCTCTTCGAGACGGGCTTTTTTTGTGCGCGTGGAGGGAGGCCCTTGCCTTCGGGCGAGGGTAACAATGCCCGTTGCGGAGAAGCAACCTGTTTGTGGGCGCGCCGTGCGTAAGGAGCAGGGGTCCCTCCACTGCGCAGTTGCTTCACTTCGCGAAGCAACTACTCCGGTCGGGATGACAGGGCTTTTTTGCGGATAGATTCACAGCCGGACAATCACTACAATTCAGGCATGCAGGAAACACTTCGGGCGACGGCGAGGGAGCGGCGCGGCGGGTGCGGGTCGGATCGGCTCATCATTGCGCTCGATGTATCTACTGCTGCGGAGGCCAGGAAACTGGTTGCGGCGGTGGGTGAGGCTGGGGTCTTCTATAAGGTGGGAAAGCAGCTTTTCACGGCGGAAGGGCCGCAGGTGGTCCGCGACCTGACCGGGGCGGGCAAGAAGGTTTTCCTGGACCTGAAATATCACGACATTCCTAATACCGTCGCCGGGGCGGTGGCGGAAGCGGCGAAACTCGGGGTAGATATGTTGACGGTGCACGCTTCGGGCGGGGGCAAGATGCTGCGCGCGGCGGTCGAAGCAGCGAAAGCGCGGCCGGGAATGGCCGTCCTGGCGGTCACGGTCTTGACCAGCCTGGACGACGAGGATCTCGGAAAGATTGGCGTGCGAGGACACGTTCTCGAGCAGGTGATGCGGCTGGCGGCGATTGCCTTGGCCGACGCCTGCCAGGGGTTGGTGGCGTCGGCGCGGGAGGCGAAGCCGCTGCGGGATGAGTTCAGGCCCATCTACGGGAACGACTTTCTTCTGGTGACGCCGGGGGTTCGGCCTAAAGGGGCTTCGGTTGGAGATCAGGCACGCGTCGTGACGCCTGCCGAGGCGCTGGCTGCGGGGGCATCGCACATCGTGGTGGGGCGGCCGATTACGGGCGCGAGCGATCCGGCGGCGGCGGTGCGGGAGATCGTGGCGGAGATTGGGTAGGTCTTCGTGTCACGAGATCTTTTTTTAACGAGATGTTTTTAGCGAGATCCTTTTGACGTAGTTCAACCGACCGGTCGTATTGTTCTTTCTGCTCAATCTAACCTGTTCCGAAGTACGCGCATCGGTTCGCGGAGTGTGAAAAATTTCGCATCTTGACACGCATCACGCGGCCTGTCAGCATGCGTTGTGCAGTGTGAGTGTTTAGTCCCCGCAAACTGGCGCGAAACGCCACTCCTGGCTCGTTTCGCCTATTCCGATCAGCCCCGGGGTTCTCACATCGCTACTCTCCTGGAGGTTCTTCGATGCGCAGCAAATCGCTTGTACTGGTCTCGGCTCTCGTCCTCACCCCCACCCTACTGTTAGCCAACCCGAACACCGGCAAGAAACATCACCACGCGGTTGTCACACACGCTGCGCTGAAATCAACCTCGACATCGACAACGCGGACATCCGCTCCAACATCTTTAGCTCAGACCTCGGCCGAGAGAACATTGGCGGCGCGTCGTTTGCGGATGATGCGCGAAGAATCGCTTCCCGGCCGCTTGAAGAATGGCGGCGAACCCTCGGGCGGACCGGTCAGCTACGAAATGGAAAAACTGGCGAACCGGGCATATCCGGGTAAGGATATTCCACTTTCGTTCATGCAAACGGCGAAGCAGCATTTCGCTACAGTCCGCGCGGAGTCCGCGGCGGGCCTGCGCGGGGCGCAGATCGCAACAGGATGGACCTCTCTAGGACCGACGACGGCGCTGTATCCCGCGGTACTCGGGCGGACGGGCGCGGCGTATGTCGCGTCGGGCCGCATATCGGCTCTCGCAATTGAAAACACCTGCACCACGGTGCGTTGCCGGATGTATGTCGGCGCAGCGGGTGGCGGAGTGTGGAGAACCGCTCGAGCGCTGGACAAGGCGCCGATCTGGACGAATATTTCGGATTCGTTTTCGACGAACGCAATCGGCGCGATCACCGTGGATCCGACGGACGCGACCGGAAACACGATTTACGTGGGCACGGGCGAGCCCAATGCCAGTGCCGATTCCGGAGCAGGACAGGGGATTTACAAGTCCACCGATGGCGGAGATTCCTGGTCGCTTCTGCCGGGCAGCGATTTCGCTGTGAACCGTTCCATCAGCGATGTAGTCATCGACCCGAGCAACGCCAAGATAATGTACGTTGGGACGACGCGCGGAATCCGCGGCTACAGCGCGGTTCTCGGCGGCGGAACCGGCAACCCGCCACCACCCACCGGGCAGCCCGTCGGACTTTACAAGTCCGTCGATGGCGGCGCGACGTTTACGCTGGTCTTTTCCCCGATCGACTTGATCGGCTTCAGCGAAGGCGTGAGCCAGGTGGCGCTCGATCCCACCAATCCCCATGTGGTTTATGCCTCAGCTTTTGGGTTGGGCATCTTCCGCAGCGCTCCGTACGATCACGCTGGAGCTTATGAGCTGGTTTTCGTTTCGCTCGGCTTCGTGCCGACGCAGGGCGATTTCTTCTCGCGCTCCTCTTTTGCCCTTACGTATAAGGGTGGACACACGCGCATGTACGTGGGCGATGGCGGCGGCAATGGCGGGCCTCCAGCACAGCCGGCGGCCGGCGTCTGGCGCAATGACAATATGAAACAACTGGCATCGGCACTCGTGGTTGCCGATGCGAACGGACCGAGCTGGAAGTCGCTGAGCAGCACGACCGTGGCCGATCCCGGCTATGCGACCTCGAACTTCTGCACCGGCCAGTGCTGGTACGACAACTCCATCTACACGCCGAAGGGTCAACCGGATACGGTGTTCGTGATTGGATCGTTCGTGTACGGCGAAGCGGGATCCCTGTCCAACGCGCGCGCGGTTCTGCGCTCGACCACCGCTGGCGATCCAGATCCGAAGAACAATAACCGCACCTTTACGGATCTGACGTTTGACGCGACTTCGGCGTCGACGCCAAATTCGATTCACCCGGACCAGCACGCATTGGTCTTCAAGCCGGGCAATCCGAACATCTGGTTTGAAGGTTCCGACGGCGGCCTGGTTCGCGCCAGCGGCGTTTATACCGACGCCTCGAGCCAGTGCGCTGCCCGCGGCCTCAGTGCGGATGGCACGCTCGCTTGCCAGCGGTTGCTGTCGGCGATCCCGACCAAGCTGTTCAGCCTGAACACAGGGCTGAATACACTTCAGTTCCAGAGCCTCTCGATCAACCCGAAGAATCCGACGGGCGAGTTGATGGGCGGCACGCAGGATAACGGCACGTGGCGCTACCAGGGCACCAAGAAATGGTTGATGACGATTGGCGGCGATGGCGGCCAGTCCGGATTCAATGCTCTGGCGCCAAGCACGCGCTTCCACACTTACTACGCGCCTCAGGTTGACATCAACTTCCACGGTCAGAATCCGCTGGGCTGGGATTGGATTGCGGACCGGTTCTTTGCCGCACCGGCGGAAGGATGGGCGTTCTATATTCCGATCATCGCCGATCCGAACCCTGCCAAGGCCGGCAGTATGTTTGCCGGGCTCCAGGGCGTATGGCGTACTCGTGACAATGGCGGCCAGCAGCCTTCGCTGGATCTCCACTGCAACGAGTTCTTTGGCGATTTCACGATCACGTGCGGCGACTGGGTCGAGATGGGCAGCGCCACGGGCTTGTCGGATCCGAACGGTGACCTGACTTCGGCCACCTACGGCGCCGATCGGGGCGGCGGGACGGTTGCGAACATTACCCGCGCGAACAACGACAAGAACACGCTCTGGACTGCGACCAGCACCGGGCGCGTGTTCGTGACGAAGAATGCCGACGCTGTCTCCAATGTTGCAGGAGCCGACGCCAGCAGCGTGGTCATGAAGCGCATTGACTCGCTCTCGACGGCAGCGCCGGGACGTTTCGTGAGCGGCATCGCAGTCGATCCTGATAATGCCAATCACGCCTGGATTTCCTACTCAGGCTACACGGCGAGGACGCCGGCCACACCCGGCCACGTTTTCGACGTGACCTATGACCCGGTTGCCGGCACGGCAACCTGGACCAGCATCGACGATAACCTTGGGGATATTCCTGTGACCGCTCTGGTTCGCGACGATGCCACGGGCGATCTCTACACGTCGAACGACTTTGGCGTCCTGCGTTTGGCCAGCGGATCTTCCACTTGGAATACCGCGGCGGCTGGACTGCCCAATGTCGAAGTACCGGGCCTGGTGCTTTCGAACTCGGCCCGGGTGCTTTACGCCGCTACTCACGGACGCGGCGCTTATGCCCTCAACCTTCCAGCTGCGCCCACGGCGACGGCTCGGAAGTAGGCTCCGACCGGCCCAAGCCGGATGCCCCGTTCTGTCGCGTGAGCGATGGGACGGGGCTTTTTTTGTGTTGATGGGGCCGAGGAACACACCCTTGAAACAATAACCCCAGGGAACGCCGACGCGCCGAAAATGGAACGCAATGTCGCGCGGGACGGGAATAGCGGTTCAAGATTTGCGAGCTCGTGCCTTCTGCAACAGCCTCGACGGCGTGCTTTCCAGGGCATGCTTGAGCACGTCTGAACGACAATCGGAGAGATCCTTGCGCTCGGCTCTTGACAACGCTCCCCGCGTTGGGCAGAATCGTTGCCGAGGAGCCTAACCCCCTGGCTTCGGTGTTACTGGGCCCGAACGCAAGCGCATTTCCCGTTTTGACCGAGAGAAAATCAGAACAAGAGAGTATCCCGAAGAGACTACTGTTAACCCTGTAGATACAAGCCTTTCGATTCTAGGGTTCAGCTCTAAGGTGTTGATATACTTAGCCCAAACAGGGCAGATTGGAAATGAACACGTGCCCGCTGGAATTGCATCTAATCGATTGCCAATGACTTCCGAGTCTCAACTCGCTGAACTGCTAGCTGGAGCGCCTCGAGGAAAGTGGGTCGCGGTATCCCTCGACGAGACGCGGATTGTTGCGGTCGGGGATACCTTCAACGCGGCGGCTCAAGCCGCGGAATTGGAAGGGGAAACCGAGCCTGTTATCTGGGCAATCCCGATTACCGGTTGGCAACCGATGTCTCTCTTCAATCAGAAGTGAGGTTTCCGTACAAAGACCTCCCCTGTGACGATGGCGACCCCCAGAGATTCGTTCCCATACTGCGGGTTCGTCTGGGACCTCCTGGAATTGTCCTGGGTCGCGGTCCCTCCACGGCTGCGCTCTTGGATACTGGCGCCACATGGTCCTGTTCCCAATGGACTACGGTCGTGATCTCGGTATCGACATTGAACAAGGCCGGGCCGAAGAAACCCGCTGCTCCAACGGCAATCCCATGAAGATCTTTTTGCACCGGATGCGGGTGGCCTTCGGGGGCGGGCAGGTCGACCTCAATGTTGGATTCGGAGACGGTGTCTTTTTCCCTGTGATAGGACGCAGCGGTTTCTTCGAGAGGTTCAGGGTCAGCTTCGATCACAGTTTCAGTCCGCCGGGCTTTGAGATCACAGCTCTTCCGCCGGAGTCGGGCCGCCGTTCCAGCGCCGGCCCTGGGCCGCGGCGGCGGTTAGTTATCCCGGCTCATTTCGTTTCGATGAAGGAGCGCACGCGGCAATCTTCCAGCCTCATCTGCTGCTGGGATTTGGCGGACCGACCTGCGCGACTTTTCGGGTTAGTTTGTCGACTGGGCGAAACTCCACAAGTCCAGCTTTTTGGCAGACCATTTCCCACATTTCGCCGGTCTCTTGATTGAGCAGAAAAATATGCGAGTGGGCCGGCTTGCCCGCGACGTAAGTCAAGGTGCTATCGATCACGTAGATAGCGGGGTGCGGCGTGGGTGGGTCGGGAGTTTTGCAGTCCGGGCAGTCGAACAAAACCAGGTAGAAAACGCCAATCGATAAAAGGCTCGCGACGACAAACGTGCCGAAGGTAGCGTCATGGAATCGATGCACTTTGGCGTTGGCGTCGGACACTTTAACTTTTGCAGAGCTGATTTCGGAGGATCGAGCGGCTTCATCCTTCTTTTCAGGATTGGCTGGGTTGGACAGGTCCGCCAGAGATTCTTTGCGCTGCGCAAGGGCGAACAATTCGAACGCATAGAACACTCCGAAGGCGATGGATGCCAGAAAGCAGGTGGCGGCGAGCAGGAATACCCATTTCGCCACCGCGGGGAATTTCAAGACCCAGTCCAGCCTCAGCAAGGCACTTCCCACTGCGCCGCCGGAGAGCCCAACCAGCCAGTTCACGCCCTGGCGTGCTTGCCCTACCGGGGTTTCGGGATCGGCCGCCATTTCAGCTCTTCTTTTTCCTGGAGGAGCGGGCCGCCTTTTTCCGCTTCGCGGTGGCCCCAGTCGCTGCCATCAACTTGTGCCCTGACGCCATCAGCTTGGCAAAATCGGCGGCCGGGAGCTGTTCGGCAAGCGCCACCAAACTGCCGGGGTAAGGCGAGACTCTCTGGACCGGATCCGGCCACCACTTTTCCAGCCACTTCCAAATGTCAAATTCGGAGATTGCGCTCCCGCTTCTCTTGAGTAGCACCGAGTCCCACTCCGCCATACCAACAGAGTCAAGCCGATGCCGTATTTCTTTGATTTGGCGGGCATCCCCTGCTTTTTTCCAAAACTCACTGAGCAGGTTCCAGAACGCTTCTTCCGAAATTAACACCCGCTTTTCGACGGCTCTGGCGACGACGGTGTCCATGGCGGCAAGGACCTGTTGAATGTTTCGGGAGGAAACCACCATGCGAAGCTCCTGAGGGGGGACTGAAAGTGGAACGGCAGCACACTATCACTGTTGACCCGTTCGTGCAACTGTTTCATTCCCGCCTCTAATCTGAGTTCTCCGCTGCTGGTTTTGCAGCGAATCGCCATACCCGTGTAGAGAATGCAGCGTGGAAAGGTGAGCCGCCGAAAGTTGGACGAGACAATGTTCTGAAGGGTGAGGGCTGTCTGATATCTGCCTGTAATGTTTTGTAAACCGCGCAACCTGTTACCGAGGCCCGGAATCGAAGCCACGGATCTGGCTAGGTGGACCCAACTATAGGTGGATCCAACGTGAACGGCAAATTTCTGCCCACGTCCGAGCCGTTAACTTGTTCGAGGAGGCACCTTTGAATACAAAGTACGGAAAACTCACGATCGCCAGCACTGCATTGAGCGCGATTTTAATGTTTGCCAGCGCCGCTTCGGCGCGGGCTGACGACGAGCGCGCCGAATGTCAACGTCACATTGAGAAAGCCGAACAGAAGCTGGACCGCGCCGTTTCCCGTCACGGCGAGCGCAGTCCCCAAGCGCGCGGCGCCCGCGAAAAACTTAATGCCGAGCGGCGGACCTGCTGGGGACGCCACCATGCCTGGTACGACGCCCACGAACGCCGCTGGCACACCGAGCAGGATTGGGATCACGACGACCACCACTAAACTTCAGATTGCTCCCCCCAAAAGGCCTCCCTTCGAGATTGCAGAGCTGGAAACAGTTCTACGACTCGGGTGGAGGCTTTTTCGTTTGGAATGGAAAACCCCCAGGGCAAAATAGCCGGCTTGAGAGAAACAAAAAAACCAGGGGACAAACAAATGTCCCCTGGCCCAAGTGTTACCCCATTGAAAAACTAAGCGGTGTGGCGCTCCTTAAAATCGTCAATCTTTTCCTTGGCCTTGTCCTTGACGTCGGTCACGGTCTTGCTGATGTTGCCGCGCCTCTCATCCATCTTTTCGGAAGCGGCATCCTTGCGGGAATCGCTGATGTCCTTCGCCGCATCCTTGGCGTTGCCCCAGGTTTCCTTGGCCGCGCCCTTCACCTGCTCCGCTACACCCGAATTAGCCAGCTTATCGCTGCCTACGGCCTCGCCGACCTTCTGTTTCGCTTTTCCAACAGCCTCTTCGACTTTGCCAGCAACCTGATCCTTATTCATGAATTCCTCCGTGTAGTGCACAAATCTTCAGCTCCCAAGAAATAACAGCCGCGGCCCTCGAGCGACCATCCAGCAAACTCCGTAGATCGGAAATCCGAACCCTGCATGATCGTTTCTGTTCCTATCAGGTCCTTAGGCGGCCCTGATTGCGAGCTCGCCGGCTTCTCTTCGCGCGGCCTGTGCAGCAAGAAACCGGGCTACCGCGGTGAGAACGCGATCATAGGAGCCCAGCATCTGGTATTGACGGGAATCGTGTGTCCACCACAGGATTCGAATTTTCATGGTCTCGCCTGCCAGGAGTTCGATGAGCAGAGCTTCCGGGGCAGGATCGGACAGCACCCCCGGCACAGATGCAACGGTTTTGACGATCTGCGCCTTCACTCCTTCCGGATCTGGGCCCCTGGGAACGAGCAAGTCATATTCCCAGCGGCGGGCTCCAAAAGCGGTATTGACGATGACGGAATGCGTGAAGAGTTCCGCATTTGGAATTACGACACGGCGTTCATCGTAGGTGCGGATGATGGTGGCGCGGGTCTGGATTTCCTCGACGCGGCCCTCGTGGATGTCCAGCTTGATCTCATCTCCGACACGAAAGGGCTCGGTCCAGAGCAGCAACAATCCGGCGAGAAAATTCTGGAGAATGTTTTGAAAGGCGAAACCGATGGCGACGCCGCCAATGCCCAGGATCTTGATGAGGTCGCTGGCCTGGAAGGAAGGCGATACGATCGAAAATGCCACCAGGAAGCTGAGCAAAACGAGCACGCCCGCGGTGAGGCGGCCAAACACGACTCCGAGGTTTTGCCGGCGCGACGCGATCACTTTCTGCACGCCCTTCGCAGCCCAAAGGCTGAGCGCGTACAGAATTGCGAAGGAGAGGATGGCCAGGATCAGGGACGGAAGCCGGGCGAGAAAGGTATCGACCATGTGATCGGCCGCGGCAACAATTTTCCCGATGCTGGAAGAGATGGCTGTACCGGTCATAATCTATTGAGCCACGACAGCTGCGCTGCCAGCGATCCAGCAAATCGGGTAAAAAACAAATCCAAATCCCGGAGCGGGATTTCGGCGAGCGATGAGCTTGTTGAAGTTTGTCATTTCGAGCGAACGGAGGAATCTGCTTCTTGTCGAAAGGCGAGAGAAAAAAGCAGATTCCTCACGCCTGAAAGGCGTTCGGAATGACAATTCTTGGATTTTTCAACAAGCCCCTAGAGCCGGCCCAGCAGCAACAAGATGAGGAGGATCAACAGCACGAGTCCCAGGCCGCCGCTGGGAAAATATCCCCAGTTACGGCTGTGCGGCCAGCGCGGGAGAGCTCCCAGCAAAGCGAGAACCAGAACAACGATCAAAATCGTTCCCAGCATGTCAGCTCCTTCGGTACAAGATTCTGGAGGTTAAGAACGCGGTCTTAATAGCTTATATGGAGATGCTGATGGCGATGCCTGAGCGCGGGTAGCGGCGGTTGAACAGGTAATAACCATGGTCGACGTAGGCGACGTAGACGTCGTCGTTGTCATACCAGTCATCACCCCAGTATTCGGGCCATGGATCCAGCGCACTCACCCAGTAGCCGCCGTACTGGAAGCGCGGATATCCTCCGACAACGAGGAAAGGCAGGCCATGGATGCGAAAGCCGTGCTCGGGCCCGAAGTATCCGCGAAAGCGGTCGTCGGGTATGCGATAGCCACGGTAGCCACCGCGTTGCTGCCAGGTGCGATGCTCAGATTCCCAGTGACGGGCGCGATGCTCCTGCCAGCCACTGCGTTCCATGCGTTGCTGTGGCTCGCGTTGAGGATGCTGATTGCGGCCCTGTTGGCTGGGATGCTGGGAGGGCTGACGGTTGCGGTCGGATTGGCGGCGCGCTTGCGAGGGCTGCTGGCCCTGGTGACGGCGCCCCAGTTCCTGCGACTGTTGCGTGGGCCGGTCGTTGGGCCGGTCATTTGGCCGATCGATGGGCCGCTGTTGTTGGGCGCGGTCGCGGCGTTCCTGCGGACGATCCTGCTTTGAGTGATCCTGATTTTGGCGACCCTGCGCGTGCCGCTCCTGGTGGTCGGAAGGCTGCTGGCGCTGCGCTCGCGGCTGCTCGCGGTGGCCTTCGTTGCGTTGGGGCTGGTCTTGCCGATGCTCATCTTTTGGCCGGTCCTGATTCTGCCGATCTTGGTCGTGCTGATCGTGCTGCGCGTACGCCGGAATCGTGATTGCAAAAAGCAACGTGAAAAACGCGGTGAGTGTGATGACAACCTTGTGCATGGGAACCTCTCTTACTGATGCTGCCTGTTAGGGAGCGACGCTGAGCGGGATGTTGACGCCTGGATAGGTGCGGTTGCACAGAAAATATCCGCCGTCCGCTTGAATGACGAAGAGGTCTTCGGTTGCTTGCCAGTTGGTGGGCCATTCGTCGACAAAGGCGAAGGCGTAGCCGCCGACTTCAAAGCGGCGATCCTGACCGTAGGCGGATTCGTCGAGATGGAAGGTGTGTTCCCGGCCGAAACGGGCGCGGAACTGGACGTTGGGGATGTGCGCGGCCTGCGCCTGCTCGAGCTTGGAGCGTTGATCGGCGGTCTGTTGATCGGCCGTTGGCTTGTTGGCCTCTCCGCGGGCATGGGCTGAAACAGTCAATCCCAAGGTGAAAATCAAAATCCCGAGTCCCATCATCCTTCCGACTGATTTTCCATTGACTTTCATCGGTATCTCCTCTTAAGAAAGCAAGCAAGGCAGGCGGACGAGCAGGGTTGTGCGAGGCCTCTCGCGTTCGATTTCTTTCACTGACTTTAGGAATACTAAGGTGCTTGCCTGGGCGGCCATCAGGCAAACACCTTAGACGGTTCGGCGTACTACCCTACTTCTGTTGTAGGCCAGCCGTCCTTAGAGGTAGTGGATGCCTCGTTTAGCGCAAACTTCCGGTAGTTGCGTTGACCGCTTTGCCGATGGCTTCGCCGGAGACGAGCAATTCGACTCTGCGGTTCTGTTGCCGACCCGCCGAGTTGTCGTTCGATGCCACGGGCGAGGTATTGCCGAAGCCGGACGCGGAAACCGCACCCGAGAGGACGCCTTCTTTCACGAGGTAGTCGCGAACCGAGCCGGCACGATTCTCGGACAGGGTTTGATTCATGGAATCGCCACCGACGTTATCGGTGTATCCGCCGACGGCGATGTTGAGTCCCGGGTAGGAAAGCAGAATCCCAGCGACCTTCGCCAGTTTCTCTCGCGCGCCGGACTTCAGGGAATACTTTCCGGTGTCGAACAGGACATCGGACATGCTCACGATCAAGCCGCGGGCGCTATCGCGTGTTTGGAGAACGGAATTCAGTTGCTCGGTCAACTTGGCTCGAATGGCGGCTTTGTCGGTCTCCGCCTGCTGGGCATTCGCGTCCGATTGAGCGGCGGCCAGGCGGGAGCGCTCGGCATCGGACTGGGCCGCTGAAAGGGCGGTGGCGGAGGCAGCCTGACTGTCGGCCATATCGGCGCGGGCTTTGGCAGCCGCGGAGTCGGCATCGGCGCGGTCGCTGCGGGCTTTGGTGGTGTCGGCCTCGGCTTGTGCTCGAGCCGCCTGTGCCGCAGCGGTATCGGACTCGGCCTGGTTTTTGGCGGCCCGGGCCCGGGCTTCGTCTTGCTCGGCTTGTTCCTTCATGCGCATGGCGTCGTCGGCCTGATTCTGCGATTGCGTCAGTGCATTCGCGGAGGCTTGGCGCTCATTGGCATCGCGCTCTTCGTCCATCTTCTTGACGGCGATGGCACGAGCGTCTTCGGCGGTTTGCACGGCCTCGCGGGCGACGGCGACCAACTGCTTCTTCTGGATGTTGTGTGCGACTGCAAAGCTATCGGCGCGGTCCATCAATTTTGTGGCGTGCGCGTAGCTGTCGGCGGCGTAATGCTCGGCTCCCTCGGATTGCGCGATACGCAGGGCATTGCGGGCTTCAAAGAACTCCAGCGGCAACTTCTGATTGAGAACGACGGGATCAAACTTGTAGCCGGTCGGAATATAGCCGCCGCGCTCCAATAAGTCGTACTTCGTGTCCACGGCCTCGAAGGTTCCCTTGGTGTCGGTGCGGACGATGTTCTCAACCACGACAAGGTTGCTGGGCTGGCGCACGGCGTAGTAGGGCTCGGCGGTAACGACGAGGGCGAAGGCCTGGAGGTCGGTGCTCACATCGAGTTTGCTGCGATGATTGCCGCCGACCAGCACTTCACCGATGTTCACGGCACGGCCTTCCGGAGAAATGGCCCAGAGAACATAGGTCAAATACTCATTGCCAAAAACGTTGGGTTTATCCAGGTTGCCGAATTCCACTTCAATTTCGATGGAGCCGCGCTTGCTTTCGACTTTGGCCTGGCCGTTGGCAGCCGGCATCAGGCTGGTGCCGACGAAGTCGATCTTGGTCGCGCCCCCGCGATGCCTGTAGTTCACCGCCTGCACGCTGCGGCTGACTACGTGCACCCGGAAGACGGGCATGGGGCTCATGTGTTCCACTTCCGTGGTCGAGGAGGAGTTGGTCTGAGCGAAAGCGCTCAAACCGAGAGTAAGACCTGCTGCAATCAAAAGCTTAGTATTCACACGATCTCCTTCGGCGGATCTCTGCCGCTTTGTAGCGAGGTTGACGGAATCTAAATATGTTGCATCCCGAGACGCGGTGGTTAAGTCCCTACGCGGATCCGGGAAAGACTATGGAAGAGGCCGAAGACATTCAGCACCCAGAGGACCACGGCGATTACGACGACGCCGTTCAAAATGGACTTGATCGACGCCTGCATGGGAATGAAGCGATTGACCAGCCACAGAAGGACACCTACGACAATGAGAACTTCGATCAGTTGAATCAACGGCATGATGTAGACCTTTCGGTTGCGGCGGGCGAATGTGCTCCGTCCTTTGGAGAGAGCCGCCCGCAATACTTTTCCAGAACGCAAGCGCGAATCGCGCCCCGCCGCGGAGCAGGAGAAGCAGGCTGGCGGCGGAGTAAACGGGAGGGCTTAGGCCTCGTTCACACGCTCTGAATATTGAGGATGACAGGAATTCAGCGAAGCGTCTGAGCAAGATAGCTCACACCGAGAAGCAGGCGGCTGGCAAGGAGGCGGCTAATTCCGCGGGTGGAACCATTCTGAACTAAGGTGTGGGGCCTGCCCCAAAAGCACGTCCCTGCCCTGTGGGTCGGGATGACAGGCTTTGAATGACGGGATTGAGTATGACTTCGATTTCAATGGCTACGTTGGCACGGGGTTTGACGGTTTTTGGGATAAAGAAGCGAAGGAGGACAAACGAGACCCGTTGGGGAACGGGTCCCATTTCCATCAGTGCCGTTGCGTGCTGGCTGCTACGAGCTGCGGCGGGGAGGTGAGCTTACTTCGCCATCTTGAGCGAGACAACGTTGACTTCGCTTTTGACGGCATCGACGTGGGCGGTGAGGGTGACGTGGTGGCCTTCGTGGCCTTTCACGGCATCGGGGTTGGTGATGGCCCAACTCTTGCTGTCCTTGTCGCTGACGAACGTCTTGCCGTCGGCGCCAACGTTGCCAGTGACCTTGACAGCTTTGAGGGAAGGCGCCGGTGTGTTGGGCAAGGCCTCTTTGGAGCTGGCCATCACGACTGGGGCGGTGGCGGTTTGCGCCGGCGTGGTAGCGGCTACAGGTTCGGAAGGAGTGGACGCGGCGGGCGTGGTGACTGCCGCAGCGGCGGGCGTGGTGACTGGCGGGGCGCTAGCGGCCGGCGCGGCGGCGCTAACAGTCGCGGCGGGAGCGGGAGCGCTCAGAGTGGCGGTGGACGGATCGCTGGGCGCGGAGGTAGCAGCGGCGGTCGTGGGACAGTGTTCCGAAATCATGCTGACGCCGGTAACGGAGACGGTGTCGGGAGAACCGGAAACGGCGGCGCTGGATTTTTGCCCGGTGAGTTCGACCTGGTGACCGATGTGCGCCTTGAGGTCGACACTGCTGGAGGCGATCTTGAGGCTTTGCGCGGAACCATCCTGTGCGATGGTGAAGGCGCCGTCGGTTCCGCCTATGCAGCCTTTGATGGTGGCGGCGGTATTGGTCATGGCAACGGGCGCAGGCGTCTGCGCCATGCCCAGCGAGAGCAGGGCAACCGGAACGGCGAACAGCAACAGAGTGTTCTTCATGGAACCTCCTGGGAATTCGAGCGTGGTGAATTCACCTGTGGATTGCGTTGCTACCGATCGATCGACCCGTGGTGTATCGATCCATTGTTCTGTCGATCCATGCGCCGAGTTCGCGCGTCGTACAACATCGAGCGAGGGTGCGCCTATCGAAGCGCGCGCCTGTCGAACCTGGAGCATCCAGAGGAGAACGAAATCAACTGTAAAGGAGAGGGAAAGACGCGTCTGAGCAAAATGGACCAGGCGAGCCGAGGGAAGGATAAGCAGTCCAGGGTAGGAACACACGAAGCGGTCGGGTAGGGCAGCGTTTTGGTTAGAGTATTTTGGGACGGAGAAGACTACAATTAAAGCTGTGAGACATTACAGCATCAAAACGATCAACGATTGCATCACCTTCAGTTGCCTGCTCTGTAAATACTCCGTGACAGTTCTAGACTTCAACGTGCAGAACGGCAGCCGCCGGACGCAGGCGGCGCGAGCGGTGAACGAACACTCCGCGGCTGAGCACCGGCATCCCCTGCCCATGCCATCGCATGGCCGGCAGATGGCGCCGATCCGGTAGCCGCAGGCGGTACGCAGCCTGGTAGCATTCCGCCTTCGCCTCTTCGCTGGGATGGCTACATACTTCGTGGTTGTGCCGGCTAACCTCCGGACACCTGGCCTGCATCTGACTACCGGAGGTTCTCCCCCGAAATGAGTCAATTACCCGAAGCAGAGTGTCCGCAGTGCTGTGATGTATTTCCCGTTGTGGCGGGCGTGCTTGAAGAACTGGAAGTCAAGGAAATGACCGAGGGCCGAGCGAGTGCCGTGGTGGAGCTGCAATGCCCACTTGGCCACCCATTCCAGGCGAGTTTCGATACGATTCGATTCACTGCGACCCGGCGACGCTAGAGGCATCCGGCGAATCGTCTATGAGTTCAACTCGCGAATCGCGTCCCCAGCACCGCTGAGGTTGGCTCCGCATCCCGGAATACTTGCGGGGTTCCAACTTTCAGCGCGCGAGAGCTACGGCGCCAGCCGCCTCGTCGGACCCCTCGGCTTCGGCACATGCTCGTGCAAGATACGGCCTTTTAAATCCTTCAAGATCTGGATATAAACTAGAGTCGACTACCTCGTAGGGACGCTAGCCATGAAAAGCAATTTGCTGTACTTATTCTTGATTTGCTCCGCATTCCAAACAGCCGCACCGCAGAGCAGCAATGGCCGGACTCCGGAAGGCTCCAGCGATATCGGCAAATCGGCCAAGATCAGCAGCCTGACCAGTCAAGCACGCAGCGGGGACGTCTTAATTGGCAAAGTGACTGTGGCGACGGGTTCCCTGCCTTGGGATCCGATTCCAGTGGCGGTGACCTGCGACGGGAAACTCCGCTACACCACCTACGCCGATCCCAAAGGCGGGTTCCAGATCGCCACCGTCGAAACCTCCTCCTACACGCTGGGAGTAGAGGGGGCGAAAGCCAAGCCCGCCACCAGGTTCATCGGGTGTACCGTGGAGGCGGCTTTGCCGGGCTTTGACTCCAGCACTCTGACGATTGGAAACCGGAACATCCTCGACACTACGGATATCGGCACGATCACACTGACTCGCGAAGAAGGAGCGGCTGGAGCGGTAAGTGGGACGACTGCGTTGGCTCCCAAAGACGCCATGAAGGCCTTTGAGAAGGCGCGCGCGGAATGGCAGGATCAGAAGCCGGACAAAGTGCAGCGTGATCTTGAGAAGGCGGTTCAGCTCGACCCGCAGTTCGCGGAAGCCTGGTACCAGTTGGGCAAGATGCAGGAGCCCACGAATGCGCAGGAGGCGGGCGCTTTTTACGCCAAGGCGGTGGCGGCCGACCCGAAGTTCATCCTGCCTTACCAGCATCTCGCTCCGCTTGCGGCTCAGGCTGGTAAATGGCAGGAACTGGCGGATGCCACGAGCCACGAATTGCAGCTCGACCCGCGCGGGACGCCTCAGATCTGGTATTTCCAGGCTTTGGCAAATTACAAACTCGGCAAGCGAGACATTGCCAAAAGCAGCGCGGACAAGGCGCTGGCTATGGATCCGGTGCATAGTGAGCCGAATACTGAGCAACTGCTTGCGGTGCTTCTCGCCGACAATCGCGACTACGCGGGGGCGCTGGAGCACTTGCGCAACAGCCTCACTTACTTGCCCAATGGGCCCAATACCGACCTTGTGAAACAGCAGATTGCGCAGCTTGAGAAGATGGTTCCGGCGGCGAAGTAGCAATTGAGCGATTCGAAACTGGAACTACAGGCCGTTCGGCATATAATTGGGAGGCTCTGATTAAGAGGCGAGAGGCTTGTAGGGCAGGGGGTCCCTTCGACAGGATCAGGGCAGGCGTCTTTCGACTACGCATTCCCGCGCTGACGCTCGGGAATGCTCCGCTCAAGATGACAATGAAAAACAATTTCGAGATTTAATCAGAGTTTCCTTAGGAACAGTATCAGGCGAGGCTTTTTATGACTTCTCGGGCCGCAGTCCTGGTTTTCCGCGTGACTTTGCTTCTCTGGTTGCTGACCGGGGCGGGCGCTCAAAGCGGCTCGAAGGCCGGGGCTGCGGATACAACCTCCCGCGCAGGGCCGGAGAGTTCGTACGTCATCCGTTCCAATAGCCGCCTGGTCCAAGTCAGCGTGGTTGTGCAGGACAGGTTAGGCGCGCCGATCTTGGGTCTGAA